>Ga0306921_10000583_pt1 | contig 33025 bp, 36 predicted proteins | sample sta12Cox44000080_FD_203760 | JGI IMG/M metagenome (GOLD analysis project Ga0306921, IMG submission 203760) | Lab enrichment of tropical soil microbial communities from Luquillo Experimental Forest, Puerto Rico - statoxic.12C.oxic.44.000.080 (v2)... | ecosystem: Environmental > Terrestrial >... | reverse complement strand
AGCGGCGTGGGGCTCGCGGCGGATCTGGCAAAAAGGTGACCGAGCGATGCTCGCCGGTCTTGGCGGTGGTGAAGTTCGGGTCAGCGGCCAGCTCGTCGATCGATTTCACTCGTCAATCACTCCCTAACCGTTTAACGCTGCAACGCTCTGACCAGCAGAAGCACCAGAGAACTGACAAATAGCCTGGTGCACAGCACTGAGAGTATAGGATAACAGGATGACCGATACTTTGCTGGACTTGTCTGAACTCCGCGACTCCTGGCTACGCCAACTGCGCGGCCAACGAAAGTCCCCCCACACGCTTCGGGTCTACCGCACCGCCATCGACTCCCTGATCACCCACTGCGATCAGGCCGGGACACCACCCGAGCTGACCAAGAAGACCGTGCTGGACTGGATGGCCGCGCAGCATCAAAACGCCTCCACTGTGCGACTGCGGCTGATGGCGCTGAAGTGTTTTGCCCGCTGGCTCGCCGACGAAGAAGGGTTCGACGCCGACGGCGTCCTCGCGGTCAAACCCCCCAAACTGGCTCAGGCCCCCGTCGCCGATATGAGCGAGGATGAGATCGGCAGGATGCTGAAAACCTGCGACGGCACCGCCCTGAACCACAAACGCGACAAGGCGATCCTGCTGCTGCTCACCGAGACCGGCTTGCGCGCTTCGGAACTGCTCGCGCTGGACATCACCGACGTTGACCTTGACGCCTGCCTGCTTGTTGTCCGAAAAGGCAAAGGCGGCAAATCGCGGCGGGTGAAGTTCTCGGTGAACACCTCGGCGGCCATCGACCGATATGTGCGCGCCCGCCACCGCGCCGTGCGCCGACCGACCGAGGGCCCACTGTGGGTCTCGACCCAGCACGGGCGGCTGACGTATCCGGGACTGGTGAACGCGCTGAAGGCTCGCGCCGCCGCCGTCGGGGTGGTCGGCTTCCATGTGCACCGGTTGCGCCACACCGCCGCCGTCCGCTGGCTTAAAAACGGCGGCTCGGAAACCGGCCTGCGCGCCCACTGTGGATGGACGGACAACGCAATGGTGGCCCGCTACACAAAGACCGCAAGCGAGCGGCTGGCCGCCGAGGAGTTCGACCGGCTGGGCCTTGGCCTGGGCGAGCCGTGAACCCCGACGAGCTGGCGGCGCTGTGCCAGCGGATTGACGCCGTGAACCCGCCGCCAGAGATTCGGGTGTGCTGCCCCCGCGGGCATTTCATCGCCGCGGTCGGCATCGCCGCCCCCAAGTTGTCCGGGCCGCGGCTGGGGTTCCCTACCCCAGCGGGCGACGAGTTGCTGCTCATAGCGGCGGATGGCCGCTACCACCACTACAGGTCGGCGACGGGGGCCTGGTATCAGGGGATCACCGATATGTGCAGCTCCCCGCCGAAAACCCCGCCGAAAAATTCGGGTTTTACGCAAACCTTCACACCCCGCGGCACGGTGGTCACGCTGTCCTGTCGCCGCTGCCCCCGCTGGACGCTGGTACGCGACTATCAGCGGCTCGCGGTCGAGCTGGCCGTGTACGCCCTGGAGGGGCACCGCGAATACCGGCTCTGCAGCTAGCTGTAGTGCTGTGCGATGACGTAGGTTGAAGAGACAGCCGCCCGGCCCGGGCACGGCACTTTACCGGGCCGTAGGCCCCTCAGGGGTAGCGCCGTAACAGGCCTTACTTGAGTGAAGGCTGTCTACCCTTGAGTGAGCACAAATCTGCGCAATCCCTGGCCAAGTCGATGGCCGCCCATGCCAGTTGGGGCAAAACCAGCGACCGTGCGGCGCGCACCGCCAACGCCCGAAGGGCCGCTGACGCCCGTTTCCTGGCGTTGGCCGGTGGTGATCCGAAACGCGCTGAGTCGCTGCGTCAAGCGCATTTCAAGCGCATCCAGTTGAAGTCGATTGCGGTGCGTAAGGCCAAGAAAGCCGCACGCGAGGCCGAGGGCGGTGCAGCGTGAGGCGCGGGGTGAACGTCGGTGACCAGGTCCGTGTTGAGCGTGACGAAACCCGCTACCCATCCAAGGGCACGTGGCCACGGTTTAGGGGCCGTACCGGCACCGTGGTCGAGATCAACCGCGACCGCAAGCGTCCGCACCTGATCGAGTACGGAGTCGTGTTCGGCAAGGTCCGCAACCCGAACGAAAACGGGTCAATCGCGATGGGGGCAAAGACCACCTGGTTCAAGCTCTACGAGCTGCGACCCGTCGTTGGTGTGGCCGCTGAGAGCCCCGCTGGCGCACCGAACATGGCTCCCGCGATAGAGGGGCCACAGGCCGCCGACAATCGCTGCTGTGCCGAGACCCGGCAACGCACCCCCTGCGGTGACCGGGCCGCGCCGAGGGCGCGGCTGGCCGATCTGGTCGAAGTCCTGACGGACCCGGAGGTGGCGTACTACGCCCGGCTGCCGATGAGTGGGCCCGGCACAAGCTGATGGCGATGGGCCGCTGGCCTCTCAGCGACACGCCCATCAGCGGGGCAACCCTATAGTAGAAATAAAACGAATTATCCTGCCCCTCAACATATTTGAGGGGTTGTGCGTGCCGCGCTAAAGGGGCACGATTAAATCTCAGACGTGTGACTTCGGGAGCATGTCGGGCTCCAGAAAGCACGAAACCCCTGATGAGCCCAGGGGTTTCGTAGTTGCCGCCTTCTCTCTGACAGAAGGGACGCTTCTCATGCTAGGCGAAAAGCCTTCTCCGGCAAAGAGTGGGCGGGCCATCAGCACCACCCTGCTGCCGCACCTCATCCCCCCACATGTCGATGCGGCCCTGTCCCGGCCCACCTTTGAGGAGGGGTGCGAGCAGGACCGTCGACGGCTCTGGAACCGGCTGCGCTACGAGGTGGCCGCCTCCCTGGTGCTGCGCGGGTACACCGCCGAGGAGTTCTGCTGGGTGATGCCCGGCCACACCCCAGCCCCGGAATACGTGCGGTTCTCCTGCAAAGAGCCACGGGCCTTCCCGCGCCACAACGTCATGTGGGAGGAGATCACCCACCGGGGGGTGCGGGAGCTGCCTGCCAGCCGGTACGAGCCCATGGTGCTCAAGGCGTTCAAGTACGCCGAGGAGCGTATCGGCGAGGGCATGATCCCCGACGTGGACCAGCCCGCCTACGGCGAGGCGCTGATCCGGCGGTGGACGTGGGGGGTGGAGCGGGGGTGGGTGGTGCTCTCCGCGGTCGAGGCGGGGGTGCTGGCCTATGTCTGCGACCAGATGCGGAGCCGGGGGTTTGTCGATGTCACCTGCCCGGCCAGGGAGGTGGCTAAGCCCCTGGGGGTGGACCGGATGGTTGCCTGGCGTGCTCTGAAGAAGCTGGCCCGTGACGGGGTGCTGATCTGTCGCAGTTCGGGGGACGCCAAGGGCCGGATGGCTGCTGTCTATTGCCTCTCGTTCCAGTTGCCTGGGGGGCCTGACGGCCCCCAGAGCGCATGGCGAAGGAACCACGAAATTCACTTCCACGGGACTGCCCGTGAGCCTATTCCCGGTGTTTCCCCTGGTCAAGCCCTTGTTTTCAGGCGTCCAGAGGAGCCACACGGTGTGTGACATATCAACACTCTTAACTACTCATATCCCTCACTTCCCCGGGATAGTTGATATGTCACACACGTTAGGGACGCTAAAGACCCGAGTGTTGATACGAAGCACCGGCGGAGGGCCGCAATGGGTGCCCGATTCACCGCCTGGTTCGACAGCACGTGCTGGTTCTGCGGCTACCCGATCTGCCCTGGGGACCGGGTGCACTACGTCGCCACGAAGACCCTGTGCCATCAGGGATGTGCCGAACAGCCCACGCCAAGAAAGGAGCGGATCAATGACGACTCATCACCACCCACCCTCAACCCACTCCCGGGCTGAGATGCCGTCACCTGGCCCTCCGAGTGATCGTGGGGGTGTTGTGCAACGACTGCGGGGAAGTTCGTGGAGGCCCATGACCAGATCACCGGATTACCGCTCTACCCGAAAGGACGCTGTGACTGGCCCTAAAACGCCAGCGGCCCCCGGGGGGGCCGAATGAGACCGAGCCAGTAAAGCCAACGTCCTTCGCCCAGGCCAAACCTGTTGTGCGGTCGCCACGATGAGGCTCTCGATGATCGGCGTCACCCTTGACCTGGCGTCAGCGGGATCCCATCATGCCGCCGGGTCCCATCATGCCGCCCCCCATTCCCGGTCCCATCATGCCGCCGCAGCCCATCATCCCCCGCATCATTGCGGGCATGCCCTCGTTCACGAACCCACTGACCTCTCGGGCGTGTGCGCGGATGGTTTCCGTCAGGGCGGGATCGTCGGCGGTTTCCTCGGCGATCACACCCGTGGGCGTGATGGTGAGCTGGCGGCGATAGCCGTTGGCGTGTCTGAACAGTGTGGGCAGGCTACTGCTCATGCACATGACCTCTGTGCCCTGGTCGAGATGGGAATACATGCTTGAGACATGTGCCTGTAGCTGGGCGGTGAGGTCCGGGGAAGTCGATTGAGTGGTGGTGCGCACGCCGCCGGGAATGTCGTCAACAACACGGTTGATTTCGCTGTGCCGCATGAACATCTCCATGTAGCGGCTCATGTCCACGTGACCCGCACCCATAAAACCGCCTCCGTCGGTGAGGCGGATACCCATTGGCGGTTCAAAGAGGCTGCGAAGGACATACCCCAGACCTACGACGCTGCTCGCTCCGATTGCACTGAGCGCAGCGAGTGCCGCCCGTCGCGTCAACCTAGCCATAGCGGTCACACATGTTCACGGTGTTCACGCAATATCGCGATGCGCCGTCGATATTCGTCGTCGTCTATCTCGCCGCGAGCGAAGCGGTGCGCCAACGTATCTTCTGGCCCGGTCGCCACGGGGGAACTGGCCCCCTTGTGTTGGCTGCCGCTCCGAACCAGATTGCGGATCGCAAAGGCCACCACGACGACCACGGCCACCAGAACCGCCGCCAACACGCTGTACATCACGAGGCCGCCCCAGCCCCAGCCACCGCCGTTCCCCATCCAGCCGTTACTGCCCCAGCCGCACATCTTCGGCGCTCCTTCCATCAGCTTGATCTTTGAAACAAACGATGCGCTCGCCGCTCGGGAGCTTCTAGGGTCGATGGTCCTTTCTTCGCTAACTGGCTATAGCATCGTTGAATGGGAATACCAGCGGCCTCCGGGCAAGTGGAGCGCATCGAGCTGGCCCCGGCAGCAGCACTGTTCCGTTCGCTCGGTGATCCCACCCGCCTGGCAATCGTGCGACGGTTGGTAGTCGGCCCGGCGCGGGTAACCGACCTGGTCGAGGCATCGGGATTGGCGCAATCGACGGTCTCCAAACACCTTGCCTGCCTGCGGGAGTGCGGCCTGGTGATGTCTGAGCCGCTAGGCCGGGCATCGCTGTTTCGGCTAACCCAGCCCGCGTTGATCGACGTTCTTGCCTCCGCCGAGACAGTATTGGAGGCCACTGGGCAAGCGGTCGCATTGTGCCCCAACTACGGCATGGACCAGTTCGCCACGAAGATGACCGATAACTGCTGAGCGTACTGGCGAGCAAGCCGCATTGGTCGATAACACATGCTGCAATGCGTCCGCCAGTGCACAGTTGACGCCGGTCGTATGGGATCGCGACACGCTTCGTGCGGCTCGCTGGGCCCGTTGGCTCGCGTGGGCAAGCCTGCTGTGGATGTGCGCGGAGGGCGTGATCGGTCTCTGGCAGGGATTTGTCGCCGGTTCAATCTCCTTGATCGGGTGGGCACTCGGTAGTGCGGTGGAGGGCTTGGCCAGCCTCATAGTGGTGTGGCGGTTCACCGGCTCCCGCACCCTTTCGGAGACCGCCGAGCGCCGGGCGCAGCGTGGGGTCGCCCTCTCCTTTTGGTTGATCGCCCCGTACATCGCCGCTGCATCGGTCCACAACATCGTGGTTGGACATCGACCAGAAGCGACGCTTATCGGCATCGCCTTAACCGCTGTGGCGCTGTTGGCGATGCCCCTGCTCGGCTATGCGAAGCACAAGTTGGGTGCCCGATTGAACTCCAAGGCCACTGCCGGGGAGGGTACGCAGAACTATCTCTGTGCAGCACAGGCCGCCGCCGTGCTTATCACGTTGGCGATTGTGGCGTTCTGGCCCGGCGGGTGGTGGTTGGACCCCGTTGTCGGGCTTGCGATTTCCGCAGTTGCTCTCTGGGAAGGCATCCAAGCCTGGCGCGGCGAGCAGTGCACCTGCTGACGTTATCGGCTCAGCTTGTCTCGTCACGTTCCTATACCGCCTCACCTGCGACGGAAATCTCGCTAGTGCTCCCAGCAGTGCGAAAGTGGCCCGGTATCCGAGATCCTGGGCGATTAATCCGCCGAGAAACGCGCTGAATGAAGCACCGATGCCTTGTGCTGTACGGACCGCGCCTTGACCCACACCGTGAACGCCGATGGCCCTCGTGGAATCGTTCAACCGGCTATCTTGAGAGCACGCTTAACGCGGGGGCCGGATTGGCGGAGGGTCGGGTGACGGCCATAGCAGTGTGCCGCACGTGTGGCACCGAGCCGCGTGAGGGTGCGCGATTCTGTGACGGCTGCGGTGCGCCGGTAACGGCGCACGATACCCGTGCCGAGTACAAGCAGGTCACGGTGCTGTTCGCCGATGTGGTGCGCTCGATGGACCTCGCAGCTGCCGTTGGGCCCGAGCGGCTGCGGGAGATCATGACGGACCTGATCGACCGTGCTTCGGCAGTAGTACAGCGTTACGGCGGCACGGTGGACAAGTTCACCGGCGACGGGATCATGGCTGTGTTCGGTGCCCCGGCGGCCTTGGAGGACCACGCTATCCGCGCTTGTCTTGCGGCACTGGGCATCCAGGAGGAGACGGCCCGGCTGGCCGCTGAGGTCAAAGACCGCGACGGTATCGACCTGCGGTTGCGCGTGGGACTGAACTCCGGTCAGGTAATCGCTGGCGAAGTCGGCTCAGGATCGTTGGGCTACACCGCAATCGGAGACCAGGTCGGCATGGCGCAGCGGATGGAGTCGGTGGCCCCGCCGGGTGGGGTGATGCTCAGCGCGTCCACCGCACGACTGGTGGATGGCACTGCGGACCTCGGCGAATCTGAGCTGGTCCAGATCAAGGGTGCCGACGAGGCAGTGCCCGCCCGTCGGCTGTTGGCCATGGGCGACGGGCCTCGCGCTGCCGGGCGTGCTGAGTCGAATCTTGTTGGTCGGCGTTGGGAGATGTCCGCCGTCGAGGGTTTGTTGGACCGTGCCATCGACGGGCACGGCGCGGTGGTCGGTGTGATGGGGTCACCGGGCATCGGTAAGAGCCGTTTGGTGCGCGAGGTTGCCGCGATAGCTCGTCGCCGCACCGTGGAGGTGTTCACCACCTTCTGCGAATCGCACGCCACCGACGTTCCGTTTCATGTCGTGGCCCGGCTGTTGCGCACGACCACCGGCATCGAGGGTCTTGACGCCGAGGCGGCCCGCGCTCAGGTCCGCGCCCGGGTTCGAGATGCAGACCCCGAGGACTTGGCGCTCTTCGATGACCTGCTGGGCATCGCCGATCCCGACGTTGAGCTGCCCAAGATCGACCCGGATGCCCGGAGGAGGCGGTTGACTGCGCTGGTCAATGCCGGATCGCTGGCCCGAAACACCCCGGCGCTCTACGTCATCGAAGACGCCCATTGGATCGATGAGGTCAGCGAGTCGATGCTGGCCGAGTTCCTCACGGTGATCCCACAGACGCCCTCGCTGGTGTTGGTCACCTACCGCCCCGAATATCGGGGCGCGTTGACCCGAGTGGCAGATGCCCACACCATTGCCCTTGCGCCGCTGAGCGATTCAGAAACCATGGCGCTGGTCTCGCAGCTGCTCGGCCCCGACCCCTCCGTTGGCGAGCTGGGCCACAAGATCGCCCAGCGGGCCGCCGGTAACCCCTTTTTCGCCGAGGAGATCGTGCGTGACCTGGCCGAGCGCGGCGTGCTGCAGGGACAGACCGGCGCATACGTGTCGACCATCAATGTGGCTGAGGTCAGCATGCCTGCCACTGTGCAGGCGACCATCGCCGCTCGCATCGACCGCCTCGATCCGGCGGCCAAGCGCACGCTGAGCGCAGCGGCGGTCATCGGCTCGCGGTTTGGCCTCGACGTTCTTACCGTCCTGGGGGTCGAACCGGTGATTGCTGACTTGTTGGCGGTCCAGCTCATCGATCAGGTCCGCTTCACCCGGCAACCCGAGTATGTCTTTCACCATCCGCTGATTCGCACGGTGGCCTACGAATCACAGCTCAAATCGGATCGCGCCGAGTTGCACCAGCGCGTCGCGGCGGCAATTGAGTCACGTGACCCGGCGGCGGTCGACGAGAACGCCGCGCTGATCGCCGAACATCTGCAGGCCGCCGGTGATCTACACGCCGCCTACGGCTGTCACATGCGCGCCGCGAGCTGGGCGACCAACCGCGACATCAACGCCGCCCGACTGAGTTGGGAGCGAGCGGTAGAGATCGCCGACACCCTACCCGCCGATGACCCCAACCGGGAAGCCATGCGCATCGCCCCGCGCACCATGTTGTGCGGGATCGCCTATCGAGTCCATATGAGCGTGGCTGGTGCCCGCTTTGAGGAATTGCGGGAGTTGTGCACCGCCGCCGGGGACAAGGCGTCACTGGCCGTCGCCATGGCGGGGCTGGTGATGGATCACACGTATCAGGCCCGGATGCGTGAGGCGTCGCAGCTGGCATCGGAAGCCATGACCCTCATCGAGTCCATGGGCGATGAGAACTTGACGGTGGGACTGTCCCCCCCGGTGATCTACGCCAAGGGCGAGAGGACCGAGTGGTGTGACGGGCTGCGGTGGTCACAACGGGTCATCGACCTCGCCGACGGGGACCCGTCGAAAGGCAACCTCATCATCGGGTCCCCGCTAGCGCTCGCCTTGACGACGCGGGGTATGGCCCGCTATCACCTGGGTCGTCCCGGATGGCATGAAGACCTGCGGCACAGCCTGGACATGGCCCGCAGCGTCGATCCCATGACATACGCGAGGGTTGTCAGCTGGGTCTACTTCCCCGGAGTACCGCTGGGCGTACTGCGCGCAGACGATCTTGCGGTGCGCGAGATCGAGGATGCACTAAAGATTGCCGAACGATCCGGTGATGAAGTGGCCTCGGCCTTCAGCGGGGCGACGCTGGGCGTTGCGCTGGCGCACCGCAACACGGCTGCGGAGTGTGAACGCGGACACAAGCTCCTGGCCGAGGCCAGTGAAGTGTTCCTGCGCAGGGGACACAATCTGTGCAACTTACCGCTCGTCGAGGTGTATACGGCGCGTGGGAAGGCTCGCCGTGAAGATCGCGATGACGCCCTAGCGCTCATGCGCGCCACCGTCGACCAGCTCTTCCACGAGGGATGGCTACTGATGTGGGGCATTGCCGCGACGGGTGTTCTGGCGGAAACACTGCTGGATCGCGGGGCCGACGGTGACGTGGCCGAAGCGGAGGCCGCAATCGAGCGCTTAGCGGCTGCGCCAGCCGATGACGGTCTGGTGATGCGCGACATCTGGCTGCTGCGTCTGCGCGCCCTGCTGGCCAAGGCTCGCAATGACGATGCTCGCTATCGCGAATACCGAGATCGGTACCGCAACATGGCGAGAACGCTCGGCTTCGAAGGGCATATCGACTGGGCCGAGGCGATGGCATGACGGTAGCTGCCCCGTCGGGGGTGGTGACTTTTCTGTTCACCGATGTGGAGGGGTCGACTCGTCGGTGGGAGAAGGACGCGGATGCGATGCGGGTCGCGCTGGCCGCCCATGACGAGGTGTTGCGCTCGGCAATCGAGGCGCACGGCGGCTTCATGTTCAAGCACACCGGCGACGGGGTGTGTGCGGCATTTTCCTCACCAAAGGCAGCGGTGGATGCCGCCATAGTCGCGCAGCGCAAACTGGAACTGCCGGTGCGGATGGGCATCGCAACCGGCGAAGCCGAACTTCGGGGCGGTGACTACTTCGGTGCGGTGCTGAATCGTGCGGCGCGGGTGATGGCCGCCGGGCACGGCGGCCAGGTCCTGTTGGCCGACTCGACGGCGGTGTTGCTAAGCGGGGTCGATCTGCTTGATCTAGGGCCGCGACGGTTGCGGGATTTGCCAAACCCGGTTGGGCTGTTTCAGGTCCGAGCGCCCGGTCTGCGTGTGGACTTTCCGCCGTTGCGGGCACTGGATGTGAGTCCGGGGAATCTGCGCCCCGCGCCCACGAGCTTCATCGGACGCGAGTCCGAACTCGACGAGGTGCAAACCGCGATCAAGGCTCATCGGTTGGTGACGTTGACCGGGGTGGGTGGGGTCGGCAAGACCCGGCTGGCGGTGGAGGTCGCAGCCCGGCTGGCTGATGAATTTCCTGACGGGGTCTGGCTTTTCGAGCTGGCTGCGGTCACCGATCCGGCGGCGGTGCCCGACGCGGTCGCGGCGGTGCTGGGCATCACCCAACAGCAGGGAAAGACCGTGAGCGAGTCGGTGGCCGCCGCGTTGGAGGGCAGGCTGCGGTTGTTGGTGATCGACAACTGCGAGCACGTCCTCGACGCCGCCGCCGACCTGATCGAAGCCATCCTCACGCAATCGGCGACCGTGCGGGTCGTTGCCACCAGCCGCGAAGGACTCGGGGTCGCCCAGGAGCAAGTGTGGCCAGTACCCTCGCTGGACATCGGCGCGGGACTCGACTCAGCGGCGGTGAGCCTGTTCGTCGAACGCGCTCAAGGCATCGCACCGAGCTTCGCGATGGTCATCGGCGATGAATCCGCCGCAGTCATTGAGATTTGTCAACGCCTCGACGGGATTCCGTTGGCCATCGAGCTGGCCGCCTCGCTGATGGCGTCGATGACGGCCAGTGAAATGCGTGATCGTCTGGATCAGCGGTTTCGGCTGCTGGTCGGCTCGCGGCGCAGCCTGGCACGCCACCACACGCTGCGCCACGCGGTGGCCTGGTCTTACGACCTTCTCGACGACACCGAAAAGACAGTGCTGGACCGCTGTTCGGTCTTCGTGGGCGGATTTGACCTGCAAAGCGCCTGCGCGGTAGCCGGATCAGATGACCTCGACGAGTACGCCATCCTCGAGGTACTCGACGCTCTTGTGCGCAAGTCGCTGTTGGTCGCTGACAGGTCTTCAGGGCGGACCAGATTCTCGATGCTGGAAACGATCCGCCAATTCGCCGAGGAGCAACTCGTCATCGGTGGTGCGGCAGCCGAGGTTCGGGCCGCGCACTCGCGGTACTTCGCCGGACGCGAAGCCGACATCATGGCCCTATGGGACAGCCCCCGACAGCGCGAGGCCCACGAATGGTTCAGGGCCGAACTGGCCAACCTGCGCACGGCATTTCGGTGGGCGGCCGATCATGGCTACGTCGACGCGGCGGCTCCTATTGCGATCTACGGGACGATCCTGGGCAATCAGGCCGGAAATTACGAGCCGATAGCCTGGGCCGAAGAGCTGATCGAGCCTGCCCGCGCCGTCGACCATCACCGGCTAGGGGCGCTGTACGAAATGGCGTCGATGTGCACCATGGTCGGACGGACCGAGGCGGCCGTCGGGTACAGCGACGCGGGTCAGACGCTTCTCGGCAGCGGCCGGGACTACGAGCTGCCGTTCGGCGGCGAAGGCGTTCTCGGCGGTGCATACCTATTCGTCGGGCAGCCCGAACGGCAGGTCGAGTGGTGCCGCGCCCAGCTGGCACGCGGTCGCGACACTCATGCCCAGACCCAGACACAGCTGGTCATCGCACTGAGGGCCGCCGGTGCTCTTGACGAGGCTATGACCGCCACCGAGGGCCTGATCGACGCCGCGGAAGCCACCCGTAACCCGTATGTGCTTTCACTCGCGCTTTTCGCCCACGGCATTGCCTTCCGCGACGCCGATCCCGGAGTAGCACGGGAGGCCCTGCGTCGGGGCATGATGCTCGCTCGGGACAGTGACAATCGCTGGAACGAAGCAAGCCTGGCGGTCGCCCTGTGCGTCCTCGAGGCCGTCCACGGCGACACGCTGGCCGCGCTCGACTATGCAGTGGTGGCGATCCGCCACTTCGACGCCGCGGGCAACACCGGCCATATCGGCGTCCCCCTGACGGTCCTCAGCGCCCTGTTGGACCGGCTCGGACGCTACGAACCGGCGGCGGTCATCGCCGGTTTCGCCGTCGATCCCCTCAGCACGGCGGGCTTCCCTGAAATCACCACGACGATCACCCACCTCCGGGACGTCCTCGGCGACCAGACCTACGAATCGCTCGCCCGCAAGGGCGAAATGATGACCACCGCCGCCATCGCGACTTACACCTACGACCAAATCGACCAGGCCCGAGCGGCACTGAGCGCTGTCTCATAAGAGAGCAGATATGCGATAGGTGCGGATAGGCCTGTCGGCCAAGCGATTCCCCAGGTCGCTGTGTCTCGAATGTCCGTCTCATCCAGAACGTCTCAAAAAGCTGTCTCGGGAATAACTATGCAGTCCTGGTTGTTGTTATGCATCATGAAGGCTGATCTGGACGTACCCGCGCCACCTGGTGGTGGCGCGCACGTAGGTTATGTGCGAGTCAGCACCGTCGCCCAAACGTTGGATCAGCAGAACGCGGCTCTGGAGGCTGCGGGTGTGACGAAGACCTTCTCCGACACCATGTCTGGCGCATGTGATGACCGTCCAGGTCTGGCCGCCCTCCTCGATTACGTTCGTGAGGGCGACACCGTTGTGGTGTGGAAGCTCGACCGCCTGGGCCGCAACACCCTGCACATCCTGGAAACCGTCAAGGCTTTGACGGATCGCGGCGTCACCCTGATCTCCGCCACCGACGGCATCGACTCGTCTACCGCCGCTGGTCGCATGATGATCGGGGTGTTGGGGTCCTTAGCGGAGTACGAGCGGGAGCTGGTGAAGGAACGCACCGCCCTCAAGAGGGCGATGTCCTTGGCCAACGGCACCAAGTTCGGGAGGCGGAAGAAGGTCGCCCACCGGAGCCACATCGCCACGGCGAAGCGCATGAAGGACGACGGCCATGTCGCGAAGGACATAGCCAAGTACCTCGGGGTCTCTCGCGCCACCCTCTACAGGTATCTCGCCGACGAAGCCGCTTAGGCCCCCGGCGGGGGCCATGACGAAGCTGCGGGCCCCCAGCGGGGGCCCAGTGCTCCGCTCAGCCCAGCGGGAGCCCAGTACTGCGCTTGGCCCCCTTCGGGGGCCGCCGCATCCGCTCATGCCCACTATCGGTGGGCGAACGATAAGGAGACTCTGCCCATGGTTTTGACAACTGCACAGATTGACCGGGCTTGTGGCGTCCTCCTGGGCACCGCGGCCGGGGATGCACTCGGATCTGCCTATGAGTTCGGCCCGCCACGTGGGCCGGAATTAGAGGTGGCCATGGTGGGCGGCGGGGCCTTCGGCTGGGAGCCCGGCGAGTGGACCGACGACACCTCCATGGCGATTGCCATCGCCGAGGTGGCCGCCACCGGTGCGGACCTGCTTCAGGAAGAGTCACTCGATGCAATAGTCAAGCGGTGGTATGAGTGGTCTCTCAACGCCAAAGATGTTGGAGTACAGACCCGGTCGGTACTCAGCCGAGCGGGCCGAAAGGGCATCTCGGCACAGACGGCACGTGAAGAGTCTGCGGCGCTCCACGACCGCACAGGCCGCACAGCAGGTAACGGCTCACTAATGCGGACCGCACCAGTGGCGCTGGCTCTCCTCGACAACGAAGCCGCCCTGGTTGAAGCGGCTCGCGGGGTCAGCGAATTGACGCACTTCGACCCCGAGGCGGGGGATGCCTGCGTGTTGTGGTGCTGTGCCATCCGCCACGCTATCCTCACTGGCGTTCTGGATGCTCGAATCGGCCTGCAGCACATCCCCTCCGAGCGGCGTGACATGTGGGCCTCGCGGCTGGATGTCGCCGAAGCGTCAAAGCCCGCGGACTTCACCAACAACGAGTGGGTGGTTGAAGCGCTGCAGGCTGCCTGGTCAGCGATTATGACAACGCCAATCCCGCAGGATCATTCGGCCAAGGGAGTCTTCCGCGTCGATCACCTGCGCCTGGCCCTCGATGCCGCGGTCCGGGGAGGCGGGGACACTGACACCGTCGCCGCCATCGCGGGCGGACTGCTGGGAGCGGCCTACGGAGCGTCGGCGGTACCGGCTGAGTGGCGTCGAGTGTTGCACGGCTGGCCCGGAATGCGAAGTCGAGACTTGGTGGCACTGGCAACTCGAATCGTGAAGGCCGACAAACCGTTCACCTATGACATCGAGCCCATGGCCCCGGTGCGGCATCCACATGACAAGGGCGTGTGGCTGGCCGATGTCGCAGCGTTGCAGAGCCTCCCGCCGGGGGTGGATGCAGTGGTGTCCCTATGTCGCGTGAACGACGATGACCTGCCTGCGGACATCGAGCAAATCGACATACGGCTGATCGACATCGAAGGCCAGGACGCCAACCCCAACCTCGACTTCGTCCTCACCGATACCATGCGGCTCATCGAGCAGCTCCGCGACGAGGGACGCACGCTGCTCCTGCACTGTGTGGCCTGCCAGAGCCGCACACCGACCGTGGCGGCACTTTACGGAGCGCGCAAGCAGGGCGTCAGCGGCGAGACCGCACTGCGTGACATTACATCGGCTTTACCGGACGCTTACCCCAATGGCGATTTCCATGCAGCTTTGAACCGACTCGCACCGTAACGAACTCTCGGTCAGACGGACGTATTGCGGAACCTGCTGGCCGACGCCAACCGATGGCTCCAGGGCGGCGCAGGACCGGACGGCCAATGCTTTTCTACCCGTCGGCACCGGCATTCGGCGCGCAGGCAAGCGCTCAGCGGGCCAAATCAGACCCGCTGCGCCGTGGGCGGGGTCGGGCTTCCGGCGCTGGCCGGTAAGATTCCGCGCCGGTTTCGACCTGGGCGTGTCGGGACTTTCCAGCGCCGGTCCTCGACTTTTCGTTTCTTTCGTTTTAGCCTGGGTCTATGACAGCCATGCTGACAGTTGAAGAACGCACACTCCTCCCGCCCCAGGAAGACCTCAGACCACTGCTGGAGGCCCTCGCCTGTGAGCAGGTTTCCCTCTGCGGCAATCAAAGCGGCCCGATCACCCTTCCCGAGCCGGTGCGCGAAGCGCTGTACAACGTGGTCAACGCGATGGCCCACGGCAAAGGCATCACACTGGTGCCGCGTGGGCAGCTACTAACCACCCAGCAGGCAGCCGAGCTGTTGAATATCTCCCGCCCGACGTTGGTGAAACTCCTTGAAGAAGGCCATATTCCGTTTGACAAGCCGGGACGGCACCGCAAGGTCAGACTCGATGCGTTGCTGCAATACCAGCAGCGGACCAGGGCGCGGCGGCGCGAGGCCCTCGATGACATGATGCGCGAGTCCGCGGACGAAATGACCGCAATCCTCAAGGGCAAGTAGGGGATTGGGGCGAATGCCGTTTCCGGTGGTGTTCGACGCTTGTGTGCTCGCCCCATACCCTCTTGCCAACCTCTTGCTGCGCCTGGCCGACGAAGGGATCTACCGGCCATTGTGGTCGCAGGACATCCTCATCGAGACCCGCCGCACGATGGTCAACAAGTTGGGCGTGCCGCCAGACAAGGCCGACAGGCGGCTGAACATGATGCAGGAGCACTTCGTTGACGCCGAGGTCAGCGGCTATCAGGAGCTTGTCGGCGCGATGCGCAACAACGACAAGGACCGCCATGTGCTCGCCGCCGCCGTGCGGGAACGCGCCGAGCTGATCGTTACAGCAGACCGCACCGGCTTCCCCGCGCAGGCCGTCGAACCCTATAACATCGAAGTGCGCCACCCTGACGACTTCCTGCTAGACCAGCTCGACTTGTACGAAGAGGAAACGCACAGAGCACTTTCCGGCATTCTGACCGCCTGCACGAACCCTCCGTTCACACCAATCCAGCTACTTTCAATGCTCGCGACCAACATGGTTCCCCAGTTCGCCGCCGAGGCGGCACGGCGGCTTTTTCCGCCAACAAGTGGGCTGGGCAGCTTCCTCGCATGATCGCGGCGAAAACCGTTCTCTTAGTCGGCTTCTCACGCACTTTCAGTCCCGCCCCCGTGTGATCGTATTGGGCGGTTGTCCTGGCGTTTTGCAACGTGGGCGGGTTCAGACTTGCGGCGCTGGGCGGGTTGGGGATTCGCCGATCTCGGCGCTACACACCTGTGCCTCTCCACTTCACGTTGTTGCATGCGGTCGCCCAAAACTGTTGAAGCTCTTGGTGGTCAACCATGTTTTTGGGGTAGGAGTAAGCGATATGCCCACACGGGTAGTGGTGAGCCAGTATCTTGCTGATCACCTCGCCGGGGAACTCTGGACCAACGGTGAGACCCACGCTGAGACACTCGGGACACCTGCGCCACTCAGCAGATGGCCACCATAAGGTGCTGCCTGGTCGTCCATGCGGCCGGAAAACCCCCACCGGGAAAAACTTCGGGCTAACACCAAACACGACAACGCCATAGCGGGAAAAATCAGCCAGCCCATCGGCTACTTTGGGCACTGCACGCCAGTAATCAGCCACATCTACAGCGGGCTTGATCTCCACCACCAACGAGGAACTCACCCACGGAACATTCCTGTGGATATCGGTCCTCCCGTGGATGATGAAATCGGGGGTGTAGTAGTCACCGTCGAACGGCTCATAAGTGAAGTCCCAACCGAGCTGGTCAAAGAACGCCGACCATTTAGCTTCCAGCCGTGATCGGTACTCGATCCTGTCATAGATCGTCGGGATGGCTTTCATGGTGTTTCGTGTCCTCACTGATCACTTCACGGGCGGCGCTGGTGGCACTCCGCTGATGGTTGGCTGCGCCGAGGACACACCCGCAGCCGTCCAGATCGGCACGACTGCCTGATTCCACCACGCTCGCCCGGTAGCCCAATTGTCTCGGTAACCGACAAGCTCGGAAGGCTTGCCGTCATCGAGATAGGCGCGCCCGGCCTTCATGGCATCGACCATCTTGTCGGTGGCCGACCACATCTCAAGCCCTGGTGTATCGAGATCTTTCGGCTTGGGGGCTTCCAGGAAGGTGTGGTTGACCGCCTCGAACGTCTGCTGGGCCTGGTACAGGGTGCTGCTCAGGGTGGCGGCGGCGATGGGGTCCAACCGCGCACCTTCCAAGCCTCCGATTGTCGCGTCCTGCACCTTGGCGACAGCGCTGATGACTTGGTCGACATCGCTCGCATGGGACTTGACGTAGTCGGCGGCAGACACCGTGTGCTCCGAGCAGCCCGACAGAATGGCGACGGCGATGGGCAGGGCGATAAGGCGCTTCATGCCGGGTCTGCCTGAGTCATGTGGGTGTGCCTTTCGCGGAGGGCCCGATCTGTCATCACCGTAGATTGCTCCGCCGACAGCTGGAAGAAATCAGGCGCGGACACGTCGCGGTGCTCAATACAGGCCGCACCGGGCAGGTTCGGGAGGTGCGCCAGGATGTGCACCAACAGGCAGGCCGACGCCGGGCGTGTCGGGGTTATTGTCCCCCCACGAGGGCTCGGATCTCCCTCATCGGGCCCCCTGCGGGGGCCAGCCCTGTTCACTCCTCGGGCCCCCTGCGGGGGCCTGGGGCATACCGGCACTTTCCGGGTCGATCACAGGCAGCCACCGACCCACCGCTGGGCCCCCTGCGGGGGCCACTTGGCCCAGTGCGGACATACCGGCCACTGGTGGTGCCCCGGCAATCCGAAGTGGGGGTTAGGGGTTGATGCCCGAGAGGGCCGCATGACGCAGCCGGTAGCCGAAGCTGCCGGAGAACAGATCGGGGATGCTTCCCTGGGTCCAATCAGGGGCGGGGACCGCCTAGTTCCAGGCGATTACCGGGAACAATAGTGTACGGGGATCACGGATTCCGTGCGGTCTTCGGGGAAGAGCCCCCGGCTTTCACAACGGGGGCTCTCCGACCCTCTTAGCGTCTGGCCTTCTCCGCCATCGACGTCGCGAACAGGGCGTCGGTCTCGTCCTGCCACTGCTGGGCGGTCGCCTTGCCCTCGTCGGCGCTGGCCACCATTTTCCAGCGCCACTTCCATGGCTCACGCGCTTCCACGTCGTACCATGGACCCAGCAATATGTATCCATTGTCGGCAGCCTGCACGCTGAAGACACCGGCGCTGACCTTGGCCTCCCAACAGGGGCCATCGTCAGTGGCCTTCTCAGACCATTTCAGCTTCGTGCTCATGCTTCATCACCTCCTCTCTTTAGTTGTCCCCTCCAATTCTAATTAACCGGCTACGCCAAACTCCCAGATGAGAGCCAAAAATGGGGTTAGCTAGATCCATCGGGCCTGGTCGGATCTCCCAGAAAAAAGTTCTTGACACACTGCGGGCGGCGCTTTGGGCTGCTCAGCTGTGGAGCAAACGACCATACCCGCTGGTGGGGACCACGGTGATCACGCCTCCAGCGCGATCTCGGGCAGTGCCGCGGCAGTGGCCTCATCACGGCCTGCAGCGATGTGCTGGTAGCGCAGTGCGGCCTGGGGTTAGGGGTTGATGCCCGACAGCGCCGCATGACGCAGCCGATAGCCGAATGTGCCGGAGATCAACTGACGGATATCGGTCGTGCTGGCCATCAGCAGCGCCAGCTCCTGATCGGCCATCACCTGCCGGGCCGCCTCCACGGTCTGGCTGAAGGACACGTTCGTGAACACCCCACGAAACCCGAACACCGGACGCCCACTGCAGCAGACCCAGTGGGCCAGCTTTCTCCCGGTCATCTCGATCCTTTCCCGGTCGGCGCTTCCCGGGCGAATAGCCCCGGGGCAACGCCGGGGTGTACCCGGCCTGTTTTGCGACATCGTCGCAGCTCAGAGGGGTGACGGAGAGAGCCAAGTGTACCGCAATAGCTATGCTGAGTCCCATGAGCACAGGACTGGGAACGGTACAGCGGGCCATCATGGCCCAGCTGGCGAAGCTGCCGATTGAGGTGGCTCCGCCTGCGACGATCCCGGTCACCGTGCTGGCCGAGCGACTGGGCTGCAGCGCCCGGCAGATCCGCCGGGCGGTGTATGCCCTCCAACGGCGCGGTCTGGTGGCCCTGACCAAGGAAGCCCGTCCCGGTCGGCGGGGACTGTCGCTGATGGTGTGGGACGCCCGGTTCTACGAGGCCTGGATGGACTTCACCGACCCGGTGCGCATCGAGGCCATTCGGGACGCCCGTGTACGGGCGTGCCTGGCTCGCTCATGAGATGACCTGTGAGCTTCAACCCGTCGCTGCCGCCACGGAGAGCGCAGGAGAGCCGTTGGCCCCCCTCCGGGGGGCCTACGGTCACCGGAGCCGTGTTCGAGCCCCCCTACGCGCCCCCGGACGCTCGCCATGCGCCTTCATTTAGTCGGAAAGTTCCGCCAGCCTTCGGCCTGGCTCCACAAAAGCACCCGTCGAGAGCCCGCGGGTGCCAGCCACAGGTGCGTTACCGAGTCCGGGACCGGCGGGGCTTCAGGTGGCAGCGTGTCCTCGAAAACGAGTTCCGACGCGATACTGAACGGCAGGGCGCTGTCGTGCAACGGGATGAACAAGTGGCGTTCGTCAGCATCGGCCTTAGCCAGCTTGTCGAAATGCGGCACGATGTGCGGACTTTTGAATGCCTCGCGGAGCGCGTCCGTAAAACCCCTCAACGATTCATCGACCGCGCCACCGCCAGCAAGCGGCAGCACCATCACATGAGGGTTCGTCATGTCCCTCGCAAGTCGATCCGGGTAGCCAGTCATCACGGATGACGACTGGTACACAAGCCACTGCAGGTCGGGGTCCGCTGACGGCTCCCATGCAATTTCATAGGGATACGGTTCCCCGGCGCGCTCACAGATCCGGATGATGTTCTCGTAGCACTGCTTCAACCGCTGCAGATCTCCCAGCGAGCCGACCTCAATGGACCAGAACCAGTCACGGGGTACTGGCCATTTGTTATTGTCCCTGGCTAGCAGCCTTGCGAGCTGAAGCGCACGTTCGTCCCCCAGATTCGTCACTTCGAACGCTGCTTTACGGTTGTCACGAAGTGTCAGGACCGCATCAACGGCACCTTGGCGGCCATCGACATCCCACGCTTCCGCCTCCACGGCGTCGAGCACTCGCACGGCGAGTAGGCAGGCCGCCCGCTCTTGCGGTTTCAAGCGGTCGATTCCAATCAAGTTCGGTTCTTGAGTCACGCGGCCAAGGCTACGTAAGGCCCGTTTGCTTCCCGTTCATATGCTGGGGCCCCCTTCGGGGGCCAGCACAGCATGACGCAGCCGGTAGCCGAAGGTGCCGGGGAACAGGTCACGGATGGGCACCGTCCCCGACAGCAGCAGCGCCATCTCCAGCTCCTGATCGGCCATCAACTGCTGGGCCGCCTCGACGGCCTGGGCGAAACCCACGTGCGTGAACACCCCGCGAAAGCCGAACACCGGACGCCCGCAGCAGCAGGCCCAGTGGACGAACTTCCTCTCGTTCATCTCGCTCCCCTCGTGAGCCTCCGAGACCCACTTTTGAGTCAGGGTGACACCACAGCGCCCGGCGACCTCACGGGCCGAGCTGGTGACCCGTTTGCCGGGCGTGTTGGCGTGGCCTATCTTGATCGAGCCGTCGCTGAACTCCAGCACGTACAGGTGCCCCATGGTGTGCCTCTCGTTGATCCGCCCTGACCGGAGTGTGTCTTCATTGTGCGGCTTCTACAGGCCCCGGCCTGCCAACAAACCTCGGCGGGGTTGTCGGGGAGAACACACCCACGAGACAGCTGCTACAGGTCGCAGAACACCGGATTGCACGGCTGCTACAGGTTTGGCCCCGTCGCCCGGATGTTCACCAAGGCTGACGCTAAGCTGTGGCCCGTTCGCTGACTATAGGATAACTACGGCAACTGCACTTCACCGATCCGCAGGTGATTTACCCTTCGGACAGCGTTAGCGTCGGCAATAACACTCGTCAAACTCCTTGCGGGGACGGACCCTTCTCACTTGAGGCTCACTTGAGCACATCGGGGTCGGCCTTGATGGTCATCCGTGCTGCTCCCGCCCAGTACACGTCAGCCGCCCGTTCGATGAGCGACCGTTGCATGCCCGCCATGTCCGACCAGTTCATCTTCACCGGCTCCTTGCCGGTGAGCATCACGTCATGCGCGAGCTTGCACACCCGTTCGATCGATGCCGCGCGGTAGACCGCTTCGGGCAGGTTGCGGCCGGTTGCGATGACGCCGTGGTTGGCCAGAATCGTGACGTTGGCGCTTCCGATGCGAGCCGCCAGATCTGCTGCGCGGGCGGGGCTGTCGATTTCACCGTCGTAGGTGTCGACCAGACAAAGGTCGTCGAGGTACAGCGAACCGGTTTGGTGGACCAGTTCGGGCAGCCTGCCCAATGCGGCGAGCACGCATACGTAGTAGGGGTGATTGTGGATGACCACTCGGGCGTCATCGCGGACGCGGTGCAGTTCGGTGTGGATGTGGATGGCCGGAGTGACATCCCAACGACCGCGGACCACCCGCGCGTCGCTATCCACCACGCAGATGTCCGACGCGGTGAGCTCCTGCCACCACAGTCCCCACGGATTGACGAACATGTCCGTTTGGCCGTCGAGCTGCCAGGTGATGTGTCCGGCCATATTCTCGGCGAATCCGATGGCGGCAAGGTGGCGGAAGGCCACGGCGAGCGCCTGCTCGTTGGACAGCTCGACTCCGATCGGGGGCACCACCGACGGTGCCCAGACCTCCAGGCCACCGCGCCGTGCGTCAGGAGCATTCATGATCGGCCTCCATCCTGATTCGAATATCCTCCCGGAGCTGCCCTTTGGCGATCTTGCCTCCAGACGACCGGGGAAGTTCATCGACGACGATGAGTCGTTCGGGCAGCAGTTCCTTGGAAACTCCCAGCGCCAACAGGTGCTGGACGAGTTCGGGAAGGTCGATGGCTTGCGAGTCAGCCAATTCGGCATAGAGGCAGACCTTTTCACCGAACACCGCGTCGGGCATCGCGACCGCTGCCGCGACCGCGACGGCGGGGTGGGTCGTGACGGCGTCTTCGACCTGGGTCGCGCTGATGTTCTTGCCACCGCGCAGGATGAAATCGGAGGTTCGGCCGGTCACCGTCAGATAGCCGTCCGCGTCGATCTCGCAGATGTCGCCCATGCGCATCCAGCCGTCGCGGGTGAACAGCTTGTCGTGGTCGGTCCCACCGAGGTAGCCGAGGCTGGTCGCCGGACCTCGACATGCGGGCTGGCCTCGCCCCGTCTCGGTGACGTCGTGATCGCCGTCGAAGAGCCGGACCGCCATTTCGGGGACGATCCGGCCGGCCGTGCGGAGCCGGTGCCGGCGTGAATCATCGACCGTGGTCGCGCTGAGCATCCCGGTCTCGTTCGAGCCGTAGAACTGCAGAATCTTCGCGCCCGTCAGTTCCTCGAACTCGGCGGCAGGCCGGTAAGGCAGCGCCTCGCCGCCGGCGAAAACGACACGCAACGAACTCAAGTCGTGTTCGCGACAAACGGGTTCCGCCATCAGCATGGTCAATTGCGTACTGACACAACACAACACGGTGACCTTGTGACGGGCGATCGCCTCGCAGGCCGCCCTCGCGCTGAACCGGTCCAGTATTACCGCGGTGGCGCCGAGATAGATCGGAGTGGTGTGGCTGGTCCATATTCCGAAGCCGAACGGCATTGGTATGACCGGCAAGAAGATGTCGTCCGACGTCAGCAACCCGTTGGCGACGGCCTTCTGGTGAAAGTAGTGCCAACGGTTCTGCGTGTGCACCACGCATTTGGGAAGCCCCGTGGTCCCGGAGGTGGAGTTGATGAGAAAGACGTCGTCGGGGCCGAGCCGGGAGTCGACCCCCAACGCCTTGGCCTCCGCGTCGACTTCGAGCTGCGGCGCGCCGGCGTCACCGCCCAAGACCAGCGTCGAGACCGGGCATTCGTCGGCCACGACCGCCGCGGCGCCGCTGCGCTCTTGATCTCTGATCAGAATCTTCGGCCGCGAACTGCGCAGTATCGCAGCGACCTCGCGGGTGCCGGCACGCGCGCCGATGCCGACCACGACAGCGCCGCAGCGTTCGATCGCGACGAACAGGACGTGGATGGCGGCGGAGTCCCGGTGCCACACCGCGACCCGATCACCGCGCACGACGCCGATGCCGGCCAGCCGCTCTGCCAAGCTACTTGCGATGCGGTCGAATTCACGCCAATTCAGCGATACGCCGGGGTGGTCGACGTAGGCGGGCTGCTCCGGGGAGTTTTCGGCGTTGCTACGTACCGCGTCCGACAGCGTCGCATCCGACCACCAGCCGGCCGCACGAAACCGGGCCGAGTCCTCGTCGGTGAATGCCGGCGAGCCCACGGTATCCAGCCCACCGGCGCTCATTCCCAAATGATAGAAAAACCACGCTGGCGCCGCCGAAGCCGAATCGGCTTAAGGAGTCTGCGGGGTCTTCTGAAAAACGTTGTAGAGAATGGTTTCGTTCGACCCGACGGTCGTCGGGGGCACAGGAAAGCGGTGGCCAATGCAAACCACACAGATTTCCAGGCTTTGGGCGGGACTCCTCAGCGGCGCTGCCGCCGGCGCCGCGGGCACCACTGCCCTCAATGTGATCACCTATCTGGACATCGCCGTGCGGGGCCGGCCGACGAGCGATACGCCTCAAAGAACCGTCGAAGCCATGGCGAGGCTGTTCGGCCTCACGGTTCCCGGGACCGGCGATATTTTGGCGAACCGCCTCTTGGGTCTTGGCGCGCTCACCGGGTATGCCGCCGGGATCGGGATGGGCGTGATTCTGGGGTTGGCCTACGCCCTGGGTTGGCGCCCGGGGCTACTCCTCGCCACGCTGGTGGCGACGGCGATCGCCCTGATCGGCACCAACGGGCCGATGACCGTGCTCGGGGTGACCGATCCGCGGACGTGGGGCGTCGTCGGATGGATCAGCGATCTGATTCCGCACTTCGGATATGGCGTGGTCACCGCCCTGGTGCTGCGTTATCTCTACCCGCTGAATCGGCCCGCTGCGTAGCCGGCCTGATCGCTGGTTGTTGGGATCGGTAGCAACGCATGCGACTTCCACTTGCCAGATGACCGCTGCGGCATCCAGCGACCCGCAAGGAGGAATCCGCGAATGAAGACAAAGGTCGTCGTCCTGTTCGCCGGGGCGCTGATCGCTCTGCTGCTCGTGTCGCGCTACTTCACGCTGAGCCAAGCCGGCCTGCCATTGTGCTGGATGCTCTACCTCGGGCTGCCGATCACCGCCGCCGGTGTGCTGTTGGCGCTGCAAATACTCAACCTCGGTGCCGGGTGGACCACCAAGACCGACCACGTGCAGCACGACACCGAAATGCAGCCAGGCCCGCCTCTAGCGCTCTCGCCGCCGACTGTCCCGGTTTCCGAGCGGCTCAAGGAGTTGCAGGCGCTGCACGACAACGGCGCGATCTCCGACATGGAGTACAGCGCGCGGCGTCTGCACATCATCTCCGAGTGGTGACCCGTCCCTTCGTACAATTCGCGCACCTCGTGTACCGCAAGGGCGCGGCAAACCGTTGATGTCTCTATTGTCAGTCTGTGCTGATCGGATTTCTGCTCGCGCTGGGTTGCTCCGTCTGCTACGGCACCGCGTCAGTGCTGCAGGCTGTCGCGGCGCGATCGGTCGAAAGCGCAAGCAATTCGGGCGTCGATGCTGTACTGCTGATGCGCGCCGTCCGGGAGTGGCGCTATCTCGCCGGCATCGGTCTTGACGTGCTCGGTTTTCTGCTTCAGGTAATGGCGCTGCGACTGGTGCCGATCTATGTCGTCGCCGCGGCGTTGGCCGCCTCTATCGCAGTCACCGGCATCGTGTCCGCGTGGGTGTTGTCGGCGCGGCTGTCATCGGCCGAGTGGGCGGCGGTGGGGGTGGTATGCGTGAGCCTTGCCGTGCTCGCCTGCGCGGCCGGTCCGGGGCACTTTCGCCAGGCCCCAGCCGGACTGGGCTGGGCGCTGATCGGCGTGGTCGCCGCGATTTTCGTCGCCGGTGCCGCGCGGGCCGATTGCGCGATCGCGAGCGCGCGCTTGCCCTTGGACTCGACTCGGCGCCGGAAGCGGTTTCGGTGTCGTGGAGATCGGCGTGCGCCTAGTAGACACAATTGATCCGACCAAAGCCGTCTTCTACACCCACCGGGCTATCTACGCGGCAGCCGGCGGCGGGGCCGCGGGGTTCCTCTTGCTCACTTCCGCCTTACAGCGCGGATCGGTGACCACAACGGTGGCCGCCGTGGTCGTCGGTGAAACGATCGCTCCTGCGCTTGTGGGAGTCTTGTGGCTGGGTGACCGCGCCCGTGACGGATTCGGCTGGGTCGTGATCGTCGGATTCGCCGTGGCAGTGTGCGCGACGCTAATGCTGGCCCGGTTCGGCGAAGCGCCTGCCGAACCAGCGTGACCTACGGCGAAGCCGCACCGGCAGCCGCAATCGAGTAGGTCGTCCCGCGCGCTTCACGTGTCCATAACACGCCGTCCCGCGCGGTGACACCGGCGGCGACCAACTCTCGTTTGAGGATCTTGTTAGTGGCCGTCGCCGGCAGGTCATCGTTGATCCGCACATAGCGTGGCCACGCCTTCGGCGACAGGTCGGGTTGCGCGGCCAGGAACTTCTCGAAATCCGCAGGCTCCAAGGGAATCTCGTCACGGAGCACCAGGGCCGCCATCACCTGGTCGCCGACCCGCTCGTCGGGCACGGCGTAGACCGCGACCTGACTGACCTGCGGCAGCCGTTCCAGGATCCGCTCGATCGGCGCCGCCGCCAGGTTCTCGCCGTCCACTCTCATCCAATCCGCGGTGCGGCCGGCGAGATAGATCCAGCCGTCGGCGTCGCGGTAGGCCAAATCGCCGGACCAGTACATGCCGTGCCGCATGCGCTGCGCCGTCGCGGACGGATCGTTGTAGTAGCCGGTGAACGGGCCCGCGCCCTGGGTGTTGACCAGTTCGCCGACCGCTTCGTCGAAATTTGTCAGGGCGCCGTGTTCATCGAACTCCGCGACCGTGCACTCCTTCAGGGTCGTCGGGTTGTAGATGCTCACCCCGGGATAGGGCTTACCGATCGAGCCGGGCGGGGCACCGTCCTCGCGGACCACGATCACCGCGAACTCGCTGGAACCGAAGCTGTCGACCACGCGGCAGCCGAAACGCCTTGCGAATTCGGCGATATCGCGATCCGTCGCCTCGTTACCGAACGCCATACGCAGCGTGGTGTCGGCGTCGCCGGGACGTTCCGGGGTGGCAAGGATCAAAGCGAGGGGCTTGCCGACGTAGTTCAGGTACGTCACGTTGTAGCGGCGCACATCGTCGATGAACCGCGACGGCGAGAACTTGGCCGGGACCATGGTGGCGCCGCTGCCGATGGCCACCGCCCACCCGGCGGCGATGCCGTTGGAGTGAAACAGCGGCATCGCCAGGTAGCAGACGTCGGCGGCGGTGACGTCGTACTGAAAGATCAGGCTGGCCCCGCACATGATCGCCATCCCGTGCGCGAACCGGACGGCCTTGGGATCACCGCTGGTGCCGGAGGTGAAGATCATCATCAGGGTGTCCGCTGCGGTGACCTCGCGGTGGGCAACCAGTTCGGGCGCCGCGGAAACCGCCGCGGCATAACGCGTCGAGCCCACGTCGAAAACCTGAATCCCGTTGAGATCCAAGCCCTCCAGCAAGGGCAGGTGCTCGGCGTCGACGAGCAGGATCTGGCAGTCGGATCGTCGGATATCGGCCAGCAGGCCGGCCCCGCGCCGGGTCGTGTTGATGCCGCACAACACGTAGCCGCCCAGTGCGGCGGCGGCCATCGCGCGAAGCATCGCCGGGGAGTTGGTGAGCAAGGCGCCGACGTGCAGCGGACGCGTCGCATCGGCAATGCCGATCAGCGCGGCCGCCTCCGCCTCGGCCTCGGCCAAGTGTTCCTGCCAGGTCCAGGTCCGTTCGCCGTACGCGATCGCGGGAGTCTCGTCGCGCCTGCGCTGCCGGAGCAGCTGCTGAACGGTCTCCGGCACCGTCTACTCACTCGTCGGACTTCGGGTCGTCAGCACCAACCCGGCATAGTTGTCATTGGCCACGGCGTCGCAGTGACGCCGGTAGGTGCCGAAACCCCCGGTGTACGGCATGAAAATTCGTTTCTTGCCTTCGATGTTGGCGCCCAGGTACCACGACGATGCCGCCTTCGGGAACAGGGTCTGCTCGGCGGCTTTTGCGAGGTGGTCGGTCCAGGCGTCGGCGGCATCGCGGCGGGGTTCGACCTCGCTCAGCCCGAGGCGGCGGGCCGTCAAGATCAACTCCATGGCCCAGTCGACCTGAACCTCGGCGTGCAACACCATGTTGGCCAGCACCGACGGACTGCCGGGCCCGCTGATGCTGAACAAATTCGGCAGCCCCGGCACCATCAGACCCAGGAAAGTCACGGGGCCGTCGGCCCAGATGTCACGTAGCGTGACTCCCCCGGGACCGCTCGGGTCGATCCGGGTCAGCGCGCCGGTCAGCGCGTCGAAACCGGTCGCAAAGATCAGCACATCGCAGGGATAGGTCGCCTCGGTCGTCCGCACTCCGTGGACGGTGATCGCCTCGATGGGCTCACGGCGCAGGTTCACCAGCCGGACGTTGTCGCGATTGAAAGTGGCGTAGTAGCCCGCGTCCGTGCAAATCCGCTTTGCCCCGATGGGGTGGTCGACCGGGATGAGGTCGGTGGCAACGACGGGATCGCGGACGATTTCCCGGATCCGCTCCTCGGCGAACTCCCGGGCGATGTCGTTGGCTGCCATGGTGGCGTTCTGGTCGGGGAAAGTCTTGGCGAACAGGACGCCGCCCTCGCGCCAGCGCCGCCACAGGGCGTCAAGTCGCTCTTGGGGTTCGGTGTCGACCGCGTTCTTGTGGTAGGTGCCGTGCGGCGTGCCCGCCGGCGCGTAGGCCGACTTCCGGCGGCGCTCCGGATAGTCTTCGCGGATCTGTTGCTGTTCTTCCGGCGACCATGGGCGGTTGGGCATCGGGATGCTGTAGTTCGCCGATCGCTGGAATACGACCAGTTGCTCCGCCTGCCCGGCGACGATCGGAACCGCTTGAATGCCAGACGAACCCGTGCCAATCACGCCCACACGCTTGCCGCGCAGGTCGGGATCCTCGCGCGGCCACGCGGCGGTGAAGTACACCTCGCCCGCGAAGTCGTCGACGCCACAGATATCGGGACGGTTCACCGCCGACAGGCAGCCCGTCGCGCACACAAGAAACGGCGCGGCATACTCCCGGCCACCCGCGGTGCGAACATGCCAGCGGCCTCGATCGAAGACGACGCCCACGACGTCGGTACCGAACAGGTAGTGGCGGCGCAAATCGAAGCGCTCGGCGACGTGGCGCAGATAGGCCAGGATCTCCGGTTGCGCGGCGAACCGCTCGGTCCAGGTCCAGCTCTGCTGGAGTTCTTGGTCGAATGAGTATGAGTAGTCGACGCTTTCAACGTCGCACCGGGCGCCCGGATACCTGTTCCAATACCAGGTGCCACCCACATCGGGAGCCGCTTCGATGCCGATCACCGACAGGCCAGCCTTCGCGGCTCGGTGCACCGCGTATAGCCCGGCGAACCCTGCGCCGATCACGATTACGTCGGTGCCAGTCATTTGGACTCGCAGAGGGCCGGGCGGAGCAGGCCCCGCAGGTCGCCGCACACCACGTCGCGCGCCGATGCCGCCGGCGGGAAAGACTGAATCGTCATGAAGCCATGGAACAACCCGGGAAAGTCACGGTGCACGACCGGCACCCCGGCGTGGCACAACCGGCGTGCGTAGTCGCACCCTTCGCTGTGCAAAGGATCCAGACCGGCGGTGACGATCACCGCGGGCGGCAGGTCCGTGTGGGAATCGGCGCGAGCCGGTGCGACCAGGTAGGGCGGGTCGAAAACCCGTTCACTGCCGAGGTATTGATGCCAATACCATTGCATCGCGGCGCGGGTGTTGAGGTATCCGGTGCCGTAGCGGTGGTAACTGTCCGTTTCGAACGACGAATCGATGGCCGGGTAGAGCAAGAGCTGCGCGGCGGGCTTCGCGACTCCCCGGTCGCGGCAGAGAATGGCGGTCACCGCGGCAAGGTTCCCGCCGGCGCTGTCGCCGCCGATCGCCGTCCGCGCCGGGTCGATGCCGAGACCGGCCGCGTGTTCGATGACCCAGCAGAACGCCGCGAAAGCGTCGAGTGCGGCCGCGGGTGCGGGATCTTCGGGAGCGAGTCGGTAGCCGACCGACACGACGACGGCTTGGCTGCCGCGCGCCAGGGCCCGGCAGAAGCTGTCGTGGGATTCGATGTCGCAGAACACGAATCCGCCGCCGTGGTAGAACACGATTCCGGGGCGACCGAAAAGCGGGCCGGACAGCTCGCCGTGCGGATGGTAGATCCGTACCGGGATGGTGCCCGCGGGGCCCGGGACCGCATGGTCGATCGCGCTGCGGACGTCTTCTATGTTGTTGGCGGGTACGCGCCGTTGGGCCACCGCTGCTCGGGCCGCTGCGGCGGTCATGGTCTCGACGCGGGGGAATCCGGCGTTCAACTCGCGCAACATCGCCCGCACAGCGCCATCGATGACGTCGTCCATGTGGGCCTCCGTCCGTACCGTTACGCCGGTCTTGAGCTTTGCAGCGTGGAAACCCGCGGCTTTAGCCGGGGTAGGAAGCGCCGCTTCTCTCCTTTCGGCAGGCTGTCGGTGGTCGTGCCTAGGTTGTTGCTGTGTGCAGGTTTCGACTGTTTCCCATCCCTGAGCAGGCCGCCGGGTTGGCCGAGCATTGTCGTCATGCCCGGTTTGTGTGGAATCTGGCCGTGGAGCAGCAGCAGCACTGGCAACCCGGCCGCCAGGCGCCTAGATATGACGAGCAGTGTGCCCAGTTGACTGCGGCCCGCGCCGAATACGAGTGGCTGGCCGCTGGATCGCAAACGGTGCAGCAGCAGGCGTTGCGGGACTTCGCGCAGGCAATGCGCAACTTTTTCAACGACACCCATCGGCTCCCGACGTGGCGTAAGGCAGGCACGCATGAGGGATTCCGGCAGGTCGGACTTAAACTGCACCACATCAAGCGGCTGAACCGCCGCTACGGGCAGGTATGGGTGCCGAAGGTCGGTTGGGTGCGGTTTCGGTGGACCCGCACCATTCCTGGCACGGTGAAGTCTTACCGGGTTACTTTGGATCGATCGGGGCGCTGGCACATCGCTTTTGCTGCCATCCCTGACTGTCTCCCGGGACCAAACGATGGGAGCGTCGTGGGTGTGGATCGCGGCGTGGCGGTATCCGTTGCGCTGTCCAGCGGGGAGTTGCTGGGTATTCCTGGCCTTCGTGCTGGTGAAATCCAGCGGCTGCGCAAACTGCAGCAGCAGCTGGCCCGGGCGCAGCGCGGCTCGAATCGGCGGGCGCGAACGAAGCTGGCGATTGCGAGGTTGCGCGCCCGCGAAACCGACCGCCGCCATGACTGGGTGGAAAAGACCACCACCGATTTGGCACACCGGTTCGACACCATCCGCATCGAGGACTTGGACGTGCGGGCGATGACCCGCTCGGCGCGCGGGACTCGTGACTGCCCGGGCACCAACGTCGCGCAGAAACGAGGCCTCAACCGTGAGATCAGCCGCCAAGGGTGGGGAGTGCTGGTTGCCCGGCTCAAGCACAAGGCACAGGGGCGCCTCGAATTCGTCCCGGCAGCGCACACGTCGCAACGATGCTCCCAATGCGGGCACGTCGCACCGGAAAACCGCAAGAGCCAAGCGGTCTTCCAGTGCGCCGCCTGCGACGCGGGCCCGTGCAACGCCGATGTCAACGCCGCACGCAACATCGCTGCCGGACGGGCGGTGACAGCACGGGGAGACCTCGGCACTAGCCGGTCTGTGAACCGTGAACCTCAACTCTGTCCTTCTGCGTAGGTGCCTACAGGGTTGGAATCCACCGGCTTAAGCCGGTGGAGGACGTCAAGCCGGCCGGTACTTCAGCAGGGTGATTCCGGTTTCAGGCAGATCGTAGAACACCGGGCTCACCCGCGTTCCAATTCGAATGTCACTCGGGTCGACTTCCACCAACTCGGTGCTGATCCTCGGCCCGGCGTCCCACTGCACCACCGCGAGGAGCTGGGGAATCGCGGCAGCCCAGGGCGGACCGGTGGGTCTGCGGGCGACGGTGAAGGTATACAGCGTTCCGGCACCGTCGATTTCACGCCATTCGAGGTCGTCGGCCAGCGATCCTGGGGCAAGAATGCGGGGATAGAAGACGTGGCGCTGCAGCGAAGGCGAGTACTGCACGAGGATCCGGTGCTGCGCCAGGGCCTCCCAAAAGGGCCGCGAGACCGGCGTGGGCTCGGGCACGGGGCGGGGCTCGGCGGTCATTTGCGCCGGTCCTCCTCATCGCTTCGCTCTGCATCGTCGCCGGCGCGGCCCATGGCTAGTCCCCCCGCATCAGCAAGGCGACCTGCTCGCTCATGATGCCGCCATTGCCGGTGACGAACGCGGTGTGGCAGTCGCGCACCTGTGCGTCGCCGGCTCGGCCCATGATCTGGCGTGCGGCGTCGACGACGTGGTGCATGCCGCCGGCCATGCCGGCTTGGCCGAAGGACAGCTGGCCGCCGGCGGTGTTGAGGGGGAAGTCGCCGCGATGGGTCAGGTCGTGGCCCGCAACCCATGACATGCCTTGGCCTTTGGCGCAGAAGCCCGCGTCTTCCAGGCTCATCAACACGGTGATGGTGTAGCAGTCGTAGATCGAAGCGACGTCGACATCGGATCGGCTCAGCCCGGCCATCGTGAACGCCTTGTCTGCGGCCCGCGCGATCGGCGTGCACAGCAAATCGTCGGCGTAGGTCGGGGTCTTGAAGGCGATGTGTTCACCGAAGCCGGTGATCCACACCGGACGGTTGCGACTTCGACGCGCGATGTCGGCGTTCGCGATCAAGACTCCTGCTCCGCCATGCACCCGCATCACGGTTTCCAGCATGTGGATCGGGTCGGCGATCATCGGGCTGGCGAGAACGTCGTCCACCGTGATCGGGGTGCCGTGGAAGACCGCTCCCGGATGCGCGCACGCGTTAGTGCGTTGGTCGACCGCGATCTTGGCGACCGCGGCGGGGTCGTAGCCGAATTCCGCCGCGTAGCGCTGAGCGATCTGCGCGTACGGCGCGTTCTGCCCCACGTTGCCGTAGGGGATCTCGAACTCGGCCTGCGGCGACCCATAGGTGTTCGACGACGCCCCATACCAATTCGGGGCCGGAGGGGGCCGCTTCTCGGAATGCGGGACCGACGCCGATCCGGGAACCACGGCCAGCGCGGCATCGCAGACGCCGAGCTCCACGGCCGCCGCGGCCCGCCACACCATCCCGGCCGAGGTGGCCCCGCCCAGATCGACTCGCTCACCGAAATCCAAAGGCAAGCCCAGGTATTCGCACAGGGTGGCGGGGGCGAACATCGCCGATTCGGCCACGCCGTGGGTGAGGAGGCCGTTGATGCGTGCGGGGTCTACGCCGGCGTCCTCGACGACGATCTTCGCCAAGCGCGCGTACTGGTCCAGGCTGAACAGCGGCGGCCCGGTCGGCCGCCGTTCGGCGGGCAACTCGGCGATGCCGACGATGGCCGCTTCGCCACGCAGCCCGGTCACGACGGCGTTCCGCGCCGGGGCAGCTCGACGGTCGCGGTTCCCGGCATCAGCACGGTGTCGTCGCGGCGGCCTGCGATGTCGAGATCCACCAGTCCGGCGCCCTCGTCGGTGATTCGCTTGCCCGTGACTTGCCCACCGAAGCTGAGCAGCTCGCCCGGATAGGCGATCGCCCGATTTTGCACCGAGAAGGAGACCAGGCGCCCGCGTCCGCCGATCCAGTCGCCGATCGCGCGGGCGAGCAGCGCCGCCTGAAGCGGCCCATGGACCAACACGTCGTCATACCCTTCGACAGCGCGGGCCCACTCTTTGTCGTAGTGAATTCGGTGGCCGTTGTAGGTGGCGGCGCTGAAGAAGAACATCTGGGTCTCATCGACGGTGACGGCCAGCGTGGGAATCCGGTCGCCGACACCGATGTCGTCGTAGAACACCTGCCTGCCCGTCATGGCACTCCTAGGGTCGGGCGATCATCGACGTCGATGCTTCGGCAACCAGATCGCGGTGCTGGTTCCGGTATACGGTGTGCCAGGTGACTAG
>Ga0306921_10000582_pt1 | contig 33054 bp, 30 predicted proteins | sample sta12Cox44000080_FD_203760 | JGI IMG/M metagenome (GOLD analysis project Ga0306921, IMG submission 203760) | Lab enrichment of tropical soil microbial communities from Luquillo Experimental Forest, Puerto Rico - statoxic.12C.oxic.44.000.080 (v2)... | ecosystem: Environmental > Terrestrial >... | reverse complement strand
GCACAGCGCCTGCACACGGGCCTGCCGTTCGCTGCGCTGGCGTCGGGGCGGACCCGCATTGACAAGGAGGTCAGCCTTCTGGCGCGGCGATTGGCGATGCGCGGTCTGCTGGAATATCGCATCGCGCGGTCGCAAAACGGCAAGGACACGGGCGCGGACGATGTTGTCATCGAACCCCAGGTTCCCGATTATTGGCCATGCAACCCACAGCTCGGCAACGCCGACGTTCTCGTGCTCTCGCGGTTTTCGTATCTGCGCAGGCGGGCTGATGCGATGGTGCTGGAATCGCCGCGTGCCGGCGCGTTGTTCAAGCTTTGCAATCCGGGCATCGTGTCGGTCGTGGCGATGCTGTCTTCGCCGCAGCCGGTCAAGCGGCTTCTGGAGCAGGAGGGTTTTCCCGGGCTCGAGCTTCTCGGCCTGCTGGTCGATTGCGGGATTCTTTTCAGGATCGACCCTGCGCGCGGCAGCGGGCTGCGGCCGGACGAAGGCGACAATCATCTCGTCCTGTGGGACTTTCATGATCTCCTGTTTCACGCGCGCAGCACGCAAGGCCGGCACGCCAATCCGATGGGCGGAGTTTATCCGTATGCGGGCCTGATTCCTGCGCCGCCGGCGGTGCGGCCGCGCTGGCCCGGCAAGAAGATCGATCTGCGCAAGGTTTCGGCCGCGCAGGTGCAGCCGGTCTCGGCGGTCGCAAAGCTCCTGCGCGAACGTCATTCGACGCGCAGCTTTGATGACCGGCAACCGATCACTCTTGCCGAGGTCGCATGGCTTCTCGATGCCAGCGCGCGCGTGCAGTCGAAATTCACAAGCAGGGTTGACCTCGGCGACGGCGAGGCTCCGGTAGTCGCCTACGCCACGCGCCCGTATCCGTCGGGAGGCGGCAGCTGGGAGCTCGAGCTCTATCTGGCGGTCGACAGATGCGACGGGCTGGCGCGGGGATTCTACCATTACGACGCCGGTGCTCATGCGCTGGTGCCGATCGTCGTGCGCGCGCGCGAGCTCGAAGCGATGTTGAGGGAGGCAGAATTTGCAATGGGCGCACCAGCGGCGCCTCAGGTGCTGATCACGATCGCCGCACGATTTGGGCGGACTGCATGGAAATACAGCTCGCTTGCATATGCGCTCATTCTCAAGGATGTGGGCGTGCTGATGCAGACGCTCTACCTGATGGCAACGGATATGAATCTCGGCGGATGCGCGATCGGCAGCGTCAACATCGATCGGTTCGCGAAGATGACGGGCATCGAGTTCCACATTGAAGGCCCGGTCGGTCAATTCGCGCTCGGCCGCCCGCTGAAGGCCACAGTCCCCACCTGACGACACGCAGCGAAACATCCCGCGGCGCGGGCGCTTCGAGTTGGTGTATAAGACTCTGATCCTTAGTTCTTGAAATCAAAACAAGCCGAACGGGAGACCGCATTGAATCGACGCAGCCTTCTCGGTATGACCGCCATGGGAGTTGCCTTGCCGCATATGCGCGTCTTGGCACAGGGCGTTGCGGCGGAGGGCGCTGTGGCACAGGGCTCCGGTCCGGGACCAGTGATGAAGGCACTGAGCGCCTACATGAGCGCCGCTGCGACACGCGCGCTGCCCGCCGAGGCTGCGGAGCATGCCAGGCACCATGTCATCGACACGCTCGCTGCGATGATCTCCGGATCGCAGTTGCCTCCCGGGGAGGCGGCGCTGCGCTATGTCCGCGCGCACGCCGGAAAAGGCGCGGCAACGGTGATCGCCTCGGCGCTCACCGCCGCGCCGATCGATGCGGCGCTTGCCAACGGAGTCATGGCACACGCCGATGAGACCGACGACTCGCATAATGCCTCGCGCTCCCATCCGGGTTGCGCAATCGTGCCGGCGGCGCTCGCCGCCGGTGAGGAGCTGGGAATTGACGGGGCGCGCTTCCTGCGCGCCGTGACGCTCGGCTACGACATCGGCACGCGCTTGGTCATGGCCATGGGCGGCGCGGAGTTCAGCTATGCGAGCAGCTTGAGCACCCACAGCATTGCTGGCACCTTCGGCGCGGCTGCGGCTGCGGCCTGCGCCGCAGGTCTCAACGAGCAGCAGATGCGCTGGGCGCTCGACTACACCGCGCAGCAGTCCTCGGGCATCATCGCCTGGCGGCGCGATACCGACCACATCGAGAAGGCCTTCGTCTTCGCCGGCATGCCGGCGCGCAACGGCGTCACCTCGGCGCTGGTCGCGCGATCGGGCTGGAACGGTCTCGACGACATCTTCGCCGGGGCAAACAATTTCTTCCTTGCCTATGCGCCGAAGGCGCAGCCCGAGCGGCTGGTCGAGCAGCTGGGCGAGCGCTACGAGATTGCGGCAACCGACATCAAGAAATGGACGGTCGGCTCGCCGATTCAGGGGCCGCTCGATGCGCTCGAGGCGATCCGCGGCAAGCGGCCGTTCGAGGCCGACGAGGTGCGGGGCGTGTCCGTACGTCTTGCCCCTTCGGTCGCGGCGGTGGTGGACAACCGCGAGATGCCCGACATCTGCCTGCAGCACATGATCGCTGTCATGCTGCTCGACAAGACCGTCTCTTTCGACGCCGCGCACGACAAGCCGCGCATGGGGAACCCTGCCGCGCTGAGGGAGCGCGCAAAAGTGAGCCTCGTGCGCGACGAGGAGCTTTTCAAGCTGCTGCCGGTGCGCGTTACGGTCGTCGAGATCGAGCTTGCCGACGGCAGCCGTCTCTCGGAGCGCGTGGCGGCCGTGCGCGGTACGCCGCGCAACCCGATGTCGCGCGCTGAAGTGGTCGCCAAGGCGGGCGATCTCATCGCTCCGGTCCTGGGGCGAGAAACGTCCGCGCGCCTGATCGAGACGGTGCTCGCGATCGAGACAATGGCGGACATTCGCGGCCTGCGGCCGCTGCTCCAGCGCGGGTAGCTCGTACGCAGCGACATCGGGGGATTTTCGCTGCCGAAGGTCCCGGATTTCGCGCTTCGCGCTCAATCCGGGCTACGAGTACATACAGATGCCGCCGGCACTCGCGGCTAGTTTGCCGCCGCCTTCTGGCTGGGCGGGTAGGCCGGGTTCTTCGCAACTCCGCGCATGAGGTCGAGCGCGCTGTGGAGCGCCTTGTCGTCCTTCGGGTCCGGAGGGATGTAGGACTGTGAACCGGTCTGCTCCTGGCCTTCCGCCTTGAGATGTCCGCGCAGCGACGCCTCGCCCTGCGTATCGGTGCGCGCCTTGAGGTCGTCCGGCACGTCCTGAAGGACTTCGATGTCGGGGGAGATGCCCTTGGCCTGGATGGAGCGGCCCGACGGCGTGAAGTAGCGTGCGGTGGTCAACCGCAGGGCGCCGTTGCCCGAGCCCAGCGGGATGATGGCCTGCACCGAGCCCTTACCGAACGAGCGGGTGCCGACGACGGTCGCGCGCTTGTGATCCTGCAACGCGCCGGCCACGATCTCGGAGGCCGAAGCCGAGCCGCCGTTGATCAGCACGATGATCGGCTTGCCCTTGGTGAGGTCGCCGGCGTGCGCATTGAACCGCTGCGTTTCCGATGCAACACGGCCGCGGGTCGAGACAATCTCGCCCTTCTCGAGGAACGCGTCGGAGACCGAGATCGCCTGATCGAGCAGGCCGCCGGGGTTGTTGCGCAGATCGACGATGAAGCCCCTGAGCTTGTTGCCTGACTGGGTCGAGAGATCCGCGATCGCCTTCTTGAGCGTATCGGAGGTCTGCTCGCTGAATTGAGTGACACGGATGAAGCCGATGTCGTCGCCTTCCAGCCGCCCACGCACCGAGCTCACGTGAATGATCTTGCGCGTGATCGAAACCTCGATCGGCTTGTCCTGGCCCTTGCGCACGATCTTGAGCTTGGTCTTGGTATTCGCAGGCCCGCGCATTTTCTCGACTGCCTGATCGAGGGTGAGACCCTGCACCTGCTTGTCGTCAATGTGAGTGATGATGTCGTTTGCCATGATGCCGGCTTTCGCCGCTGGCGTGTCATCGATCGGCGCCACCACCTTGACCAGGCCTTCCTCCATGGTCACCTCGATGCCCAATCCCCCGAACTCGCCGCGGGTCTGCACCTGCATCTCGCGCATGCTCTTGGGGTCCATGTAGCTCGAATGCGGGTCGAGCCCGGCCAGCATGCCATTGATCGCAGACTCGATCAGCTTGCCGTCGTCGGGCTTCTCCACATAGTCGGCGCGCACCCGTTCGAACACGTCTCGAAAGAGGCCGAGCTGCCGATAGGTGTCGGCAGCAGGCGCCGCTTGCGCGGTTGCGCCCTCCAGCACGAGGCGGGGGTGGGTTGTGACCAGCGACACGGCGACGCCTGCCGCCGCGCCAAGGAGAACCAGCGAAGCTTTCTGCATCATGCGCGAACCTTCGGGGTTTTGGATGTGACGGCCGGCATTTAGAGGGAAACTTGGCCATAATTGCGGAAAAAGAGGGCCTGGTGTGGGAAGAAAAACCTTCCCGCCCTAGCGCGGCGCATGGCCGCAGCGCGGATGCGGCCTGCCTCCGTCGGCAATCGCCAGGATCACCACAATCTCGTCAGGTTTGGGCGCATCCGGCATTGCGACCGTCACCGTATCGAAATGGTCGAACGACCAGGAATCGTCCTTATGGCTCAGCGGCACATCGAGGCTGGCGCCGCAGGCGGCGACCTTCACGTTTGACGGAATGACCGCCTTGCCGCCACCGACCGCGGAGCGCATCGGCTTGCCCAGCATGGGATGGATGCAGGCGCCGCCATGCTCGAACTCGCCATTGACGCCCACGATTGCGCCCTTGCCGTAAGATACTGGGCTTGCGGCCAGGAGCCGCACGAGCTCGGGCATCAGCTGTTCGCCGATCGCGCGGCCCGCCTCGAACAGCTCGGTCAAGTCCTCGACGTAACGGGCGGCGAATGGATTGCCTATGACTGCCATGGCGACCGCCCGAACGATCGGGCGCGCAACCGGCTTTCCCATGTCGGAGGCGACCGTGTCGCGCAACAGGAGCGATCTGCGGATGTGAAGCATGCAAGCTCCGGAATGTCGGGCAAAAACCTCGTGCATCCTAACACAATGCGCAGAAGTCGCGCACTCGTCCGGGGCATTGCACGGTTTGCCCATCGGCGTCATGCCGGCTCGAATGCATAGCCGGCGCCCCTGCGACGCAGGCGGCCGAAGCCTGGCGCGTTCACATGGGCGCCTGCGACTGCGAGGCGCTCGCTCGCAATCATGTCGAGCATGCGAAGGCGCGATCTGCGCGCAAGATCAGGATCAAGATCGTATTTCACTGCCGCGTCCGGGTGCGAGATCTGGATCGCGGAGAAATGCACCAGATCGCCCCAGGCGATGAATGCGTCACCCCCGGTGCCGATGCGCCAGCAGGTATGGCCGGGCGAGTGACCGGGCGCCAGGATGGGCGCGCAGCCGAGCGCTTCCTCTCCGTCGCGCATGCGCCGCGTGCGATTGAGGTAGGGTTTCATGTTGATCCTGTTGCGCGCGCGCGTGCGCCTCACGGCGTCGGTCTCCGAGCCGTCGTTCTCCGCCATCCAGAAATCGAGCTCCTGCGAATGGACCAGGATTTCCGCGTTCGGATAGACGGCCTCGCCGTTGTCGTCCACCAGGCCGTTGGCGTGATCGGGGTGAATATGGGTAAGGACGATGTGGGTGATATCGGCGGGATCGATTGCGGCCGCCCTCAGATTTGCAGGCAGCTTGCCGAGCGTGGGCTGCATGGTATTGCCCGCACCGGCATCGATGAGCACGGTTGCACCCTCGCGCCTGAACAGAAAGTTGTTGACCGGGATGAAGAGGGAGCCGTCCGCAGTTCCTCCGACCAGCTCCTCCGATTGGGCGCGCTCCATGCCGAGCACGAAATCGAGCGAGGTCTTCAGGATGCCATCGCTCAGGGCCTGCAGTTCAAGGCCGCCGCAACTCAGTACCTGTGTCATCGCCGGCTCCGAATATGAGCGTCGCGTTGGGATCAGAACCCCTCCCGCGCCAAGGTGACCATGCAGCTTGCGGAAATGACGACGGCGAGCGCCAGCACCGCAAAGGCGCCCATGAAGCTGCCGCCGGTCGCCTGCAAGATATAGCCGATCATGGCTGGAGAGATTGCGCCGACAATCTGAGTGACCAAGGCGCGCACGCCCTGTGCCTTGGCCATGGCGGCAGCGCTTACGATGCTGTGCATGAGCATCTCGGCGCAAGATATGCCGACCTGCTGGGCGCACAGCGCGCAGATCATCAGTACCACGCTCGCCGCGGGGCTGGGCGCAAGCGCCGCCGCCATCAGAAAGACCGCGGCCAGGGCCCAGCCGGCGCCGGCCAAGGGCGCCCGGCGGAAGATGCGGTCCGACAGATACCCCACGGTGAGGATGGTCGCGACGGCAAAGCCGAAGATCACGAAGGTCAGATAGCCGGACGTGCTAAACGAGAACTGCCGCGCCGTGCGCAGATAGGTCGGCAGCCAGATCGACCACCCCCAGAAGAAGATCGCATTGCAGGAGATGGCGATGATTGCCATCCAGAAGCGATAGTTTTTCCAGACATTCTCGACGGACCGCAGCACCCGCCCAGGCGCATCCTCGTTGTGCTCGATGGCGCCCTGCGCGACGAGCCCGACCTCGGCCGCATTGGCGCCGGGATGCTGCGCCGGACGGTCGGCCACAAGGAACCAGACCATCGGCAGCGGCAGGACCAGCGCGAGGATGCCCATGGCATGGAACTGCCATCGCCAGCCGACGGCCAAAATGAGGCTGGTGATCACCAGGCCGACCAGCATCGGCCCGATCATGGTGCCGATCCACCAGAACGAGGTGGCGCGCCCGCGCTCTTTCAGTGCGAACCAGTTGGCGACGAGCGCAAGCGTGAGCGGATAGAGCGCCGCCTCGCCGGCGCCGAGGACGACGCGCGACCACAGCAGCTGATCATAGTTTGCCGCGACCCCTGACCAGAAGCAGCTCAGCGCCCAGATAACCAGGCTCAAGGCGCAGGTCTTGCGCGCGCCGATACGGTCGACGACCCATCCCCAGAGCGGCGCGAATATTCCATAGGCAAGGAAGAGGCTGCTTGAGAGCCAGCCGAGCCGTCCCTGCTGGCCGACAAGCCCGAGCTCGTTGAGGAAAGTCTGATCGTTCATCACGATCGCCATGTTGCTCTTGTCGAACATGGAGACGATCCACACGACCAGCAGCGTGGGAGCGACATGCGTCCAGCGGATGTTGGTAGAGCCGGTGACTTGCAGCGCCGATTGCGCCCGACTTGTTGCCACGCTCACGACTGCTCCCCTTCTTACGCCAGCTGATCGAGCGGAAACCGCGCCACGTCGCGCAGCAACGCAATGAACGCGTCTGCCTGATGCTCGGCGGTCAAGCGGCCTTTCTCGGCGGTCGCCGCCGAGGCATCGCCAAGCGCGCCTTCGGCGTTGAGATCCTGCGCAATCCAGCCGAATCCGTGCTGGCCGGCAGGACGCAGGTGCGTGTAATCGCGCTCCATGTCGGCCGCCTTTGAGGGAAACAGCCTCGCCTTTCCCATGTCGACGAGATCGGGACGGAAATGCAGCATCAGCGAGGTCTCGATATCGCCGGCGTGGATGCCGTGGCGCATATCGAAGTCGCCGTAGAGGCCCGTCGGCAGACCGAACCGGCGCCACTGGGTGGTGGCGACCAGCATGTTTTGCCGCACGCGAAGCTCGCGCGCCACAATGCCGATCACGTCCGTATTGCCGCCGTGGGAGTTGACGATCACCATCTTGCGCAGGCCGGCGCGGGCGATGCTTTCGCCGATCTCGAACCAGATGCGCACGAGGTTCTCGGCCGAACAGGTGATGGTCCCCGGCGAGCGCAGGTGCTCGTTCGATTTTCCGATCGCCTGCACCGGCAGGAACAGCACGCGAAGCTCATTCGGGAGCCGCGCCAGCACCGTCTCGATCATGCCTTCGGCGATGGCGGTGTCGGTCATCACGGGCAGATGCGGGCCATGCTGCTCGATGGCGGCAACCGGCAGGATGGCGAGGGTAGTGCCGGGATCGAGCGCGGCGAACTCGCTCGACTTGAGCTCCGCCCAGAAGCGCCCGGCGCGCATGACGCGATCGCCCGTGCGTGTCGCTCCCGGTCGCCTGGCTTTTGACGCGGAGGCCATCGGTCCGGCTCACATTTCGTTTCCGTCGCATGGTATAGCAGAACTCCTGCCTGTCACGCGGCAGGCGAACGATCGCGATCTGCAATAGAGGGCGCCATGAAGCACATCACGCCGCCCGGCATACGGGCCCCCTTCGCCCGCTACAGCTACGGCGTGGAAATTCCGCCGGGCCACCGCATCCTGGTGTGTTCCGGCCAGCTCGGCATTTCGGCTGCCGATCAGGTGCCGCCGACCATAGAGGAGCAGACGCACCTTTGCTTCCGCAACGTCGGCGTTGTGCTTGAGGCGGTGGGCTTTGCCTTCTCCGACGTCGTGCGCATCAATGCCTTCGTCGTCTCGCGCGAGCACCTGAAGGGCTACATGACCGTGCGCGATCTCTATATTGCTGACCCGCCGCCGGCGTCGACCCTGATGATCGTTTCCGGATTTTCCCGGCCCGAGTTCCTGGTCGAGGTCGAGGTCATTGCGGCCGCGCCATGAGGAAGTGAGATGGATGCTGCCGCGCAGATTCACGCGCAGCTCACCAGGTGCGGGATCAAGCTCGCGGCCTCGCTGCCGGATGACTGGATCGCGCCGCTGATCGAGCGGATCGCGGCCGACAACCGCATCCGGCACGTGCGCGTGGCACGCGAGGCGGAGGCGGTCGCGATCTGCAGCGGCGCATTCTTCGGCGGCGTGCGTTCGGTCGCGCTCATGGGGGCGACCGGGCTTCTCACCTGCACCGGCGAGCTCGCGACCCTCAATCTTCGTCACCAGATTCCGGTCTTCCTGATCGTGAGCCAGCGCGGCTCGATCGACGACCACCGCATCTATCAGGAAGTGCAGGGTCGGCGCACCATTCCGCTGCTTGAGACCTACGACTTTCCATACCATGTCGTCGACCGCGGCGAGGAGATAGGCAGCATTCCCGATGCCTTCGAGACATGCCGCATGCAGAAGCGGCCGTTCGTGCTGTTTCTGACGCGGCGGCTGGTGAAAGGGGAGGGGGCGTGAAAACGCGCGAGGCGATCGAGGCGCTTGCCCGCCATCGCGGGGACGCCATCGCAGTGTGCGCGCTCGGGATGGCCGCCAACGAATGGTGGGCGGCGACCAGGAGCGAGGACAGCTTCTACATGCATGGCGCCATGGGATTTGCCGCAAGCTTTGCGCTCGGGCTTGCGCTTTCGCTTCCGGACGCGCCGGTGTGGCTGGTCAACGCGGACGGATCGCTTTGCATGAATCTCGGATGCCTGCTCACGGAAGCCTCGCAGGCGCCGAGAAATCTCAAGCATTTCGTGGTCGCCAACGGCGTCTATCAGACGGTCGGCGCCTTGCCCATGGTGAACGAGGGGCGCACCGACTATGCCGGCATTGCGCGAGCCGCGGGCATTTCGCGCGCGCGCACCATCGCCACGCTGGCCGAGCTCGAGGAGTTGCTGCCCGGCATCGTGGCCGAGGACGGTCCCTCCTTCACGCTGCTGCATGTCGAGCCGGAGCGCGGCTTTCTGCGCACCCCGCCGATGACCTATGAGGGGCCGGAGATGAAATATCGCTTCGGACGGGCGCTCGAGCGCAAGCTCGGGATCGAGGTGTTCGGGCCGCAGGGCTATTGAGCGTGGGCGATCTGCGGCTCGATGCCGTCGTATTCCCGCAGCGCGCGGGCTGCCATAGCGTGAGCCTGCGCGCCGGACGCATCGACGCAATCGAGGCAACGGCGGGCACGGCGCCGCGCTGGCTTGCGCTTCCCGGCCTCGTCAACCTGCACGCCCATGCTGACCGCAGCTTTGCGGTGCAATCGTTCCGCCCTGCCTCGCTTGCCGATGCGCTCGCCGCCGCCGCCACGGCGCGTGCCGCCTTCACCGCTGCAGATGTGCGCGCCCGGGCAAGTCGGTTGTTCGAGTGCTCCATTGCGCACGGCGTGACACGGCTTCGCACGCACACCGACGTCGACCCGATTGTGGAAATGCGGTCCATGCAGGGGGTGCTTGCCGCGCGCGACGACGTGGCCGGCCGCCTCGACGTTGAGGTCATCGCATTCTCGACCTCGCGCAACGATCTCGCTCGGCGGGAAGCAGTGGAGCGTCTCGAGCGCGCCATCGAGCTCAAGCCGCAGTTCCTGGGAGCAAGCCTCAATTCCAGCACCGATCCCGTGCGCGCGTTTGATGCCTTGCTTTCGCTTGCGCAGGGCAACGACCTGCGCGTCGACCTGCACCTCGATGAGCATCTCGACGGCTCCCGCATGCTGGCGCCGATGGTGGCGGACGCGGTGATCGCGCGCGGACTGCAGGGCCGCGTCACCTTCAGTCATCTGTGCGCCCTGTCCACGCTCGCGCCGGCGCCGGCACGCGCGCTGATCGAGAAGATGGCGCGGGCGCAGGTCACCGTGATCGCCCTGCCGGAGAGCAACCTGCTTCTGCAGGATCGCGTCGAGGGAACGCCGCGGCGACGCGGCGTGACGCTCGTGCGCGAGCTCCTTTCCGCCGGCGTCGAGGTTCGCTTCGGGACCGACAATGTGCGCGACTGGTTCTACCCATTCGGCGACGGCGACATGCTGGAAACGGCCGTCGCCGGCGCCATCGCCACCCATCTCGACGATCCATCGGAGCTGATCGGCGCCATCTGCGACGGCCGCCTCGCGATCGAGGTGGGTGCGGCCGCCGATCTCGTGCTCATTGCAGCATCGTCATTCGACGATGCGCTGGCGCGGCGGCCGGCCGAGCGTATGGTGTTCAAGGGCGGCCGGCAGGTTGCGGGGCCGAGGGCCCTTCGCCTCCGCCGTAGGCCGGACAGCTAGAGCATGTCCCGCAAAAGTCGGAACCGGTTTTGCGAAAAAGGACATGCTCAAACAAAGAGTTAGAGCGGGATGACGATTCGAAGAAAGGTCATCCCGCTCAGGCCGAAGGTCAATCGTTGAGGATCGCGATGTCCTTCGCGTTGCGCGGCCCGGGCAGCGACTGCACGAAGGCGAATATGTCGGCGGCCGCCTGATCGGGGATCACCGTCGCCGCATAGGCCGGCATGTCGTTTGAGGGGTTGCGTATCTGGAACAGGAAGGCCTCGAACGGTAGCGCCGTCCTGGCGAGCACCGGCGCGGGTCCGTTGAACGCGCCTCCCTGGCCGGCGTGCCCGTGGCAGGTGAAGCAATTGTTGGCGAGATAAAGGCGTTTGCCGTTGCCGGCATCGCCGTGCGGGGCATCCTGCGCCCACGCGCCGGCGGCGATCGCGCCGGCGCAAGACGCCGCCAGCGCGAAGGTCATTGCACGCTTGAACACCTGTGCGTCTCCTCAGCGCATATCGGCGACAACGTCGACCAGTGCCGGCTGGCCGGATTTTACGGCGGCAAGGGCGCGCTTGAGCGCAGGCGCCAGCTCCTTCGGATCCGAGATCGGGCCTTCGCCATGCGCGCCGAAGCCGCGCGCGACCGTCGCAAAATCGATGTTGGGATCGGTGAGCGTGGTTCCGATGTCCGCATTCTCGATGCCGCGGCTGCGCCGCGCGGCCATCGCCGTGAGATACATGTATTCCTGATGGTAGGCGCGATTGTTCTGCACGATGTAGAGCATCGGGATTCGGTGATGCGCGGCGGTCCACAGCGTGCCGGGCGCGAACATGAAGTCGCCGTCGCCGCCGAAGGCCACGGTCAGCCGCCCATGCCGCTTGTTGGCGAGCGCAGCGCCGAGCGAGGCCGGCAGGTTGTAGCCGACGCCGGCGCCGCCGGAGACGCCGTTCCAGCGGTGCGGCTTGTCGAAGTTCCACAGCCGGTGCGGCCAGCTCAGGCGGATGGAAGTGCCCACCATCGACCAGTCCTCGTCCTTGATCTGGGCATGCACCTCCGCGCACATGCGCGCGGTCGTGATCGGGCTTGCATCCCATCCCAGCGTGGCATCCGACTTGCTCTGCTCGACCATCGCCAGATGGGAGGCCGCAAGCTTCTTGCCGCGCGCCTCGTAGGCGGCCTTGCGCGCGGGATCCGCGAGGCGCTTCACCGCCTCGATCAGCAGCGGCAGGCTTGCCTCGCCGTCGCCGGCGATCGCGAGATCGACGTCCTGGTAGCGTCCGAAGTCCTGATAGTTGGCCTTGAGATAGGTATCGCGCAGCCCCAGCGAGATGATCTTGGCGCTCTTCTTGATGGTGGGACGCGTCGTGCGCACGATGCGGTCGCTGAACGCGTGCACGCTGCCGTAGAGATCGTTCATCTCGATGCCGAGAATGACGTCGGCCTGCCCGATGACGGCTCTGCGGAACGACTGGTTGAGCGGATGGCGGGAGGGAAAGTTCATGCGGCCGACATTGTCGACCACGGCGCATTGCAGCGTCTCGGCGAGCTCGACCAGACGCGCCATGCCGGCGGGAGTGCGCGCGAGGCGGTCGCAGATGATCACGGGGTTCTCGGCCGCCACCAGCATTTTGGCCGCCTCGGTCAGGGCGCCGGTGTCGGCCACGGGAGGCACCACCTTGGCGAGCTTCGGGATGCGCAGGCTTTCGGCATCGGCGATCGGGTTTTCCTGAAGCTCGGCATCGAGCGAGAGCAGGACCGGCCCCATCGGCGGCGTCATCGCAACCTTGTAGGCGCGAACCGCCGACTCGGCGAAGTGCTGGAGCGAGGCCGGCTGGTCGTCCCATTTGACGAAATCGCGCACCAGGGCGGCCGGGTCGATGGCGGAATGCACCCATTCGACGCCGGGCGCCCGCTTGTCCCCCTCGATGATGTTGCCGATCATGACATAGACCGGCACGCGGTCGCACCAGGCGTTGTAGAGCGCCATGCTCGCGTGCTGGAGGCCGACCGTGCCGTGGCACATCATGGCCATGGGCTTGCCTTCCATCTTGGCGTAGCCCTGCGCCATGTGGACGGCGATCTCCTCATGCGGACAGGTGAGGATCTCGGGCTTGGTGTTCTTTCCGTAGTTGATGAAGGCCTCGTGGATGCCGCGGAACGACGAGGCGCAGTTCATCGCGAGATAGTCGAAATCAAGCGTGCGCAGCACATCCACCATGAAATCGCCGCCGCTCGACGATTGATTGACCGGGTCCTTGGTGGGCGCAATCGTCTCGACCGCAATCTGCCTGGGCCCCGGAACGGCGGCCTTGAGGTTCGCCCTCGGCGCGGCAACCTGCGCCGTCGCGGCAACCGGGGTGAGCGCGGCGGCGCCGACGAGGCCGGCGCCCTTGAGGAAATTGCGGCGCTCGGCGTTCGGCAAATTGCGACGTTTGGACATGCATTCCTCCAAATGATTGCGGTGGGCGCACGGGTTTCTTTGCGCGAGGTCGGATGCGGAGTCTCGCGCCGGCGCAGGCGTCCGTCAAGGCAGCGCCGCTCTGACCGGCCGTGCGGACGTGGACAGGGCGGCGGTCATGTCTCCGACAGCACGCCCAGCGCCAGGAAGTGCCGCCGGATACGTTCCACGTGCTCGACGAAACGCGGCTCGCTGCGGGTATGCGCGCCGCGCGGGCGCGACAGATCATTGACCACGATATCAGCGATGCGGCCCGGTCGCGACGACATGACCACCACGCGGTCCGACAGCAGCACCGCTTCCTCGATGCTGTGCGTGATGAACAGGACCGTGTTGCGGTCGCGCAGCCACATGCGCTGCAGGTCGAGATTCATCTGCTCGCGCGTGAGCGCGTCGAGCGCGCCGAACGGCTCATCCATCAGCAGGAGACCGGGGTCCTGCACCAGCGCGCGGCAGATCGCGACCCGCTGGCGCATGCCGCCGGAGAGCTCGGCCGGGTATTTCTCCTCGAACTCGGCGAGCCCGACCGAGCGCAGGAGATCGCGCGCCTTGCGGCGATGCAGGGGCCGGTCGAGCTTCTTGATCTCGACCGGCAGGAGCACATTGGCCAGCACCGTGCGCCAGTCGAGCAGGACGTCGCGCTGGAAGACGATGGCAATATTGCCGACCGCGCCTTTGACCGCGCGCGCATCGATTTCTATCGCGCCGGTGCTGGGAGGGATCAGCCCGGCGACAAGCATCAGCAACGTGCTTTTTCCACAGCCGCTTGGCCCGACAATGGAAACAAACTCGCCGGCATCGATCGACAGGTCGATCTCGCTCAGCGCCTGCAAGTCGCCGCCGCGCGCGGTCCGATAGCGCTTGGTGACGGCGCGCAGCGCGATCGGAACGCCCGCGCGGGCGGATCTTTGCGAACGCGTGCTGGCGCCATCGGGACCCATGCTCGAGCCGGTCCTGTGCCTACTCGGTTATTTCGGTGACGAGACGGCTCCACGGCAGCGCAAGTCGTTCCGTCCAGCCCACGATGTTGAACAGAAGCACGCCCAGCAGCGACAGCACGACGACGGCTGCGAACAGGAGCGGAGTATCGCCGGACCTGCGAGACGAGCTGCAGATAGCCCAGGCCGCTCTCGGCCGCGATGAATTCCCCGACGGTTGCACCCACCACCGCCTGCCCCATTCCCACCTTGAGGCCGCCGAAGATCGCAGGCAGCGCCTTGGGCAGGCGGACCTTGAGGAAGGTCGTGAGCTCGCCCGCGCCCATCGACTGCACGAGGTAGATCATCTCCTTCTCGGCCGAGCGCATGCCGATCACCGAGTTGATGACGATGGGGAAGAACGAGATCAGGAATGCGACCATGACCTTCGGCAGGATCCCATAGCCGAGCCACATCACCAGAATCGGCGCCAGCGCCACTTTCGGGATGGTCTGCAGCGACACCATGAACGGAAACGCGACGCGCTCAAAATTCCGGAATAGACCACCGCGACGGCGAGCGGGATGGCGACAAGCACGCTGAGCCCGAATCCGAGCAGGATCTCCTGCAAGGTGACGATGGCGTTCGACAGCAGCAGCTGCCAGGAGACGACGATCTTCGCGATGATCACCGAGGGAGCAGGCAGGATGTAATCCGGAATGCTCAATGCGCGAACCGCGATCTCCCACAGCGCGAAGACGGCTGCAAAGACGCCGAGCACGGGGCCGTTGCGGCTGATCCATCCGCCGAGCCGCCCGGGCGCGGCCGGCGAGTGGGACAATTCCTCGACTGTCGTCATCATCGCTGCCTCTTTAATTTACAGGGGCGACGCATGCGTCGCCTCTGTCCGCAATCTTAAGCCGGGAAACTCGACCTACTGCAGATAATCGTTGGTGTAATAGGCGCCGAGCGGCCTGACTTCGGAGATTCCCCCGGTCTCCATGAGCATCGACAGATTGGCTTCCCAGTCTGCGCTCTCCTGCCAACCGAGCGGCTTTCCCGCGGGCGCATTGGTTGAGATCACCGTCGCTTCGACCTGCTTGTCGAGCACATCGGGGTCCTCGGGTACCTTCATGTATTTGGCCATGATCCCGGCCGCATGCTTCGGGTCGGCCATGGCATCCCGGTAGCCTTTGGCGGTCGCGCGCAGCAGCTTCCTGACGGTGGTCGCGTTATTGTCGGCAAACGCCTCGCCAACGATCATGGAGGCGCCCAAAAGGTTCAAGCCGTACTCGGTCACGCGCAGGACGTTGAAGTTGACGCCCGCCCGTTTCTCCAGCTGCGGCAGCTCGTTGCTCAGATACACCGACATGACGTCGATCTTGCGGGTGAGAAACTGCGCGCTGCGCGCTGAGGCATCCATCTGGATCCGCTGGATCTTGCTCATGTCGACATGGTTGATGCGGGTGAAGGGACCGAGCATGTCGCCGAACGTCTCGCCGACCGATATCGCCAGTCGCTTGCCTTCCAGATCCTTCGGTGTCTTGAGCGGCACCTCGGGGAAGGAGATGACGCCCATGGGCGCCCGCGTCTGATAGAGCGCGATCACCTTGACCGGGAACCCCTGGCTCACAGCCTGCGCCGCCGATACCGCCGGTCCGTAGCCGAATTTTTCGTTCCCGCCTGCGAGCAGTTTCAGGACGGTCTGGGCGCCGGAGCCTTCCGCAAGATCGACGTCCAGACCTTCGGACGTGTAATAGCCCTTGTCCAATGCGACAAAGAGGGGTGCATATTCGCCCTTGAGCTTCCAGGTGAAGCGTACCGTCACCTTCTGCGCTGCCTGCGCGCAAGCCTGCTGCCACGCCGCCGCGGCAAAGGCGATTGCGAGTGCCGCGCTCGCAGCAATCCGGCACAGGCTTTGCGTTCGAGCTCGCATGCGGTCACCATTGGGTTGCGCCGCCGGCATAATGCTGCAAACCTGAGCACTTGTCATGGCAGCCGTCCATTTTCTGCTGAACGGAAAGCCGTCGCGCGAGGAGAGCGCCCCTCCCAGCATGACGGTGCTCGACTGGCTGCGAACGCGCGCGCGCCTCACCGGGACCAAGGAAGGCTGCGCCGAAGGCGATTGCGGCGCCTGCACCATCGTGCTCGGCCGTGAGCGCAACGGATCACTGCGATACGAAGCGGTGAATTCCTGCCTGATGCTGCTGCCGCAGATCGCCAATTGCGAAGTCCTCACGGTCGAGGGCCTGGCGGCGCCGGACGGCACGCTGCATCCCGTGCAGCAGGCTTTGCTCGATGCCGATGCCACCCAGTGCGGCTTCTGCACGCCCGGCTTCGTGATGGCGATGTTTGCATTTCATCACGGCGGGGAGGGCGCGGACGCCTCCCTCATTCATGAGGCAATGGCGGGCAATCTCTGCCGCTGTACCGGATACCGCTCCATCGTGGAGGCCTGCCGGCGCATTGCGCCGGGGCCCGCCGATCGGTTTGTGGCGCAGGAGGCGGCCACCGGCGCTGCGCTCGCGAGCTTGCCGGCATGCAACAGTTATGGCGCAGACGGCCAGGTGTTTCTGCGCCCGCGCTCGCTCGGCGAGCTGTTTGCTGCGCTTGCGCAATATCCGGATGCGCTGCTGCTCGCCGGCGGCACCGATCTCGGGCTGCGTGCGAGCAAGGAGCGCGAGGCGTTCCCCGTGGTGATCGCGCTCGATGCGGTGAACGAGCTGGCGACGATTGCGACCGGGCCGGACATGCTCGAGCTCGGCGGCGCGGTGACCTACACGCAGGCGCTTGCGCACATCGACCGGCATTTCCCCTCGTTCGGAGCGCTCGTGCGCCGCATTGGCTCGCGTCAGATCCGCAATCTCGGAACGATCGCCGGCAACCTCGTAACTGCGTCGCCGATCGGCGATACCATTGCCTGCCTGATCGCGCTGGAGGCGGCGGTAAGGCTTCTCTCACGCGCCGGCGAGAGAATCGTGACGGTGGAATCGTTCGTGACCGGCTATCGCAAGACCGCCCTGCGACCCGGCGAGGTGGTCGCAGCCGTTCGCATTCCATTGCTCGCTCCAGGGCTGCATTTTGCCTGCTACAAGCTCTCGAAGCGCTTCGATCAGGACATCTCCACGGTGATCGCCTCCTTCCGTCTTGAGTGCCAGGACGGCAACGTGCATGAGCTGCGCGCTGCCTATGGCGGTATGGCGCCGCGCGCCATGCGCGCCACTAGTGTCGAGCAGGCTATCAACGGGCGGCCCTGGAGCCTGGCGGCGCTCGACGATATCGATACCGCACTCGCGCGCGACTTCACACCGATCTCTGATCATCGCGGCTGCGCCGGTTACCGGTTGCGCGCCGCGGCGAATCTCATCCGCCGCTTCCAATGGGAGACGTCGTCGGACGTTCCGCTGCGCGTGGAGGCCCTGTGAACGAGCCGCTCGGACGCATTCACGGCGGCGTCCATGCCGCCGTGCGCCACGACAGCGCGATTGGCCACGTCACGGGCGCCGCGCGCTATCTCGACGATGTCCCCAATGTGCCGGGTACATTGGAGGTGGCGCTGGTGCTCAGCCCGCATCCGCATGCCCGCATCCGGCGAATTGATTTCTCGCGCGCGCGTGCCGCGCGCGGAGTGGTTGCGGCAATCGCCGCTCCCGATATCCCGGGCAGGAACGATATCGCTCCCATTCGCACGAACGAGCCTGCGCTCGCTGCCGGCGTGGTCGAATGCGAAGGCCAGCCGGTGGCGGCAATCGCGGCAATGACGCTCGATGAGGCACGCGCGGCGGCGAAGCTGGTGGACATCGAATACGAGCCGTTGCCGGCCGTGCTCACCATTGAGGAGGCGATCGCACGCGAGAGCTACGTCGCGCCGCCTCAGCTCATGGTGCGCGGCGCGGTCGAGCCTGCGCTCAAATCTGCGCCGCATCGATTGTCCGGAGAATTGCGCTGCGGCGGGCAGGACCATTTTTATCTGGAAGGACAGATCGCGCTCGCGGTGCCCGGCGAGACCGGCGACATGGCGGTGTGGAGCTCGACCCAGCATCCGACCGAGGTCCAGCACGGCGTGGCGCATCTGCTTGGGCTTCCCTTTAGCGCTGTGACCGTGGAGGTGCGGCGCATGGGCGGCGCCTTCGGCGGCAAGGAAAGCCAGGCGACCATCGTCGCCGGCATCGCCGCCGTGCTGGCCTGGAAGGCGCGCGCGCCGGTGAAGCTGCGGCTGCCGCGCGACGACGACATGCGTGCGACCGGCAAGCGTCACCCGTTCCTGTTCCGCTACGACGTGGGCTTCGATGCCGAGGGTCGTATTCTCGCGCTCGACCTCGTGCTCGCCGCGAACGGCGGCAATGTGGCCGACCACACGCCGGCCGTGCTCACCCGCGCGCTCTGCCATGTCGACAACTGCTATTTCCTGCCCAACGCCCGCCTGCGCGGCCTCTGCTGCAAGACCAACATGGTGTCGAACACCGCTTTTCGCGGCTACGGCGGGCCGCAGGCGATGCTCGCAATCGAGACCATCATCGAGACGGTCGCGCGGCGGCTCGGCCTTGCGGTCGATCTCGTGCGTCGGCGCAACTTCTACGGCATCGGCCGCCACGACGTGACGCCGTACGGCATGAAGGTCGAGGACAACATCATCGAGCGCGTGTTCGACGAGCTCGACCGCTCAGTTGATCTGGCCGCGTGGCGGCGCGCGGTTGCGGATTTCAACAGTGCGAGCCCGGTTCTCAAGAAAGGCCTCGCCGCCATGCCGGTCAAGTTCGGCATCTCGTTCAACCGGGCGGCGCTCAACCAGGCCGGCGCACTCGTCCACGTCTATACCGACGGCAGCGTGGTGCTCAACCACGGCGGCACCGAGATGGGGCAGGGGCTATTCATCAAGGTCGCCCAGGTGGTGGCCGAGGTATTCCAGATCGATCTCGATTGCGTGCGCGTCTCTGCCACCAGCACCGCCAAGGTCCCCAACACGTCGCCGACGGCGGCGTCGTCGGGCTCCGATCTCAACGGCATGGCCGCCATGGCCGCCTGCGAGGAGATCAAGACGCGCATGAGCGCGGTGGCGGCGGAGCATTTCGCCGTGCCGGCAGGCGACATCGTGTTTGCGTCGAACCGCGTCTATGCCGGCAATCGCAGCCTCTCCTTTGCCGAGCTTGCCGCGCTCGCATGGGAGAAGCGCGTGTCGCTCTCGGCGGCCGGTTTCTACCGTACTCCGAAGATCCACTGGGACGTTGCAAGCAACACCGGCCGTCCGTTCTTCTATTTCGCTTACGGCGCGGCCGCAGCCGAGGTCGCGGTGGACACGCTGACCGGCGAGACGCGCGTCCTGCGTGCCGAGCTCCTCCAGGATTGCGGCCGCTCGCTCAACCCCGCAATCGATCTCGGACAGATCGAGGGCGCCTTCGTGCAGGGCATGGGCTGGCTCACCAGCGAGGAGCTGTGCTGGGACGCCGACGGCCGGCTGCGCACCCATGGACCCTCGACCTACAAGATCCCCGGCAGCCGCGACGTGCCTGCCGCCTTCAATGCGCGCATCCTGGCCGACGCGCCCAACCGCGAGGCGACCATCTACCGCTCGAAGGCGGTGGGCGAGCCGCCGCTGATGCTCGCCATCTCGGTCTTTCTCGCCATTCGCGACGCCATCGCGAGTCTCGCGGACTATCGCCATGCGCCGTTGCTCGATGCGCCCGCCACGCCCGAGCGCGTGCTCGCGGCGATCGACCAGATGCGCTTGCCAGCGGGGCAAGAGTTTGCGCATGGTTCGGTCGGGTAACCAACGCACGGCTTTTGGAAGGGCGGTCAGCTTTCCTAGTTGCAGGCATGGTCGCCTTGGCTCGGCCAGGGTGCCACCGGACGTGCGTTGTCCAATGTTCGGGGCAATGTGGTATCAGTCAGCATTGGCAGCTCGTCAGACAGTCAGCGCAATGCCGCGAACGTACACTTTCGTTTTCAATCCCGAGCCGGAAGGTGGCTATACCGTTACGTGTCCGGCGCTTCCCGGTCTCGTGACCTATGGTGAGACCCTTGAGCAAGCAAGAGAGATGGCGCTCGATGCAATGGAAGGATTGATCGAGGTCATGACCGAGAATGGAGAATGACGGTTGCTGACGATTGATGTTATGGCCGAAAGCGGGGTGGACGGCCTCAGATCAGTTTCGACGAACTGGGAAATCCCAGCAAGACCTGGCCCGCCATTTCGAAATTGATGAATTGCGACTGCACCTGCTGCGCCACCGTGTGCATGTCGCGCATCCGCCGCTCGAACCGCTCCTTCTCGAAGATCGCCGGTCCGCCGGCGAGATGATAGGCGGTCTCGACGACCTCCCTGCATTGATGAATGGCGTGGACGGCCGCCAGCCGCAACGCGGCGCGCTGCTGCAATTCGAGGGCCTCCCCGCGGGATGCAATCTTCCACATGGCGTCGAGGGTTTCCATGAGAAATGCGCGCGAGGAGCGCCATTGCGCCTCAGCGATTGCGATCCTGGATTGCACCACGGCACTTTCCCGCAGCGCCTTTGAGGCAAGCGCCGGAACCTTGCCGGACATGGCGATGAACGCATCGAGCGTTGCGCGCGCGATGCCGAGCGCGACGCCGGCGAAGCCCGCGCCATAAAGCTGGTAGCTGGTGAAGCGATAGAGCGGTCCGTCTTCCCGGCGATCGGCAGGGGATTCGCGGACGAACGTGTAGCGCGTGGGCACGAACAGATCGGTCACCGTATAGGTGTCGCTGCCCGTGCCCCTGAGCCCTACGACCTGCCAGACGTCACGAATGGCGGCCTTGGATTTCTGAAACAGCACGGTTCGCTCGGCCGGCTTGCCATCCGGGCCGAGACACGGCTTGCCTTCTCCATCGACCAGCGCGCAGTGGCCGCCGAGCCACTGCGCATGGCGGCTGCCGCTGGCGTAGGGCCAAGTCCCGCTCACGCGATAGCCGCCTTCCACGGCGGTTGCCTTCGCGTTCGCTCCGCCCGGCCCCCAGGCCAGCACGGCCGCCCTCGCGCCGAAAATCTCCCGCGCGACGGCAGGCTCGATATAGGCCGCGGTCACCGAGCAGCCCGAGCCTTGCGACATGCACCAGGCCGTGCTGGCGTCGCCCTTGGCGATCTCCTCGACCGCCGCGACAAAGACTGCGGGCTCGACCTCCTCGCCGCCGCAGCTGCGCGGCAGCAGCAGCCGGAACAGGCCGGCATCGTGCAGCGCGGCCAGCAGCTCGGGCGTCAGCGCGCAAAGGCGCTCGATCGCCGGCGCCGCCGCCTCGATGAGCGGGCGCAGCTGCCGCGCCCGTTGCACCGGGTCCATCATTGCATGGCCTTTTGCGATCGGCGCTTCGATGTTCATCGTCAGATGCGGGTGTGGTGGTTTCTCAACCGTCAGCCTTCCGCCTCGATCATGCGCTGGATCATGAGGCGGGCGCGCGCCGGCGCGTGGTCGATCGACAGCTTCACGTATTCCCGCACGCCGGTTGCCTCCTGTTGCTGCTGGATCGCGGCAAGGAGGTCGCGGTCCTCTTCGAAGGTCTGCGTGTAGACGCGCGCGATGTCGGCGTCCACCTGCGCAATACCGACGCCGTAATTGCGCAGGTGAAGCCAGAAATAATGCGTGCTGGCCGCTGTCTCGGGAGTGAGAAAGTTGTAGGTGAAGGAACGGAATCCGCCTTCCTTTGCCTTTTCCGTGAGCTCGCCGCCGGTATCGACCGCGCCGAAATCGACGTAGGAGTTCGACGGCAGATACAGATGATAATACTGCCAGCGGTCGATATTTCCCTTGAACGACCCATAGGTCTTCATGACAGGTACCGGCTCCGCATTGGTCACCCAGCGGTAGGCGACGATATGACCTTCGCTGTGCTCGACCTTGACCGGCACATCCTCACCGCCTGAATTGCCGATGGTGCGCCTGTGCACGTAGCTGGTGTGGGCGGGGTCGACCAGATTGTCCGTGAGGTTGAGATAGCTGGTGGCGAAATGCAGATATTGGCCATCGACCAGTCCCCAACCGGGCCTGTCGTATTCCGGAATGTCCACGATCCGGTTTGCGTCGGCCGCCGCCGGATCGCCCGCCCACAGCCATACGGCATTGTACTTCTCGGCCAGCGCGAAACTCTTCAATCTTGCCGCCGGCGGGATCGGCGGCTGGCCGGGGACGCGGACGCATGTCCCTGTGCTGTCATACTGCATTCCGTGATAGCCGCACTGGATCAGATCGCCGATGAGCTCGCCGCGCGAGAGCGGCGCGAGCTTGTGCGGACAGCGATCGACGAACGCCACCGGCGTCCCGTCCTGTTTGCGGAACATCACCAGCGGTTCGCCGAGGATGCGCCGCGACATGAGCGAGCGTCCGAGCTCGCGGCTCCACGCCGCGACATACCAGGCATTGCGCACGAACCGTCCGTCGAGCGAAGCGCTCATCGTCGACCGTCCATCATCCTGGCGCACGCGAATTGCCATGCCGCTCACGCGTGCAGGTGCAGCTATATCTTTAAGCAAAGGCGTTGGATATATGGAAGATCGGCCCTGAACCTCTCGGCATGTTCCTTGCTATTCTGCCGCGGCAGCATCGGCCCGAGAGGTTCCAAAATTCAGAAAGGAAAATTCAACATGCGTCGTGCTTTAAGGGCAGCAGCAGTCCGCTTCGAAGCGATCGGGCTCGTTCTCGTGCTGGCGTGCCTTGCCGGGCCGGCATCGGCGCAGCAGGCCATCAAGTTCTCGCTTGACTGGAAGTTCGAAGGTCCGGCAGCGCCGTTCATCGTTGCCATCGACAAAGGTTACTTCAAGGCCGAGGGGCTTGACGTCACCATCGACACCGCCCCGGGCTCGCTCGAGCCGCTCAACCGGGTCGCGCCCGGCACCTACGACATGGGCATCGGCGACATCAATTCGCTCATCAAGTTCCGCGATGCCAACCCGAGCGCGCCCATCAGGGCCGTGTTCATGTTCTACAACAAGCCTGCCTTCTCCGTTGTGGCGCGCAAAAGCCTCGCCGTTACGAAGCCGAAGGACCTCGAGGGCAGGAAGCTGGGCGCGCCGGCGGCCGACGGCGCCTATGCCCAGTGGCCGATCTTCGTGCAGGCCAACGGCATCGACGCGACGAAAGTGACGATCGAGAACATCGGTTTCCCCTTGCGCGAGCCGATGCTCCAGAAGGGCGAGGTCGCCGCCATCACCGGCTTCTCGTTCTCGTCCTTCATCAACCTCAAATCGATGGGAGTGCCGGTCGATGACATCGTGGTCATGCTGATGGCCGACTACGGCGTCAATCTCTACGGCAATGCCGTCTTCGTGAATCCCAGGTTCGCGGCCGACAAGCCGGAGGCCGTGAAGGGGTTTTTGCGCGCGCTGGTCAGGGGGCTCAAGGACACGGTCAAGACCCCGGATACCGCCGTCGAATCGGTGCTCAAGCGCAACGATGTCGTTACCAAGCCGGTCGAGCTCGAGCGGCTGCGCATGGCGATCAACGACAATATTCTGACCAGTGAGGTGAAAGCCGACGGCTATGGGTCAGTGAACATGGACCGGCTGGCGAAATCGATCGACCAGATCGCGCTGACGTACGCGTTCAAGAACGGCAAGCCGAAAGCCGCCGATATCTTCGACCCGTCGTTCCTGCCGCCCGCGGCCGATCGGAAAGCAGAATGACGGTGCTGCCTCGGCGGTGACGCACAGCGACCTCGGGGTCCGGCTTGCGCCGTGGCTTTATACGGCCGCGTTGCTGATCCTGTGGGAGGCGGCGGTACGTGTCTTCGGCATCCCGGCATTCTTTCTGCCGCCACCCACCGTGATCGCCGAGGCGTTCGTCGAGTTCTGGGGTCCGATCTATCGCAATTCGCTGTTCACGCTGTCGACCACGCTGCTCGGTTTCGGCATGGCGGTCGGCTTCGGCCTCCTGCTCGGGCTTCTCGTCGGCTGGTCGCGCTCGATCTACGCCGGGCTTTACCCGATGATGATCGGCTTCAATGCCATTCCGAAGGTCGCGGTGGTGCCGATCCTGGTGCTGTGGTTCGGCATTGGATTCATTCCAGCGGTGCTGACCGCCTTCCTGATCTCGTTCTTTCCCATCGTGGTCAACGTTGCGACCGGGCTTGCCACCATGGAGCCCGAGCTCGAGGATGTGCTCAAGGCGCTCGGCGCCTCCAAGCTCGACATCATGCGCAAGGTGGGCATCCCCCGCACCTTGCCTTACTTCTTCGGTTCCCTGAAGATTGCAATCACGCTAGCATTCGTCGGCTCGGTGATCTCGGAAAGCATCGCCTCCAACCACGGCATCGGCAATCTGATGCTCCAGGCGCAGGCGCAGTTCAAGGTGCCGCTGATTTTCGCGGGTCTCGTTGCGCTCGCGATCGAAGGCATCGTCATGTATTGGCTGATGGCGATTCTGGAAAGCAGCATGACCGGCTGGGCGCAACGTTCGGGCTTCGCGCAAAATTAGAGCATGTCAGGGGCTGCCTGTCTGCTTGGCGGGCTTTTTGCTTGAAGTCATCGTCCAGCCGGTGTCGTTGACGTCGAAGATGATGCCGTTGGGGTCCTTGAACTTCCTCTCGAAACCTTCATCGCCTTCCTTGCCAAGGTCGAAGAAGAACTCCCCGCCGGCCGCCTCGATCGCCGCCTGCTGCGCCTTCAGATCGTCGGCCTGGAAGCCGAAATGATGCACGCCGACGAAAGCGCCCGGATCCTTGAGCCCGGAGCCCACCTCGCCTTTGTACTGCAGCAGTGCCAGATTGACCTCGCCGTCGCTCATATAGATGCGGCGCGCAGTCGGCCCCTCCGACATCTCGGAGCGGCTGAGCCCCAGCGCCTTTTGATAGAAGTCCGCGGTCTTCTCAAGGTCCTTGACCACAAGGGCGATATGCCGAATGCGCGCCATGATGTGTGCTCCTCCAACAACGATCGGCCAGGTATGGCAGCTTGGGCAGCGCGCCGTTGCGGGCGAGCCGCGCGAGCTCAAATGCGAACGCAGCTGCTATTATAAAGGCTCGCGCCCCGATTTCGAGAATACTCCTGGCGAGGACTCTCCGGATCGAGCCCCACCATGACGACCTCATGCCATGCTCATGGCTTGCGCACCTCGGCGATCTTGGCGCGCAGCTCGTGCACGATATCGGTGAAACGCGGCTCGAAGCAGATGTCGAGATCGCGCGGGCGCGGCAGGTCAACCGGGCGCGACATCACGATGCGGCCCGGCCGCGCGCTCATGACATGCACGTGATCCGCGAGGAAAGTGGCTTCGCGCAGATCGTGCGTGACCAGGATGACGGTGAAGCCGATCCGCTGCCAGAGGTCGCGCAGCACGCACCACAATTCCTCGCGCGTGAATGCGTCGAGCGCGGCAAACGGCTCGTCGAGCATCAGCAGCGCGGGCTGATGGATGAGCGCGCGGCAGAGCGAGGCGCGCTGCTGCATGCCGCCGGAAAGCTCCCACGGATAGCGCTCGCCGAAGCCGTCGAGCCCGACCGTTGCCAGCAGCGCCACCGCCTGCTCGCGGTATTGCGCCTTCTGCCGCCGGAACTGATGGCGATGCGGCTCCACGATCTCGAGCGGCAGCAGCACGTTCTCGACGACCTTGCGCCAGGGCAGCAGGTTCGGATTCTGGAAGGCCATGCCGGCGATCTTCACCGGCCCGCGCACCCTGTTGCCGAATATGACGACCTCGCCGGAGTCGGGCGCAATCAGCCCGGTCACGAGCTTCATCAACGACGACTTGCCGCATCCGGATGGCCCCACCACCGCCGCGAACTCGCCGCGCCCTACGCGCAGGCTGGTGTCCTGGAGCGCGAGCACGTTGGCGGAGCCGCCGCGGTAGGTCAGCGTGACGTTGCCGATGTCGACGGACGCGCTCATGCCGGACCGTCAGCTGCCGCGATAGGTGGAGTAGCTCCACGGCGTGACCAGCAGCGGCACGTGGTAGTGTCCCTCCGGCTCGGCGATTGCGAATTGCAACGGCACGATGTTCAGAAAAGGTGGGTCGCTCTGGCGCACATCGAGGCGGCCGAAATAGTCCGCGATGTGAAAGCGCAGCTCGTAGCGGCCGATCGGCAGCGGACGGCCGCCGATCAACGGCGTATCGGTGCGGCCGTCGCGATTGGTCAGCGCGCTCACAATCTCGCGCGGCTCCCCATCCTTTGACAATTCCAGGAGCTCGATGGCGACGCCTTGCGCGGGCCCCCCGCGATGGGTGTCGAGCACGTGGGTCGAGAGATGTCCATGCACGGCGAGCCGGTCGGCTGCCTCGATGCGTTGGTCGAGCCGCAGCGCTGCGATGCGAAAGATTTCCGTGAGTGCGGCGTCGACCTCGGACGCCGGCGCATTGCTCAGACGGCGCTCGAACTGGCGCAGAATGGAATCCTTGCCGTGACGCCGAACGCAGACGATGAACGGCATCCCGAACTTCTGCCGGTACGCATTGTTGAGCTCGTGGAACCGGGCGAGCTCCTTCTCGGAAAGCCGGTCGAGCCCCGCGCTCGTCTGTTCCGCCGTGGAATCGCGCGTCATGGTGCCGGCGCGCGCCGCCTTGCCGGCAAGATCGGGATGGCCCTCGATCAGCCTGCGGCGTTCGTCCGGCGTTGCCGCGCTCACCGCTGCCATCATCGCTTCATGCAGCGCGGCGAGCGAGCGAAACGGCCGGCGCGCGAAGGCCGTCTGCGCCACCCAGGGCGCGTGCTCGTAGATGTCGCCAAGCGCGGCCACGAAAGCCGTCTCATCGGCGGCATTGAGGGTCGAGAGCGTGGTCATGCCCGATCTCTCTATCCAAGCCTCCAGGCATTGGCCGCAAGCGCCTTATGCTCGCGGTGCCAGTGGCGCGCGATGTCGATCCTGCGCGCGATCCAGACGTCGTTGCGCTGCCCGATATAGTCGAGGAAGCGCATGAGCGCGCCGGCGCGGCCCGGCCGTCCCGCCAGCCGGCAGTGCAGCCCGACCGACATCATCTTTGCGCACCGCTCGCCTTCGGCATGCAGCACGTCGAATGCGTCCTTGAGATAGGAGAAGAACTCGCTGCCCTCGCCGAATCCCTGCGGGTTGACGAAGCGCATGTCATTGGCGTCAAGCGTGTATGGAATGATGAGATGGGGGCCCTTCGGGCCGTTGATCCAGTACGGCAGATCGTCGGCGTAGGAATCCGACGAGTAGAGGAACCCTCCCTCGTCGAGCACCGCCCTGAGCGTATTCACCGAATTGCGGCCGGCATACCAGCCGAGCGGACGCTCGCCGGTGGCGCTGGTGTGAATGCGGATTGATTCGGCCAGATGCGCACGCTCCTCGGCTTCGGGCACGTCCTTGTAATCGATCCATTTCAGCCCGTGGCTTGCGATCTCCCAGCCGGCCTCGCGCATGGCCGCAACCGCCTCGGGATATCGCGCGAGCGCCGTTGCCACGCCGAATACGGTTGCCGGCAGCCGTCGCTCGGTGAAGATGCGCCACAGCCGCCAGAACCCCGCGCGCGATCCATACTCGAACATGGACTCGACGTTCATGTGCCGCTGCCCAAGCCAGGGCTGGGCGCCCAGAACGTCGGAGAGAAAAGCCTCCGAGGTGGCGTCGCCGTGCAGGATGTTGCGCTCGCCGCCTTCCTCGTAATTGATCACGAACTGGACGGCCACGCGGGCGCCGCCCGGCCAGCGCGGATCGGGAGGGGATCGACCGTATCCGACAAGGTCGCGGGGATAGAGATTCCTGTCCGACATTGCCGCTGATCACTCCGAAGGCGCGCCCGCGGCGATCCAGGCGGCAAGGATCGCCCGCTCCTGGTCGGTGATCTGCGTCACGTTGCCGGGCGGCATGGCGTGTGATCGCACCGCGTTGATCTCGATCAGGCGGGCATGACGCTGGATCTGCTCGGGGCTGTCGAGCCGTACATCCTTGGGCGGCGCATTCACGCCCGGCCAGACCGGGCCGTCCATGTGGCACATGCTGCAGCGGGAGAGGATGACATCGTGCGCGGCGGCGACGCTGACGTTGCCGGGCAGCGCGGCCGTCGAGGTCTGCCTTGGCCCGGCGCCGGAGAGCCATGCCACCGCCAGCATGCCGGCGGCGGCCACGCCCCACGTCCACCACGGGCTGCCCTTGCCCTCATGGCGCGAATTGAAGAAGTGCCGGATGACGGGGCCGATGGCGAGCACAATTGCGACCATGACCCAGTTGAAGCGGGTGGCGAAGATCAACGGGTAATGATTGGAAATCATGAGGAAAACGACCGGCAGGGTAAGGTAGTTGTTGTGCACCGATCGCTGTTTGCCCGCTTGGCCCAGGGCCGGATCGGGCTCTTTTCCGGCGAGCAGGGCGGCCACGGTCTTCCTCTGGTTGGGAATGATGATCAGGAAGACGTTGGCCACCATGATGGTGCCGATGAGGGCGCCGATCTGGTTCAGCGCGCCGCGCCCGCTGAAGACGTGGGTAAAGCCGTAAGTGAGCGCGACCAGGAACACGTAGCCGACCAGCGCAAGCGCGACTTCGTGACGGCCGAGCGGGGAGCAGCACAGCCCTTCATACATCAGCCAGGTGGCAACAAGGCTGCCGAACGCTATGGCGGCGGCCATCGGCGCGGTGAGGTCGAGCACGGATTTGTCGATCAGATAAAGCTCGGCGCCGAGATAGTAGACGATCACCAGCAGCGCGAATCCGGAGAGCCAGGTGACGTAGGCATCCCACATGAACCAGGTCAGCTCATCGGGCATGCGCGCAGGCGCCACCAGATATTTGAGCATGTGGTAGAAGCCTCCGCCGTGCACCTGCCAGGCGTCGCCTTGCACGCCCTGCGGCAGACCGGGTCGAGGCCTCAGGCTCAGATCGAGATGAATGAAGTAGAATGAGCTGCCGATCCAGGCGATACCGGCAATGACATGCAGCCAACGGACAATCAGGCTGAGCCACTCGGTGAGCACGGATTCCACGATGGCATGACCTCTGTTTCGGGCGTAGGTGCCGTTGAGGATGACAGACGAGCGTCTTGCGTTGCAAGAGGCGTGCCGATGATGTGGTGGCTCGTGGCCCGTAGGTTGGGGTGAGCACCTTGCAGACCCCACGACTTCAAACGCTTGCCGGACGTTGTTGGGTCTCGTGAAGAACTCGACCCAACCTACACCGGCTTCGCGCCCCATAGCGCGGCCTCGAAGGCGCTGGCGATGGCTTCCTTGCTCTTGCCCGGACGAGCGGCGTCGCCAATGGTAATGACTGGTTGTCGGCCATTGCCGAGTTTTTGAAAGCAGCTGGCCGTCTCCACCCGAGCCTTGTAGTAGAACCAGTCGCGAAACCGCGACGAGGAAAAGAGCGCAGATAGCCCTGGCCGGCGCGCCAGTCCGGTCTCCAGCATGGCGCGTGCGATGGGGCCAAGAGCAAAGCGGTAGCTTGCGCCTGTGGCGATCACGATGCGATCGAACGACGCGAGCTCCTCGCTGTCGGCCCTGACCTCGGTGGCGAACCGGAATCGCGCGCCCTTCTGCACACACGCCCGGTGCAGGTCGGCGATGTAGCGCTCGAAGCTCCGCTCGCTTGCCTCGACCTCCTGGAACAGCGGTGCCTTGCCGGCGAGGCGAAACGCGCCGCCCGGCCGGTCCTCCTTTTCGAACACCGTCACTTCGTTGCCGTCCGCCACCAGCAAGGCATAGGTCAATCCGGCGGGACCGGCGCCGATGACGGCAATGCGCTCGCCGCGCGGCGGCCTGCCGCCGGTATAGTGCGTCTCGCGTCCAGCGGCCGCGTTCACCACGCACCCGATGCCCGCGCCACCCCGCATCTCGTTGATGCAGGTATTGCAGGCCAGGCATCGCCGGATCGGCTCGCCGTGCCGCAGCTTCTCCACCCATTGCGGATCGGCGATCAGCGTGCGGCCGAGCGCGACGAAATCGGTCTTGCCGGCGGCGACCGCTTCGCCGGCAACGATCGGGTCGCCGAGCCGGCCGACTGCAATGACCGGAACGCTTACTGATTGCTTCACGCGCGCCGCGTAATCGAGAAACATCGCGTCCGGGAAGCGCATGGGCGGCAGCACGATCTGCGCGGACGGCAGCGAGCGGTAGTGGCCGGCGGTCACGTGCAGCGCGTCGGCGCCCGCCTGCGCCGCCCAGATCGCGATCTGCAGACCCTCGGCGAGCGGCAATCCGCCGGGAAAGAAATCCTCGACCGAGAGGCGATAGACGACCGGCATTCCCGCAACCGCTGACTTGACCGCGCGCAGGACTTCGAGCCCGAAGCGGGCGCGATTTTCCAAGCTCCCGCCGTACTCGTCCGTGCGCCGGTTCTCGAACGGCGCGTGAAACTGCGAGATCAGGTAACCGTGGGCGGCATGGATCTCCACGCAATCGAAGCCCGCCTTGCGCGCGCGCACCGCAGCCTCGACATGTGCGGCGATGGTGCGATCGATGCGCGCCTTGCTCATGGCCTCGGGAATGATGGTCTCGAAGGTCGTCTCGTAGACCGGATGCGCAATGGCCGACGGTGCAATCGGCGTCTCCCCGCAGATATCCGCGCGGGTATGTCCGCCGCCATGGCCGAGCTGGATCGATGCCTTCGATCCGGCGGCGTGGAGCTTCTCGACCAGGCGCGTGAGACCGGGAAGAAAGCAGTCGTCATAAATTCCGATCTCGCGCCGTCGGTGCCGTCCCGCCCGTTCCGGCGAGGCCATCTCCACCGTGATGAGTCCGACGCCGCCCTGTGCGCGTGCGAGATAATAGGCGAGCGTATCCTCGGTGACATGACCGGCTTCGTCCGCCGTGCGCGTCGTCATCGGCGGCATGACGATCCGGTTCGGGATCTCGACCGCACCGATGCGCGCCGGGGTAAGCAGGATGCTCGTTGCCGTCACAGGACCGGAATCTCGCCGCCGTCGAGATCGATGGTGGCGCCGGTGAGCCAGGTGGCGCGCGCGGAGAGGATGAAGGTCACGAGATCGGCCACATCCTCGACCGTTCCGAACCGCGTGATGCCGGTCTCGCGGCACATGCGCTCGCGGATTTTTGCTTCCGGCTCTCCGGTGCGCTCGATCTCGGCGCGGATACGCCGCCATTGTCGCTCGGTCTCGACCAGGCTCGGATGGATGCAGTTGACCTGCACGCCGTCCTCCTTGCCGAGGTCGGCGAGGCACTTGGTGAACGCGGCCACGGCGGCATTGACCGTGCTGCCGATGGTGAATCTCTTTTCCGGCTTGCGCCCGCTGGTTCCGGCAATGGCAATCAGCGAGCCGCGGCGCTCCTTGAGCAGCGGCCAGGCGGCGCGCGCAAGCCGCATATGCGCAAAGAACTTGAGCGCATAGCCTTCCTCCCAGTCGGCATCGGTGAGGGCAAAAAAATCTCCGCGCTTGGTGGTACCGGCATTGTTGATGAGAATGTCAAGGCCGCCGAATTCGCGCCGCGCCGCCTCGACGAGGATCGCGGGCGCGGCCGGATCGCGCAAATCGGCAACATGGATCGCGGCCCTGCGGCTGTTCGACCTTATGGATTGCGCCGCGGTCTCGAGTGCCTCGCGATCGCGACCGGTCAGCAGGAGATCGCAGCCCTCGCGCGCGAGCGCAAGCGCAATGCCGCGCCCGATGCCGCGGCTCGATCCGGTCACGAGCGCGATCTTGCCGGTCAGACCCAGGTCCATGCGAAGTCCATGCGGTCTGATTACCTCTCGCTTCGTGAAGCGGTGCGGAGGTCAACGCATTGCGGGGCCTTGCATGCGAAGCGGGTCGTATCCGATCTTGTCCGGATCCCAGACGACGAAATTATCCCGGTTCGGCATCTTCACCTGCGGAAGGCTCTTTGCGTCCATCACGTCATTCTCGCCGATGATCTTGTTGAGCCAGAGCACGTAGGCAGAGAGCGCATAGAGCTCCTCGCTGGTGAGCGTCTTCGGCATGGAGTAGGGCATGGCACGGCGTGTCACGTCGAAGAGCGTCGTGGCGTATTTGTAGTAGGGGATGGTCTTCATGGTGTCGATGCGATCGAATTTCGAGGGACCGACCAGGGGCAGGATCCCGGGCGCGGGATTCACGCCGTTCTCGCCGTGGCACAGCGCGCATTTCTGCGCGTAGATCGGTGCGCCCTGCTTCGCGGTGCCGCTGCCCGCCGGCAGGCCGGTGCCGTCAGGCAGGACATCGATATTCCATGCGGCGATGTCGGCCTCGGAAATCGGCTTGCCCAGCCCGGGCGTTTGCGCAAAGGCCCCGCCGCCTCCCAGGGTGCAGGCAAGCCCCATCGCCAGGATCAGCTTACGCGTAGACATGCTTGATCTCCCCTTTGCTGTCGATGCCCCAGCTGGTGATGCTGTTGTAATGCTGGTTTGGAAACGCCAGCGGCGTGGTCAGCGGTTTATCGGTCTGGCCGCGCGCGGCCACGAACTCGGCGCGCGTCGGCTGCACGTTGCCGGCTTCATCGAAGGCGCGGCTCTGCAGGACGGCCGGCTGGCCATCCCAGCGCCACGGCATGCGGAAGCGCACGAACGCCTTCGGCATCACCGGCTCCTGCAGCGCCGCCTGCGCCCAGCTCTTGCCGCCGTCGGCCGAGACCATCACCTTGGAAATGCGGCCGTTGCCCGAATAGGCGACGCCCGAAATCTCGTAGAAGCCCGGCCCCTGCAACGCATGGCCGAAGGAGGGATGGGTGATGAACGATTTCACCTCCTGTGTGAAATGGAACAGCCACATCTTGCCGGTCGGAAGAATCTGCGAGTAGGTCTTGGATTCGAAGAAGCTCATGGCCGGCTGATCGATGAGCTTGATGCGGCGTACATATTTGACATTCATGTTGCCCTGGTAGCCGGGCAGAAGCAGGCGCATTGGGTAGCCGTTGCCGGGCTGGATGCGCTCGCCGTTCTGATAAAGCGCGATCATCGCATCATCGAGCGCCTTCTTGATCGGCACGCTGCGATG
>Ga0306921_10000580_pt1 | contig 33075 bp, 29 predicted proteins | sample sta12Cox44000080_FD_203760 | JGI IMG/M metagenome (GOLD analysis project Ga0306921, IMG submission 203760) | Lab enrichment of tropical soil microbial communities from Luquillo Experimental Forest, Puerto Rico - statoxic.12C.oxic.44.000.080 (v2)... | ecosystem: Environmental > Terrestrial >... | reverse complement strand
TCTGCGTTTCAAGCTTCCCCGCGCGCCCCCTGCGCATTACCCCCATTTGCATGAAATCTCGGTCGTGTCCATCCGACCGGTCTCAAATTTTCATCCAACCTGAGTTGATGGTATCCCGTGTATGTTAGACAAGAGCTACCCGAGAGGGTGAGCGATTGCGGACAGCGGATACCGCCCTCTTGGACGGTCAACCCTTTTCGAAACCGACAGCATGAATCTGACTCCCAACGTCACCTGGTACAAGGACGCCATCATCTACGAAGTCCACGTGCGCGCCTTTTGCGACAGCGTAACCGACGGTATCGGCGATTTCGGCGGGATGGCGCAAAAACTCGACTACATCGAGGACCTCGGCGTCACAGCGATCTGGCTCCTGCCGTTCTACCCATCGCCCCTCAAGGACGACGGCTACGACATCTCGGATTACACCAACGTGCATCCTTCTTATGGATCGCTGAAAGACTTCCACCGTTTCCTGCGCGAGGCCCATCGCCGCGGGCTGCGCGTCATTACCGAACTGGTGCTGAACCATACCTCCGACCAGCACGTGTGGTTCGAACGCTCGCGGCGGGCGGCGCCGGGGACTCGCTGGCGCAACTACTATGTCTGGAGCGATACGCCGGAGAAGTACCGCGACGCGCGGATCATCTTCAAGGATTTCGAAACTTCCAACTGGACCTGGGATCCCATTGCCAAGGCTTACTACTGGCATCGCTTCTATTTCAACCAGCCTGACCTCAACTGGGACAGCCCCGACGTCAAGGAGGCCATGTTCGCTGCCATGGACTTCTGGCTCGACCTCGGGGTTGACGGCATGCGGCTCGACGCCGTGCCCTACCTGATCGAGCGCGAAGGCACCAGCTGCGAAAACCTTCCCGAGACGCATGACCTGCTGCGTGATCTTCGCAAGCACGTGGATGAGAAGTACCGCGACCGTATGCTGCTGGCCGAAGCCAACCAGTGGCCGGAAGATGCGGTTGCCTACTTCGGCAACGGCGACGAGTGCCACATGGCCTTTCATTTTCCCGTAATGCCTCGCCTGTTTATGGGCTTGCGAATGGAGGACCGTTATCCGATCACTGACATCCTGAGGCTTACGCCGTCGATCCCCGACAACTGTCAGTGGGCGCTGTTCCTGCGCAACCACGACGAGCTGACGCTCGAGATGGTCACCGACGAAGAGCGCGACTACATGTATCGCACCTACGCGCGCCACCGTGAGGCGCGCATCAATCTCGGCATCCGGCGCCGTCTTGCTCCTTTGCTGGAGAACGACCGCCGCCGTATCGAGCTCATGAACGCATTGCTGTTCTCGCTGCCGGGCACGCCGGTGCTCTACTACGGCGATGAGATCGGCATGGGGGATAATGTCTTCCTCGGTGACCGCAATGGGGTGCGTACCCCCATGCAATGGAGCGCCGACCGTAATGCCGGCTTCTCGCGGGCTAACCCCCAGCGGCTCTACCTGCCGGTAAACATCGATCCCGAATATCACTACGAGACGGTGAACGTCGAAGCCCAGCAGAACAATTCACACTCCCTGTTCTGGTTCACCAAGCGCCTCATCCTGCAGCGCAAACAATCTCGCGCCTTCGGCCGCGGCAGCCTCGAGTTCCTGTACCCAAGCAACCGCAAGGTGCTGGCCTTCGTGCGACAAGTCGACGAAGAGCGGATTCTCGTCGTCGCCAATCTCTCGCGCTTCGCCCAGAGCGCTGAGCTCGATCTCTCAAGCTTCAAAGGCATGGTCCCGATGGAGGTTTTCGGTCATGCCCGCTTTCCGGGCATCACCGAAAATCTCTACCTGCTCTCGCTCGGTCCTCACGCCTTCTACTGGTTCAACCTCCAGCCGCGTGAGGCGTCGCAGGAATCGCTCAATATCGGGGCACCTGGTCAGCAACTGCCCGTCGTTCCGGTGCGGCCTGCGGAAGAGATGTTCTCGGATGTCACCTTGCAGGCCGTGTCCCGGCTGGCACCGCGCGTCTTGCGCACCCGCCCGTGGTTCCTGGGCAAGGGGCAAACCATCACCGGAATAAGCTTCCCGGAGATCGTTAAGCTGCCCGACACCTGGTCGTACCTCTTGTTCATGCTGGTTGAGTACGGCGATGCCGATCCGGAGCAGTACCTCGTTTCGCTGTCGGTCGCCGTGGGCGAGAGAGCCGAAGCGATTCTGCGGGATCGTCCCGATGTTGCCCTGGCGCGACTGGAAGGGCTTGGTCCAAACCTTACCGGCATCTTCTACGGAGCCGCTGTAGACCGTGGATTCAGCGACGCCTTGCTGAAGGCGATTGTGCGACGCCGGCGCATGAAAGGAACCTCCGGCGAGATGATCGGCTCGCACACCCGCGCCTTCCGCGCTGCCTGGAGTACCCATTCCAACCTCGAGCCATCGCCGCAATCAGGTGACACCTATCACAGCGTCATCAACTACGGTGACAACTTCGTGCTCAAGCTCTACCGCAAGGTGGAACCCGGGTTGAATCCGGGCTGCGAGGTGCCGACGTTTCTCACCGAGCAAACTAACTTCACGGCTCTTCCGCGGGCGCTGGGATCGATTGTGTATCGCCACTCACACGACGACATTGTTCAAGAGATCACCCTGGGTTCGCTCAGCAGCTACATACAGAACGCGGCGAACGGCTGGACCTATACCGTGGATCACCTGAGCTTGTTCTTCGAGCATGCCCTGGCGATCCCGCAGGAAGATCCGCGAATGCGTGACCTCACCGTGGCTGATCCGCTTTCCTCGGCCAAGCTACCCGTTCCTCCTGTAATCACCGATCTGCTCGGCAACTACGAGGAGGCTGTGCGGGTGCTGGCCCGCCGCACCGCCGAACTGCACGACGCACTCAGCAGCCGCAGCGATATCTTCGACTTCGCGCCCGAGCCATTTACCACGTTCTACCGGCATGGCCTCTACCATGGCATGCTGGCGCAACTGAATCGCGCCTTCGACGCATTGCGCGCCAGCATTCACACGCTGCCCGCGATCGCGCAAGAAAGAGCCAACGAGGCTCTCAGCCGCGAGGGCGAAATCCGAAATCACTTTTTGCAACTGCGCGACACCCGCATCGCCGCCATGCGTATACGCCAGCACGGCGACTTGCATCTGTCCAACGTGCTCTACTCCGGTAGCGACTGGATCATCACCAATTTCGAAGGTGATCCTTTCCGTTCGCTCAGCGAGCGCCGGCTTAAGCGTTCCGCTGTGCGCGACGTCGCGACCATGTTGCGCTCGTTTCACTACGTCGCTCATGCCGTCCTGTTTGGCGATGTGCCGGGTTTCGTCGCCAGCAAGGACGCTCATCCCCAACTGGAGAAGTGGGCCGAGGTATGGTACCGCTGGGTCAGCGCGATTTTTCTCTGCGAGTACCGCCGCCTGGTTGCTGAAGCCGCGATCGTGCCACAGCGCGATGAGGAGTTCCGCATCCTGCTCGGCGCTTACATGCTGGATCGTGCCCTCTCCGAAATCGAGCACGAACTCGCGGTCCGGCCACAATGGATTCGCATCCCAATCCACGGCATCCTGGAACAGCTGCGGCCAACCTTTGTCAGTGGATAGGTCCCCAAATACTGTCAGTTGCTCTTGCACTCGGGTCGACGGGAGAGCGCCGAAAAACAAAGAGCCACAAAAAGCAAGCTGCTTCTTCGTTGGACTGTGGGGTCTCCTTTTATTGCATCCTGCCCGCCGTCTTTAACCACTTCCGCCTATCTAACTTAATTGGCGTAGCAGCCGAAACTGCTGGCGGCCATGGCCGCACTAGCCGGCGGCCGACGCTCAATTGAGGCTTGCGCTCAACACCGCTCTCTTGGCGAATACGTGAATCATTTCGCGCCGATACTCAGGAGTTAGTGCTGATGTGGTCAGGGGCTTTGCCGTGCGGGCTGCCAACTCGCCCACGCGTTCGGCTAGATCCTCCACGAGGGGTGCGCCAACCAGCAGCGCGTCAGCGTCCTTCACCAGTTGCGGGGCGGGATTTACCGCCGTGATCGCCACCCGAGCGTCCTCCACCCGGCCAGACCGCGGCTCTACCTTGAGTGCGACGGCAACGCCTGCCAGCGGATAGTCAATGCTGCCTCGCACCCGGAGCTTCTGGTAGCTGCCCCGCCATCCGGCCGAGGTCCGCGGGAGATGCACGCGGGTCACGATTTCGTCGGGACCGAGATGCAGACGCACGATTCCGTCGTTTACATAAAACTGCGCGAGTGGCACGCGACGCACTCCACCTGCCCCCACAATCTCGATCTCGGCAGCCAGACACATCAGCGCCGGAGGCGTGTCTGCCGAAAACGTCGCCCAGCAGAACTTTCCACCGGGCGCGACGTGGCACAGGTCGCCGTCTTTTTTCAGGCAGAAGCCGCAGCTCTTGCGCCACAGCAGCGACTGGTTGTACCACAGGCAGCGAGTGTCAAGGCAGATGTTGCCTCCGACCGTTCCCATGTTGCGCAGTACCGGCGAAGCGACGGTCTTTGCAGCTTCGTGCAGCACCAGAAAATCACGACGGATGACCGGCGAGTGCTCGATCGCGTTCAGCGCCGTCAGAGCACCGATCTCGAGGCTGCCGTCCGGTAAAACGCGGATGCCCCGCAGTTCGGCCACGCCGCGCAGATCGAGAACATAAGACGGCGTAAACAGCTTCTGCTTCATTGAGGGCAACAGGTCGGTGCCGCCGGCAATGAGCTTTACCTCGCCGGCGTACTTCGCCAGGAGCGCGACCGCTTCGTTCAGCGACTTGGGGCGCAACAGGTGGAAGCTGGGCAGACTCACTGCTTGCCTCCTGCATCGGCGCCCGCCTTTGAGCCTTTTCTCGCAGGATCAAACACATGCCGCGCAGGCCCTTTGCCGCCAAACCACAGCGAGCCTCCGTGCTCGCGAAAGGTCGTCGGAGCGGTCGGATCGACGGACTGGGTCATCTCGATTTTCTTTGCCCCCCTTTTCGCGCGCAGGGCAGCCAATACACGCTCGGGCGTAAACGGCGCCTCACGTAGTCGAATGCCAGCCGCGTCGTAGATGGCGTTTGAAATCGCTGGAATCGTTGCCGCCAGCGAGCCTTCGCCGGCTTCTTTGGCGCCGAACGGCCCCTCGGGATCGACGCTCTCTACGATGATGCACTCGACCTCGGGCGACTCGGGCGATGAAGGACTGCGGTATTCCAGCATGCCGGGGTTCATGAGCAGTCCGTCCTTCCACACCATCTCCTCCTGCAGCGCTTGACCAAGTCCCATCCACACCGACCCGATGACCTGGCCTTCGACCGCGACCGGGTTCAGCGCCCGTCCGCAATCGTGGGCTGCCCAGATTTTATGTACCTTGACTTCTCCTGTGTCTTCGTCAACGCTCACTTCTGCGACCTGCGCCGAATAGGAATATGCGGGTGACGGGCCGACGCCGGCGCCTTTATGCTTGCCTCCACGTGCTTCGACCGGAGGTGCATACGATCCGGTCCCCGTTAGCGCGCCGTGAAAGTCGATGGCCGATACCACAGCTTCTTCGAAGCTCATCCGCCCCCTGGGACCTTCTTCTTTGCGCGTCTGTAACACCGAGCCGCGAAGAATCTGTCCCTCAACACGGCCGCGCGCAGCGTTTTCTTCCCGCGCCGCGACAGCCTCAGCGTCCGGATCTGTTCTCGCGGCGTCGCGCTTGTATACGCGATCGTTGCGCATGACTACATCTTCGGGCAAGCAATTCATGCGCCGCGCCGCCGCGCTCAAGATGTTCTTCTTCACCTCTTCGGCCGCACGCACTGCCGCATTCCCCGCCATGAACGTTACGCGGCTGGAGTACGCACCCAGGTCAATGGGCGTGAGATCGGTGTCCGCGGCGATGACCTTCACGCGCGCCAGATCACAACCCAACACCTCCGCGACAATCTGCGCCGTCATTGTGTCGGAACCCTGGCCGATCTCCGCCGCGCCGGTGTACACGACGACACCGCCATCGCGGTCGATCTTGATATTCACTGTCGAATGCGGCATGTCGGAGCGGATGATGCTGTTGGCCGCGCCACTCACATAGTGGCTGCATGCCACGCCCAGGCCCCGTCCCCTGGGCAGGTTGCCCCGCCGTTCTTTCCAGCCGGATCGCCGAATCACTCTATCAATACAGTCCGGCAATCCATAACTCAATACGCGTAAGCCGTTAACGGTTACCGTTGGCGGCTTTAGCAGGTTGACGCGGCGCAACTCCGCAGGATCGAGGTTCAGCTTCGCCGCAATCTCGTCCATCTGCGACTCGAAGGCGAATCGCACGTTCACTGTGCCATGTCCGCGCATCGCACCACACGCTGGCTTGTTGGTGAGCACGCGATAGCCGTCATAGCGGATGTTCCCGATGTCGTATAGCGCGCCCAGCAGCGCTCCAGAATACAGAATGGTGACTACCCCGTATGAGCAATAGGCGCCGCCGTCCTGGATCACCTTGCACGCGACCGCCGTAACGCGGCCGTCGTTCCTCACGCCAGTTTTCAGGTCGATGATGGTGCGCGGACGCCCGCGATGCGCCCAGAACACCTCTTCCCGCGTGTAGGTGATCTTCACCGGCGCCTTGGCCCTTCGCGCAGCGACCGCCGTGATGATCTCCAGCGGGATGATTTCGCTCTTTCCGCCAAAGCCGCCACCCACCAGCGGCTTGATCACGCGAATCTGCGACATCGGCATCTCGAGCACTAACGATAGTTTGTGCTGCAGGTAATACGGCACCTGTGTTGACGACCACACCGTAAGCCTCCCCAGCTTTCCGGTGTGCGGATCGAAATCAAAATTTGCCAGCGTGCAGTGTGGTTCCATCGCCGCATGGGTGACTTCGTTAGCGATGTAGCGCGCCTCGGCAACATAGTCGGCTTCAGCGAAACCCTTCTCCGGATCGCCAAAGACATGGTGGTAATCCTTCTCAATGTTCCGGGGCCGGTTCTCGTGAATGAGGTCGCTTTCTGCTTTCATTGACTCTTCGGGATCGAAGTAGGCCGGCAGCGGCTCGTATTCCACGTCGATCAATTCGAGCGCTCGCTCGGCAATCTCTTCATTGACGGCCGCGACACAGGCAACGTTGTCACCGATGTAGCGCACTTTCTCGACCGCGAGGGCGGTCTCGTCGTGTCCGACCGGCAGGATGCCATACTGGTTGGGCGCATCGTCTCCGGTAACCACCGCTACCACGCCGTCGAGTGCCTGGGCGCGCAAGGTGTCAATGCGCTTGATACGTGCGTGTGGATACGGGGAATGCAGAATCTTTCCCACCAGCATGCCGGGCAAGCTTAGGTCATCGGTGTACTTACCCGCTCCGGTGCTCTTGCCCGCGGCGTCAACCATGGCAATCGGTTTGCCAATTAGAGAGAAGTCATACATAAGAACTCCGCAATCACCTTTGACTGACCAGCGTTCCAAGCGAGTAATTCAGCGGCTGAACCGACACAACATTTCCCGATGAAGATTCGGCCCGAGCTGCGGAATTGCAGTTAGCCCGGGGCGCGCGTGCCGGGACCGATTGAGATTTACCTCCGAGTCTTGCAAAGGACAGCACCCATGTTCCGGCGAGGGGACAACTGCCAATAGCAACGAATTTCATGCTCATCTCCAAGAGCTGCACCGGTAAGCTGTTCATTTTTTGGTCATCATGAGGAATCTGCTTTTCGATTTTTGCCTCAGCCCCGCGTCTCGGCGACAAACGAGAGTTTTTAGCTGCGAAAACCACTACTTCGCCGCCACCAACTCTCGCTTTATTCCCCTATGTTCAGCAGCAATTGCGGCGCGGATCGCCTGGTACATCTGCACGTATCCCGTACAGCGGCAAAGGTTGCTGCTTAGCGCATCGCGAACCTCGTCCTCGGTGGGCTCAGGATTGTTGGCCAGAAGCCAGCGCACCGTCATCATGAATCCCGGCGTGCAGAAACCGCACTGCGAACCGCCGAAATCGCCATATGCCTTCTGGAGTGCGGCGAGAGCGCCGTGATCGGCTACACCCTCGACCGTCGTGATCTCCTGGCCCTCGCAACTGGCAGCCAGCATCGTGCACGAGAGCATCGGAATACCGTCGACCTGGACGGTGCACGCGCCGCAAGAGGAGTCGTCACAGGCCCGCTTGGAGCCGGTCAGGCTGAGGTCCTGCCGTAGCACGTCGAGCAGCAGGGCGTTGGGTTCGAGCGCCAGCTCGTGAATGCGTCCATTGACGCGAAGTTCAATGAGTTGTTTCTTCATGATTCACCCGTCATTCCGACCCGGCTCGCCACGGCGGCCGCCGCTGCTCCACCGCGGAACGCGCAACAGCGGCGCGCTCCGGACCCCGATTTCGCGGCTGGATGGTGGGCCTGCACGTTTTCGTCACTCATCGAAAACACCAGGACACAGCAGGCACACCCATTGCCAACTTTTGCGCTGGCATGCCAGGCGACATGTTTGTCGAACTGCGCTAGCCGCCCGCTGCCGAATTGTTGACAACCAGCTTCTCTCAGTACAACGGCACGCTGGGATCGATCTGCCGCGACCAGCGGTCGATGCCACCACGCAGCGATTGCACCTTCTCGAAACCCTGTTGACGCAGCCAGGCCGTAACGTTCATCGAGCGCACCCCATGGTGGCAGATCACGACAATGTGCTCCTCCGGATCAAGCTCCTGGTTGAAGCGCGCCGGAATGTCGCCCGTGGGAATATTCTTGCTCCCGGTGATGCGCGCAACATCAACCTCCCAGGGTTCGCGAACGTCGAGCAACAGCACGCCGGATCCGGCGTCCTGCAGGGCTTTCAGCGATTCCGGCGCGATTTCGTAGTCCATCTACTTGCCCACCCACTTTGGTCGACGGCGCTCGAGGAAGGCTGCGACACCCTCCCGGGCATCGGCTGTCCTCATTAACTCCTCGAGATAAATCTGTTCGGCACGGGTGAGTCCCTTATCCAGGTGAATCGAGTCCCAGGCATAGAAAGCCTTCTTCGCAAAGGTGATTGCCGCCGGACTCAGCTGGGAAACCCGCTGCAAGCACTCGCTGACCGGGGTCTCGGGATCATCGGCCACGCCGTTCACCAGGCCCGCCGCAAGAGCCTCCCTTCCGGTTAATGTGCGGCCGGTCAGCACCATCTCCGCCGCGAGCTTCTGTCCGACGATGGCAGCCAGTGCGACGCTCGCAACCGGGGGAAAGCACGCCAGTTTGATTTCCGGGAACCCCCAAACCGAGTCGGGTGAGGCATATACCAGGTCACACATCATCGCGAGTTCGGCTCCACCCCCGAGGCAATGGCGCCGCACGCTGGCGACGGTCAGTTTTTTCGACGAGACGACGGAACGAATCACGCTGTGCAGCATGGCCAGCATGTCGTGCACCTGGCCGGGCGCGTGCGCGGCGACGTCCACGCCGGTCGAGAACGCGCGTTCGGACCCGGTAAAGACCGTGGCACTGATATCAGGGCGCTGCTCGACTTGCTCCAGAACCGCGCGCAGTTCCTCCATCATCGGAATATCGATCACGTTGAGCGGCGGATTATGCAACACAATGCGGGCCGCCGGAGGAGACAGCTCGACAGCGATCCTGGTGAACGCGGATTGTGTATCGCTGGTCATTCGAGACAATTCATCGCAAATCCCTGCCCATCATTCCGGCCGACTCCCGGATCGCGAGCGATCGGTCGCAATAACGATGCCGTCAGAAGGCATGAAATCGCGCCTCGCAGGTAAATCAGCTCTCATTCTCCTGTGAATACCGGCGGCCGCTTTTCCAGGTACGCGGTAAGGCCCTCTTTGGCGTCGTCGCTCTCAAACAGCAGCTGCTGGTTTTCCCGCTCGAGCGCCAGCCCGGCCTCCAGCGAAATCTCCCACCCAGTCTGTACTGCGCGCTTGATGCGGCCCACGGCCATCGCCGCCCGCTTTGGCGGGCAGAACTGGCGCGCGTATTCCATCACTCGTTCCATGAAGTTTTCGTGCTCGAAGATTTCATTTACCAGGCCGATCTGCTTCGCCTCTTCGAAGGAAAACGTCTTGCCGGTGACCATTAACTCGATCGCCCTGGACTTCCCCAGGATTCGCGAGAGTCTCTGCGTTCCACCGGTTCCAGGCAGCACGCCCAGGTTTACTTCCGGCAGGCCGATCTTGCCCGCATCTTTGCGAGCAACCCGCAGGTCAGCGGCCATGGCGACTTCGAGACCTCCTCCAACGCAATGGCCGTTGAGCGCAGCGATAACCAGCTTGGGGGTGTGCTCCAGTCGAAGCAAGGTCTCATTCGCGTGCAGACAGAAGTAATACTTGAAGGTCGGATCCATCTTGGCCAACATCTGGATATTGGCGCCCGCGCAGAAGAATTTATCGCCTGCCCCGGTCAGCGCGATCACGTGAACATTCTCATCCATCCGCGCCAGCAGAATGGCCTCGTCGAGCTGGCGGTTCATTGCATAGCTGTAGGTGTTTGCCGGCGGATCGTTCAGCTCAAGGACACCCACGCCGGAGTCGACGCGATAGTTGACAAGAGGGCGTGATGCGGTCTCGTTGGACTGATCGGCCGATATGGTCTTTTCGCTCATACAAGGACAGCCCCTGGCGTGCCGCCTGGGGACCCTTCTAATTCTTTCTGGCTTTTGGGCTCCTGTTGCCCCGAATGGAGACAGCTCGGTTCCGAGCCTGTGCTCTGCTACCGCGACGAGCCTTCTTCCCGCCGCGCACGCCCTTGAGAAACAAATCGCTCAGCTCGCGTGCAAGGGTCTCCGCATCCGGATCAACGCGCGGGTTGTACCACGTGTAGAGCCAGTTCATCATCCCGAAAAGCCCCATCACGGCGGTTCGCGTGCTCATGCCGCCCAGCGAAACGCCATGCCCTCCAATGTGTTTCGGCATCTCCGCCGCGGCGAAGTCCTCCACCAACCCGAGGCAGATGCGATAGTACTCGCGCTTGATAGCCGCCAACTCGCCGCCGTATCCGTTCCTCAGCACATCATCTTCGTGTGACAGCACAGTCATTGCCTTCTGCCGGGCAACCGCGTACTCCACGTGGTTCAAGACAAAAACTCGGATGCGCTCCTCTGGATTAGTCACCGTTTCCAGCCGCTCACGCAACTGCTCGATGATGGTCGAAAACGTGTGCTTTTGAATGAAATACAGCAACTTCTCTTTGGAGTCGAAGTAGTAATAAAGCCCGGCCAGCGAGATGCCACTCAGGCGAGACAGGTCGCGCATCGACGCACCTTCGTACCCCTTTTCGGCAAAAACGTCGGTGGCGTAATCGAGAATTTCGGCCAGCCGTCGATCGAAACGGCTATCCTGTGACGCCAGACGGGCCGGGGCGCGAGAGGTGGAGGCGGTTGCCATTGGATCAGGGTCCGGTCTTGGGCCAAGACGTTCGAAGTCTCATTCGAACGTTCGTTATAATCTTACGCGGAAAGAGACCGGCAAGCAACTTGGGGGATTTCCACGATTTCCACGGCGGACGGAGTGAAACACCCGAGTTCGGAGGAACGCCGGTACAAGGCGAACTCTCGGTCTGGCGTCCTGCGATCGGTTGCAAAGCGCGGGGATTTCCGGACGCAGAGAAGGTTACGCGCGCATGAAAGTTCTGGTTACAGGAAGCTCCGGTCACCTGGGCGAGGCCCTGGTTCGCAGGTTGAAAAGCCTGCGACACGAGGTCGTAGGACTCGACATCCTTGCCTCCCTGTTTACCACCAACGTGGGCTCGATCGTCGATCGGTCCTCTGTCAGGCGCTGCATGCAGGGAGTAGAGGCGGTCTTCCACGCAGCCACCCTCCACAAGCCTCACCTCGCCACACATAACCGGCTGGATTTCGTTGATGCCAACATCACCGGCACGCTCAATCTGCTCGAGGAAGCGGTAGCAGCAGGGGTCGGGTCCTTTGTCTTTACGAGCTCGACCAGCGTATTCGGTGACGCCCTAGTCCCGCCCCCGGGAGCTCCTGCCGCGTGGATCACGGAGGAGGTTGTCCCGGTTCCCAAGAACATTTACGGTGTGACCAAGGCTGCAGGCGAAGATCTTTGCCAGCTGTTTCATAGAAACCAAGGCCTTCCCAGCGTCGTCCTTAGAACATCACGCTTTTTCCCGGAACAGGACGACAACCAGGCAGTGCGCCAAGCCTATTCGGACGATAACGTCAAGGTGAATGAATATCTGTTCCGGCGCGTGGAGATCGGGGATGTCGTGAGCGCCCATCTGCTCGCTTGGGAGCGTGCGGCCTCGATTGGTTTTCGCAAATACATCGTCAGTGCAACGACGCCCTTCCAAGCCGCCGACCTGCCCGACTTGCGGATCGACGCTCCACGAGTGGTGCGTCAGCGAGTTCCCGAGTATGAAGCGGAATACCAACTCCGGGGGTGGAAGATGTTTCCGCGTATCGAAAGGGTGTATGTCAACGACCGGGCGCGCAGCGAACTTGGTTGGCATCCGCAGTACGACTTCAAGTACCTGATCGGTCGCATGAGGGCCGGAGATGATGATCTTCGCAGTCCGCTCGCTCGGATCATCGGGTCGAAGGGATATCACAGCAAGGTGTTTGCCGATGGGCCGTATCCAGTCGAGTAACCCTTTCGATTCATGACACCCTCCAGCCTGTAATCTGGCAAGCCCTCGGCCCGCGCCCGCCTCCTCAAGCGTGGCAATTCAACCGTCCACTGGTCGCCAAACTGGTTTCATTGACAACTCTCTCCCCGAACGTGCAAACTGCTCACTCCTGATATATTCCGTTCCCGTGAGCCTTGTGCACATCCAGACGGGCGGAGCGGGATTCACGGCATGACGGCGCAACAACGCGTTTCGTACAGAATGGAATCCACGCTGGAAAGCGTGAACAAGGCCGAGGAGATGGCCGATCAAGCCGCGTCGCAAGCGGGTTTCGATGACGACACGCGCAGCGGCATCTCCATGTCGGTCCGCGAAGGCATGATCAACGCCGTGTTGCACGGCAATGCCTACGATCCTGCCAAGCGCGTGAACCTGTCGTTCGAGCAGACGGGCACTGAACTGGTTATCGTCATTACGGATGAGGGAAAGGGACTCGACCCGGCCGGGATTCCCGACCCGCTGGCTCCGGAAAATCTTTTGAAACAGTCGGGTCGTGGCATATTCTTGATGCGAGCGTTCATGGATGATGTACGCTTCCGTAAGCTGAACACTGGCACTGAAATTACTTTGATCAAGCGGATCCCGGGCAGTGAACCGGGCCGCCAGGAGGCTTCCACGTGAGTATGAAAGCGAGCACCCGGCAGGTAGATGGTGTCACCATTGTTGACCTGAGCGGGCGAATCACCCTGGGTGAAGGCAGCGTGGTCCTGCGCGACACCGTTAAGGACCTCCTCGGCAAGGGGCAGAAGAAGATCCTGCTGAACCTTGGCGACGTTAGCTACATCGACAGCTCCGGCATTGGCGAGCTGGTCAGCGCCTTCACCTCCGTGCGCAACCAGGGCGGCGAATTGAAGCTGCTGCACCTCACCAAAAAGGTGCACGACCTGCTGCAGATTACCAAGCTGTACACCGTCTTCGATGTAAAAGACGATGAGGCAGGCGCGATCAGCGCCTTCATCAAGTAGCTGCGAGGCTGCCCCATATCAGCACCGTCGAGTAAGTCTGACGCCCTTTTGTCCGCGAAGTGGATGGAAGGGCGTTATCTTGTGGGCCGAGCTGTGTTTGACCAGCGATGAGATGAAAGATGCTTCATTGGAGCTTGTCGGCATTCGGCAGATCCAATCGAACCTGACATCCGCCAGCCACGCTCCAGGATTCTTGAGGTGCGAAAACCACATCAGGCCGAGGCTTCTGCGGGTCGACCCTGCGGCTGCTCGAGATCCAGGCGTGGGGCGAAGCGCATGCCGTAGAACAGCACCGTTGCAGACAATGCTACCGCGACAATCATTGACGTGAGTCCCACCTGAAGGTTGCTCCGGTCGGAAATCCAGCCGATCAGCGTCGGCGAAAACGCGTCGCCGAGCAGATGGATCGTGAAGATATTTCCCGCCAGGGCAGTTGCGCGGATGCGGGCACTGACCGAGTTCACCAGGGCGGCGTTGAGCGGAGCTGTATTAACCAGCAGAAAGAACTCGGCCAGAAAGATAGCCGGGTACATCGTGGGGGGATGCAGATAAATCGCCGCGATGACCGCGGGAATCGAAAGCGCCATCCCGACCGCTGAAAGCAGCTGATAAGCAGCCGGCGTGCGCCGCAGCAAGCGGTCGCCCAACCATCCTCCAAACAAGGTTGCTACGGTTCCTGCGACCACGGTCATGCCGCCGAAAATCAGGTTGGCGCGATCGAGTTGCACCTGGCGGATGCGCGTCAGGAAAGTCGGCATCCAGACCTGCATCCCGCCGATCGCGAAGGTCATCATCGCCATGCCCAAAGTAACGGTCCAGTACGCTTGGTTGCGGAAAAGACCGAGCACCGTACCGCGCTCGACGCTGTCCGCGACGTGGTCACTGGCGCCACGTACCGGCTCGCGCAACGCCAGTAAGGCAAACGCAAGCAGGATCCCCGGTATCGCGCACACGAGGAAAGGCTTGCGCCAGCCATAGTGATGCCCCAGGTATCCCCCGATCACGTAGCCCAAAGCGCTGCCGACAGGGGTCGCCATGTAGAAGAAGCCCATCACCCGGCCGCGGATGGTCTCGGGAAAAAGATCGGAGAGGAACGCCGGAGAAATGGCTACGAATGTCGCTTCACCGATGCCGACGATCACGTGCCGCAGCAGCAGCTCGTCATAATTGTGCGTGACCGCGCTCAGCAGGGTGGCCAGGCTCCAGACCAAGGCGCCGGCGCCCATGATCAACCTGCGCGGGTAACGATCGGCCAGCGGCACAATCAGGGGCGCCGCGACCATGTAGCAGACAAAGAAGGCCGAAGTCAGAAAGCCAGCCTGCGCATCGTCCAGGCTGAACTCCTTCTGGATGAGCGGCTGCACGGCAAACAGCACATTGCGGTCGATGTAGTTGAGAAAATTCAGGGCTGTCAGCAGTAGCAGCGCGGCGGTAGCATTCGTTTTGGCAGACATGCGTGGGCGGAGGATAGCACGGAAAAGATGCTCTCCGCCTTTCGCTCCTGCCTGATTCCTGCTTTTGTCGATCCTTGCCGGGAGTGCTGTGAACGGTACTCACTGCAGTTGCACAGAGGAGCTCGGCCTTGTTTATTTCGCTGTGGCTGTGTCAGTGGCGTTCACGTTTTCGACGCTGAACACCATGGACAGTCAATTTTCGGCCGCGCGAAAAACACTTCCCATCGCTTGTCGGGGCAAGTTAATCTCTCGGGGAGAAGAACCAGCCCAAAGAACCCGGACCTTAAGTCCGCGAACCTGTCTCACGTCACCACAGGAGCACTTCGCGGCGCAGGGCGTTTGATTACCCTTCTCGCATTAGCGGTACGACCAATTTCTTTGTGGAGACTGCATGAAACGCCTGTTGCCCGTCCTTTTCTGTTTTTTGCTGTCAACCGTCGTTTTAGCTGAACAACCCGCGCCTCCCACGGACGCCAAGCTCGCAGGCGATTCTGGCCAGTCTGCCGACACGCAGGCGCCAGCACCAACCCGGGCCGCCAACCCTGAGCCGCGCATGTTTTTCCCGCAAGACTGGTACTGGGGCTGGGCGCAGTTCGATCTGGCGCCGCCACACAACGAGGTCGATCCCAATCTGTGCGCCGCCAATGCCGGCCAATTCGGCGGGGCCAACTCGCCGTGCAGCGCCTTTGCGCGCTATATGATCTCAGGCACCATCGAATTGCGGCCCTTCGGCCGCACGCAATTGCGCCGGCTCATGGTTTTCTTCGACCCCAACTTCACCTTCGGCAAGAACGTGCCCCAGTATCTCTACACGTGGTCGTGGTCGGGTATCGGTATGGAATACGACTGGGGCATCGGGATCGACTTGCCAAAGCGATTTGAATTCCGCTACACCGGTCACCCGCTGATGCAGCGGTTTGGTTCGCGGGATCAGCCACTGGGGCCGGCGTGGCTCGGACCAAATGGCCCATGGGGCCGCTACAACACCATTGGCGTGCGCAAGTACTTCGGCACTAGGCGCGAGGGGACGTACTAAGGCAACCAGCTAATAGGCGGTGTCCTTCGGCCTTGGATAGCGGGCGATCACCACCGTGCCGATGCCACCACGGGGTCGAAACTCGCCTTTCACCTCGGCCCACTTGGGCCGGGTGGCACGCACCACATCCTCGAGGACACGATTGACGACGTTTTCCTGGAAGATCCCGAGATTGCGATAGAGCGTCAGGTATTCCTTTAGCGACTTCAGTTCGAGGCAGACTTTGTCGGGCATGTAGCGGATCCAAAGTGTACCGAAGTCGGGCAGCCCGGTCTTGGGGCAGACCGAGGTAAATTCGGGAATGTCGATAACAATTTCGTAGTTGGGAAACTGATTTGGCCAGGTCTCGATCTCTGAAAACCTGGAGCCGAGACCGGAAGCTGCATGTTCGGGCGTGTAGCGCTTGCTTTTCGCCATGCCGTTATTGTAGCGGTGGTGCCTAATCTTCTACGCGGCACCCCAACCGTCGCTTTGCTCTAACTCCGGTTCCTGCTTATGACGGCAGTGGCCATGCTCCCTCCCAGTCCCATGGTTTCGACCGCAGAAGACGGTACGATCACCATCGAACCCTTGTCCTTGATCGCTTCACAGAGCATGTTCATGGCGCGCAAATGCAGTGCGACTGGATTCTCGGCGTAGGCTGAGGCGGCCTGAACGAACTTGTCGGAGATCTCGGTCTCCGCCTGGCAATATTGCTACGCGCCTGGCGCTCACGCTCGGCCTGTGCCTGTCGTGACATCGCGTCCCCCAAGGGCTGCGGAATGCGCACGTCGCGGACCTCGACGGGCTGCACCGCAATCCCCCGGGGTTTGTCTTTTCATCGAGAAATGCGCTGCAACTCACGGCCGAGCGTTTCGCGCTCGCTGATCATCTGGGCCAACTCGTGCCGACCAATCGATTGGCGCAGCGCGCTCTGCACACTCAATGTGATGGCTTCGAGGTAGTTTTCGACTTCGAGGATCGACTTCTCAGCGTTCCAAACCAGCCAGAGCACGATGGCATCCACATTGGCCGGAACAGTGTCGCGTGTGAGGGCAGATTCTGCGGTGACACTGGCAACGTGCACACGCCGGTCGACGAACGGGCTCAGCGTCTCGATGACAGGAATGATGTGGAACAAGCCCGGCCCGCGCAGTCCGATATATTTCCCAAACGCAGAAGGGCGACTCTCTCCCATCGCCGCACGACCTTGATGGCAAACAGCAGATACACGCCCAGTAGGCCTCCGACAACGACTGGTGCGGGCTGATGCATAGTGACGCAGGGAACGGCGCCGGCGGCAATGCACAGCGCGAACAGGGTAACTGCGATACCGTTTAGAGAAGGAATACCAAGTCTCTTCATAGGTCTTACCTCCTGCGGGTTGGTTCCGAGCCAAACAGCCTCAACTGCTCCAAGAGATCGTCAACCGTAAAGCCGGCGGCCCCCGCGCGAGCCACAAAATCACGCACGATTTGGGCCAGGTGGCGCTCGCGCTCGCCGCTGTCCTTGGCCACCCTTTTCCGACTGATAAAGGTCCCCGTACCCTGATGTGTTTCTAGCAGTCCACCCAGCTCGAGTTCGCGATACGCGCGAACCACTGTGTTGGGATTGATGGCCAGATCCACTGCGAGCTGCCGTACCGTGGGCAGTTGGTCACCGGCCACAAGCGAGCCGGTGGCAATCCCCGACCGAACCTGGTCGATGACTTGCCGGTACACCGGCACCCCGCTACGCAAATCGAGCCGGAACAGGAAAGCCGCTACATTTACCTCGTCCTGGCAGTCGGCCGGTTCATTCCCTGGCCTCGCTCATCCCTTGCTGCCGATGGGCAGAGAGTGCTCTGCGCCTTTGTCGGGTTTCAGAACATCAAATGAGAAGGTGCCTGATGGGAGTAACGCCACTGCTGATGCTCGGTCAAAAAGGGTAAAAGTCTTGTTGTACGTTATACTTAACTGTTTGAAAAACGATGGTTGCCGCGACTGATCACCGTCATTCAGGTATCAGCGGGCGCCGCACTTGGTTTGTCCTTCTCGGGCTGATCGTAGCGGTGACTTTGCTGGGTGCTTCCATCTCCCTCCATCGTCCACCCGTAGCCGTCCGCACCGGGACCATCCAGCACCAGACCATCACTGCCGGCATTTCGACCAACGGCAAGATCGAACCCGTCGACAATTTCGAAGCCCACGCGCCCGCCGCGACTATCGTAAAGAAGATTTTCGTGCAGCAGGGAGACTGGGTAAAACCTGGCCAGATGCTGCTCGAGCTCGACGACGCCGACGCGCGGGCGCACGCGGCGCGGGCTGAAGCGCAATTGCGCGGTGCGGAGGCCGACATCACGGCGGTAAGCAGTGGCGGGACGCAGGAAGAGGTGCTCGAGACACGCAACGCGCTGGTGAAAGCGCAAGCTGATCGTGATGCTGCGCAACGTAATCTCCAGGCCCTGCAGCGGCTGGTCCAGACCGGTGCCGCCTCGCAGTCCGAGGTCAATGCGGCAGCAAATCAGCTTCGTGTAGCGGAATCGAACGTACAGACCCTGGAGCAAAAGCTGAATGGCCGCTACTCGCCGCAGGATGTAGGGCATGTCGAAGCACGAGCGGCTGAAGCGCGCGCCTCGCTGGCCGCGGCGCGCGATTTGCTGAAGAACTCGAACATCATTGCCCCTCGCGCCGGCATGGTTTACTCGTTGCCGGTACGCCAAGGCAACTTTGTAAATGCCGGTGACCTGCTGGTGCAGGTTGCCGACCTCCACAAGGTTCGGGTCCGAACCTTCGTCGATGAGCCGGAGATCGGCAAACTGCAAAAGGGTCAGACTGTGGAAGTGACCTGGGATGCCTTTCCCGGCCGCGTGTGGCGAGGAACGATTGAATCGCTGCCAACCACGGTAGTTCAGCACGGCACGCGCATGGTCGGTGAAATTACCTGTGTGCTTGAAAATCCCGACTTGAAGCTGCTTCCCAATACCAATTTGAATGTGACTGTCATCACGGCGCGGCATGAAAATGCAATCACCGTACCGCGTGAAGCTCTTCACCAGGATGCAACTGGGCAATTTGTATTTCAGGTCGTGGATGGAAACCTGAAGCGGCGGAACGTGAAAACCGGGGTCTCCGATCTCACTCGCGTGGAAGTCACCAGCGGCCTTCCCGATAACGCGGTGCTCGCGCTGGGAGCCATCAACATGCAATCTCTGCGCGACGGGATGGCCGTCAAGACTGTTAATTAATGAAATTTCCCCTGGCAAAGTCATCGGCAGCCATACTGCTTTTGTTTTTGATGGCTAGTATCAGCGCAGCGGATCCGGCGGTGGTCGAGCTGCTCTCCGCCGGACGCATGAATGATGTTATTCGTGTCCTTGCGCAGCGCGTCGATCCCGAATCGCTGCACCTGCTGTCTCGTGCTTATTACGCCATCGAGAACTGGGATGAAGCTGTACGCAACGGAGAGCGGGCGGTGAGTCTGCGCCAGGACAACGCGAGCTATCATCTGTGGCTGGCGCGCGAGTATGGGCAAAAGGCGGCCGTCTCCAGTCCGCTTAAGGCCGCAGGCATTGCGCGCAAAGCGAAAAACGAGTTTGAGCGCGCGGTGCTCCTCGATCCTACCAACGTGCAGGCACACGGCGATCTCGCCGAGTACTACGTCGAGGCTCCGGCTATCATGGGCGGCGGACTCGACAAGGCCCGCGACCAGGCGGTTGCGGTTCGACCGTACGATCCCGCGATGTCGCACTGGATTCTGGGAAAGATCGCTGAAAAGGAAAAGCGCTGGGACGATGCTGAACGGGAATATCGTGCCGGGGTAAAGGTGGCGAAGGATCCTGCGGAGTACTGGATGCACCTGGCGTCGCTGTACCGTGAGCGCGGCCGGCTCGATGAGATGCAACGCACCGTGCAAACCGCCATCGCGCAGCCGAACAAGTCAGCGGAGACCTACTATAACGCCGCCACGGTGCTTTACGATGGCGGACGCGATTTCCCCGCCGCGGCCCAGTATTTGAAACAATACCTGGCCTCGGGACAGATGGTAGAGGACGCGCCCGGCTTCCGCGCACATTATCTGCTCGGCCAGGTTTATCAGAGTATGGGAGACCGTTCGGCGGCGATGGCGGAGTACCAGGCCGCGCTTAGGCTGGCGTCGGGCTTTGCCCCCGCGCAAGCAGCCCTAAGCAAGGTGCAGTAGGCGGACGGATCGAACGCGGTTGGAACGTTCCAACCGCCCCTTGGGCGCGTTAGGGACGAGCCGGGCAGGAAGATGGTTTTCCGTTGTACTAGCGTAACCGCTGGTGGCACCGGGTTCCCGCACTCGGGGCTCACGCCTTCGGTCGGCATGACGAATAGTTGAAATGACTCGAAGCTGCATCTCTCCGAAATCCCTTCCCGGAGCCATCGTCCTGTTGGCAATGGCCGTGACCCTTCCTGCTGTCGCAGAGCTCGATCCGGCCCCCGTTCCCTTTGACAAAGTGGTGGAGCTGGCACTCGAGCATAGCGGCGTCATGGGCATTGCCACGGTCCAGCGGTGGCGGGCGCACGAGGCATACGAAGAGACTCGCAATTACTACATCCCGCGGCTCACAGTGGGTTCCGGCCTGGGTTATTCCTACGGGTTTCCGCTCACCCTCGAAGGCTCGGCACCTTCGGTTGTGAATTTCACCTCGGTTCAATCGCTCTTCAACTTCTCGCTGCGGCAGTTTCTGAAGGCCGCCAAGATTGACTGGCAGGCGACGTCCCTCGACGTGCAGGACAAGCGCAATGCGGTTATCCTGGATGCCGCGCTTTCCTATGCCCAGCTCGAGCAGCTCACCGGCAAGATCAAGACGCTCGCCGATGCACAGACAGCTGCCGACAAGGCAGAGTTCATCAGCGAGCAGCGTATGCAGCAGGGCGTTGACAGCAGGCTCAACGTCACCAGGAGTCAGTTGACGTCAGCACGCATTCGATTGCGCATCGCTGATGCGCAGGGACAGGCGGACGTGGTGCGCGAGCATCTCTCCAGGCTCACCGGTCTTCCCGCTGCGGAAATTGAGATCTCGCCCGGTTCCATGCCGCCGTTGCCAGCAATCTCGCAAGATGACGACCTGGCGGGACGCGCGATCGCGAGCAATCCTACGGTCAAGCAGGCGGAGGAAAAGGTGGCCGCGGCGGAGGCTCGTGCCAAGGGAGAGCACCGTGCTCTGTGGCCCACAGCCGACATCGCCTCGCAATACGCTTATCTCGCCCGGTACAATAACTATAACCAGTATTTCCTGCATTACGTCGCCAATAACTTCGCCGGCGGCTTGAACATCCGCTGGACCTTCTTCAACTCTGTCCAGAAAGCCCATGCTCAACAGGCCGACGCTGACGCAATCATGGCGCGCAGGCAGGCTGATTTGACCAGGGACCAGGTTCGCGAAGATGCACTGAAGCTGCAGCGCTCACTTCGTCAACTGGAAGCTGAACGTGACGTGGCCAAGCTCGAGTGGCAAGTTGCGACGGGCGAACTGGAAGGACTGCAGGGTCGCATCGACTCCGGAGGCGCTAACCTGCGCGATCTGCGGAACGGCCAGCTCGACGTAGACGACAAGTACGCAGCCTACCTCGACTCGGAATTCGAGCTTAGCCGGGCCGAACTGCAGCTCCTGCGAGTTACCGGTGAACTGGAAAATTGGGCCATTCCATCCCACTAATTGACCGTTGGCTGCAAGGCCCAGATCGCACCTAACTTTCCTGATTCCAAGAGTTTCGGCGAAGCCGGAACAGTGTTACGATTGAATTAGCGAAGATGCCTTTAAGAACACTTTTTCTCAATCCTCCCTCTTTCGAAAACTACGATGGCGGCGCCGGTTCGCGCTGGCCAGCCACCCGTGAAATCGAGTCCTACTGGTACCCGGTCTGGCTCGCTTACCCGGCAGGAATGCTGGAAGGCTCGCGCCTGCTCGACGCGCCTCCGCACCACGTCGGCGCGGAAGAGACCATCCAGATTGGCAAGGATTTCGAGTTCCTGGTGCTGTTTACCAGCACTCCGGGATTTCAGGGTGACATCGCTCTGGCGTCGGCGATGAAGGCCGCCAATCCGAAGCTGACGGTCTGCTTCGTAGGGCCGCATGTCTCGACCCTGCCGGAGCAGTCGCTGCGAGAGGGCAAGGCGATCGACTTCGTCGTGCGCCGTGAGTTTGATTACGCGACCGTCGAATACGCCAACGGAAAGCCGCTGAGCGAAATTCTGGGCGCGTCCTATCGTGGACCCAACGGCCAGATCGTTCATAACGCGGACCGCCCTGCGATAACGAACCTCGACGAGATGCCTGACGTGGTCGATGTCTACAAGCGCGACCTTGATCCGCGTCGCTACAATGTGCCATTTCTGCTGTATCCGTTCGTCTCCCTCTACACCACGCGGGGTTGTCCGGCGCAATGCACCTTCTGCCTGTGGCCGCAGACGCTGAGCGGACACCCATGGCGCAAGCGTTCGAGCGACGCCGTTGCCGCTGAAATGAAGAAAGCCAAGGTGTACTGGCCGTGGGTGAAAGAGTTTTTCTTCGACGATGACACCTTCAACATCCAGAAGGCTCGCACCATCGAGCTTTGCGAGAAGCTCAAGCCGCTGAAGCTGACTTGGTCGTGCACCTCCCGAGTCACAACCGACTACGAAACACTCAAGGCGATGAAAGAAGCTGGTTGCCGGCTTCTCATTGTTGGCTACGAGTCAGGTGACCAGCAGATCCTCAAGAACATCAAGAAGGGTGCCACCGTCGAGCGCGCTCGGCAGTTCACCAAGGATTGCAAAAAGCTTGGCTTGGTTGTGCATGGTGATTTCATCCTCGGGTTGCCGGGCGAGACAAAGGAGACCGTTCGCCGTACCATCGACTTTGCCAAGGAGCTGGACGTTGAGACCATCCAGGTCTCGCTTGCCCATGCTTACCCTGGAACTGAGCTGTACGACTATGCCAAGGCGAACGGCTTCATTCTGAACGAGGGTTCGAAGATGGTGGACGAAGGCGGACACCAACTGGCCATGATCGAGTATCCGGGCCTGCCCCGTGATTACGTCATGGAGATGGTGCATCGTTTTTACGACGAGTATTATTTCCGTCCCAAGGCCATCTTCCGCATTGTAAGCAAAGCCGCCTTTGACTCGACCGAGCGTAAGCGCCTGTACAAGGAAGCCAAGTCGTTTCTAAAACTGCGCGCGACCCGCAATCGAGCGGTAAGAGAAGCACGCAAGCAGCAGGACTCGGCCCCGACGCCACCACCGGCAGTAGGTGCATCGAGCGGAGAGCAGAAGGCGGACGCGGTTGAAGTAGTCAACGTCTAACGGGCTGCGGAAAACCGACTTTTCGAATGACGACGGCCCGTCCATTGTGCTGGTTGGTTACGCGCCCATCCGGTTGTCCCTCGCTCGATTCGCCCAATTCGCGCAAAGGCGACGCGAATTGGCGGCCCTGGCTTGCTTGGGCGCGTCTCTCAACAGCCTGTAGGGTGTTGGTGTGACCTTTCGCAAGTACCTGGTATTGTTGGCGGTCGTGGTGCTTGCTTCCACGGGTGATGCGAGCCTGGCGCGCGGCATGAAGGATTTTGGGGCAGTGACGATGGGAAACCTGCCCCATCTGCTCACGGTTCTTCTTAGTCCCTGGATCATCGGTGGAATTCTCCTGCTGACTTTCTTCTTCGTCAGCTATCTGACCGCACTCTCCTGGGCGGACCTGACATACGTGTTGCCGGCCACCGCCCTCAGCTACGTGATGATGGCGTTGCTGGGCAAATATTTTCTCCATGAAAACGTTACCGTTTGGCGCTGGCTTGGAATCGCGCTGATCACGTTGGGCGTAGGCTTCGTGGCTACCGGTCCGGAGAAGACTCCCGGTACCCACCGGTCGCACGAAGGGGGACTCCCGCTGGCGCACGATGCCGGGGGCGACGCATGACGTCGTGCAATCGAGCGCCATGAAACAGGTCGGCGACGTCGGACTCATCCGGCAGTCGTGTGGCCTGGAAGAAGTCCTGCGACGGGTGCTAACCAACCGTCGCTTTCTCTTGGCTGTATTTTTCATGGCGTTGGGGTTCTTCAGCCTGATCATCACCCTGTCCTGGGGTGATGTCAGCGTCGTTGGACCTGCAGCAGCCTCGCTGGCATTCATCGTGGACGCGGCAGCAGCAAAGTTGGTTCTCAACGAGCATGTCGATCGTCGGCGATGGCTGGCGGCACTGTTCGTGGCAGGCGGCGTCGCCTTGCTGACGAGGTAGGAACGGCCGTTTTCGCTTTCGGCTCTTCGCCTGTCGCCCGTCGCTCCGGCCTTTCCTGTTGGAGTGGTTTCGGCGTTGGCGCGTTGGTAGAGCGGCGGTTGATCGCCGCGTCTGTACTGCCCTGAAAATGTATCCGTTGCCGCAGTCATCCTCAATGACGACTGCCGCCAAGGGAGAGTAAGAGCCGCTCTTATGCCCGCCCGAAAGGCCGGGCCTGCCCGATCGATACAAAACTCAAAATGCTTTACCGACTCTATTTAGCAGGATTCTTCGGGCACGATGCCTATCGGTAGACCTCACTTCAGTGGCGTCTGGAATTGCTCATCCACCTCGATCTGATACCCGTTGGCGAGACGATTATTCGAATTGGCCAGTCCGGTGATGGCCATCATCTCGCGGAACATCGCATCCGTCATTCCCTTCTTGCGCGCGGAGACGGTGTGGGCGGCGACGCAATAGGGACACCCATTGGTTACGCTGACCGCCAGGTAGATTAGTTCCTTGGTCACGGCATCGAGCGCGCCAGGCGCCATCAACTGCTTGGTATCTTCCCAGGTGCGCCTTAGCACCGCGGGATCATGCGCGAGGGCTTTCCAGAAATTATTGATCCAGTCCGTCTTGCGCGTAGCCATGATGTCGTCGTAGACGGCGCGCACTTCAGGGTTGGCGTCTGCATATTCGATGAGTCCAAACGTTGCCATTCATCCCATCCTTTAGACACGGTCCCTGCGGCAGCAGCAAGGGCAGTGAAGCCTTCAGGACGGCCTCACAATCCCGCGCGCTGGTCCTTTAAGCGGCCACGGCGCTCCTGCTGTTTTTCCGTCTGCTGTAGCCACAGGTTGGCGCATCCCAGCATGTGCATTTATTCTGGGTGCGCTCCATCATCTCACCATAAATTCCGTGCCATGTCCGAAGCCCGGCGGCTGAAACTCTGGAGAATTCGTCTGTTGATGTTCCTGGCGGTCATCGGGCCAGGATTTATCACGGCCAACGTCGACAATGATGCCGGTGGTATCTACACCTACTCAGCCGCTGGGGCACAATTTGGATACCTGTTGCTTTGGGTGATGATTCCCATGACCATCGCGCTTGTCGTGGTACAGGAAATGTCCGCGCGCATGGGCGCGGTCACCGGAAAAGGGCTCAGTGACCTTATCCGCGAAGAGTATGGCCTCCGCATTACGTTTTTCATGATGGCGGGATTGGTCATCACCAATTTCGGCAATGTGGTGGCGGAATTCGCCGGCATCGCCAGCAGCCTGGAGTTGTTCCACATCTCGCGCTATATCAGCGTGCCCGTCGCCTGTGGCCTGGTCTGGCTGCTGGTAGTGAAGGGAACTTACAAGAGCGTCGAAAAGGTTTTCCTGGCCGCTTCCTTCTTCTATTTCGCCTACATCATCGCCGGTGTACTTGCCGGTCCCAGTTGGAAGGAAGCCTTCGTCGCCACCTTCAAGCTGCCGCATACCGGAGCGTTTCACGATTCTGCTTACATCTACATGGTGATTGGCGTTGTGGGAACGACTATTGCTCCGTGGATGCAGTTTTACCTGCAAAGCTCGATCGTGGAAAAAGGCATAACACCCCGCGAGTACCGGGCTTCGCGCTGGGACGTAATCCTTGGCTGTTTGTTCACCGACCTTGTGGCGTGGTTCATTGTGGTGGCATGCGCGGCCACCCTCTACGTGCATGGCATCCGGCAGATCCGCGATGCTGCCGACGCGGCACAGGCACTGCGCCCCCTGGCCGGCGAATATGCCTACATCCTTTTCGCTGCCGGACTGTTCAATGCCTCGCTGTTTGCCGCATCGATCCTGCCCATTTCAACCGCCTACACGGTCTGTGAAGGCTTAGGATTCGAGTCCGGACTGGACCACAAGTTTAGCGAGGCCAAGCTCTTTTACTGGCTGTACACCCTGCTCCTCATCACAGGGGGAGCCGTGATTCTGCTGCCCAACATTCCTCTCATCAAGATCAGCATCCTCTCCCAGGTGGTGAATGGAATCGTGCTGCCATTCGTGCTCATCTTCATGCTGCTGCTGATAAACAAGAGCGAACTGATGGGTAAATACGTGAACGGAACCTGGTTCAATGTCATCGCATGGGCTACGACGATCATCATGATCGCATTGACGATCGCATGGTTTGTGACCGGCGGAGGAAGCTAGGGCAGCTCTGATTTCGGTTGGAGCAACGTCTCTCCGCCTCAGCAGCGTTCTGAGGGAGAAGCACCAGGGAGAAGCCTTCATTTCGCGAGCGATCTGTCTTTTCGGCTTTTTCAGTAGCCTCTCCGGTCCGCTTTGACTCTGCAGTCTCCGCGGGTGGCCTGCCGCAGCGGGGTTCCCGCCGCGACGCAGCTGGGCTCAATTCCCCCATCAGGGACTTACTTCATAGCGGCCGCTCCGCAGCTGGGTCCTCTACCAGGCTGCCAGCTTGTGCCCAGCCGGTTCCGCCTGCGAACCGCACACAGTCGCTGAGGGCTGTCCCTCCGAAAAGACGGCTGATCAGAATCTCCTAAAGCAACTTGCCTTCTGCGAGCTGCTGCACCAGCTCGCGATCAGCATCCAGAAAGTCGAGCTTTGGTAGGTCGCTCTTCGGAACCCAGCGAATATCGCGGAAAATGCGGTTGATCAACTCGCCGGTATAGCGCTCCACCAGGAAGAATCGGAGGTGGACCGAGTTGCCGTTGACGTACGTGTGTTGCAGTTGGGCGACTTCGGAGCCAATTTCCGCGACGATGCCGAGCTCTTCTTCCAGCTCGCGCGACAGCGCTTGCGCAGGTTCCTCGCCGGGCTCGATCTTTCCGCCTGGAAACTCCCATTTCAGCGGCAGAGACTGATATTTGGTCCTCTGGCAGCACAGGACTTCTTCGTCGCGGATCATCAGTGCGGCGACCACTTGCTTGATCAAAGAGTTGGCCTCGCTTCTGCCGTTGGGGCCTGTTCTCGACACAGTTTCAGGAGGTCTTCTCCAGGTATCGTCCGACCAAAGAGGCTGCATATTCCACCAAGTGCTGGTCTTCTGCGCTGAAAGCCGCCGGCGTGTGGCTGTCAATATCCAGCTCCCCAACGACTGCGCCATTGACGAAGACCGGAGCCACGATCTCAGACATGGTCTCCAGCGAGCAGGCGAGATAGCGAGGGTCGGAATTCACATCGTCGATCACGAGAGTCTGGCCGGTCGAGACCGCGGCGCCGCAAATCCCCTGATTCAGTGGAATGCGCTTATGTGGCGTTTCCGCGCCCACAAAGGGACCAAGGGCCAGCATAGGATCTTCACCCACTCGGCCTTTCTCGATCATGTAGAAGCCGACCCAATCGAAGTGCGCAATGCGCTCCTGCAAGCGGGCAACGATGACGCTCATCAGGTCTTCTACACTCCCCGAAGACTCGGCCAGGGTCTTTAATTCGTCAGCAAGCTGCGGATAGTTCGTCGGCATAGTGATCATTACACCACAGCTCGAAGCTGCCGTATTCCGCGCGGCTGCACGAACAGCTCCGGATGGAGCGCCCAGGCAATCGCCTGCAAGCCGCCGACCAAGCTGCTGGCCGGCGTATTCAGCAGCTCGTCATTGATGCAGTACACGCGTCGTGCGGCAACGGCGGGAAGCTGCGACCATCCTCGCTGCTCAATGATCTTCTCCAGCGGTACACGATCGCCTGCTCCGCACCATGCCGCCAGAATTATGTCGGGTTGAGCAGCGGCTACCCTGTCGGCCGGGATCGTTTTGCCGGGTGCGGCCACGAACTCGCCTCCAGCCGCTTCCACGAGTTCCGCCACCCAGGGCTGCGAGGCAATCACGGGCTTGCCCCACTCTTCACAGAAGACGCGGGGTGTGCGCCTGGACTCTTGCACTCGTCTGCGTATGTGATCGATCGCGCGCTGCATCGAGATGACGAGGGCATCGCCACGTTTGGGGACTCCCATTACACCTGCGATCACACCCATGTCGGTGTATATGTCAGCGAGGGTTCGCGGAGCCAGCCCTAGAAATCGCACGCCGGCTTTCAGGATCTCACCGACAGCCTCAAGCTGATAGGGGACAGACGCGATCACCAGGTCAGGCCGAGCAGCAACAATCTGCTGGGCTTGTGCCGTCCATGAATCAGAGACGATGATCTTCGACTCATCGCCAACTTCGGGGCAAACGTCGACGCAGTATCGGGTGCACGCGACAAGCCGATCCAGCAGCCCGAGATCGTGAAGGGTCACGGTCGCGCTCGGCTGCAGCGAGACAACACGTCGCAGTTCGTAGCCTGGCAAGCTCATGATTGCTCCCGGGCGCTCGTCACATTGCAATTGGCATTTTCCTACGGCTCACCTATTCTCTTGCTGGGTTGTCAAAGGCACGTTGGCCTAAACCACGGAGCAACCATGAAATGCCTGATGGTCCTTCTCCTCGCCGGAAATGTTTCTCTTGCGCTGCATGCCGCCGACAGCAAGCCCGGCGCCGATACCCTCGGCCGCTGGGTGGGAGGCAAGTGGGTCGGCAATGGCACCCTGATGGATTCAGACTACAGTAAAGCCATGAAAGTGGGTGGCGTGACGACCTGCGCCTGGTCACCCGACCACATATTTGTCATCTGCGATCAGGCGGTCAAAGCCAACGACAAGCCGGGGCGCGAACTCTCGCTCTACGGTTACGATCCCGAAGCTGGAAAATTCCACTTTTACGGGCTGTCACCGTCCGAGGCTACGCCGCGTACGCCGGAACTGGTGATCAGCGGCGACGGCAATCGCTGGGAATACCTCAGCACCGAAACCATCAAGGGCAAGAACGTGCGCTTCCGCACGGTGAACATCTTCCGCGATGCCGATCATGTTGAGTGGTGGTCTGACTATTCGGCCGATGGCGGCGAGCACTGGACGAAAATGGGGCAGGGCACGGAGTCGCGCCAGCAGTAGTGCTCGCGTGCCATTCTGCTCGGGAGCTTTTTCGCCAACCGTCCGTCGGGAATTTGAGATTCTGGCCACCTGCCAATTGCAACCTTTCGTCTTTCCCGATAGGATGACCGTTCTCCAATGCAATGGAGGTCCGTGTGCGTTCACGTGCCCTGCACGGCGTTATTGCTTGTGTTCTACTGCTCTGCCTGCCCGCGGTTGCGCAAGTTGATCCCAAACTCGTTGGTGGAATGAAGTGGCGTCAGATCGGCCCATTTCGGGGAGGCCGTGTCCTGGCGGTTGCTGGTGTTCCCGGCGATCCAAACACCTACTATTTCGGCGCAGTGTCTGGTGGCGTGTTCAAGAGCACCAATGGTGGGCTCAGCTGGACACCCACGTTTGATCACGAGAGCGTCTCGTCGATCGGCGCCATCGCTGTGGCCGATGCCGATCACAACATTCTGTACGTGGGCACGGGCGAGGCCTGCATTCGCGGCAACATCTCCTACGGCGACGGCGTGTACAAGTCAACCGACGGCGGGCAGACATGGAAAAACGTCGGGCTGAAGGACACTCGCCATATTGGCGCCGTCATTATCGATCCCCGAAATCCGGATATTGTCCTGGTGGCTGCGCTGGGGCACGCGTGGGGGCCGAACCAGGAGCGGGGGGTCTTCCGCACCGCCGACGGCGGCAAAACCTGGCAGAAGGTGCTCTACAAAGATGAGAACACCGGCGCCATCGATGTCGTTTTCGATCCCAACAATGCCAGCATCGTTTATGCGGCGCTGTGGCAGGTACGGCGGCAGCCCTGGTACTTCAACAGCGGCGGCCCCGGAGGTGGTCTCTACAGGTCAACCGACGGCGGGCTGACGTGGAACCACCTGGAAGGGCATGGACTGCCGGAAGGCAATCTCGGCCGCATCGGAGTCTCCGTCTCAGGCGCAGATTCCAACCGCGTGTACGCAATCATCGAGGCGAACAAGGGAGGCCTCTATCGCTCCGATGATGCCGGCAAAACGTGGACGCTGGTGAATGATGACGAACGCTATCGGCAGCGGGCGTGGTATTACATGCACGTCTTTGCCGATCCACAGTCTGTGAACAAGGTATATGTGCTCAATACCGGGGCGTTCCGCTCCAACGATGGCGGCAAGACCTTTGATTTGCTATCGGCGCCTCATGGCGACCATCACGGCTTGTGGATCGATCCCACGAACCCGCAACGGCTCCTCAACAGTAATGACGGCGGGGTAAATATTTCCGTTGACGGGGGGAAGACCTGGACCCAACAAAACAATCAGCCTACGGCGCAGTTTTACCATGTGGCCGTCGACAATCATTGGCCCTACCGTGTCTACGGCGCGCAGCAGGACAACTCAACCGTCGCCATCGCGAGCCGCAGCGATGATGGCGTAATCGCCCGGCAGGATTGGTACGAGGTTGGCGGCGGCGAGAGTGGCTACATCTCTCCTGATCCGCGCGATCCGGAGATTGTTTACGCCGGCTCCGATGGCGCGAACATCTCCCGTTACGATCACCGCACGAATCAAACTCAGGACGTCTCGCCATATCCGCTCGATACGTCCGGCAATGGTGCGGCAGCGCTCAAGTACCGCTTTCAGTGGACTGAGCCAGTGCTGGTGTCGGCGTATGACTCGAACGTCATCTACAGCGCGTCGCAGTACGTGCTGAAGAGCCCCGACCAGGGCCGTAGCTGGAGCCCGATCAGCCCTGACCTAACTCGCAATGACAAGTCTAAGCAGAAGCCGTCCGGCGGCGAAATCACGTTGGATATCACTAGCGTCGAGTATTACGACACGGTCTTCGCACTGGCCGAGTCGCCACTCGAAAAGGGTATGCTTTGGGCGGGAACCGACGACGGCTTGATCCAGCTGACGCACGACGACGGAAAGAGCTGGCGCAACGTTACACCCAAGGACATGCCCGAGTGGAGCATGGTCAGCATCATTGATCCCTCGCACCATGATGCGGCCACGGCTTACGCTGCGATCGACCGTCACAAGCTCGACGATTTCAAACCTCTCATCTACAAGACCCATGATTACGGCCAGACATGGACGCGCATCGCCAATGGCATTCCCGATGGAGCTTACGTACGCTCGGTGCGCGAAGATCCCAGGGTGAAAGGACTGCTCTACGCGGGGACAGAGCTCGGGGTGTATTTTTCGGCAGACGACGGGGCGCATTGGCAATCTCTGCAGTTGAATCTGCCGATGACCCCGATTCACGATCTCGCGGTGAAAGATGATGACCTCATCGCCGCCACCCATGGCCGCGCATTCTGGATCCTTGACGATGTGACTCCCCTGCGGCAGGCTACGGCGTCGATTGTGCAGCAAGCCTTTCATCTTTATCAGCCGCAGCCGGCGATCCGTCTGCACTTTCCTGAGATCGTGGAGCGCAAGCGTCCGGTCGGCGACAATCCTCCGAACGGCGCAATCCTTGACTACTACCTCAAGACGAAGCCGGACGAGAAGGAAGAGATTTCGATCGAGATCTCCGACGCAAAAGGCACGAGGGTACGCCGCCTTTCGAATCTCAAGCAAGACAAGTCGGAGCAGCCTCCCGAATGGCCCGACCTGGAGAAGCCCGCCGACTTACTTTCCGCAGAAGCAGGCATGAACCGCTTTGCATGGGACTTCCGCTACGACGAACCGGTACAGATTCCTAACGCTTTCTACGAAGGGAATCCGCCGCAGGGTCCGCTGGTGATTCCCGGCACCTACCAGGTGAAGCTGACGGTGAAGGGCAAGAGCCAGACAGTTCCCCTGGAGGTGAAGTTGGATCCACGACTGCAGGTCAGCGAGGCTGACATGCAGAAACAGATCGACCTCGCGCTCAAAGTTCGGCAAGACATTGACTCGCTACACCGGGCGATCAATCAGATCCGTGCTCTTCGAACGAACCTGAACACCTTGCAGCAATGGGTCGGTGACGGCGCTGCGAACCAGGGAGTGATCCAGGCGGCAAAATCGCTCGACCAGAAGATGTCTCCGGTCGAAGCACAGCTCATGCAGGTGAAAATGAAGAGCTCGGAGGGCAACCTGCGCTATCCCAACATGCTCAACGAGCAATATGCTACCTTCAACGGCATTGTGCAGGGTGTGGATGGAGCGCCGACGCAGCAGCAGTTACTAGTCTTCGACGAGCTGCATGGCCGACTCACGACTCTGCTGGCAGCGTGGCAGGAGGTCATTCGCACCGAGATTCCGGCGCTGAACGAGCAAATGCGCAAGCAGGGCGTGCCCAATATTACCGTGGCGAGTGGGGAGGCGGAGTAACGCCCTAGAATCTGTTCGTCTGCTCGAACATTCGACGGAATTCATCAATAGCAAGCCTCTTTCGGGAGTGGTGTCAGGTCGAGCCCGAATTGTGCCGCTTCCCTCAGCCGCTCCATCAAAAGTATCAGGGCTGCGAAACCATTGGGCTTTGCGGGCACGTGAGCCTGCCTATGTGCGCTTTGCGTGATGCTAATTAATTTGCTCTCATCGTGCTCCTCTGGCGCTCCACAATAGTCGCGGGTAGCCTGGGCAACTGACCACCTCAGCGAGGCCGACGCGCGTACTCTGCTTTGGCCTGTATGTAGATGGGGATGTCGGGATCAGCATCTTTCCAGCGGGTGAGAAAGTCGTTGTAGGACTTGCGCGCGGCCACCTTGTCGCCCAAAATCACCTGCGCTCGGCCAAGCTGGAGGTGAGCGAGAACACCGATAATAAAGTAGCCAACCCTGCCACGCTCGTCCAGAACTCTTTGAAATTCGACTGCGGCTTGGGTCGCGTTTCCCGAACCGAGGTACGCCTGCCCGCGAAGGTAGACCGCATAAGGCCAACACCGTCACCAGCACCTCCACGCCTGTATGCCTTCGCAGTCTGCAAGATTTTGATTGCTTCTTGCGGCCGTTGATCATGTATCAGGATTAGTACGCGAATTGTCGGAAGGTCACGATTTTGTATGAGAGTATGACGAGGAGAGTCGTGA
>Ga0306921_10000579_pt1 | contig 33083 bp, 29 predicted proteins | sample sta12Cox44000080_FD_203760 | JGI IMG/M metagenome (GOLD analysis project Ga0306921, IMG submission 203760) | Lab enrichment of tropical soil microbial communities from Luquillo Experimental Forest, Puerto Rico - statoxic.12C.oxic.44.000.080 (v2)... | ecosystem: Environmental > Terrestrial >... | reverse complement strand
AATGGTACGCCCGGGGATCCGCCGGTGCCTTTCTTCGCGCCGATGGTGCGCTCCACGAGTTTCACATGTCGATAACGCCACTCCTGCAGACCTTCGTCAAAATCGGTCATCAACTCAAAGAGGATCTAGCATTCGGGCGAATTCTTGTACAGGCGCAGAATCCCTTTCTGCACTCGTTCGTCTGGCCCATTCGGTTGCGCCACATCGCGATTCTTCAACTCCGTCGGAATCTGTGCACCTCGCGTCTCGAGAAAATCATAGAAATGATCCACCACCGTGCGCTCATTCAGCAACTGATTAAGCCGATCGTACCCCGGATAATCCGGCTTGAGATACTTGAGCGTTGAGGCGCGTTTGTATCCGAGCGCGAACTCAACCTCGCGAAACTGCACGGATTGAAATCCCGATGCTGTTTCCAGTCGGTCGCGAAAACTGGAAAACGACGACGGAGTCATCGTTTCGAGAATGTCTACCTGCGCCACGAGTACTTTCATGATGGTGCGCACACGCTTGAACGTATGGATCGCTCCGAAGAGATCGCCTGCGGAAAAATCTCTCTTTATCTTGTCAAACTCATGCAGCAACTGCTTAAACCAAAGCTCGTACGTCTGGTGGATGATGATGAATAGCGTCTCATCATGTTCTGGCGGGCTTGAACGCGGCTTCTGAAGCGAGAGCAGCTTCTCGAGGTCTAGATAACTGGCGTACGTCAGCGGCGGCGGCATGGCTCCTGATGCTGGATACTAGATGTTAGATTTCTGATCACAAAGCGCGATTCTTCGCTCGCTCATAATTGAAGATTGATGCGACGCTGCGGCCCCGTCATGCTTCGCTCGAATTCCACGGCGAGGATTTTATGAGAAGAACAATGGTTGGTTTCGCAATTTTGATGATTATTTGCGCCGGCGCGCGCTGCGCGATGGCTGGCGACAAAATCGACGTCCCAAAGGTCATCACCAAGTTCGATGCCGAGAAAATTCTGGGCGTGCCGGTCAAAGACGCCAAAGGCCGCAACCAGAACGGCAAAGGTGGCTACTACGATTCGGAGTGGAGTTATCATGCGATCGAAGGCGATAAGTGGCTCATGTTCGACGTTCTCTATGCGGGCCAAGAAGCCCCGCCGCATCTCACCCAGACCATGTTTTCCGTGCTGCCCGCCGATAACAGCACATCGACTCCTATCAACGGTCTTGGTGATAAAGCCATCTTCTGCCCTAACGAGACCGGCATGGCAATGTTGCATGTTCTCAAGAGCGATGTCCTGATCACGATTGGAATTCACGGTCTTCCCGCGAACGCGGTTCTCGATTCGGAAAAATCGATGGCCACAAAAATTCTTGCCAACCTGTAGAGCGGCTGGCTCGACCAGCACAGAAAGTCCACAGATTGTTTGAATCAGGCTCTGAAGATGGGTCAGAGATTCGGAATTTCGGAAATCTGTGGATAAAACTCAGCGCACCTGCCGCAAGTAGTACTCGTCCCACGCTGCAGGAATACTTTCCCGCGCTGAGTACGGTCCGGGTTCGTATGCGCGCGAGGAAATACCTTGCTGGCTCAACTCGCACACATGCCAGTCTTGCTTGTTGACCATATCCCAGAACTCAACTGCATCTTCCGGATTAAACCCGCTGCGCTTGAATGCCTCCGGATTAAAAAACCAATCGCAGAAGATCCCTGTCTGTTCCGGCGACTGCGGTTCAAGTCGATGCACCATCACGTAATCCGGATGAAGGCTCAGCAGCATGTTTGGGAAAATGGAATAGTAAAAAACGAACCGGAAATCTTCGTCGCCGAAATTTCCGACCGGCAACGCGCACGCATTACCGCTCTTCGTCAGGCTCTTGTCCTTATTGATCCGCATGAATCCGCCCAGGAACGGTCCTTCAGTCAAATCGTTTTCGGCTGAATCGGACGGTGAAATTCTCGAAAGCTCCGGGTGCACGCCCAAGCAGTGATAACATTCGGAATAATTTTGAAACATTAATTTCCAATTGGCGCGCACGTCATACTCGATCCGTTTCGCCGAGCGCAGCGCTGCCAGATTCCAGGGCGAAAATTTTCCGCCGAGCGGCTCAAACCACTTCTCTAACGAAGGAGCGGCATCTGCGAGATTCAGGAAAATAAAACCTTCCCAAAGACCAAGCCGCGCCGGCTTCAATGGATACTTAGCCTTGGTGAATCCTCGCGTGTCATCCATGTGCGGCGCGCCAAGCAATCGCCCGTCCAGCGCGTACGTCCACGCGTGATAGGGGCACTGAATCGTTGCGCCGTGTCCATTTTGCTCCTCGCAAAGTCGCGCCCCGCGGTGGCGGCAAACATTGTAAAAGGCACGGATCGTCGATCGTTGATCCTTCGCGACGATCAAACTTTCGCCGGCTACTTCCGCAAGGAAATAATCCCCCGGTTGGGCGAGCTGGCTTTGATGGCCAACCAACACCCAATTAGCCGCGAATATCTTCTGCAACTCTTGAGCAAAAATCTCCGATGAAACAAAATACCGCTGCGGCAGCGTTTCAGCGCCTGGCTGAAGCGTCGCAGCCGTTTTGCGAAAGTTCGATCCGTCTTTCGTTTGCGTCAGGGGCACAGTGCAAGCTGGATGAGCCAGATGTTTGCGTCAACGCACTTGTAAAGCTCGGTCGTCGCGCGACCGCCTCATTCCAACTCCTCCGAAAACGAACTTACGCCAGTACCGCCTGGTGAAACTCGTACCAATCATCCAGATTGTTCAGATTCACCGCGTCTTTTGGCGAAGAAGCGTCATCCGCAATCTTGCATGCACCCAGAATCCCCCTGCGCGTTTCGTCATCGTGATTGTAGCCGCGAACCGCCGCGTTGTGCTTCTCGATGTCGCCCCGATTTAACGATTTCGCATGCTGCTTTACCCAGGTTTCGAACTGCGGATAGGTCGGCTTGTTTTTTCTGATGTAATCTCGCACCGCCTGTTCGTCGAGTCCGAGTGCGGCGAGCGTCATCGCGTCGAAACCTTTGCCGACGCCGGGATAACCGGAAGCAAGTTTTCCCGCTTCCTCCAGCGAGACCTTCTGCCACAAACGCGGGAGATGAAGAACCCCAAGTGGACCGGCAATGCCGGAACTGATCAATGGAACATATGTTTCAGCCATAGTAACAATTTCGGTAATCCCGGCACGAACGGAATGCAAGTGAGCATGCAGACCGAAACACCGCTTGACATTGGTCCACGATTGTTGCTCGATTCCGATCTCTGGCTTGGGCAGGGGAGATGAAATTGCGACCTGAGTAACTCTACTGTCCGGCTCGCGGCTGGTCTCCAGTTCGACTTCTTGCCTGGGATCGCTGCGTGTGCTGAGAAACAGGATCCTCGTAACCTTGCCGTTAACATTGAGCTTGTTCAGGCTCTGATTGAGATTATTCGCTGCGATTGCAGCCGCTTGCCAGCTTTTCCGCTATTTTCTCTGGAGTAAGCGATGAGGTGCCGGTCTGAACGATTTTCACTTCTTCATCGACCAGCTCATCGGCTTACCTGCGGGTTTGAACTCCGGTGTTACGGGCGTCCAATCCGGTAAGACGACCGGTCCCGACGCTTCGAGCTGCTTTTTTAGCGCGGTCTGCAATTCTTGTTTTTCGCGTTTTTCCTCTCCTGTTGTGCCAATTGCTCTTTTGCCGTTGCTTCCAAATCGGCGAGTTTTTTTCCGGTATCTCGCGATCCGGGGTTCTTTTGAAGGTCGCGCGCGTTCTTCTGCATTTCCTGCGCCTGTTTCAGCAACTGCTGAAGGTCAGCATCTTCCATCGGATTGTCCTGTGCGCGGACGCACGCGGCGACCAACAGCCAGACGACGACCATGAAGATTGGCAAGGGTTTCAAATACATGCGGCGAGGGTAATCGGTCTGGCTGATTGCCTGCAACGGAAATCCCGCTGGCGGCTCAGAGTTTATCCCAGGTTGCGACTAACCAAAGCATCGCCGCGAGCAAAATCGCTGCAATTAGGAACAGGCTTGCATACACCAACACGTTCTGGATCTGTGCCCGCTTTGCCGCTTTTGCGTAAGGCATTCTCGTGAAAGTGACCATCGTGTAGAGCGGCAGATATATCCCGGGAAGGGCGGCTTCCAGCGCATGATCCAGTTTCTTTTTCGCGCGAAATGTTTTCGATGCGGTCTTGTCGCGCATCTCAATGAAATTTCCGATCGCAAGATCCGCGAGGGAATCAGCATTCTCTTTTCGGCGACGAAAATATTCGCCGAATGCGAGTTCGCGGTTCTCGTGAAATTGTTCAAGACACTCGTCCAGCACGACGCAATCTTCGAACGCAGCGTTCATCCCTTGTCCGTAAAATGGTACGACCGCGTGCGCGGCATCGCCGACGAGGCAAACCTTGTTCCGGTAAAACCACGGTGCGCAGCGAATGGTCACGAGCGAACCCGTTGGATTATTCCGGAAATCATTAAGCAAACTAGGCATCAGCGGTACAGCGTCCGGAAATTCTTCCTCGAAAAACCGGCGCACGTCGGCATCGGTGTTCGTTGTGGCGAAACTGCGTGGCCCTTCAAATTCCCAAAACAGCGTGCAGGTGAATGACCCATCCGGATTAGGCAATGCAATCATCATGAAACTTTTCCGCGGCCAGATGTGAAGCGCGTTCTTTTCCATTTGCCATGAGCCGTCCGATCCGGGCGGAATGGTCAATTCCTTGTAGCCGTGAGCGAGATAACTTTCGTCCTTTTCAAATTTGGGGATCGCGTGCTGCATTGAAGTGCGTACTGCGGAGAACGCGCCGTCAACGCCAATTACTGCATCGCCCTGTGCGGTAACAGCGCAGTTTGCAGTTTCCAAATGAGCAAGCGCAGAGTCGATATCGACGCCGGTGCACTTGTGATTGAAATGCACGCGAACTTTGGAATAGCGCTGTGCGGCTTCGATAACGGTTGCGTTGAGCGCCGCCCGGCCGATCGAGTTGATACACTTTTTCGGGTCAACGTCATACGGCGCGAAATGCAGCGCCCCGGATTTGTCATGGATCATCCGGCCCCGCATTGGAATCGCGTTTCGCAACGCTTCATCAGCGATACCGATCTGTTCGAGCGCGTGAGTGCCGCGTGTCGAAATCGCCAGGTTGATCGAGCGCCCGCCGACGATGTTCCCTTCGCGCGGGTCAGCGCGCCGTTCGTAAAGATCCACTTCGTATCCGCGCCGCCCGAGATACGCCGCGAGCAAGCCCCCCGCCAGTCCACTGCCGATCAGAACAAATTTTGCCACTCCCCAAGAATCTACGAATCAGGAACCCAGGAAAGCAGGAAAGATTGCGAAAAGGATCGCCGTCTATTTCACAGCGTCTGACACAGACGCCCTACAGTTCCTTGAACGCCTCGCCGAGGTGATCAAGAACGTTGCGTGGCAAGAGCGATTGCTCACTCTCGTTGCCGTTAAAAATTGCGATCTCCGTTGCTCGCCCGCATAGCCATGCGCCCACGCGCGCGGCATCGTAAGGCGAGAGGCCTTGTCCCAGCAAACCGGCGCAAACTCCGGTGAGAACGTCGCCCATTCCGCCCGTGGCCATTCCAGGATTGCCCGTCGTGTTGTAGCTCAACGGGCGACCCCGTTCAGCGACGATGGTGCGACTGCCTTTGAGCAGAAGCGTGACCGGAAAACGATCACAGAATTTAGCGGCTGTTTTGGCGCGCGACTCTTGTTCTTCCGGGAAAAGACGTTTCATCTCGCCGGGATGCGGCGTCAGCAGCCGTTTCCCTTTGCAACGCCTGAGTACCGAAGTCTTTTCGGACACGATATTCAGTCCGTCAGCGTCGAGCACCATCGGTTGCTTCACTTTTTCAACGAGCTCAAGGATCTCGGCGGCCCGCGATTTGCCAAGACCAGGACCCACAGCCCAGACGTCGGCTTTCTCCTTCAGTAAGTGACGGTACGACGCGACTGGTTTCACCATTGCCTCCATGAACGCCGCGCCGGCGACGACGTCATAGATTTCCTCGGGAACAAAAACTTCCACCAACCCTGCGCCTGCCCTGAGCGCACCTTGCGACGCCATTAGAGCGGCGCCGACGAATCCCTTGGAGCCGGCTACCACACCGATGCGGCCAAATTGATTCTTATACGAGTTATACTTGCGCCTGGGAAGCAAGTCGCGAAAAGCTGCTGGGCTGGCGATGATTTCTTTTGGTTTCGTTTGCGGCGGCTGCAATTCTTCGAGCGGCACAACCTCGATCCGGCCCACATAATTCACCGCGCTGTCAACGATGAGACCTGGCTTCGCGTAACCAATCGTTACGGTAAAATCGGCGACTACACAGTCGCGGTCTGTCTTGCCTGAATCGGTATCGAGACCAGTTGGAAGATCCACCGCAAAGACGTATGCGCCCTTTGTTGTTCGCAGCTGATTGATGGCGCGACACGCGGCGCGGATCGGCTCGCGGAGGGATGGTTTTGCCCCGACGCCAAGCAAACCATCCAGAATAACAAGCGGAGCAGCAATGCCCGAACACACTTGTGGAGAGATTGTATTTTGCGTCGTGCGTATCTGGTCAGTGGCGCCCGGCGAGAGTTCGACAAGCGTGGCGTTTAGATCCGCATTCGTCGTCTCCGATGGCACAGCGCCCAGAATCTCAGGTGGTCTTCGGCACAGGTCCGCGAGTTTCTTGCGCATGAGATCGCTGCAATCAGCTTCTTTGAAGGCGAGCCGGACTTCGATCTTCCATCCGTGCTGCTCTAAACATTGCGCGGCGAATAAAGCGTCTCCCGCGTTATGTCCTTTCCCGGCGAATACCATGCATCGACCGGGTTTCTGGAAGAATTTCGTGACGGCCTGAGCGACACCAGCGCCGGCCTTGTCCATTAGCGCCTCAACTTGCACGCCACTGGCGAAGGCAGCTTCTTCCGCGGCTCGCATCTGTGCCGACGTCAAAATTGGCAGGTCCAATCAACCCTCCCGGTTTGATGACTTCGCGCTTGCTTCTGAGTCTGATTTTTTCGAGGAGCTTTTCTTTTTGCGTGCGCTTTTTTTGTGCGAGCGGCTCGACCGGCTCTTTTTGGAACTGGTGACCTTCGTTTGATCCATGTACGGTTGGAGCGGGATGGTTTCGGCGGTCGCGACTCGGGTGGTTCCGAAACCGCCCCCAACGGCATTGCGTCTGCGCACTCCGGCGGCAATTTCTTCCGCAAGTCTTTGACGATAAGAGGCGCTCTGTGCGTAGGCAGCTTCGGTCGGGTTGGTTAGGAAACCGCATTCGACAAGCACCGCCGGAATGCTTGTCTTGCGCAAGACGTAATAACCACGGCGTCGGACACCACGATTCTCTGAGGGCGCACCGCCAGCGACGTAATAATGAATGGCCGATGCGAGCGGCAGGCTTTCACGGCTATAGAAATATGTTTCGATGCCGCTCGCACCGCTTCGTGGTGTGGCGTTGAAATGGATACAGACGAAGATGGCGTTTCGATACGAATTCGCGATCGCCACTCGCCCTCCCAACGGAACAAATACGTCGCTGCTTCGCGTCATCACCACGTTATAACCATTGGCCGACAGGATATTCTGGAGGCGCAGTGCAACATCGAGTGTCATGTCCTTTTCGGCGACTCTTTGGCCCGGGATTCCTCCGCGATCATGGCCGCCGTGTCCTGCATCGATCACTACAGTTATCGGTGTGTCGCCGCCGGCACTGCGGCTGCTCTTCGCTGCATAAGAGCTACATGCCAGGAATGTCATCAGCACGCCGACAGCTGATACGCCGATTCGGAAGGAATTCGTTCGCGTCATTGGTCGTCCATGGGCGCCCCCGCCGGGCGAGCCGAAAGTTTTGGCGCTTTGTTAGCTGAGTTCTGGGCAGGCGCTTCGACCATGCCGCCGCGCACGGCGACTTCGCCACCGCCTGAATGAACAAGGTGCGGCCTGGTTTTGGTTTCCATGAACGACGAGTGCTGCAACAGTTCACCGTTCAATCCAACCCGGGCATACGACCAGGCACGCGGAGCCGCGCAATGCAAAACATGCAATCGATTGGCGCGATCGATTTCCGCCTGCGGCTGCTCGAAAGCGATGGTGCGGCCTAACGAGTAAGTGGCGTAAACCACGCCCGTGTCTTTATCCTGCACCCGCACGTACAAAGAAGTATGGTCTGGAAAACGATTGGTCATCAACGAATAGGTGCGCACTTCGCCGGATGCGCCGGCGCCGTCTGGAACTCCAACGGTTTGCTGCCAGATTGGGCGCGCGTCGGTGACTTCGAAGACCCGGGTCCCGGAGTAGAAGAATTTTCCCAGATCCGCGAAGTAAACGTTGGTGCGCACATGATAGGCGCCGTATTCGTAGACGGGATACAGCGGCGTGAGATCGATTTGCCGGGTGACTCTCTGGCCGGCTTGGATTCTTAAAGGCGGCTCCTGATTTGCAGCGTTGAGCGGCGCGATCGGCTGTTCCTGGCTGTCCGTGATCTCGAAGCCCAACCAGAATTGGCCGTCAGCGTCGTGAAGTTCAATATCGCGTCCGGCCAGATTGGTGATGGCAACTGTCGCCACGACCGATTCGTGAGCGATGTATTGCAATCGTTTGAATTTGAGGTCCACCTGAACCTGCGCTTCTGCCGCGGCGGCAAAAACAAAAACAAAGATGGCAGCAGCAAGAATGTGTCTGCTTACGCTGCTCAATAACGAAATCCGAATGCCGAATGACGAAAGAATGGGTGGTGACGAAATCCGAAATCGCATGTCGATCTTGGTCCGCGTCTTGGTCATTCGCGCTCCGTCATTGATTCGACTTTCAGCACTCGAGCTTTGTCATTTGCCGGGCTCATGGGAAACCGCGTCATCGTGCCGAGGGGCTTGTCGAAGGAGGAAACTGCTGCAAAAGCCGGGCCGGTTCCGCCTGAACAGCTTGCAGATCGTCACCGTAATAAACGCGAACGATGTAGCCGAGATATTTCCGTTGGCCGATATCCGCGGAACCTTTTGAGCCCCGACCCTTTTGGCCGGGCCTCACTTTTGCCGCCGCCTCCGAAAGCGATGATTCGGACAACGCGCCGCCGATTTTTGCGCGCACGTAGCGCACGACGAGCACTTCCGGATTCGTGTCCGACCAGTCGTGTTTCGACGTGAGCCATTCGTTGCTCACGTCGGCATCAGTCAGCTTGATGTCTTTGTCGTTCACAATGTCGTAAAGAAACACCAGGATTTTCACTTTGTTATGGTCGATGACCGCGCCTTGCTCCTTTTTTATTCCAATCTCCAGCGCCAGATTTGTTTCGGCGTCTGGATCGGACGTTTCCTTGATTTTAACGTCAGAAATTCCCATGATTGGACCGTCTGGATTCCCGCCGACATCTTTGCGCGACGGAACATCCGCTTCCCCAGGAGCGCCCCCCGGCTCGACGGTGGGCGGAGCGGGAACTCCGACCTTCAGGCGGCGGTCGGCTAAAGCGTACGTCGCGCTATCGGACGGGCTGATTTGCTTGATTCTGCGCCAGACATCGTTCGCACGATCGAGCAACTGCATCGACTCGTAAGTCTGCGCCATCTCTTGGAGCACGGCGGTGTTGTCCGGTTCGCTGTCCAACGCTTCCTGAAAACGTGCGAGCGCGTTTGTCGTGTCGCCTCGTTCCCGCAATTCTTTGGCTTCTCGCAGCAACTGATCAACCATCGACGGAGCAGGTGACGTGACCGCTGCGGGTGGCGCGACGCTTGGCTGCGCAGCCGCAGGCGCTGAAGCCGAAGCCGACGACGGCGCTGGAGCACGCGCAATCGTCGGCGTAATTGCCTGTGTCGAGACGCGGTTCGCTCGCGCCCGGCCGACATAATACGATGTCGCAAAGAAGACCTGGCCTATCGCCAGGGTTACAATGACACCCAGGGCGACGTGGAAGCTCGGATCAATTTGAATAGTCCGTGAGAGAAGAGTCCGCATGGAGCAATAAGTCAGGTTTGTACGCGCGCTGTTGCCAGCCTGTCAACAATCTGCCGGGTATTTGACCCATGAAAGATCAAAAAGTTAGAACGCGAACCCCTCACTAGCGTGAGATGTCATCCTGGCTAAGCAGTTTGAATCCTTCCCCCCTGAGCACAGAGGACGCGCAATCTGTGTCATCTACGTGCAGGGCGATCGCGGAAAACCCGCGTGGACGAATCAGCAGGGGATATGCGAAATGGACATTGACCTCTGCCATGACCAGCGCTGCGAGCAGTTTCACCAATTGCGTCGCCACTTCCCGCATCTCAACCACCACCACCTGGCTGACGCCAAAGCCAACATTGTTTTCCCTGAATAATTTTTCCACGCCCTGCGGATCGCTCGCGATGATCCGCGCAATGGCTGAGTCAGTGGATTCCGATACGCTGAGGGCGACAACGTGCGTGTGGTGAGAGCTTAGCAGTTTCACTATTTCCAACATCGCTCCCACTTTATTCGGCAGAAAAACCGAGAACTGCTTGACCAGCGGGCCTCCCAGCTTGGAATTCGTTTGCGGCAAGTTGGCGGTCATTTGAATGTTGGCAGCGCGACGAAAGCTCATGTGGGCGCGCTAGTCCAAACTATCTCATTGTAGGTGTTTCGTTGGCAAACGTAATATGTTGGTTTGGAGGGTTGAAGCTAACACCTCAAGCAACTCTTCACGATTTGGCGTGGCGAAGCCCGTGTCGCGCCTTACATTCGCTGTCCAAATATGGAAGACGAAAACGAGCTGATCGCGCTTAGACGAAAAAAGCTTGAAGCGCTGCGCGCGAAAGGCATCGAACCGTTCGGGACTGGTTTTGATGTTAGCGGCTCGATCGCGGAGGTGCACGAGAAATTTAAAGAAGGTGAAACGCGTCGTGTCGCCGGCCGCATCACCGCGCATCGCGACATGGGCAAAAGCCATTTTCTCGATCTGCGTGACGCCACCGGGCGCATTCAGATTTACATCCACGCAAAAGAGGTCGGCCCGCAATTGATCGAGCTTTTTCGTTTGTTGGACATCGGCGATTTCATTGGGGTGGAGGGAACGTGCTTTCTGACCAAAAGCGCGGAGCCAACAGTTAAAGTTCAGGCGTTACAGTTGTTGTCGAAGACGTTGCGGCCGCTTCCGGAAAAATGGCACGGATTACAGGACGTCGAATCGCGTTATCGACAGCGTTATCTTGATCTTCTTACGAACGAACGTTCGCGCGCGGTATTCGAAAAACGCATTGCCATTGTTCGCGAAACCCGGCGCTTTTTCGAGGAACGAGGCTTTGTTGAAGTTGAGACGCCAATCTTACAAACGATAGCCGGAGGAGCCGCAGCCCAGCCTTTCAAAACACGTCACAACGCACTCGGCATCGACCTTTATCTGCGCATTGCGCTGGAGCTTTATCTGAAACGTTTGCTGGTGGCCGGATTCAATAAAGTGTTTGAAATCAATCGCAACTTTCGCAACGAGGGCATCTCGCGAAAACACAATCCGGAATTCACGATGCTTGAGGCGTATTGGGCCTACGCCGATTTCGAAAAAGTTGCCAACCTTGTCGAAGAACTGATTTGCTATCTCGCCGAAAAAGTCTGCGGCTCGCTGACCATCGAGCATCGAGAGACTGACGGAAACGTCACGCGCACGATCAATTTGAAACGACCGTGGCGACGTGTGCGATACCGCGATCTGATGCGGGAGGTCGCCGGCAAGGATTGGTTTGACCTCTCGCCCGAGCAGCGCCGACAACGCGCCATGAACGAGTGCAAACTCGAAATTTTGCCGCAGCTCGCTGACTTCGAAGTGACGCAGCATGTATTCGAGAAACTCGTCGAAGATAAAACGATTGATCCGTTGTTTGTGACGCATTGTCCGAAAGAGCTCGTACCACTGGCCAAACAAAACGTGGAAGACAGCTCGCTCGTCGACGTTTTTGAACTGGTCATTAACGGCGCGGAGATCGCGCCAGGTTACAGCGAGCTGAATGACCCGATTGTGCAACGTCAGCGTCTGGCCGAACAGGCTGGTGAAGAGAAGCAAAACATCGACGAGGAATTTCTGCTCGCTCTTGAGCACGGTATGCCGCCTGCCGGTGGTTTTGGGGTTGGGATCGACAGACTCACGATGCTTCTTACCGGAGCGGAATCCATCCGCGATGTGATTCTATTTCCTTTGCTGCGCCCCAAGAAATGATCACCGGTTTTGTAGAGCGTTGCGCCCGCCGGCTGCATTCTGTGAAACGCCAGGCGAATTGATGCAGAGATTTGGCGTCTGACACAGACGCCCTACAACGAACAGCAACATCGCCGTCCTTCACACGGCGGACTGGAGATCGCCGTTCCTTGTCTTATTATTCGCAAATGCGGCGAATAATTTTGTTGCTGTTTTTCATCGTCTGCGCGTCTGCCGAGGCATTCGTCCCCGCGGAACCCGAGCATCATGTGGTGGTGGTTGTGTGGGACGGGATGCGTCCGGATTTTGTGACTGAGCAGAATACTCCGACGCTCTGGGGGCTTTCCCGTGAAGGCACCATCTTTCGAAACCATCACGCGGCATATCCCAGTGCGACGATGGTAAACGGCACGGCCATGGTGACCGGTGTTTATCCCGGTAATAGCGGTATCATTGCGAATCATGTCTATCGGCCAGACATCGATCCTCATCACGCGGTAGACGTCGAACTGTCACCTGTCGTGACCAAGGGCGATGAACTCTCGGGTGGCAAATACATTGCAGTTCCCACAATCGCCGAACTGGTGCAGCGCGCGGGTGCTCGCAGCTTGATTGCGGCTGCAAAAACCGTCGGGCTTTTGTTGGATCGACATCCGAATGATATCGGCGCGAACAACAGTGTGACATTGTTCGCAGGTAAAACGTTGCCGAGCGCAGCACTTTCTGCGATCACCGAAAAGCTTGGCCCATTTCCATCTGCTCATTTGGAAGAAAATTCGTGGACGACCAAAGCGTTGATGGATGTTCTCTGGAAAGACGGCGTTCCTGCTTTTTCGATTTTGTGGCTGGGTGAGCCGGATCTTACGGAACATGAAACCGCGCCGGGAGCGCCCGAGGCGCTCGCTGCGATCAAGTCTGCCGATGAAAATCTTGCTACAGTCCTGTCGGCGTTAGATGAACGCAAAGCGCGCGGCACAACGGACATTTTTGTTGTGTCGGATCATGGTTTTTCCACGATCAGACGCTCAATCGATCTGCGAAAGATTTTGAATGAGGCGGGCTTCGCAGCAACGACAGAATTCAACGGTGAACCAAAAACAGGGGACATCATGCTAGCCGGCAACGGAGGCAGCGTTCTGTTCTATGTTATCGGACACGACGCGACGGTGACCAGGCGGTTGGTCGAGTTTTTGCAGCAGTCGGATTTCGCCGGCGTGATTTTTACAAAACAACCGATGGACGGCGCGTTCGCGCTGGAGCAAGCGAACATCCAAAGTGATTGCGCGTCAGATGTAGTGATGGCGTTTCGCTGGGACGGTTCAAAAAATCAATTCGGTGTCCCGGGGATGATTGACGCCGATTGGCAACGAGCGGCAGGCAAGGGGACCCACGCCACACTCAGCCGTTTCGACATGCATAATACGTTGGTTGCTGCCGGCCCGGATTTTAAGCGCGGCGAAACGGACAATCTACCTAGCGGCAATGTCGATCTGGCCCCAACAATTCTACAGATTCTCGGGATCAAGCCGCCACAGAAGGTCGACGGCAGAATTTTGTCCGAAGCCATGACGGTTGCAATGCCTTCGCGAGAGTCCGAAACTAAAAGTATCGAAGCGACAAAACATTTCCCATCAGGAACGTGGCGGCAATCGCTTCAAATCTCGCGTGTCCGTTCGACTATTTATCTCAACGAAGGCAACGGCGCTTTTGTTGCGGATGAACCAGCTAAAAATTAGAGCGCGATCGCTGCCCGCATCGCTTCAATGGGTGCTTCGCGATTGAACCAGATTGAAAATGAGAGTGCGCCTTGATGCAGCAACAGTGACAGGCCATTCGCCCCGCGCGCCCCGGCTTCATCCGCTGCACGAAGCAACGCAGTTTTCGATGGGCGATACACGCAGTCGAATACAATGTGGTGCGGCGCGAGCAATCGCGTCGGAATCGGCACCGGATCGCTCGGGTTCATTCCCAGCGGCGTGGCGTTGACGATGAGGTCGATGTCTGCAAGTTGCGCGCGCATCGCGGTTTCGCCCCATGGCACAGCTTCGAGCCGCGCGACAGGGCCGAGCACGCGGGGGTTGGCGAAGAAAGGTCGCAACCGCTCTACAATCGCGTTTGTCTTTGCCTGAGTGCGATTCACGAGGACCAGGCGCTCGCAGTTTTCCAAGGCGCATTGCCACGCTATGGCATGACCTGTGCCCCCGCCGGCCCCAAGAATCATCACTCGCAGATCGCGCAAATCGATTGAGAACTCGCTGCGAACTGCGCGAGAAAATCCTTCGGCGTCGGTATTTGAACCGACCAGTTTCTTGTCATGCAGCCGAATCGTGTTCACTGCCCCGCAACGGCTTGCCGATTCATCAGCAACATCAATTTGCGCCAGGCCCGCGATTTTGTGCGGTACTGTGAGATTCATCCCAACAAAATCGAGCTCACGCAAAGAACGCAGTGCTGACCGCAATTCATTCGCCCGGATGTGAAACCGCGCATATCGCATGTTGACCTCACACATGCGCAGTGCGGCGTTTTGCATCTGCGGCGAAAGCGAGTGCGCCACCGGGTCGCCGAAAACACCCAGGCGAATCGGCGGATCAACATCGTGCGCGATCTCAGACCATTTCTCGAGATCGGCGAGTGTGTAGCGATCAGTAGTTTTTTCTTCTTCCTTCACACCGCGGCGTCGATCTCATTAACACCCTGCTTTAGCTGGATGCCAGAAGCAAACCATGGCTCGTCAACCGCTTTAGCGGTTCACGGTGGACGTGCCGAGAAACGGGTGAAGCGGTTTGACCGTGAGCGAGAAGGTGCAGACTTGAGAGGCCCGGTGAAAGTTGTCGATCTGTTCCTTCGCCGATAGGTTCGGGTGTTAACGATGACGACCAATACGGAACGACCATCAGATTTTATTCGCGACATCATCGCGGAGGATCTACGCACCGGGAAATACAAACAAATCATCACCCGTTTTCCGCCCGAACCGAATGGTTATCTGCACATCGGTCACGCGAAATCGATCTGTCTCAACTTCGGGATCGCCCGCGAGTTTGGCGGCATCTGCAACATCCGGATGGACGATACCAATCCGACGAAGGAGGAAGCAGAATACGTCAGGTCAATCATGGCTGACGTGCATTGGTTGATCGACGGCTGGGCAGACAAACAACTCGGGGGCGCGCCGTTTTATGCGTCGGATTATTTCGACCGGTTTTACGAATATGCGGTGGAACTTATCCGCAAAGGCAAGGCGTACGTTGATGATATGTCTCGCGAGGAAACGGACGAATATCGCCGTCTCGGAAAGGCCAGCAGCTTTCGCGAGCGGTCGGTTGATGAGAGTCTCGATCTGTTTGCGCGAATGAAAGCCGGCGAGTTTCCCGATGGCGCGCGGACCTTGCGAGCGAAGATTGACGTGGACGCCGCGAACGTCTGGCTGCGCGATCCAGTACTCTATCGCATTCGGCACGCCACGCATCATCGGGCCGGCGACAAATGGTGCATTTACCCGATGTATGATTGGGCGCATACGCTCAGCGATTACATCGAAGGCATCACGCATTCCATTTGCACGCTCGAGTTCGAAGTGCACCGGCCGCTTTACGATTGGATCCTCGACGCGCTCGAAATTCCGGAGCCGCGTCCGCATCAATACGAATTCGCGAGGTTCAATCTGACATACACCGTGATGAGCAAGCGTAAATTGATCCAGCTTGTAAACGAGAAACTGGTCAACGATTGGGACGATCCGCGCATGTTGACAATTTCCGGGTTGCGCCGGCGCGGTGTGACGCCGACCGCGTTGCGCAGCCTGGCGTACAACGTCGGGATCACGAAGTATCCGAGCATGACCGATATGGCTCTACTCGAACACACGGTGCGCGATGAATTCAATCGCACCGCCACACGCCGCCTCGTCGTGCTGCGACCGATTAAGGTTCTGCTGACAAATTATCCGGAAGGAAAAACCGAAGAACTCGAAGCGATCAACAATCCCGAGGATCCAAATGCTGGAGCCCGCAGGATTCCATTCGGCCGCGAGCTTTACATCGAGCGCGACGATTTCATGGAAGCGCCACCGCCGAAATATTTTCGACTCCGTCCGGGCGGCGAAGTGCGTTTGAAATACGCTTACATCATCAAGTGCGATGAAGTGGTGAAAGATGACGCCGGCAACGTGACCGAGCTGCGATGCAGTGTCGATCTCGACAGCAAATCAGGTGGGCCAACTGCCGGCCGGAAAGTCAAAGGGACAATTCATTGGGTGAGCGCTGCGCACGCAATCAATGCGGAAGTCCGATTGTATGATCGGCTTTTCACTGTTCCCGAACCGGATTTCGCCTCCGCCGAAGGCTCCGGCGAGACAGGCCGGCCACGCGATTTCAAGTCCTTGATAAATTCGAATTCGCTGGAAATCGCGAACGCGAAATGCGAACCCGCACTTGCGAATGCGCGGCCGGAAGAACGCTATCAATTTGAGCGCCTCGGCTATTTCACGCTCGATCCAGATTCGACGCCAGAAAAAGAGGTCTGGAATCGGACGGCCACGTTGAGGGACACTTGGGCAAAGGAAGCGAAGAAGTAGGGGAGCGCCCGCCAACGTCGTGCGCTTCCTATCAAAACGCCGCAAGTGCTCGGTCGATGCGCGCTGGCACTTTTTCTTTCCCGAGTACTTCGAGTAGATGATAAAGACTCGGTCCCACAGTGCTGCCAGTGGTCGCTAGCCGTGTGGGGTGAACGATTGCGCCGAGTTTTACGCCGAGCTTTGCCGCGGTAGTTTTTAATGCAGCTTCGATTTCTGCGACGTCGAACTTCTCAAGTGAACTCAAGCTTTCGCGAACGGCTTTAAGCCGCGGTTTGTTTTCCGGAGTGAAATGCTTCGCTGCGCTCTGAGGATCGTAACAAAAATCATCTGTGAAGTAGAATCCGCAATAAGCCGGCAATTCGTCGAACGTGTTGATCTTTCCTTTGCACGTTTGCAACGCGGCGCGCACATATTGCTCCGGAAAATTGTCCAGCTTCACCCCGCTCGACTTCAGCCTCTCGACGGCTAACTCGTAAAATTTCTCATCGCTGAGCTCGCGTGCGTATTCACCATTTAACCAGTGCAATTTGTTGGGATCAAAGGTGGCCGAGCTGCGGCCGATATTCCTTAAGTCGAAAATCCGAATGATCTCGTCGACGTCTAATTTCTCTCGATTGTCCTTTGGCGACCAACCGAGCAGGCAGAGGTAGTTGCGGACCGCAGCGGGAAGGTAACCGCGCCGGATGTAGTATTCCACGCGCGCGCCTGCGTCGCGCTTGCTCATCTTTGTTCCGTCGCGGTTGAGAATGAGCGGAATGTGCGCGTAGTGCGGCGGCGTCGCGCCCAACGCCCGGATGATCTCGATGTGCTTTGGCGTATTGGAGAGATGATCTTCGCCTCGGATCACGTGGGAGATTTTCATTTCAAGATCGTCGATCACGTTGACGAAATGAAAAATCCATGAGCCGTCAGGACGCCGGATCGTCATATCGGGGTGTGTGGCGGGATTGCTAAGATCGAAATCAATTCTGCCGCAGACGATGTCGTCCACGATGACGTGCTCGCGCGGCGATCGAAACCGCAACGCGCCGTCGTCTTCAAAAATGTGACCGGCGTCCTGAAGTTTTTTCAGGTAACGCTCGTAAAGTTCTGTGCGTTTGCTTTGCAAGTACGGCCCGAAATCGCCGCCAACGTGCGGCCCTTCATCCCAATTCAGGCCCAGCCATCCCAATCCTTCGTAAATGGCAGCCATCGCTTCTTCGGTGTTGCGCTTCATATCGGTGTCTTCGATGCGCAGCACGAATTTCCCGGTGTGATGCTGCGCGAACAGCCAGTTGAAAAGCGCAGTGCGCGCTCCGCCGATGTGCAAATAACCGGTAGGCGAGGGAGCAAAGCGAACGCGGACTTCAGAGCTCATTAATTGTCATCCTGAGCGAAAGCGAAGGATCTCGCAAATGCTCGATTGCTCGTGAGGTCCCTCGCGGCGCTCGGGATGACGGAGCGTGCTTACACATTTTGACAGGTTTGTAGCCGCTTCGCTGTGCCAAGCGCTTCTGGCATATTTTCATATCAGAATGATCGCGTCTCACAGAGACGCGGCTACAGCTCACTCGATGAAGATTTTCCCGGCACGGCGTCGGGCGTGTCGGTTTTTCGAAAGATTCACTTTTGCGATTCGAGCGTCAGGATCGGCAAGCGACCGAACGCGTTCGATTGCGTCAAATCCAACGTCAGAGACGTTTTGCGTCCGCAGCCATTTCATGAGCGCACGGCGTTGAAGCGCGACTGGCAGCGCGCAAAGCCTTACCACGGAGAGATCTGCATGTGTCGAATGACGTAGCTCGCTCTCGATCCATTTTTCTTCATCTGCAGCGATGATCGCTGTTCGCCAGATGTTCTGGCGGATGTTGCGGCCAAGCGTCTTCTCCAGATACGGAATGATCCGATGTCGAATGCGGTTCCGGAGCGGCGTGAGATTTTTGTTCGTAGCGTCCTCGCGAAATTTCAGCTGGTGCTCCCAGGTGTAATCGTCGATCTCTTTGCGCCAGATGGAAAGAAAGGGCCGCACGATCGTTAGGTCGATGCCGGCGATTCGCCGTGTAGAAATTTCCCGCATCGCACTCAGGCCGGCGCTGCCGGCGCCACGAAACAAATTGATGAGAAAGGTTTCGACCAAATCGTTGGCGTGATGCGCGACGAAGATGGTTCTGCAGTTTCGGCGTCGTGCGGTTTCAGCAAAGAATGCGTAGCGCGCTTCACGCGCCGCAGTTTCGATCGACATCTTCTGTTTCTTCGCCAGCGAGCGGATGTTTGCAGAACCGAGTTCAAATTCAATGCGGCTGGTCGTTGTAAGGCGAGCGCTTCGCTTCCCCGTCCGCGAGCGTGACAGGCGGCCCGCTTTGGCTCGGATACGGGGCGGCAGGAGCGCCGGCCTAACAAGTTTGCGATTGTAGCGCTCGACCAACTTTTTCACAAACTGCGCGTCGGCATCGCTCGATCGCCCGCGCAAATGATGATTCAGATGGCAAACGACTAGTCGCTCGTAGCCGAGGCTGATTAACCAGTGTAGCAGCGCGACGGAATCACGCCCGCCCGAGACACCGATCAGATAGCGCCTATCCGGTGGAAAGTCGCGGGTTACTCGTGAGTCGGTGCTGAGCATAAGTCCTCTTCTGTCATTCTGAGCGCAGCGAAGAATCTCTGATCATGTGGCTAAGGCGTGCCATGGAGCAAACCAGAGATGTTTGAAAGTCTGGCCTCATGCTTCGCATTTCGTTACAGCGCTACGCTCAACATGACAATTATTTGAATCCAATTCACGAGGCAGTGGCATCCAACGTTCGAAACCAATCATTAACAATCAACAAACAACAGACAAAGCGGGAAGTCCGCGGCGTCTTAAAATTATGAAAAACGATCAGACATTATTCGGGATCCTGGCCGACTCGGAAGAGAAGGGCCGGGGGGCGATGGAAACAGCGGTTTATGCCACCTGCATCTTGAGTGTGGTTGCCGCGATCTTCCAGTTCATGGGACAACCGACGCCAGATCCGTTCGCCGGGTTCGACCCCGCGGCACAACCTGTTCCGGTTGTATCCCACTCCGTGGAAGCAACATGGCAGACGAAATCCTGACCGTCGTGGCGAGACATTTCAAATAAGACAGGGGCGTCCCGCTGCGCCGAGCCCGAATGTTTCGGTGTAGCGCGGCGTCCTTGAACCGATTCGCAATGGGAGCTCTTCAAGCACCCAGAGCGTCGGCTTTTACTTAAGGGATATGGCTATTTAGCGCCGGATTTGACAATGAATGAACGTTCATTCATCTTCGCAAACCTATGCCACAGCCCCAGACAGATTCCGCTCCCGATCGGCGTTGCCAGATCCTCGATGCAGCTCTTGTTTGCTTCGCCAAGCGCGGTTTTCACCAAACCAGCATGCACGACATCAGCGCCGAGGCTGGGATCAGCGTCGGATTGATCTATCGCTATTTTGAAAACAAAGAGGCGGTCATATCCGCCATGGCGGACCGGCACAAGAAAGAGATTTCCGAAGTGCTGCAGCGCGCCAAACAGGCGCCGACGTTGCTCGAGTCCCTCGAAATCCTGTTCACCGCTCATTGCTGTGAAGAGGCGACGCGAGTAGTCTCGGCATTCGTCGTTGACCTCTATGCTGAGGCGTCACGAAATCCGCGCGTTGCCGATTTGGTGCGGGACGTTTTGGAAACCGCGATGGCCGGTGTTACCGAACTGATCAGCAGGGCACCCGAGGCTCGGAACACGACGCGTGGTCTTTCGCCAGTCGAATTGGCAGAATTAATTTTCGCCGTCGCGCGCGGAATGTTGATGCTTGATGTGTTGCGTCCGCAGGAAATGACCGCGAAAGAGCGGCGGGAGCGACAATTGCAGGTGACGCGCAGGCTGTGGCGCTTGCTGTTTAAACCGGAGGCAGAACTCGCTTATGCATGATGTAGCGAAAGGTGTTTCGATGCAAACCAATGTGAGGCGGACTGGCAGGAATCTGGGTGTCGCAATCGGCTTGATCGCAGCGATTCTAATCTTCGTTGTCGGTATAAAGATACTGCAAATCGGCAAAATGATGAGCATGCCGCACACGATGCCGCCGACTACGGTTACGAGCGCTTCGGTGAAAGAGGAAGATTGGGCTCCGCGGCTGACGGCGGTGGGATCGGTCAGTGCTGTGCAAGGCGCCGTCGTTTCCACCGAGCTCGCAGGCGTTGTGAGCGAAATCAATTTCGAGAATGGCGCTGAGGCGAAAAAAGGCGAGGTGCTCATGAAACTCGATGCGTCACAAGAGGAAGCACTTTTGCGATCTGCAGAAGCTGACGCGCAGCTGGCGAAGACGGACCTCGAACGCGCCCGCGATCTTGCCATTAAGAAGGTCGTTTCAGGCGCCGAGTTCGATTCTGCCCAATCAAAATTCACGCGATCGAACGCAGTCGTGGATCAGATGCGCTCCAACATCGCGAAGAAATCAATTATCGCGCCATTCGACGGGCAGCTTGGTATTCGCCAAGTCAACGTTGGCCAAATGATCAACGCGGGTCAGCAGGTCGTCGCACTCACGGCGCTTGATCCTATGTTCGTCGATTTTGCGTTGCCTGAACAATATCTCTCAAAGCTGGCGAAAGATCTGGAGGTAACCGTCCGCGCCGACGCGTTCCCCGAGCGCCGGTTCAAAGGGAAATTGACTGCCATTAATTCCATGGTGGACCCTGTCACACGCAACGTGCCGTTGCAGGCCACGTTTGAGAATCCCGACCACGCGTTGCATCCCGGCATGTTCGCAAAAGTAGAAGTTGCTTTGTCAGAGAAGAAAAAGACGATCGTGATTCCCGGATCGGCCGTGTCTTATGCGCCGTATGGCGATTCGGTTTTCTTGATCGAGAAACAGAAGGACCCGAAGACGGGGAAGGATTCAGAGGTGCTTCGCCAGCAGTTCGTGCGGATCGGCGAAGCACGTGGGGACTTCGTTGCAGTCACGCAGGGATTAAAACCCGGCCAAACAGTCGTGAGCACAGGAGTGTTTAAGTTGCGCAACGGAATGGCCGTGAGTGTGAACAACGATCTTGCACCAAAACCAGAGCTGAATCCAAAACCGGCGGATACGTGATGTACAACCGTAACCCGTTACATTGTTACAACGTTACGCCGGCTTTTCGATTTAACGTTTTAACGTTTTAACGTTTCAACGGCCCGAGTAAATGAAATCGTTTACTGATCTTTTCATCAAACGTCCGGTACTGGCGATTGTAGTCAGTTTCGTAATCCTCATCGCGGGATTGCAGGCGATGAAAACGTTGAACGTTCGCCAATATCCGCGCAGCGACATCGCGGCGATCACCGTCACTACGGTTTATGTCGGCGCCGATGCCGAGTTAGTGCGCGGCTTTATCACCACGCCGATCGAGCGGGCCATCGCAGCTGCGGACGGAATCGATTACATCCAGTCACAAAGCACCCAGGGGCTGTCGACGATCACCGCGCGATTGAAGCTCAACTACGACGCGAACAAAGCGCTGTCCGATATCAGCTCGAGAGTGGACGCGATCCGGAACAATCTGCCGCCAGAATCACAAATCCCTGTCATCGCTATTCAGTCCGCAGATTCGCAATTTGCCTCTGCGTACCTGAGTTTCACTTCGGACATTCTTCAGCCTAACGAGGTCACAGATTATCTGGTGCGACTGGTCCAGCCGCGACTTACGGCTGTCGGCGGTGTTCAAAAGGCGGACATTCTCGGCGGGCGCACTTTTGCGATGCGCATCTGGATGAAGCCTGACCGGATGGCAGCGTTGAACATCAGTCCTTCACAGGTCCGCGATGCATTGACGAAAAACAATTTTCTTGCTGCAGTCGGTAACACCAAGGGATCGCTTCTGCAGGTAAACCTAACGGCCAACACGGATCTGCACACGGCGGATCAATTCAGGCAACTGGTTGTTCGCCAGGACAAGAATACGCTCGTTAGGCTGGGCGACATTGCGGACGTCGTGCTTGGCGCCGAAGACTACAACACGGAGGTGCGGTTCTCCGGACAGAAGGCTGTTTTCATGGGCATTTGGGTGCTGCCAAACGCCAATTCACTCGATGTGATCAAACGCGTCCGCGTCGAGCTTGAGCAAATTAAGAAGGAGTTGCCCACCGGGATGACGGCGGAGATGGCGTATGACGCCACGGCCTACATTAACGATGCGATTCACGAAGTCGTAAAAACACTGATCGACACGCTGCTCATCGTGATGGTCGTGATCTTTTTGTTCCTTGGCTCGTTCCGATCTGTCATCGTCCCGATTGTCGCGATTCCTATCTCGCTAATTGGCGCGCTGTTTTTGATGCAGTTGTTCGGGTTCAGTCTCAACCTCCTCACGCTACTAGCGATCGTGCTTTCAGTCGGATTGGTCGTCGATGATGCGATTGTTGTAGTGGAGAATGTCGAACGGCACATCGCAGAGGGACAATCGCGCACGCAGGCGGCACTGGTTGGCGCGCGCGAACTGATTGGACCGATCATCGCGATGACAATTACGCTGGCGGCCGTTTACACGCCGATCGCTTTGCAGGGCGGACTAACCGGCGCGTTGTTCCGCGAATTCGCGCTCACACTAGCGGGTGCAGTTTTCATTTCGGGTGTCGTTGCGCTCGTTCTTTCACCGATGATGTCGGCGTATCTGTTGCCGCCTCATCACGTCGAGCACGGCTTCAAAGGCTGGGTTGATCGCACATTTGATCGTCTCCGCGAGTGGTATGGGAAGCGTTTGGATCGCACGTTGCAGGCGCGCCCTGCTGTTTACATTGTTTGGGCGGGGATTTCGCTTCTCGCAGTTTTGATGTATCTCGCGATGCCGAAGGTAGCGACTAAGGAACTCGCGCCAAAGGAAGATCAGGGAGTGATCTTTGGCGTTATTACCGCGCCAGCCAATGCGACCATCGATGACACGATACGATATGCCGACGCCGCCGGGAAAGTGTTTCACGATATTCCCGATACTCGTTTCACATTTCAGATTACAAATCCGAGCAGCGGGTTTGGGGGAATGGTGTTGAAACCGTGGGGTGTGCGCAAAACCCCGACGAAAGATTATTTGCCCATTGTGCAGCAGAAATTGGCTGCTATCCCAGCGATTCAAATGTTTCCGATCATGCCGGAAGCGCTTCCAGGCGCGGACAATTTTCCGGTTAGTTTTATCATCGCGTCCACCGCAGACCAGGAGCGAATCCTTGAATTCGCGAAAGAGATTTTCCTAAAAGCGATGAAGGAGCATGTATTCCAGTTCGGCGACATCGACACGAAAATCGACCAGCCTCAGGCGCGGATCGTCATCGATCATGACAAGGTCTCCTCCATGGGACTCGATATGCAGAAAATCGGCGCTGATCTCTCTGCCAGCATTGGTGGAAATTACGTCAACTGGTTCAACATGGAAGGTCTCAGCTACAAAGTCATCCCGCAGATCAAGCGTGTGGACCGGTTGAACCCAGAACAACTGGACCAAATCTATGTCTCGGGGCCTAACAACCAGTTGATCCCGCTGAACACGATCGCGCACATCGAGCATACAACTGTCGCACGATCGCTTAATCGCATGCAGCAACTGAATGCCGTCACTATCAGCGGGGTTCCGGCCGGTTCAGTCGATACCACGCTTAAGTTCTTGGAGAATGAGGCACACCAGATTCTGCCGCCAGGATATGTGATCGACTATACGGGCGGCTCGCGTCAATTGAGGCACGAAGGAAACACTTTTCTTGGAGTCTTTGTGCTCGCTGTTCTGCTGATTTTCCTTGTTCTCGCAGCTCAGTTTAACAGTTTCCGCGATCCGTTGATTATCCTGCTCGGTTCGGTTCCGCTCGCGTTATTCGGCGCAGCTGTGTTCATGTTTTTGAAGATGCCCTTCGGCAAGTTCTTCACAGACGGTTGGACGACCTCGTTCAACATCTATTCTCAAGTTGGGTTGGTGACTTTGGTCGGTCTCGTTTCCAAGAACGGCATTCTCATTGTGCAGTTCGCGAACGAGCTTCAGCGGAAAGGCCTGGCAAAACTCGCCGCCGTGGCACAAGCCGCGCGAATTCGATTGCGCCCGATTTTGATGACGAGCGTCGCGACTGTTGCTGGTCACTTTCCGCTGACGCTGGTGACTGGCGCCGGCGCGGCTGCGAGAAACTCAATCGGTCTGGTTCTCGTCGGCGGAATGACGATCGGCACAATCTTCACGCTTTTCATCGTGCCCTCGCTTTACATGCTGATCGCGAAGGCGCATCACGAAAAATCTCTAATGGACATAGGATGGGACGATACGCCCGAAGACGTCGATCTCGCGCCTGAAATGGCGCCAGCGCTGGTGCCAGACGGAAACGGCAACGGCTGGAAGAAGTAATCAAAGCAAAAACAGAAGCCTCGGTGAGTTGCCTCACCGAGGCTTGGTTTTTTGCAGCGGTTCTCCCTGAAGCGCTGCTACCCCAGAAATTTAGTCACGCCCCCGCGGTGGAACGTCCGCGCTAAGGGCGCGGACCTTTAGCGGTTTTCTCTAAAGCTGCCACGAAATTCAGCCAGCTCGGTCGAGTTGCTGATTTTTGTGACGAACCACGGCTCCGGTCCGGAAGTCACTGCCACTTGTTCTAGGATCGGTTTCCCGATCGGCGTTGGTCCGAAAGCGATCGAGTGACCAGCCTTCGCAACTGTGATGTAGTTTTGTCCTCTGTTTTGGCAGAGGAACAGTCCTTGTTCACCTTCGAGCAGGCTTGCCAAGTCCAATCCGCTTACCGGCACATTAATTTCAAGTTTCATACTTTGGTTTCCTTTCTCTTTTGGTTTTGTATTTCGTAAAACTTTGATGACTCTCTTAATGATCGCGAAGTAACTTTGGTTGCAATTTTCATCGAGCGATTTGTTGAACGTTTCGGCGGTGAGCATAGTCTTTTTACAGGTGCGCGGGGAGGGGCGGCACGTGAGGGGAAACACTTTTCTTATCAGCAAGCATGAACCGGTCGTCGATCCGGCGTTGCAAAGGCCTCTGCTCAAACTGCATCGCGCCGTAGACGTAAAGTCGTTCTGGAAAGCTGTTCAACGGTTGCTTTCCCCTTCCATTGCGAATCACTCCGTTGGGCTATTGCTTCAGCAAAACCCAAGTGTGCCGGTAATTGCGAAATGGACGCGATCCATGCCTGAGGATTTCTTTGCGGCGGAACCTCTCAACCGTTGCGCCGTGCAATCGCGACGGCGAAAACTGTTGCGTTTAAGAAGCCTTTTCCGCAATCGCAGTAGCTTTTTGAGATCAAGTTTTTATCGCCGCTACATGGCTCCGCACAAATGCGACTATGGCGTTGCGCTCTTCTTTTGGAAAAAGCAGAGACTGATTTGCGTCATCGCGATTATGCGCACGCCGAAGCACGGCGATTTCTCACCGGCTGAAGTAGCGCTGCTTCGGCAACTCTACCCGCAACTTCTGGCAGCGCTTCGCCGGGTCGAGTCGCTCGAACGCGAACGATCGGTGCGAGCTGACCTTGAAGAGTTTCTGCGGCGCTTGCCGCTTCCCACAATGATTTTGCGTTGGAATTTGAAACCGATTTATCAGAACAACGCCGCCCGGGATTTCTGCGCACTGTGGGAAAAGGGACCCGAGGAAGCCAGGCGAACCAAGACGAGTTCTTCAATGCCCCACGAAATTTTGGATCGGTGCCGTGTTCTCAAGGAGAAATGGAGGAATAGACAGCCACAGAGGCGTGCGACTCGTCGAATCGACTTCAAAGAGGAAGAAGTGAATCATCCTCGCCAGCCGCACTTGCGAGCGACCATTCACCTCAAGCAGATCAATTCCGTTGGCGTGGCGGGGCCACATTTTCTGATCGCATGCGAGGATCTTTGCCGGAACGGCAAGCGGTCCGGGCGACTTGGCCTTTTCCGGTTGCCAGGCATCGCCCGGCTCACCCGGCGCGAACGGGAAGTTGCGCAGCTAGTCTGTGAGGGGCGAAGCAACAAGGAGATTGCTCAAAACGCCTGCTTAAGTTTGGCCACAGTTAAAAAGCATTTGCACTCGGTCTTTCGCAAACTCGAGGTGCCGAGTCGCGCGCGACTTGTCGCCTTGGCGGCATGATTCGTCAGTAACGCACCCGAACGAGATACAACCCTTCAGCGGGCGCGGCAAAACGCGCAGAGCCGACTTTGCCGGAGTGCAGCCGCGAGGTGATTTCTTCGCTCTGCATTTTGCCGAGCGCACATTTCACCAGCGTCCCCACCATTAACCGAACCATCTTGTAGAGGAAACCGTCGCCATCGAACTCAATCGTGACGCACGGACCTTTTTGGCGAGGCCGAACGGAATTGATTGTGCGGATCGTGTTTGGTTCGGACTTCCCGCGGTTGGCCGCGAAGCCGACAAAATCATGAGTGCCAACAAAATATTTCACTGCCGTCTCCAGGACTTTCACATCTAGCGGTCTCGCGACATGCCAGGCACGGTTGAACTCAAGCGGAGGCAAAACAGGCGCGTTCCAAATTTTGTAGCGATAGATTTTTCCCCTTGCCGAGAGACGAGCGTGAAAATCCTTCGACACGTATCGACAGCGAAGGACCCGAATGGCGGAAGGCAGTAGCGCATTAAGCGCTTTGATCCAATCATCCGCCGGCAAGAATTTGTTTGAAAGGTCAACATGCGCAGATTGTGCGAAGGCGTGAACACCGGCGTCGGTTCGTCCGGCGCCGTGAACGCGCACTGCCTCGCCAGTGACACGCTCGACGGCGCGCTCGAGGTGATCCTGCACTGTGTTGCGATGAGATTGGCTCTGCCAGCCGGCGAACGGCGCGCCGTCGTAAGCGACGATCAGTTTCAGTTTTCGTGACATGGCAATGTAGGTGACTTCCTCCACAGGACCGAGAGCATGCCAAAGCGACGCGAGGACGCGTGCGCACTCCAAAGGCTTTCGCAAAACTGTTCAAACATCTCGGTTGGACTTCGCACGAAGTGCTTTAGGAGCGCGATGCGTCCGGGCATCGCTGTCTAGTGTCTCTGATCACTGTTCACTTGTGCGTTGTGCGCGCGGCGATCCAGATAGCTTTGCAAAATCATTTGCGCCGCCACCTGATCCACGTAACCGCGGATGTGCCGAGTTTTCTTGCCGGCGTCACGCAATGCTCGATGCGCTGCCGCTGTCGTGAGCCGCTCGTCCCAGGTGACAACGGGGCAGGGGAGAATCGCGCGCAACTTCTCCACAAACTGGAGAACCTCAGTTGCAGCGGTACCGATCTGACCATTCATCTGACGCGGGATGCCGGCCACCACATGATCGACATTTTTGTCGCGGACGATTTTTGCTATGCGCGATTCTGGTCGTTCCTTCGTTGGAATAGTCTCCAACGGATGCGCCAGCAACTGCAGCTCATCAGAGATGGCTACTCCGATTCGCGCCCGGCCAAAATCGAGAGCCAGGATCGGATTCATACGTTCAATACGGGCCACAGCCAGGCGGGCGGCGTCCAATTATCATTGCAGTTCCGCCGGAAGTTTGCCGATTAGATCTTTGATCCGTTCTGCTTCGTGCCGATGACAAACCAAAAGGGCATCTCGCGTACGGACGACGATCAAATCATGCACGCCGAGTAACGCGATGGTTGTTCCATTTTCCTCGAAAACGATGTTGTTGCTGGAATCGATCGCCGTGATTGCGCGGTTCGCGGCATTACCGCGTTTGTCCTTTTCAAAATAATTCGCGACCGCATGCCAACTTCCGATGTCGTCCCAATCAAAGCCGGCTTCCACGACAAGAACGCGATCGGCTTTTTCCATGATCGCGTAATCGAACGAGATGCGCGGCAGTTTGCTGAAGCGCTCACGCACAGCTGCCTCAAAATTTCCCGGCGCGCGCAGTTGTGAAATGAAATCAGCTACCTCCGGTGCGTGCCGGTTAAATTCGCGAAGCACCGTGGGCACAGACCAGACAAACATGCCTGCGTTCCAGCGGAAATTTCCTCTGCGTAAAAACGACTCCGCAAGATCGGGATTTGGTTTTTCACGAAAGCGCACGACACGATGAATTGCTTCGTTGTCGGGACGCTTTCGCAAACGCACCGGTTTGCCGTGCTCGATGTAACCGAATCCGGGACACGCCCAGGTAGGTTTGATGCCGATAGTAACAAGCTCGCTTGTCTCGTCGGCCGCCTCCGCAGCAAGGGCCAGTGTTTCCTGAAAAGCCGCGCGATTTATGATGACGTGATCGGCTGGGAGGACGACCATGATCGCTGTATGATCGCGCATTGCTACCCAGGCAGTGCCGAGCGCGATTGCTGCTGCGGTGTCGCGTTTGGCCGGCTCGGCCAAAATGTTCTGCTTTGGAAAATTCGCGAGCAACTTTCGAACTGCGCTTTCCTGTTCTGCGTTTGTGAGAATCAGAACGCGTTCGGGCGGGATGACCCCCTCGAGGCGCGCCAGGGTTTCTTGCAGCAAAGTCTTGTTGGAGACGAGGCTTAACAGTTGCTTGGGGCGCGCTCGCCTACTCAACGGCCAAAAGCGTTCGCCGCTGCCGCCGGCGAGGATAAGCGCGTAGATCGAATCAGGCATGTCGGTGCAGCGAAGATTGCTTATTGAAAATTGCCGTTTATTTTTCCAAAACGCGACGTATATGGTAGGCGATGTCTTCCCTCATATCCATTTCAAAAAGTTCTGAAGAGCTTCCAGTTGCGCCGTTGCTCGTCCTCACGCGGACGGCAATCGGATTGGGTTTGGGAATCTTGATTGCGGAGAAAATCAAGCCTCCTGTGCGTCAGGCAACTGCGATCACATTGTTGGCCATCGGCGTATTGGCTGCGGCGCCGTGGCTGGTAAAAATTACCGTCGGCCAGATCAGTCGTCCTGAGTCCGAATGGGGCAGCCGCGCTCGGCTGCGTTCCATCCGCGGCGATTCCGGCTACACCTCAGACAACGACGTTTATTAGTCGAGTTTGGAGACGTTAGCCGGCGCGAACACCTGCGAATGTTTCGCGTCGGTGCCCGCCGTGGCGAGCACCGCTACGACGGACTCAGCGGTTCTCCGCGATTGCTTGGCCAGACGCGTTGTTGATCTGCAACCGTGCACTGACTTGCTGTAGTTGCGACGCTTGCTCGTTTACCATTGCAGTCAAATTCCGAATTTCAGATCTTAGCTCTGCAATCATCGTTTCCTGTTGTTGAATCTTGCAATCTTGCTCCTCACCTTTGCGGTGTTCTTTGAGGAACTCGTTGAGTAACATCGCGTGGTCTGTTCATAGCGAACGGATTCGGGCTGACCTTCGCGATTGCGCCCAACTAGATCGGGATTTACTTCAGCCACTTCCTCCGCAATGAGTCCAAAGGCGATCGTCTGCGTTCGATCATACTGTTTGTGATAGCGGGAGCTCACCGGCTTCAGCGCGTAGATCGCTTCGCTTGTTTGTCGAGAGTGAAAGCCCGCGTTGAAGAGGGGCGTCGCTCACGTCGACTACAGAAAGGCTTCGGCAACGGAATCGGCGAGAGTCTTACCTCTGCGAGTTAGCACGAAATTCCCGTTCGATTCCCGAAGCAGCTTCAGCGCGACAAGCTCGTCCGTTTCTTGCGCGAAATCTTTCAAATCCGAAGAGGGAATTCCGTCGCAGGTGCGCAGCCCCAGCGCGATTCGTTCTGTGCGCTTCATTTCGTCCGTTAGATTCTCGCTCGTTCCGCGTGTTGATTCTCCCGAAAGCACCCGTTCGATGTAGGCCCGATACTCGCAGACATTTTGCCAGCGCTGGAAACCAACAGTCGACACCGCGCTCGGTCCGATTCCCAGATAATCTTTACCCAGCCAGTACGCGCGATTGTGAACTGATTCGGAACCAGGACGTGCGTAATTCGAGATTTCATAATGCCGGTAATCGGCATCTTCCAGAATCGACATTGTTATTTCGAAAAAGTCTGCCTCCGCGTCCGTATCCTGCCGAAATTCGCCACGAGCGTGGCGCAGGAAAAATTCCGTGTCCTCTTCGTACGTTAGGCAGTAAGTGGAAATATGTTCCGGTTGGAGCGCGATTGTTTTCTCCAGCGTCGCGCGCCATTGATCGCTCGTTTGACCCGGCAACCCGAACATTAGATCGACATTGATATTCGTGAAACCTGCGTCGCGCAGAATCCGAAACGATTGTTTGGCCTGCTGCGCGTTGTGCTCGCGTCCGAGCAATTCCAACAGTCCGTCGTCCCACGACTGCACGCCGAGGCTGATCCGGTTGATTCCGAATTTTTTCAGGAGAGCTGCCTTTCGCCTAGAGACGCTTCCCGGATTGGCCTCAATCGTGCATTCAACCAAGTCCGATAATTCGAGGCTTTCGCGAAATCCGCGCAGCAAGAATTCCAGTTGCGCAATATTAAGTGCGGTGGGCGTGCCGCCGCCGAAGTAAAGCGTCGACGGACGAAGCAAGGAGCGGCGCTCTCCAGTCCGCCGATGCGATTCGTGCAGTTCGAGTTCGCCCAGGAGCGCCTCACAAAATGGCAAGGTCTGCGAGCGATCCAGCAAATCCTTGTAGAACGCGCAATATGGACAAATGCGCGCGCAGAAGGGGATGTGAACGTAGATGTGGCGAATCATATTATTGTCCGTCATTCCGAGCGAAGTCGAGGCATCCCGTAGCAAAACGTTGCGGGTACTCAACGGAATCTTTCTACTTCACTCAAGATGACGGAAGCCTCGCAGTTGTGATTCGCGTGGTTACTCATAAAATCCGTCTGCCGTCGACGCTATCATGCTGACTCGAAACGTAGCTCTCGTTTTATTTTGTGCCATCTCGTCCGGGCTGGCGCAAAGCCAGCAGCCGGTCCCGACGCCCTCGATTGTGTACGCGCTGCACAATCCTGATTCAATCAAGCAGTACAAGACGAACCCGCACATCGTGCGCGAAATGGTGAATCGCCTCGTGATGGCGGTGACCGGCCAGTCTGACGTGGCCAGAGCATGGGGATCGCTGGTTTCTCCCGGTGAGCGGGTTGGTATCAAAATCTCGGCCGCGGGTGGCGAGCTCTTCACAACGCATCATGATATTGTAAATGCGATCGTGGATGGTCTGGCGGCGGCAGGTCATCCCCGCAGCAGTATCGTCGTTTGGGACCGCTCCGTCGGGGGAATCAAAGAGGCCGGATACCGGTCAGCGGTTGATGGCTTTCAGGTAAAAGCAATCGCGCCGCACGACGGGTATGACGCGAAAGCAACGCAATCTGCTCCTGTGGTCGGAAAACTGGTGTGGGGCGATTTTGAGTATGTCGGCGACACGGGGAAGATGCCGCTAGTCGCCGATGCCGAAGCTACGAGCAACGTGAGTCATTTTTCGAAGATCATCTCCAACGAGGTGGACAAAGTGATCAACGTCCCTGTGATGAGCGTCAGTGAAACGAATGGCATCGCGGGTTGCATTTACAACATGACCATCCCGAACATCGACAACTGGCGCCGCTTCACGCAGGGCTCACGCTTCGGCGCAGAAAGTCTGGCGGACATTTATGCCAACTCCCTCATCGCAAACAAGGTAGTATTCAATTTGATGGACGGCCTTATCGCCCAATATGCCGGCGGGCCGCAACCGCAGCCGAATTACGCAGTGCATCATGCGACGCTGTACGCGAGCAAGGACCCCGTGGCTCTGGACGCGATCGCATTGAAACGATTGGAAGAATGGCGGAAGCGTGGGAGCCTTCGGCCTGTCGGTAAAGTGGCCGCCTATATCGATTTCGCCAGTCAGCTCGGGCTGGGTAATTCGGCCCCTAATCGGATTGAGATCAGGAATATTGGGCGATGAGCTGTTCGCAGTTTATGGTGTCAGCTATGCGAATATGTGCCGAGCAATAGTTAATCCGCTTCTTCCCTTCGCGAAGGGGAGAGGATTAGGGTGAGGGGATAGAGAATTGTGACTTGCTCGCGAATCCAAAACCCTCACCGTACCCTCTCCTTTGAGACGGGAGAGGCGAAAGCGCGCCAACAAGACCGAGCATGAAGGCGCGCTCGCACTTGCAAACGACGCTCCTGCGCTCCGTCTCGCGCTCCTTTTACCTGTCGATCCGATTTTTGCCGGCGCAATTACGCGAGCCGATCGCGCTGGCATATCTCCTCGCTCGAACAACTGACACCGTCGCCGACACGGCACAAATCTCCACGAGCGTGCGAACTGAAACCTTGAGCCTGCTTTCCAACGGCATTCAAGGCACCGCTTCCCTTGATGTCGTTACAGAGCTTGTCGCATCATTTGTTTCGCTCCAGGAGAAGGCGAGCGAACGACGGCTCCTCGAAGCATTACCCGATTGCCTGGCATGCCTGGAAGCAACGGAGCACGCAGACCGCAACGACATTCGCATCGTGCTCGAAAAAATTACGCGCGGCCAGATGCTCGACTTGCAACGTTTCGATAATCCGCAGGAGATCTGGGCGCTTACTAACGCCGCAGATCTCGAGGAATACACCTATTTGGTTGCAGGTTGTGTCGGTGAGTTCTGGACGCGACT
>Ga0306921_10000578_pt1 | contig 33089 bp, 53 predicted proteins | sample sta12Cox44000080_FD_203760 | JGI IMG/M metagenome (GOLD analysis project Ga0306921, IMG submission 203760) | Lab enrichment of tropical soil microbial communities from Luquillo Experimental Forest, Puerto Rico - statoxic.12C.oxic.44.000.080 (v2)... | ecosystem: Environmental > Terrestrial >... | reverse complement strand
CACATGGAGGTGATCCATTCCGACAACGTGGAGCAGGCGGTGAGTCCGCGCGTGGCGGCGAAGTTCCGGGCGGACGACGCAGCGCGGGGCGGACGCACGCGCGCCTTCGTGGACCCGGAAACGGAGAAGGTTTATCTGCTCAGCGATCGCCTGGGAGACAAGCGGCTGGCCGGCGGCGTCGGCCCGGAGGAGCTTGGCAGAATACTCCACGAGGAGAACATCGGCCACATCGGCATCGAGGGTGCGCTTCGTCGCAGCGGTGGCGACCGCGATTGGGCCATCGGAATGGACCACTCCTTCAATTCAATGGTGGCGGAGGGAGGGCCGATGGCGCGCGAGTTTGCCCGGCTGGCCCGCAGCTACAACGGCAAGGACTGGTACGAGGTGGCCAACGATCCCATCGCCAGAAGGCAGGTGATGGCGGAACTCATCGCCCACAACGCCCACAGGTTCGGCAAGGATCGTCCCTGGATGCAGCGCGCCTGGGATACGATGAAGCGGGTCTTTGGCCGGGCCTTCGGCACCCGTGGCTTCATCGCGGACGAGCACCTGCGCAACTACGTGGACGCGGGCCGCAAGTATAATGCGGAGCGCACCAGCGAGGGCTGGGACATGCGCGACCTGGATCCCTCGCAGCGGGAAGCCGTGCGCGCGAACATCGCCGAGTGGAACGACGGCGCCCAGCAACTTGACGACAGCCTTACATTCAGACGGTACAACCCAACCAGCAGCATCAATGAAAACCCCAACTACCCTGGGGGCAATTCAAGCCATTGGAATGCCCAAGCCATCACCGATGCCCTTCGCACAGGCCCAGGCTCAAGTGGCGCAACGCTTCGGGACGGCTCCCTCGACGCGAACCAGCTCCAGAGGCAGCTCAATCAAGCCTACCGGCGGGAGAAAAGCCTTGGGCGCGACATTGAAATCCCCAAGTCCCTCGTCGGTTGGCAAAAGGGCGGCGAGCACTACTACCGCTACGACCCCTACACCGACCGATACCTCAAGTTCACTACTCCCCGACGTGTCGGACTCCGACTCACAGCCAGGCCAGACGGATCTCTCTATCTTGGGGCCGACGACCTGAAGGGTTACATCAAGCGGATCCAGGACTGGAACGATTACTTCCACGACGACATCCGCGTCCACGGCATGGGCGCATTCCGGGATGGTCAGCCGGCGGTGGTGACGAGCCAGCCCAACTGGCAGGACGTGGGCCGACCGGACCCGCATCTCGAGCCCGGACGATACGAAGTCTGGCGCAACGCGATGGAGGATCTGATCGACCAGCACATGCGCAACGGCGGCTTCGAGCAGGTTTCCTACGACCCGGAGAACCGGGCCAGCGTCTACTACAGCCCGAAGGAGAACGTGGTCCTGGGTGACGTGAAGCCCGAGAATGCCTCGTGGGTGCGCAACCCGGACGGCACCCTCCAGACCCGGCTCATTGATGGAGCAATCGAGCGTGGTGGGAACAACCCGGTGGTGCAGCGGGCCCGGCTGTTCTACAACCAGATCAAGGCGGGCGACCGGGGCCCCACGGAGAAGCCCGAGCACCTGAAGGTACTCCAGTTCGAGCGCGCCGGCGGTGCGCCGCTGCCGGGCGAGAAGCCCAGCCAGACGCTCTCGGAGATGCAGGAGAGCGAGGCCGCGCGGCTCCAGGGCACCGGGCAGAGCACCGTGGACCGGGCAATGGCCAAGGCCCAGGCGGACTACGACAAGGGCATGATGGACGCGAGCTTGCAGTACGGCAAGGACGCCGGCATCCTCAGCTCGTCGGGGCCGACCCCAAAGACTTTGAGCGGCCCGCAGATGACCGAGAAGGACTATCTCGACAGCCTGCTCCCCAGAATTTCAGCCAACGTCGCCCCTCGCTCACCCGAGGAGGTTGACAGAACCAACAAACTAAACTACAGTAAGCTCGATGAAAGCCTCGTCCCTCCCAACGCTGTTCAGCGGCAACCAGTATCAGGGTCTTTACAGTCCGCAGCTCAATTCCTACGAGCGCGCGATCAGGAACGCAAAGCTGATGTCGCCGCCCGCAGCCGGCCCGGTGTTCAGCCGCAACCCGAGCCCGGCCTTGGGGAGCGTTACCGGAACGAAAAGCGGGATCTCATTGAGTGGGCAAAGGCCCAAGGACGTGTAATCCCGCGCGAGGCAATCGCGCGCGGGGAGAACGTCGGGGGCAACGAGCACGACGTTTATTTTGACCAGCCCACCCAGCGGTGGCTGAAGGTCACCCAGGACGGCCAGATGGGTTTCAAACCCTACGTGCGGCAGGTGCACCAGAAGGGAATCGCCGACACGGAAACCCGGCTGACTCCATTCGATGGCACGTCACCCATCGATTACCTGGAGCGCATGGAGGCGGCGAACAAGCTCTTCGGGGATGACCGCCAGTTCCACGGCATCACGCTGGACCCGGCGACGGGCCAGATGAACATGGTCACCAGCCAGCCGCACTACGAGTCGATGCAGATGCCGGACAGTCCGCAGGCGGCGAGCGCGCTCCGGCAGATTCAGCGCATGATCATCGACCGGCAGATGAAGGAGAAGGGCTTCGCGAAGATTGGTCGGGAGGAGTATTACCACCCCGAGAGCAAGACCACGGTGATGGATGCGCGGCCTGCCAACGTGGCCGTGTCTCCTGATGGCGAGCACATCATGCCATTCGACGTGATGGTTTCCAACGGCGACAAGCGGGTCACGGACGAGAGCGAGCGCATGCTCAAGCAGGTGCAGGAGGGCAAAGCCAACTTCGACGCGAAGAAGCCGAACCTGATGGACATGCTCCGGGAGGCGCCGCCGCCGAACAGCAACGCGCATTTCAAAGGCCCCGAGCGGATAGCCCCAGAGCTGCGCGCGGAGCTGCGCGCCAACGTGGCTCCGCTGGAGGATGCCCACGATCGCTGGGTGCAGATGGGCCGCGCGGTGCTGCGCCGGCTGAACCCGGACGTGGATAAGGTGCGCGATGCGCTCGACTACGGGCTGGATGCGCGGGACAACATTGCGGCCAACATGGGTGTGCGGGCGGAGAACGAGGTGGCGGCGCACATCGCGGCCAACGGCGGCAACCGGGTGAAGAACTCGCCCGAGGCCAAGCTCGAGCGCGAGGCGGTGCTGCACCTGGTGGAGGCCGGCTTCGGCAAGGACATCACCACCCCGGAAGAATTGCAGGAAGCATTTCGAAAGCTCCAGCTGAACAAGATTCGCGTGGACAACGCGGCGGATCCCAACGGCCAGGTGCTCCTGCCTCCTGGCGTGGAGCGTGGCGATGTGCAGGAAGCTGCCAAGCGGCTGAAGCCGGCGATGGACAAGGCGTGGGAGATCGCCACGACCGACCACGTCAAGGCGATGAACTGGGCGGCCAAGGTGCACCAGGAATTCCAGGCGCAGCGCGCGTTGATGGCGGCCAACGGCCTGCCTGCCTCCTGGACGGAGAACTACGTGCGGCGCATCATCGAGCAGGATCCCGACGAGCGCAGCGCCTATGCGATGCCGGGCGCGCAGGGCGGAGGGGCCGCAGGTTTCGATCGCAGCCAAAACCAGACGCGCCGCTTCGACACGGCGGTGGACGCGATGAACTTCGGCAAGAAGCTGGCGGTGCAGGACGTGGCGGGGCTGGTCGGCAAGGGCGCGGAGGACACGGCCAAGGCGATTACGAACAAGCAGCTCTTCGACAAGTTCCGCCAGATGCAGGTGCCCAACGAGAATCGCCCGGTCATTGGCCAAGGGCGCAAGACGTGGAACCCGAAGCTCAACGGCGGCAAGGGAGGGGTGGAGACGATCCCGCCGGAGGGCCCGTACAAGCTGGTGCAGGGTCCAGCCGGCGAGCGGCTCTACGTGGACAAGGAATTCGCGCCCTACTTCGAGAACATGCTGGCGCCATCGAGCGTGCGCAACAACGCCTTCCTCGCGGGCATCCTGCACACGGCTGCCGACATGAAGCACGGCATCCTGCTCTTCGACACCTTCCATGTGGGCCGCGTGATGGCGCGGCTGGCGAACCTGCTCGCGCAGAGCCGGGGCGGCAAGGGGCTCGGCGAATTCAACATCCCACGGGAGATTCTCAGCCAGCTGGGCATCACCAAGGGCCCGGCGGAATACGGCACCGGCAGGACCGCATTGGACTTCGACGAGCGCACGCTCAAGAACGCGGAGAACCTGGGCTGGATTACCCCGCAGGACGCGCAGTGGGCGCGCGACAATCAGAAATACGTGAGGCTCGCCGAGCAGAGCGGCTACAACGTGGCGGGCAACCTGGACAACCTTTACGAGCGCGCCGGCAAGGGGCTGCTCCACGAGGTGCTCAACAAGATCGGCTACGGAGACAAGACGGTCGGCAAGGGCATCGAGACTTTCAACAAGTGGGTCTTCCAGAAGATGACCCGCAACGCCATGATGATCGGCTGGAAGGAAGCCTACCAGCGCAACGCCTCGCGTTTCCCGGACATGACGCCGCAGGAGGTGGCCCGGCAGACGAGCAAGGAGATGAACGAGTATTTCGGCAACCTGGGCCGGCAGGGCATCTTCAAGAGCGCGACCGCGCAGGACGTGGCCCGGATGGTCATGCTGGCTCCGCAGTGGGCGAACTCCATGATTGCCTCGCAGGCTCGGGGCATCGGTCAGCTGGGGAGTTTTGCTGGAGGATTACTCCACGGCGAAGCGAAGCCGATTGGGAACGTGGGTGCGGCGATGGGCGTGGGTTACCTGGGAATGCTGATGGCCAACCAGGTGATCAACCTCATCACCAAGGGCCAGCCCACCTGGGACAACGAGGAAGGCCACAAGCTGGACGCCTACATCCCAGGAGGCAAGAACGGCTTCTACCTGAACCCGGCATCGATCGTGGCGGAGGAACTGCACACGCTCCAGCGTTACGTGGAGGGCGGCGCCGAACCCGGCGAGGCCGTGCAGCGTCTGGGCATCAACAAGATGAGCCCGCTGGCTCGAGCCGCCTTCGCGCTGGGCGCAGGCCGGGACGCCATGAACCGTCCCATCGCGCCTGGGAATCGGCTGAGCGTGGCGGCCAAGAGCCTGAACCCGCTGCCCATCTTTGCCGGCCCGGCAGCCGGCCAGCTCTTCAATCCTGAGCTGGCCCAGAAGGGAGACTGGGAGCGGCAGCTCGCCGGGTCCATCGGGGTGAAGCTGGATCGCGGTCAGAGCCAGGGGCAGCAGCTGCGCAACCTGGCCAAGAGCACCGTGCCGGAAGCCTTCCCGAAAAGCGAGAGCCCCGGAGATTATTCCGCGCTGCGCGCCTACGTGAACAACGACAATGAATCCAAAGCCAAATCAGAAATCCTTGACCTTCTTCGGAAGGGCAAAACAATCCAGGAGCTTGGCAAGGTCTTTGCGCCAAAGCCAGCAGGCGGCAGCGCCGCCGCTCAAGCCCTGCTCGTGCGGAGGGAGCCTGCGCGGGCTCCCGCGCTGATCCGTGGGGCCATGCAGGAGACGGGCGAGAACGCTCGGAAGCTGGCCACCATCCTGCAAAGCATCGACCGGGGCGAACTCATCGAGGCCGCCCGCGAAGGCCAGCGCCGCAAGGTCGGACTGGAGTAGTTGCCAACTAGTGCTATAGTAAGTACCGTGGCACGCACCGTAAAAAACAAGTACGTCAAGCCGTGGAACGAGGGGTTCAAGTGCTGGCTTCCGCAGGTGGGAGTGATGCTCCTCCAGGACAATTACCATGCCCTGCGCAAGGAGCTGATGCGGTACATGCTGAAGAACAAGCTGGACTTCGGCCCCATCAACATCCTCATAGACGAGTGCATCTGCGCGGCGCTCGAGAAGGAGAACCGTGGGCCACGGGTGTTCTGCGAGGATGGCAACGCCCCGGTGCACCCGGACGAGGTGGAGCGCCGTGGGCTGGAGGGTGACCCTCGCGGGCCCAAGATAAGCCGTGGCAACTCCGGCTCGGACGCCTATGCCTGGAAGCAGCTACACATCGCCGCGCTTGATGGCCGGCTTGACCAGGCGTTCGTGAAGCGATTTGTGGGGCGGATTGGGTGCGGAGTGTGCCGCTCGCACGCGGACGCCTTCGTGGCAAAGAACCCAGTGAGCCCCACCGACCCATTTGGGTGGACGGTGTTTTTTCACAATTACGTGAATGCCACCCTCAAGCGCCCGGAGATGGATGTTGAGGCCGCACGCGAATTATGGAGTAAGATTCACTAATGGCCAACTCCTGCACATTCACCGGCGGATACAGGAACGACCCCAGAGGGCCGAAGTTCAAGGACGGCGGGCCACATAACGCTGGACCGGACGGCTGGAAGTTCCTGCATCTCTGCGCGCTCGACGGAAAGCTCAGCATGGAGATGGTGAAGAACTTTGCCCGCTGCATCGAGTGCCCTGGCTGTCAGACCCACTTCCTTCAGATCATCAAGGACGCGCCGATCCCCCCGGACGCGGACCCGGACAAGCAATTCGAGATGACTGTCCATTGGCATAATATGGTGAACGAATCGCGCGACGTTCCCACTATAGCCTTGTCGGATGCAAGAAAAATTTGGTCAACAGAAGGACACCCGATGGACAAGACAGAGAAAACCCGGAAGGCAGAGCCGCCCAAGCATGCCTTCGCGGTCCTGGTCATGTCGCCATCGCAGGAGGAAATGAAGCCCGACGTGCGCAGCCGTTACTGAGGCGGCGGCGGTCGGGTGATTCCCACGGTCAGGTTCTCGCAGCCGGCAATTTCCTTCAAGTCGAACATGCGGAAGCGCCCGTCGTTCAGGTGGACCAGGAACATGGGGTTGTGGTCGAAGCCGTAGTCGAAGATGAGCAGCGCCCGGCCTTCGCCGTGGTCCTTGCACTGCACCCAGATGGGCGCGCTCAGCTCATGGATGACGGTCACTGATACAGAATATACCCGCGCTCGCGGGCCCAGGTTTTATTCTGCTCGATGAAGTCGTGGCAGTTGCGGCACACGCTCATTAGAAAATGCCGGGCCAGCAGGAACCTTCCCCGCCCCATCATGTGGTGCACGTCGCGCGCCCTGAAGGTGCAAACGTGGCAGCGCGGATTGTCCTTGAGGAACTCCTTCTTCAGCTTCTGCCACTCCACTTCCTGCGCGGCCCGCTTGTCGCTCATGGGCTTCAGCCGGGTCTTTCGTTTCAGCGGGGTGCGCTTCACGGGACGAGCCAGTAGTGTTTGCCGTTCTTGAAGCCGATGCGCGGCTGATCGGAAATCTTGCACCAGACGCGATGGATGGTGCCGTCGCTCTTGTGCGGGACGTGGATGTAGAAATGGCCGAAGGAGTGGTCGGCCCAGAAGGCTTTGAAGTTGAGCTGGCGGATGTCGTTGATCGATCCAGACCGGCTGTTGCGGTTGGAAGATATTGCCAGCCACTTGACGGGCTTCATCGTCTTCACGGGAAACGCTCCTGCACTTCGCGCTCGGCGCTTTCGTCTTCCTCCGACTGGGGCTTCGCCTTGGAGGAAAACTCCAGCGAGTTGCAGTTGAGGATATACTCCGCGAGCTTGGACCCTTCGCGGAAGAAGGCGGAGATGCGCCCGCTCACCCAGACGCGGTCGCCCTTGCGGATGAACTCCTGCGCGATCTCGGCGGTGCGCCCGTGCACCATGACGTTGAAGAACTCGGGTTCCTGCTGCCGGGTTTCCTTGTTGTAGCGCCCGCAGGCAATGCCGAGCACGAGGTACTTCTTGCCCTGCGCGATGACAGGATCCTTCGTGCAGCGGCCAGAGAGATAGAAGGTATTGGTGGCCATAGGAAAACTGTATCGACTAAACGATAGTTGTCAACTCACATTCCCTCCTTGTAGATGAACTTCGGGATGTGCCCCTCCGGGATCTCCGGCTGGTGGCGGGAGGGTCGCGTCTGCCCGAACATGGACTGGATGGTGTACTTGGCTGCCGGTCGCCCCACGGTCTTCAGGCGGGGCGGCATGACCATGCCACGACGCAGCGCCTTCTCGCGGCGCTCCTGCTTCTCCTCGCGGCTCAGGGGCGGGGCGCCGGCGCGCAGGCTGAGGCGATGGATGATGGTCGCCAGGCAGATGAAGTAGGCGTCCGCCGCGTCCGGGCTCTTGCCCTTGGTGCGCTTCTTCATTTCCCGCTTCGTCTCCACCCGCTGGAGCACGCGGCCATTGCGGAAGATGGACTCGTCGTACTTGCGCTTGGTCACCTGGGAGTGGAGGAGCCCGCAGATGCCACGGAGCTGACCCTCGTAGAGGAAGTCCAACGGCTGGCACCAAATCTCCGTGACCCGGTTGCCGTACTTCTCGCTGTTGCGCAGGTGCTGCTGCTCGGACTTGTACTTGGTGGTGATGGCATCCGAAGCGCCGGCGCCTCCAAACAACACGGGGTGGAGCATTCTGCCAAAACGCGGGTCGCTGCGGACCATGTCGATGAAGGCGGTGTTCGTCCCGTCGTAGCCTATGTTCTGGAGATCACACCCAACCCGGTGGCGCCAGATGTGCAGGTAGTCCAAAACCTGGTTGGTGGCCGGCTGCGAACTCTGCGCGTCGATGGGGATTTGAATTGGCTCCAGGGCTTCCAGAAGGTAGAAGCCATCCTGGACCAGGCCGGTGCGAACCGGGACGATGTAAGCGTTGTCGCCGCCCTCTGCCGTGTGCGCCGGATCCACGCCGGCCCAGAGCTGCGGGGTGTTCACCCAGGCTGTGTCGGCCACGCGACGGTCTGCTTTGTAAAGGCTGATGGCGGCAGGGTCGTACACGCCCAGATCCCCGATGCCCACGGGCGCAGGGTAGGCGCGCACCATCTCCCAGAACTCAGGCGTCTGCTCGAGGTTCAGGTCGTAGTACCGCTTCACCGCCGTGTAGCTTTGCAGGAACGGATACTCGTCGCGTTGCAGGCGCCAGTTGTCCGACTGCAATCCATCGAGGTGAATGCAATATCCCTCGTTGGTCTTCCAGAATTGATCCTCCGGCTCCGTGGTTTCCCAGCCGCCGACCGGCTCGCAGAGCACGCCGAAGGGGCTCTCCTTGCGGTTGAAGTTTCCCAGCGCGATGAACCGGGCGCGCGGGTTGCCGGCGATGTTCTTGAAGTAGGAATCGAAGATGCCCTTGGCCACGCCGGTCGCCTCATCCACCGCGAGGCAGATTCTGCCGGGCACGAGCCCACCCGCCTTGAAGCCCTGGATCTTGGTGGCGCTCTCGCGCTCCTTGTTCTCGTTGCCCGCAATTAGCTCGATGCCGTGGCGCTTGCTGTACTTCACCCGGCCCAGCGGGTCGATGGGCACGATGATGCCGGAGGCATAGAGCCTGCCAGGTACTGAAGGCAGGACGTTGAAGAACTCCGAGAGCTGGCCCCAGATGCGGTTCTGGGCGCCGGTCTTTTCCGTGGAGACGACGATGCACTTGGTGGTGTCCGGCTCCGCCAGCCAGAGCACCAGGTTCCAGAGCGACGTGATGCAGGTCTTCGAACTGGAGGCATGCCCGATAATCGTGAGCACCTTGTGCCGCACCAGCTTCGAAAGCATGAAGCGCGCTTGGTCCGTCCAGACGAACGGCTTGGCGGAATTGCGGCCCCAGAACAGGTGGGAGATGTTGATGAAGTGCTGCTCGGCGCCGACCCCGATGTTATCCTCCTTGCCCTCGTCCAGGAGATCCAGGTTCAGCCTGAAGGCAGCCAGCTCATAGTCCGCCTGCGACAGCGGGAGGCCGCAGCCGGATTCAAGTTGCAGGCCGTAGGTTTCGAACAGCGCCACTAGGCAGCCTTTTCCACCAGCTTCCGCAATCGCGCAAGCTCCGCCCGCTCCTCTCTGCGCACCTTCACCTGCCTCTGCTGGTAGTCACGGGACAGGCCATTCTGGCACGGACGGCAGTAGCTGGACAAGCCGTTGGGCGAGTAGGCCGAGCGATAAAAGTCCTTGGCTAACTTGTGCTGCCCGCAGCCCGGACAGAACCAAGTCTCCACGTCATTTACAACGACGGCGGTTTTCTTTTTCGACATCTCAATGTCCATAGGATGAATTCTGGAAGTGTACTATCAACTAAATTTTAGAGGGTGGGCAACCTCGGGGGTGGGATGACGAACCTCATGAGGGTGCGCTCGAAGAGGATATCGCGCCTGCCTTCTGGGCCGTTCCTGTTCTTTGACACGACGAAGTCCATCGGCCAGTCTTCCCCATGCTTGAGCGTGCTCGGGTCGGTGCTGCTATCCAGAAGGACCAGGCCGTCCACGTCCCCAAGCAGGTCATCGAAGCCACGGATCTGGTGGGCCCCCACGTTCTCCTTCGCAGCCTCCCGGTTCAGGTGGGCGAGCGATACCCAGGAGCAGCCGTGTGCGGCCACGAACTGGCGCACGAGCTGGCTGGCGTGAGCCCATGCCTCGTTGCGCTGCTCCTTTGAAGGCACATGGATGGTCTGGACATGGTCCAGGAAGAAGTGGCGGATGCCGTGCTTGCGATACTCGCGCCGGGCGATCGCTATGAGCATCTCCCCGGTGACCCGCTCCACGCAGTGCAGGCGCAGCTTGGATCGACCGAGCACCCCAATCGTGTCTTCTACCAGCTCAACCTCGTACTTCTCCAGCCGTCCGTTGTCCAAGTCCCACTTGCTCACGCCGGCAATGCGGCAGGCCATGCGCTCAAGGAGCACGTCGGGCGCCATGTCCTGCGCGAAGACGCAGCAGCCCACCTCCGCGTTGAGCAGGTTGCCCACCATCTGCTCCATCATGGCTGACTTGCCCCGACCGGGCCTCGCGCCCAAGCCGTAGTAGCAGCCCTCCACAAGGCCACCGAAGAAGTATTCCCACCACGGGATGCCCGTGGTCTGGCCCCGCGTCACGCTGCCTGCCTTGATGCGCTGGAGCCTTGCTGTGACCTTCTCCACCATCGCGGGCAGTACGTGGTCGCCCCGGCTCTGCGGGTCCAAGCTGGCCAAGCCAGCCTGCATCTTGCCAAGGAGCGTGGCCAAGTCCGGGTGCCCGTCGCGGATGGTGATGAGGGTTTCGCTGCACAGCTGGTACAGATCACGCAGCTGCTTCTTGTCCTGCACCACGGCGATGTGGCTGCCCACGTTGGCGGCGGTCGGGCTGAAAGTGGTCAGCTCCGAGATGAAGGCCGCGCCGCCCACGGCATCCAGCTCGCGCTGGTCGCGCAGCATGGTCGTGATGCTCGGGAAATCCAGGGGCATGCCCAGGTTCACCAGGCTCTTCAGGACTCCGAAGACCGTCTGGTGGGCCGGGTGGAGGAATACTCCAGCCTCGAGCTGTTCCACGGCCACCTCGGCTGCCTCCGGGTTGATCATCATGGACCCAAGGACTGCCTTCTCCGCCTCCATGCTGTGGGGCGGCTGCCATGCGGGGCGCGATTTACTCATCGTTTCCCCCTTGGGCGGTGCCATGCAATGGGCTCAAGCTCGGCGTCGATGACCGAGTAGACGACGTGGTCGTGCACCCACCAATCCAGCCAGTTGACGAGCAGCCCCCTCACGGCGCTTCCCCCTCCTTCTGCGGTGCTGCGAGGATGGCGGCGAGTTCATCGGCCAAAAATCCTTGCCGGCAATTGTCGAGTCGGACAATCGCGCGCCTTAACCCCGCCTCCGCCTCCTCCCGCTTCGCGCGCTCCGTGGCGAGTTGGGCTTCGGCTTTCTCTGCGCGAGTCTGCTGTTCGCAGGCTCGACATTCCCCGTTGCCGTCCAACGTACTGCCGCACATCGGGCAGTCAGGCATCTCTAACACGCGCTGAAGCGCCCGCCTCGTCTCGTCGTGGGCGGCTTGCTCAGCGAGGAAGGCGGCGTGGGTGACGAAATGCGTGCCTTGAACTCGCCCCTCCGCGATGTCCTTCCAGTAGTGCGCGCGCACCGGCTCTTGCGCCGTGCGGTCCTGTGCGTCGTTCATAGTTCTACCTCGTTTCCATCTTCATCCACAAAGTATCCTCCCGGCTTGCCCGCTTCCGTGATGAAACGTTTGCCCGCAAGCATCCGACCTATTGCCGCCTGCATTTCCAATTCTGCTGGCGTGTATTCGCATTGACACTTGCTCGCATCCTGAATTAGTGCGCGACCGCATTTGGGGCAGCGGTCCTGTGGTGGGGTGTTGTTCATGGGGTCGGATTTAGGTGCAAGTTTAATGTTGAATTGCAGCTTTCATTTCGCCTCCGGCGAGAGATTCGCCATAGACTCCGGCAACCACTCAATCGGCTGTTGTGGGCGTGGAATCGGCTTCATAGGTATCGGTGGCCCGTGCGCATTCAACGGCTCCGATCCGCACGATTCACAGCGCGGAGTTGGTGGCACTGTTGCGGCCCAGTTGGTCGGAACGCTCACGCGTCCTCCGCAGTTACCGCATGTTCCTATTGTTGTATTCATATTCTCTCTCCGCTCGCAGCTTGGCTGCGGGGTGTTCATAGATGGTCGCTCCGATTTGATAAAGTCGCCGCGATATTCGGGCGGCAGCGAGTCTGGTTGGGGGGTGTTCATTTCTTTCTCCTTGAGGGTCTGGGCGCCCGTAGAGGCGCATCAAAAAATCTGGCGAGCACGGGCGGCTCGAAGCCGAAGGCGCGCATCATGTTCTTGAGGATGCCGTCCTTCGGGGTGGACACCCCGTTCTCGATCTCCATGTAATCCCCCACGCAGTTCACCCCGCACATCACGGTCATGAACTCCACGGTCCAGCCACGCAGCTTGCGCTCGTCGCCAAGGTACATGGCGATGGCGCGCTTCGAAGCCCGGATGCGCTCGGCTGCCACCTGGGCGGCAACGTGGGCCTCGCTCAGCTGCCTGACGTAGTCACGGAGCAGGCCGTCCGGCTTGACCTGCCTTGGGCGCAGGTCGTGTCGGCGGCGTTCCACTTTCCTGATGACGGGCTTGCTGCTGGTAGAGTCGGGCGAGTCGGACATGGCGGCATTCAAAGTTGTCCCCCTCGCGGATCTGCCCGTACTTGCAGTCGCACTTGGGGAAGCGCCCGCTCAAGTCCACCAGATAATAGGTATCTGGAACGCGGCTTGAGCGGACGAGGTAGGTGTCAGGGTCGTGCGGGATAACGAGGTTGTCGGCTGGCATCGAGTTGGGCAATGTGTTGACCGATGATGCGGCTGGCTTCCGCGAACGTGTCAGGCGCCTGCATGCCCCAGCGCCGCAAGCAGGCGACCTGCTTGATGGAGGGCTTGCCCTCCTTGACGTTGTTCATGCAGAACTCGATGAGGGCGGAAGCGTGGCCCCGGTCCTTCACAATGTCGGCGTTGATGCCGAAGCGCACCAGTGTCTTCAGTTGTTTCTCTGAGGGCCGGGCGGAGTGCCAGGCCATCGTGGGCTCGTAGTCCAGGATCTCCGTGATGTAGGGATCCTCTTCGCCATAGGCTTCCACCAGCTGGCTCAGGTCATAGAGCTTGCTCTTGCGCTTCTCCTGTTCCTTGAGCTTCTTGGCCAGCTTCGCGTGGCGCTCTGCGGCCACGTCCCTTGACGTGCCCAGCAGGTCCATCTCCTGCCCGTTGCGCAGGCGCTTGGCCACCTCCGCCTCGTCTTCCTCGTTCGGGCAGACCAGCGTGGCCGGCGTGATGATGTCCTGAAGGTCGTACTGCCACAGGAAATCCAGCACGAGGAGATCCTTGTGCTGGCTGTCTTCAGGTTTAATTCTGGTGCCGCGCCCCAGGATCTGGGTGAGCAGGATGCGGGACTGGGTCGGACGCAGGTTCACGATGCCCGTGATGCTGGGCTCGTCGTACCCGGTCGTGAGCAGGCTCGAGCAGCACAGCGCACGGAAGTGGCCGTACTTGAACTGGAGCAATAGCTCGGAGCGGTCGGGCGAGTCGCCATCGATATGCTTGGCCGGGATGCCGTGCTCGTTGAGGATGCGGGCGAAGGCTTGGCTGGTCTTGATCAGCGGCAGGAAGCACAGCCACTTGCGGTCGGGCCCGTGCTCCTGCATGGCTTCGGCCACGGCGCGGAAGTACGGGCGGATGACTTCGTCCAGCTGGTCGGGGTCAAGGTCGCCGCCGACCCGCCGGATGTGGCGGATGTCGATGGGCACCGGGCAGGTTCGCACCTTGATGTTGCTGAGCAGCCCCTGCTTGACCAAGTCCGGCAGCGCAATCTGGTAGCCGATCGTGTCGTAGATTTTGGCCAGTGCCTTCTTGCCGGTGGTCTGCGGCGTGGCCGTGACCCCCAGAAGGTAGGCTGTTCCTCCAAGCTCCCGCTTGCAGAACCAGTCGAGCACATCCTTTGCCTGGTTGGTGGCAAAGAGGTGAGCCTCATCTACGATGACCAGACCGAAGTGATCCTGCGGATACTTGGCCAGTCGCTTGACCATGCTCTGCACGGTCGCAACCACCACAGGGTGACCGGGCACGGCATGCTCGTGGCCCCGTTCGATCGCGGCATACCTGCCGCTTACCATGTGGATCTTGTCGGCGCCTTGCTGGAGCAACTCTTCACGGTTGACCAGAAGGAGGGCCCGCCTCGGGGAAAGCACGAAGGCTCCACGCCCCTGTATGCAATCCTCGATTAGCGCCCCCGACATGACGGCTTTGCCGGACCCGGTCGGCGCGATGCCCAGCACCCGCTGGTGCTCGGCGAACGCGACGTGGACCTTGTCGTTGGCTAGGACTTGGAACTCGCGCAGCTTCACGACTGCGGTGGCTGTGGCACCTGTGGCTGCGGCATGCCGGGCAGCATGGGCTGCGGCTCCGCCGGTTGCTGGGCTCCATAGACCCGCTGCGATGCGCCCTGCAAGATGGCCTCGATCATCGGGGCATCCGGGGACATGCGCTGGCTGGTCACCTTGGTGGCGAGCACGCCCTTGAGCTTCCACGCCTTGCGGGTGGTGCCATCGGGGTTCGGGGCATCGCCCCACTCCACGATGGGAGTTAAGCCCCCGCCGAATGAACACAGGATCTGGTGCTTCTTGAAGACTTCATTCAGGTCTTCCATCAGCGCCTTGCCTGCGTTCATGGCATCTTCTTCCGTGAGGTAGGCGCCACGCGGCACCTGCTCCGTCTGGATGGGTACGATGTTGGCTCCGTGCCCACGCTGCTTGGGCAGCAGGCGCGGGGTGAGCTTGGCCTTGCGTTTGTGGTTCCGATTCTTTTTGTTTTTGGACATGGGGTTAGGAGTTGTGGTTCGGCTTCACGGGATAGACCCCACGCACGCCGCTGATGAGCAACGCGCGCAGACTCTGTTGATTGACGAAGTAGACATGGCGATTGCCACCCTTGCTGGGCTTGATGCTGCCGGTGATCTGGCCTGACTTCAATCGCGCCTCGATCCAATTACGGCCCAAGTTGTACTCGCGGCAGGCGTCCATGAGCGACAGCTCAACGGGCTCGCCCGGCTTGGGGGTGGTGATGTGCGGGTTCTGCTTGCGGCTGCCATGCGGACGACCCTGCGTGGAGTTGTCCGGCACCTTGGACACGCGGCCCGTGGGCGTCAGCTTCGTGGGCGGAGCCGGGTTGAAGTTGCCGGTGGCGATGGGTGGCACCACCACCTTGACCACGGGAGCCTGCGGGGGCTCTGGAGTAATCTCCGGGCCAGCGTGGCGCAAGGCGAGACGAGCCTGCGCGATGGCAGACTCGATAACTTCGAGGGCGTGGCGGAGTTGGGATTCAGTAAGTGCGTTCATAACTAGGATATACCGGATGGGGCCGTTTTATTAAGGCTCCTGGAATGAACCGGACCCGGCGCCGGCGGGGATTGGCACGCCTGTCTTCTGGTTGGGCGCGCTGATGGACACGGTGATGAACACGGTGTTGTTGTCGAAGGCGAACTGGAGATCGTCTCCCTGCATCTTCACGTAGTTGATGAGCTGGCGCACGGAGCTTTCATCCGTGGGTGTCTTCTCGATGATGGCGATGGCGGCGGCTAGGCTCATGCGGCGCCCGAAGAATACCGGGGCCAGCAGGCGCTGGTACTCTTCCGGGTACTCGGAGAAGCGCAGGATTTCATCGTGCGGTTTGAGGATGGCTCCAGTGAGCAGAGCCTCTCCAGCTGGAGCATTACTCCGGCTTATCTTCTCGATGGCGGCAAGCACCTCCGGCGGGAACGGGATCGCCTGTGGGTCGGGCGGCGGCTGGCCGGGCTCCTGCTTGATGACGCCAATCTTCTTGGCTGCATCCTGCACCATCGTGTGGGACACGCCGACGTGCTTGGCGATGTCGCGCATGGAGTAGGCACCATCCTGATAGTTCTTGTGGCGGAGCGCAGCCACCACGGCGCGGCGCTTGTCGCTCATGGTGCGGGGCAACCCGTGGTCCTTGTTCGCGGCGCTGGACTGCCAGACGGCATCGTCCATGTCGCCCTCGATCACAATGACCGGGAGGCTCTCGCGCTCGGCCAGCTTCGCGGCCTCAAAGCGGTGCACGCCATCGATGATGACGTAGCGCCCATCGGGCAGGAGCATCAGCAGGATGGCAGGGAATTGGAAGCTCTCGTCTTCACGGTACTTCTCCGTGTAGTTGAGCACGGTGTCTTCGTTCAAACCCCTGCGGCATTGCAGGGATTTGAGGAAGGTGATCTTGGTGATCGGGAATGCTTGGATGTTCTTGGTTTTGCTCATTTGATTCTCAGATGTTGGCCACGCTCCAGCACCTTCACCCCTTCGGGCAGGTCCATGCCAAGCGTGTTGGCGTTGATGACCGCATCGTAGTCCAACGTGGTCACGATGGTGGTCTTGCGGAAGTGCTCGGGCAGCGCGGTCGGGTCACCCGCAAACTCCACCGGGAGCTTGCCGCCGTTGTTGGCGATGGTGACGTTCACGAGCTTGCCCTTGAGCTTGCCCATCTCGGCGCGTTTCATCAGCGCCATGAGCGAGGCACGCAGCTTGTCAGTGCGGCCTTCCTCGCGGTCGGCCAGTTCCTTCAGGCGGCTAATCTCGCGGCGCTTGGCCTCGGTGATCGATTCCTCGTTCACGATGGCGAGCGCCACGTCTTCGACTCGGGCGTTTAGGTCACCCGTCATGGTGTCGAGTGCCTTCTGGATTTCCTCCGTGGTCAGCTCGGGGTTCTCGTCGAGCTGGTCCAGGACGGCGTTAAGCTGGTCAGTGAGGGTGTAGATTTGCAGCAGGTTTCTGTATTCGTTTGGCATAAGAGAGGGTTGAGGGTGGTAGCGGGGGTGGGACTCGAACCCACCTTGGCTTGCTTATGAGACATGCCGGGTCGCCTGACCGCTCCCCGCCTTTGTGTTACATGGGAATGTTGTCGTCGCCGTCAGCCACGATGCGGGCGGCGCGGATGATCGCCTCAGCCTGCTCGGCCTTGGCGCCGGCGGACTCGATGTACTTGTCCGCGTTCTTCAGAAGGAAGGCCAACTCGGCTGGCTTCAGGTTGCCCAGCGGCGTGCCCTTCAGGGTCTTGACCGCCTTGGCTTCCGCGAACTCCGGCGACTCGCCTTCGGCAGCGGCAGGGGCCTGAGTCTTATCGACCCGGCGCATCGGCATCCGGCTATGCTGGAGTCCACCGCTTTGCTGGTCGTTGCGGGCGGGGCTGAGCTTCGTGGGCATGGGCCCATCGTGTGCGCTGGCCTCGCCCTTCGCAGGGTCGGGCTGGCGCTGCTCCTTCACGGGCTCTTCCTCAACGGGCGAGCCGTCATCACGGAAGCCGCCGCGTGGCACTTCATCCGCCGGGGTGGTTTCCAGTCCGGCCTTCATGAGCACGACGACGTGGCTGAACGCAGTGCGGCAGACGCGGCTGATGGCGCGAGTCTGGGCCATCGCGCGGATGGCATACATGGCGCGCGGCTTGATCTTCTTGAGCACGTAGCAACGCTGGCGCTTGTCCCAACGCTCGGCTTCGCCGCCGAACCAGTCGGGTTCGTCGTGGCCCACGAAGCCTTCGGCTGTGGACAGGACCACGCCATCGCTGAGACGGCGGAGTTGGCCGATGGCTCGGACGCCACCGGCAGTTTCCTCCACGTCGAGGGACGCGGCCACGCAACCGTGAGCGGTGGCAAGGGACATCCAGCCCTCCACCTTCACGTACTTCTTGCCATCGATTTCGATGGACGACGCCACCACAATGTCCTTGCACAGGGAGGCGATGTCCGTGGACACACGCACCAGTTCCTTTGCGGACTGATGCTGGACGGTCAAGGCAACCGAGTCGGGGATGGGCGGCGGGATCACTTCAACAGGTGCTTCTTCTTTCATAGCTTTCGAGGTAGGCATAACTTACAGAGGGATGGGAGGCTGTCAACTGTATTTTAGTTGGCAACTACTCCACCTGCGGTGTCGGTGGCAGGACCGTCGCCACGCAGTTGGTTGAGCACGTCGAGCAGGCCGGGTGCGGTGAGCGTCTTGTCGTAGCTGAACGGGTCATTGGCCGGTGCGGGCACCGGGTCGGGCGGCATGGGGATGGGCTTGGTCGGCGCCTGCGGGACGTGCGGCTCGGCATCCTTGTCGTCCAACTCAAGGACGCGGCGGATGGTCTTGGCAGATTCCTCCAGCGTCATGCCGAGGCACTTCACGGAGATGACAAGGTCGGCCATGCCGGCGAAGCTGAAGCCCTTGGATTCCTCCACCCACGGGCCCACCTCGTGCTGGTTCAGGCGCAGCTTGCGCACAAAGTATTGCTCGCGCACCTCGGGGCCGGGCATGTGGACATGCTGCACCACGTCGAAGCGGCGCGGTCGGCAGATGATTCGCTTGGGCAGCTTCTTCAGGTAGTTGGTGGTCGCGATAAAGAGCGCGCCATCAGGGCTGTGCTCGCCGTCAAGGAAGGCCAGAAGGCATGCCTCGCCCATGTGGTCGATGTACTCCTCGATATCCTCGAAGACGAAGATGACAAGTGCGCCGGGCTGCTTGGACTGGATCAGTTCCACCGCCTGCTTGAGCTTGAGCGGGTGGTCGCTCTCGCCCACCAGCAGGACGTAGCCCCCGTTGGTGACGTGCTCCTGCATGAATTGGTTCAGAAGGCAGGTCTTGCCGGAACCAGGGGCACCGTGCAGCAGGACACCGCGCTTATGGATGAAGCCATAGTCGTGGTAAAGCTCACCGGCATCCCAGAAGGAACGGACCTGAGCCCTCAGCTTGTCGGCTCGGGGGTCTGTCATCACGAGCAGGTCATCGGTCTTGATGGCCAGCCGCTTGAAGAACAGACCCAGTTCCTGCGACTGCTGGATCGCATACACGCCGGGCTCGAGATCCTCTACGGGGATGCGGTCGATCTTTTCGGGGATGAAGAAATTGCTGTGGCCCAGAGGTTGGAACCACCGTGGATTTTTTGGAGTCATGCTTAGTTGTTCGAGGGATTTGAGGGTTTGATTTTGAATGCGGTCGGGACCGTGAGGCCGTGCTTCTTGGCGTGCATTTCCATCAGGCGCTTGAGCACCTGCGCCTTGATCTCGTCCGGCAGGTCAAGGCCGGTGACCGCTGGAGCCCACGTATGCGGGTTGTCCAGTTCGATGGTGGCAGTCTTCTCGGTGGCAAGCTCGGCGTTACCGTCGTGGAGCATCATCTCGGCGATGGGATCTTTGATCTCCTTCTCCTTGTGCTCGGCCTGTAGCTTGCGCAGCAGGCTCATGACGTGGGCGTGACCCTCGGGCGGTATGGTCGATGCCTTCAGGGTTGCCTCCCACGTCTCGGGCTTGGTGATGTCCAGCTTCAGGGTCTTGATGGAAGCGCCCCCGGAGCCGGTCAGCTTCTGGATGATGTTATCGACGATGCCTTCTGGACTGGAGGTATGCTCCACCGTGAGCGTGGCATCGCCCATGTCGATCTTCTGCGTCTTCACCTTGTCTCGCTTCATGATGCGGTTGAGCGTGCAGGTCGGGCAGTCGCAGCCGCCTCCCTGATTCCACTCGGGGTCCACCATGCGATTCATGGCGGTGATCTCCGGCTCGATCTCGTCGATCATCTTCTCCAGCGAGTCGAGCATCTGCTGGATGCGCGGGTTCTTGGACGTGGCTTCCGGCCACAGTTCGAGAATCGTCTCGGCGAAGCCCTTGAGGGCAGCGCAGATGACGCGGCCCGTGGCGCACTCGGCCACCAGCTTGGAAACGAGCGGCAGGTAGGTGCCGATGATGCCATCGCGGACATGCTCAGGCATGGCGGCGGCGAGCGCCTTCACATGCTTGGGCTCCACGAGGATGGCGTTCCCATCGGTCAGCTCCTTGGGCCACGTCTCATGTATCTTCTGGGCAACAGAAGCGAGCATGACGGCGGTGGCCAGCCCGGAGCTGCCGCCGGCCAGGTTGGCATAGGCTGTCTTCTGGAATGCACTGAACAGCTCATCGATGTTAGAGTACGGGGCGATGAGCGGCGCGATTGTTTTGGGTGTCTTGTTCATGGATGAGGATGATTAGGCTGGGCGCAGCAGGTCGTGGACGTTGTAGGTTTTGCCCGCGCCATCGGCCACTTCGTACATGATGGTGGCCTCCGTCCGGTGGTCCGTGTCGGGCACGACGATGACGAGGGTGCCAAGCTCGGGGTCAGCCCCAAGCAGCAGGCGGCGCATCATGAAGTGGCGGGTGAGGCTGGAGCACGACGGGTGATTGGTGGCATGCTGGAGCATGGACGACATGAAGCAGGTGCGCAGGAACTGCTCGTCAGGTTCATCGGGGACCACGACGTCGTTCTCCACCACGGCGCACATTGCCTTCAGGACATCAGGGTGCTCGCGTTTGATTTGCTCCAAGCCCCGGTCAAGCAGGGCGATGAAGTCCTTGTGATAAAGGAACTCGGGGGGCTGGAGGTAGCCTGTGTTCAGGGCCATCTCCTTCTGCTCCCGGTCGGTGCGCAGGATGGCGTCCGAGAAGTAGGCGCGGTCGTTGCAGGAGATCAGGTCGCCTGAGTTGATCAGGGTCTGCACCGTCTCCAAGGTGGGAGCGGTGTTGTTGAGGATGACGGCATCAGTGATGTCGTCAGGAGTCATGTGATACGGAGGGGTGAGGTTCAAGGCAATAGGGTCTGGAGTAGTTGCCAACTATCGTTTAGCTGGAGGGTTTGTCAAGTGCGGGGAATTCAACGTGGGTACACTCGCGGTCGGTGCGCTCCACCACGCGGAAGGTGTAGGCCGGAGACGTGGTATGCAGGTGGACGAGGTGCTCCTTGCAGCGGGTGTACTTGCCGATGCCACGGAAGCGCCCGCAGTCCTTCCAGTCGCCGTCAGAGTCGAGGCGCTGGATGCAGTAGTAGGTTTCGTCAGGCATTGGGATTTGGGTGTTCTTCTGGGAGCACGAGGTTGCGGAAGTGCCCGTGGCGATCCGTGTCCGCAAGGCCAAGGTGCTTGGCTTCGCTGGCGATCTCGTCGAGCGTGTCGGCGTTCCACTCGCGGTGCGAGTCGAGAATCTCCAGCACGGCTTCGCCGAAGGACATGATGTCGTCGAGGCAGTGGGTGTCACCGCCCAACGTGTACCTGTAGACAGGCGGGGTTTCGGCTTTGTTCTTGGGTCTGCTCATAGGTCTTCTTCAACAAGGTGGGTGTGGATAAGCTCGCAGAGCAGGCGCCACTGGTGCTCCATGCAGTTGCCCCGGTAGTTGCGGTAGATTTCTTTCGCATAGACAGGGTCTTCCTCGATGGTTTCCTGCGTGGTCCACTTCGCGTCGGGCACGCCCGTCTCGCGATACTGGATGAGGTAGTTGGTGGTGATGTGGATGGCTTCAGTTGGGTCCATAATTATCTGTGGTTAGCGGCCACGACTCGGAAGCCGCCTGCCCCAAGTTCCTTCTCTAGCTTGCGCAACGCCCGCACGGCGGATGACTTGGAGGCATACAGGTATGTGCCTCGGTCCCACCATTGGAGGTTGCCTTTGTACTGGATTTTGTAGTGCATAATTATCTGTGGATGATGACTGCGAAGAGGTGGCCGAAGAGCACGGCAGTGCCGCCAAGGGTGCAGCACACGGAGCAGAAGGCAGCCAGAAGGGAGCCGTGCACCGTGAGGGCTATCCTGGCGACGTGGCCAAGGACGATGGCCGCCACCAGAAGGCAGAGGCCGCCGATGAGTGAGCCCGTGGGCATCAGGTCAGGGGATGGGTGGGTCATGTTTAGTAAGGTGTGACGTGCACGGTCACGTCCTGCGACTGCGACCCGAGGATCTGCATCATGCGCAGGATGTCTTCCTGCTTCTGGCGCCAGTAGCGCACCTGCTCAGCCGGCGGGAGCTTGGCCACAAGGCGTGCCTCTTCGGCGCGCTCGGCTTCACGCTGGGCGGCATAGGGATTCTGGTATGGGGTGGCGCAGCCTGCCAGAAGACAGGCCGCAAGGATGGTTGCTAGTTTGGTTTTCATATTAGCTCTCGATGGAGATGGTGCCTTCGTCGGTGTCGATGTGCAGGCGGCAGGAGTACATCGTGCCGTTGGTGTCGAACTCGTTAATCAGGTCTTGCACTTCCTCGGAGCACTTGAGCGTGTGACGCTGGTGGTCGTGGCAGTGCAGGTAGACGCGCTGTAGATGGACGGGTGAGTGCGGATACCCAGCGTCGGCCAAGGCAAGTGCGACCGGGCAAAGCATGGCGCTGCCAGCGATGCCAAGCTCGATGTTCTCGTCAGTGAGTGGGATGGTTGTCTTCATATAGGCTTGGTGGCGTCGAGCAGCATCACGAGGGTGCGCTGCTTGGAGAGCAGGGTCTGGTAGTAGTCGTCGTGCTCCAGATGGTCTGTGTTGTAGGCATAGTCTTCCTCCATGCCTTGGATTTTGTACTCAATGAGGATCAGGAAGTCGCCCACCTGATCGCGGAGGGCGGCGTGCGCTCGGTAGCGCATCAGAATTTTGCGGAGTAATTTCATGGGTTCAATACACTGGTGGCTGGTAAGTAAGCAGGTCTACAATTTCAAAGTTGCGCCTGATGCGGATGAAGTGTTCGCAGCGATACACGCCCACTGTGGGCAGGGCGGTGCCCCACGCGCCGGCGGGCTGGTCGCGCACGACTCCCCAATCCAGAAGGTTGCCAGAAGGAAACTCCAGCCTGCCGGAGTCCAGAAGACGGAACCAATCAGACCGCTTGTTCCGCCTTCGGCTGTCGGGGTTGCCGCCATACAATCCCTGCTGGAGCCGCCCGCAATACAGGGTGCTCCATGTGCTCAGCCGCTCTTGGGCGCCGATGATCACGCAGATGGGCTGGAGGCGGAGCGATTCCAATAGCTCCAGCTTTGCTGCAATGAGGTGGTCGTGGATGGTGACGGGGATTGGCATGCTCATTTTCAGAAGTAAGGCTCGGGTGTGAACGGCCAGTTGGGGCTGCGCCCCACCAGACCGGGGCTGATGCGCAGGTCGGCTTCGCCGTGCATGGAGTCAGGGCTCCAGTCCACCAGTTCGCTGGTGACGAAGCGCATCTCGCCTTCGGAGACGCGGAAGTATTCGCAGCCGTGCTCAACTATTAGCTCCAGCGTGCCGTGCTCGGTCCAGTCGTCGCCTTCACCTTCAAGGTAGAGGCAGACGTGGGAACCGAGCAGGCCGCGAAGCAGGTCCGCTTTGGCGTCAGCGATTTGGTCGTCGAGGGATTTCATTCTTCCTTCTCATAGCCGTCGAACCACGGCCCCATCTTCTGGGTGCGTTCGACAGCGGTGGGATGGGTCGCGGTGGTGCTGGAGGTGTGCGGGCTGGAGCAATGCTCCTGCGCCTGCTCCAGCGTCAGGTTGTCACCGAGGCACTCGCGCCGTTGCGGATGGTCGCGGTAGTAGCGGATGATGCGGTAGGTCATAGGCAAAGCAGGCGGATGGAGCGCGCCTCCGCTTGGTTGAGGCGCTCCTTGTACTTGGCAATGGCTTCATCCAAGCGGATGACTTCGTTGGCGCAGACCGCCTCGTTGCGCTTGCGCTCAAGGGCGGCGATGTGCTTCAGGATATCGTGTACTTCGTCGGGCATTCTAGTGAGGTTGGTGAGGTGGTGCGCTCCACTAGGGAGGCCCACCATTGGTCGGGGCCGAAGATCATGCAGTCCTGTCCTTCAGGCCATTGGATGCGCAGGTAACCGGGCACGTTCAGGAAGTCCGGCGTCCATAGCTTGATGGGGATTTCCACCAGCGGAATGCGCAGGGAGAAATCGCCTCGTGTCTTCAGGGCTTGGGCTTGGTCCCACCAGCCTTCGTCAACGTGAGGGTCGAAGCCCTCGGCATAGACCACCCGGCTGTGCCCTTTAGGGGCACCGGGCCTGCGCAGCGTGGACGTGCTGCCGGACATCAGGTAGATGCCAGCGTCACGCACAAGGTACAGGCGGGGTCGCGGGTCGTAGTGCTCGGGGCCGAGCATGTCTTCGTAGTAGGGCGTCATCTTCGGATGCTTGTCCGTGTGCGCCATCAGCTGGGCTACTTCGTGGGCTTTGAAGTGGAGTTTGTGCATGCTGTCTTCTGGTCGATATGGGTGGCGATGGCGGTCTTGCGTGCCTCGCCGTTGTACTTGGTGATCAGCGCCTCCAATGCTGCGCTGATCTGCTTCACGTCGCGGGAGCGCAAGGCTGCCACGATGGCTGGGTCTACAGTGGGGGCGATCATCAGGAGTAATTCACCTTCTTCTTGCCGAGCTTGCGCAACACGGCGATGGCGCGGCGCTCGATCTTCTCCATGCTGGCCTCGGCTGCGACAAAGTCGCCAGCACGGACGTCATGCATGAACCGGATGCCATGCTTCTTCAGGAGCGGGTCCACCGGGCAGCTGTTGGCGTCCTTGATGCGCGGGATGGCCCGGCACAGGCTGCCACAGGAGCAGAGCGGCCAGTTGGAAGCGGCATCGTCAGCCTCGCGCATTGCTTCCATGTAGCCTCGGGCGTTGTGGCTTTCGGGGTCGGTGATGCCGTACTTCGTACTAATGTTGGCCTTCATGTCGGCCAGTCTGGCGAGTGTCTGCGGCCAATGGATGACGGCGCGGTCGTCGCGCACTGTGCGAATGAGGTTCGGGTAATTGTTCTCAAGGAACAAAAGCTCGTTGGTGATGCGGATTTGTTTCTGTACTTTGGATTCTCTCATGGGATGGGATTGGGTTGTCTTCTGGGTGTCTTCTGGAGTAATGCTCCGGGTTGGGAGCTAAAGGGCGATGGAAACGGAGTAGTCGAGGCCGCCGTTGAACTCGTAGGCGACGAGCTTGAACACGTCCGAAGGCGAGAAGGCACAGGTGCCGGTCACGCCGGGGAAGCTGACTTCGAAGACGACCTTGCCGTCTCTGGGTCCGTTCTGGTAGTTGAGGCGGGTGGTGCCGCTGTGGAGCGGCTTGCCGCCGTGGTAGACGTGGAAGCCTGCGGTGACGCCCGTGATCACGAGCTGGTGCAGCAGGTCAGTGCGGTCGGAGCCGCGAATCTCAGTTGCTTTTTTCATGGTGGCTGTCTTCTGTTGGTTAGTGGCGGAGTACGATCAGGGTGCGCTTGCGGAGGTGCTCGGGGTAGACGTGCATGACGTCGCGGCGGGTGAAGACAATGCAGGTGGACTTGCCACCGTCGCTGCCGATTTGATATGCGCCCCACGGCAGGTAGCGCAGGCGCCCAACGATTCTGCCGCTGGCGATTTCGACGATGACTTCCTTGCCGACATTGGCGGCGAGGCGCTCGCAGTTTGTCTTCAGGATTTCGATGGCTTGCTCGTCGTGGCGGGCAATCACTTGCTTCCATGTCCGAGGCTTGGAGGATTTGGTTTTCATAGATAGAGTCGGGGAATTTGTTGGACGCCCCCCGTGGCGTGCCTGGAGACGCAGGCTCCGATCATGCGTCCCGCAGAATGGTCTTCAGTTGCTGGTCCACGAAGGCGATCATCTCGTCGTCACTGGAGCACGGCACCGTTTCGAGATTCACCGCGCCTTCAATGGGCATGAAGGCAGGCATGCCGTAGCCGTCAGGCACAGGACGACCGGATTCCTTCGAGGCGGTTTCACACATGGCGAAGCCAAGTCGGCGGACAAAGGCAGTGTGAGCGATGGCGAAGGCCACCATGTGGGGATGCAGCTTGTCACCGGCATCCTTCACCTGCACCAGCCCAACGTACCACCCGTTGCCCGGAAGCTCCGAGCCGCAATCGCATGTCTTCTGGACGAGAATCTGGCAGCGGACCCTGCGGCGCTCCAGACACTTCACCAGTGCGCAGATGGCCACGCCTCGCCGCATTGCGTGCTCCGCGCTGACCGCGCAGGAGATGCTCAGGCTGACGTTCAGGGTAATCGTTTTCACGGTGGCAGCTTCCCGCTTTAGCGTCAGGAAGTGCAGCGGCTGACCTGCCAAGAAGGCAGGAACCGAGACGCGACCGCCGGCAATGGCCGGACGCAACCGCTGCCGCTGGTCGGGCAGCGTGGCGTTGATGACGCTTTCCACCTTGTCCACAAGCTGGTCCACCATCTGGGCGCCTTCAGGCCACCCGACTTCGGCCATCTTCAGGGCTCCAGTGTAACTGACGCCCAGCGACCATGACATGGTGGCTTCATTGCTGCGGCTGTTGTCGCGGCTTGCGCCTTGGCTCGCCTTGTCCACGTAGGAGACGAAGTCTGCAATCGTGGGGAAGAATTTGTGTGTTCTGGCGTCCTTCTCAGCGAAGCTGGGATGCCAGTTAGCATCGCCCGGACTTGGGCGGCTTTCCGCTGGTGCGGGCTGGTTGAGCGTCGAAGGATGCGGGAGCGTGTAGCTCGGCACGTTTCGGCGTCGTCTGCGGCGTGGTGATGGCATAGTTTCGGAGTGCTATGTGATGGAGTTTTGCGGTTGAAATTGGCGCTTACTTCTACCCGCTGACCCCTCCGCATTATGCGAAGGGCGCGGGCAGACTGTGAGCGTCAGGCCCACACGAGGCCGGTCTTGTCCTTCACTCGATTGCGGACCTGATTGATTTTCTCAGGTGGCAGAATGCCATCGCCCCAGAGGCAGATTTCCTCGATTCGGGGTCGCGGCAGCGTGCCGTCCGCAAGGTAGTCTTCCCCGGCGCAGATATTGCGGGAGCAAACCACGTAGGGGATTTTCAGGTCATCGATGGCCTCGCGGCAAGCCTGAACGTATTTCCTCCAGTCTCCGACTGAGGGGTAAAGCTCAGCCTCGAAGGCTTCGTCGTTGCCCCAGAAGAGCGGGACGAACCTGCTTCGCAGAGCCTGATCCATCTCATAGCGCGCTCCGTACCTTGCATCCGCGCCATTCATCGTGTTGGCCGTCGCCACGATGATCAGGTTCTTGGGTCGCGGCAAGCACCCTACAGGGTGAGGGAAGCAAGCCTCGTCGCCATTGGTGATGGAGTTGAGCACAAGGCCCACGCCCGGATCCGATGAATCGATTTCATCGATGCAGAGCACCGCTCCCTCTTCGCCGCACTGGAACGCAAGCCACGTCGGCGTGGGCAGGTAATTGCCGTTGGCGTCAGTGTGGCCCCAGAAGTGAAACTCCTGAGTGCCGGGACCGCAGCTTTGCAGGTAGAACTTCACGCCCAACAACTCAGCCAGCTTGCGGGCGGCATACGACTTGCCAGTTCCTGCCGGACCCCAGAGAAGCAGATTCTGCTTGCCGGGCTTTCTGGCTAAAGCCAGCGTGGTGAACTCCTTGAACCGTTTGTGCTGTCCTTTCAGGACATTCTTGATGCGGCCCTCGCGGTCAACGGCCACGATCTCGGTGATCGGGCGCAACTCGTCCAGCTTCTGCTGGACCCGGTCGCCAAGGGTGGCGATTTCGGCATTCACCCGAGCTTCCAGCTCGGTGATGTCCACCTTCTGCTGCGCAAGGTGCGGTTGAATGAGCCCCGCCAGAAGCTGGCCAAGGCCAGACATCGGGTCTTGCAGCGTCTGGGTGACGATGGGCGGCTCCGGTGCCTTCTGGGGCTCTGGAGTGGCAGGGATTGCCGGAATTGCCGGAGACGGCTTTGCCGGAGTTTGCGGAGCCGGTACGGGCTCAACCGGGTCCGTTACGTTGAGCGGATAGCGGTCAGCCTTCAGGCTTGCCTTGAGCACCCGTGGCGTTTCGAAGCGGAGCTTAGGGGCGAAAGTGCCATCCCAACCGGGACGGCCTTCGGCCATTCGCTTTTGCGCTTCTTCCCGCATTTGGGTGCAGGTCATGTTGTCGATGTCCATGTTCGGAGCGTTCTGTCTTCTGTCGGGGCAGCCCGTTTTGAGCCGCTCAATTTGGCCGACACTTCACTCGCTGACGCCTCCGCATAATGCCCTCGAGCGGGCAGACGGCGCGGATGACGTAGCGAGTGACGTGAGGGTCAGTCGGTGACGATGTTGACGTAGTCACGGTCAAATTCCGGGCTGGACGGAACGTCCAGATCGTCGTGGCACTCAACGCCGGAGCGAGGGTCCACGCCGCGATGGCAGTAGGCGGCCATTTCGGCTTTCAACGGAGTTGAAGCGGTGACAATGAACCATTTCAAATCTCCCGAAGGGAGGGTTACTGCAACGAAGTATCTGCGTTTCATGGTTTTACGTAGTAAAGGGCGGAGTGGAGTAGTTGCCAACTATACTATAGCGGACAACGGTTGTCAAGTGCGGGTTGGTTGTGAGCGCCCGGTTTCAGGGAATCCCATGATTCCCTGCCGGTTTCGCTGTCTTCAGTTGCGACCGTTGAATTGGCTGAACGGGTCGCTGTCTTCTGGAGGCTGCTGCTTCATCCTTTGGATGGCAGGGCTGTTGTCGGACACCCAAGCCGGGAAGCCTGTTGCGTCCGAGATGACGACGACACAGAGCATTCCAGCCTCTGTGACAGTCTGGAGCGAGGCGAGCAGGACTTGCCTGACTTTGTCAGGGTTGTCGATCTCGGACGGAAGGCGCTTGATGAGCGGCGGCTTCGCCGTGTTGCCCACGGCGTGAATCAGGAGGGTGAATGGGGCTTGTGGTTCGGACATACTTTGTATGGTTCTGAGCGTTTTGGTTCGGGTTATCTGAAGACGGTGAGGATGCCACCTTTGGTGAGCTTGGCGATGACGGGTCTGCCTTGGGTGCAACGGGCGAGGTAGCAGTCGTGTTGCGTGGAGACGAAGACCCGGCGATAGCCTTGGCGAAGCAGAGCTTCGTGGGTGAGTTTTGCGGTGGTGATTCCGATGGGAGCTTTCATGGGTTTGGAGCTTTGCTCCAGATGGTCAGGGATTGAGGAGGATTTTGCCGTTGAAGGCCACGGTCCAATTGCTCAGGCCCAAGGAGCGGAGCGTGATGAGGCGATCGACGGCGAAGTGGACGCGATTCGGAGCGAAGCTCTCGCAGACTGGGCTGGCCTTCAGATAGCCCAGAAGGAAAATGCGAGGTTTCGGAGGAGCTGGGTGAGTGTGAACGACGGTTCCGTCGTTGCAGATGTAGGTGGACATAATGGGCGGGTTGGGTGTGTTACTTGGAGGCTTCGACGGCGGCATTCATCTTGCCGAAGGCAATCATCATGAGGTTGGCCTTGGCTTCGCCAAACTCGGCGATAAGGGCGGCATGGAGCGGAGTGACGGTCGGAGTCAGCGGAGCCTTCGGCTCAGACGCAACCCGGACCTTGTAGGCGATCTGGAGCCCAAGGCGGGAGGCGAGCTTGTTTCGTTCCCTACGGGAATTCTGGAAGGAATCGATGAGTTTGCCGGTTTTAGAGCGAAGCTCTATGCGGTCGAATCCGACTTCAGGAAGCACATTGTGCTTCTCATAGGCTGAGCGTTGCAACGCAAGGCGAGTGACGGAAGCCGACAGCTTGAAAACGCCATAGGCAGCTGACTTCGTCAGCTTAACCGTATCGACATGAACGAAGCGACCTTCGGTCGGATTGTACCTAGAGCGCACAACGCTGAAGAGTCGGGATTTTGCGGCGGGATTTTTCGGAGCGGATTTTTGCATACCCTTCACAACCCCCGCCTCCGCATTATGCGCCTCCCGCGCCTAGACAGCGCGAGCGCACAGCACGGGTCACAAGAGAACCGACAACACCTCATCCCATAGGGATGGGACGGAACCACCGGAAACAGGGCGGCTTTTACGCTCCCAACCGTAGGTTGGAGTAATCTGCCAGTTTTCCAGCCCTTCCCAGCCCTTGACCCTTCGGGTCATTTTCAGATTCGGTCAGCCCCTCAGAGCCAAAAAGGCCCAGACGAAGTCTGCCGCTCAGTCCAAGTCCGCTGCCCTTCTGCTTACAAGCTACTTCGTAGCTAGTAAGCTGAAGGGGCCGTCCTGTCAAGCGCCCACGCGATGAAAAAGCATGCTTTTTCTGCGCCCAAGGCTCGGGTATGCCCGCGTGCGGGGGTACGGGCGTGGCGCGGATTCGATTGCCCCCCACCAAAATCATACCCACAAAGTTTTACCGGGGTGGAGTATTGCTCCGGCCCGAAGGACCGTTATTGGGGTAGTAGGGAACGGCTTCTTTGAGGAGGGCGGCGGAGACGAAGGCGCGAGCTTCCTCAACGATGGCTTCGTCTTTGAGGTGGGACCAGCGGCGGGTCATGACGATGGCGAGGAGTGGGGAGTCTGGGGAGTGGCGGCGGACGTGGCGCCAGGCATAAGCGACGATGTGATTGTGGATGAGGCCGACTTTCAGTCGCCAGCGGAAGGCGGGATTGTCGTGGTGACGGTTGAGTTCGGCGAGGGAGGCGAGGATGTAGGTTTCGAGGAGGTCAGCGTTTTGCTTGAGGAGGCGGTGGTCGATTTCGTCGGAGAATTCACGGCGGAGGACGAAGCGAAGGAAGAGCCAGATGCCGGCGATGATGCCCATGAAGGCGAGGTAGAAGGAGAAATCCACGGCATGGTAAGATAGCAAAAATTTTTTATGGGGATGGGGTTGACATCGACTATAGGATAGTTGAGGGTGGGGGATGGGAAATTTATGGCGGAGTTTGTATGTGGCATTTTGGCTGGCGTGGGCCATCACGTTTTATCGGTGGCTGCTCACTGACCACAGCCCCTTGCGCATGGAGCGCGGGTTTTATGCGTTGGGGATAATCGTGTGCGTGGTGATGCTCAACGTGGGGGTGATGGTGTATCTGCATAACCACAACAAGCTATGAGCACCGACAAGAAGAAGACCAAGGCGCAGGCGGCGCTGGCATACTGGCTGAAGGCGAATCCTGGATGGGAGCAGGGCTCGCATTTGGCCCCCGGCTGGATTGATCTTCTGCGCGCCATCATTGACGCGCTGCCCGATGACCCTGAGCCGCCAAAGCCGAGGGTGATTTGGGCAATCCCCGAGGATGGGCGAAGCTGGCTCAGCGAGGAGTCCATCGGCGATCACTTCAAGCCCATGGCGCGCAAGTTTGTGGAGGTGCTCGAGTGAAAGCCAAGGACTGCATCAGTAAGGAAGCCATCAACAATCGGTTCCTCGCGACGAGCGACAAGATCACCGGCCTGTATCTGAAGAGCCTCTTCGGCAACATCGAGAAGGAGGCCCTGGCCCGGCTGCGCAGGCTTCATCCCAGAGCCAGCGATCGGGAGATTAAGAAGCTGCGCCGCCAGGAGCGCAAGGCGCTGGAAAAAGAGTGGAACAGCCCCCTGGCCAAGGCCGAGCGGCGCATCCGGGAACTGGAGACTCACCTGGAGCAAATCAAGGCGGTGGTCAATGACCCGCACTATATTGATAACCTATGCCCGTAATGGAAAAATGTACCAAGTGGCGATATAGCAAAAGGCAGGCTGAAACCGTGCGCAACTCGAGGCTCCGCGCCCGGCATGGCCGCCCCGACCAACTGCGCATCTACCACTGCCCCGTGTGCAACCACTGGCACCTCACCCACACCCCCAGATGAAGCGGCATGGACGCACGCCCGCCCAGGTGCAGGCTGCCATCATCCGCAAACGCAAGACCGCCGCCAAACGCCAGAAACTGGCCGCCTCCGGCTGGTGGCTTCGCAGAAAAGGCTATGACCAGAAAACCGCCGCCCACTGGCTCGGGGTAAATCCCCGGATCTTAAAGGAAGCGATGGATCAATATCCCCCATGAAAAAGACCCGAGAGAAATTGTTCGACCCCATCGTCATCCCCCGCAAAACGAAGGATGATGAATTGGTTGCGTCGATGTCGTGGCCACCAGACTTCACTAAATGTGATACTGCCACCCTGGTCAAGGACTTGGGCGAGTTGCATTTGAGGGTGAAGGAGGCCATTGAACAGGCTCCGAAGGATTTCCGGGTGCCGCAGTGGGAGGAGAATGTGGCCCTCCTTGAGGCAGTCATCCTGCGGCTGGAGCATTACTCCAAGCATGACAAGCCTGTCCTGGGCACGGATCCCAACCAGCAGTGGATCACCGTCTCTCCCGGCTTCAACCCCTTCCAGTTCCAGGCCAAGGGATTTGGTCAGGCCACCAGGAGCGAGTGGAACGAGCAGCTGAGCGAGCCGAAGACCATGATGGAAACGCTGCTGGAGCTGCGCTGCCACGCCAGCCTGAAGGTTCCCAGCCCGGAGGAAGTCAGATACCGGCTGGGCAACGCCGACTTCAACAAGCTGACGGAGGAAATCCACCAGCATCACGTCCTCAAGTATAACTACAAGCCCACCCACACCACGGAGTACAACGGGGTGCCCATTTTTCTGGTGGCCGATCCTGCCTTTGCGGCCATCACCTTTCGCAGCGGGTATGAAAACTGGACCATCAAGTACATGGGCGGGGGCAATTATCACTTCCTGAAAGAATAGAATGATCATCTGGGCCACCCACACCTCCGACCCATCCTGGAAGGCGCTCTCTGCCGTCACGGTGCCCCTGTGGCGGGAGTTCTCCGACACGGTGGGCCACGACCTGCACATCGACATCTCCGACCACGACCCGGCCTACCACCACAGCTTCCATAAGATGGACAAGCTGCGCCGCTTCCTGGCAGCCAACCCAGCGGAGCTGGTCATGGCCATCGACCTGGACATCATCCCCACCTTCATCAAGAAGGGCGCCTACTGGACCGGATACCTGAACGGGGAAAACACCGGCATCCCCACCAACGGAAAGCTGGTCTACCAAAAGGACATCAACGGGATCAACTCCGGGGTCATGATGCTGGGCTACGGGCCCAAGGAGATGATGTGGCTGCGGGCCATTCATGCGCTCAGGAGCGTCTGCTCCTCGGAGCAGCATGCCATGTGGCTGCTGCATGAGGCGTTCTGGGCCGATGGCAACATCATCCCGCAGCCGTTTTTCAACTCCATCCCCTATGACGAGTACCCCGACTACGGGGAGAAGAGCGAGTTCGAGGGCCAGTGGAAACCGGGGCATTTCACCTGCCACCTGCCTGGCATGACCAACGAGCGGCGCATCGAGCTTTTCACCCAGAAGTACATCCCGCAAATCGTCCGATGAAACTCAAGGCTTACTACATCGGCAAGGGGCCGAAGCTCACGAGCGAGCACAAGGCCAAGAT
>Ga0306921_10000577_pt1 | contig 33104 bp, 27 predicted proteins | sample sta12Cox44000080_FD_203760 | JGI IMG/M metagenome (GOLD analysis project Ga0306921, IMG submission 203760) | Lab enrichment of tropical soil microbial communities from Luquillo Experimental Forest, Puerto Rico - statoxic.12C.oxic.44.000.080 (v2)... | ecosystem: Environmental > Terrestrial >... | reverse complement strand
ATTTCGGCGGCGCGGATATCCAATTAGGCAACTCCCTTCATGGCAAGCTGCAGGCGCGCGAGCTTGCTGCGGATGGACGAATCGAACAGGCGCGAACCGACCTTCACGACGAGGCCGCCGAGAATGTCGGGATCGACGCGCGCGTCGATGGAAACCTTGGCGCCGCCCAGCACCGAGCGCAGCACGTCGCCGAGCTGCTGGGTCTGGGCCGGAGTGAGTGCCACGGCCGAGGTGACCACTGCCGTAGTCTCGCCGCGGCGACGCGCCAGCTCGGCGAGGAATGCGGTGGCCATGGCCGGCAGATCACGCGCGCGGCCGTTGTGGGCCACGGTGCCGATGAAATTGCGCGTCAGGCCGGCGATGCCGGCGGCGTCGAGCACGGCAAGCAGCGCCTTGCCCTGCAGTTCACGATTGATGACGGGGCTGGCGATCAGCCGGGAGAGTTCGGGGCTCTCAGCCACGAGCCGGCGGAAAGTGGTGAGGTCCTGGGCGACCTGGTCGAGCGTTCGGGCATTGTCCGCCAGGTCAAAAAGGGCGCTGGCATAGCGTCCGGCGACGCCTGAGATGGCGGAAGTTGACACGTCGAAAGCCTCTCCCATGCCTTGTTGGCGGGCTGGCAAGCCGTTGAATCCCCGAACTTTTCCGGATGCACGGCGTTGCCCCACGCCGGAAAAGCGCGCGTTGCTACCATGCGGTTTTGTGCGGCGCAAGGACGCCAAAAGCCCGTATTACCTCGCTTTTCCGCACACATCGTCACAGGAAAGAATAAGGATCGACATCGACTTGCAGGCGCACTGATCCGGGCAAGCCGATGTGCTGCAGCCAGCCGTGCAGCAGCGGTTGCACCGCGATATCGCGCGTCGCCTTGAGCAGGAAGCGGCGGCGGTGGCGGCCGCGGAGCAGCGACATCGGCGCCACCGAGGGCCCGAGCACGCTGATGCCGTCCTGGCGCGGCGCCCGGCGCGCGAGGGCTGCACAAACATTGTCAACCGCCGCCGGATCGGGCCCCGAGACCACCAGCGAGGCGAGCCTTCCGTAAGGCGGCATGCCGGCCGCCGAGCGATCGGCCAGCTCGGCCGCGACGAAGCGATCGCGGTCGTTGGCGACCAGCGCCTGCATCACCGGATGTTCCGGCATATGGGTCTGCACCAGCGCGCGGCCGGGCCGGTCCTCGCGCCCGGCACGGCCCGCCACCTGGTAAAGCAGCTGGAACGTCCGCTCGGCCGCGCGCAGGTCGCCGCCATTCAGGCCAAGGTCGGCATCGACTACGGCGACCAAGGTCAAATTCGGGAAGTGGTGGCCTTTCGCCGCCATCTGCGTGCCGATCAGGATGTCGATCTCGCCGTTGGTCATGCGATCGACCGCATCGGCCGCCTCGTTGCGGTTCATCAAGGTGTCCGAGGTGAAGAGCTCGATGCGCGCCGTGGGAAAGAGCTCATGCGCCTCCTCGGCCAGCCGCTCCACGCCTGGCCCGCAGGCGACGAACTGGTCGGCGGCGCCGCACGACTTGCAGGCGAGCGTCGGCGGCTCGCTGTAGCCACAGTGATGGCAAACAAGCGTGCGGCGGAAGCGGTGCTCGACCAGCCAGGCCGAGCATTGCGGGCACTCGATGCCGTGGCCGCAGGCGCGGCAGAGCGTGATCGGCGCATAGCCGCGGCGATTGAGGAACAGCAGCGTCTGCTCGCCTGCCGCCAGAGTCTTGCGCATGGCGTCGACCACCGGCGGCGACAGCCAGCGGCCGCGATCGGGCGGATATTTCCGGAGATCGACGGCGGAGATCACTGCCAGCCGCTGCCCGCCATGGCGGTCCGGCAGATGCAGCGCGCCGTAGCGGCCCGAGGTGACGTTGGTGACGCTCTCCAGCGACGGCGTCGCCGAGGCCAACACGATCGGCGCCGAAACAAGCCGCGCGCGCACCACCGCCATGTCGCGCGCGTTGTAGGTGACGCCGTCCTCCTGCTTGAACGAGGTGTCGTGCTCCTCGTCGACCACGATCAGGCCGAGATCGGCGAACGGCAGGAACAGCGCCGAGCGCGCGCCCACCACTACGCCGACGCGGCCCTCGGCGATCGCCCGCCAGGTCTCACGGCGCTCCAGGCTGGTCAGGCCCGAATGCCAGGCGGCCGGCGTGCAGCCGAAGCGGTCCTCGAAACGTTTTAGCCACTGCGCGGTGAGCGCGATTTCAGGCAGCAGCACGAGCGCCTGGCGGCCCGCCGCAAGGGCCGCGGCAATGGCCTCGAAATAGACCTCGGTCTTGCCCGCGCCCGGCACGCCATCGAGCAGGGTCGCGGAGAAAGCATGCGCCTTCACCCTGTCTATCAGCGCTTCGGCCGCGGTGTGTTGCTCGGCCGACAAGGTCGGGCCGTCGCGCGTGCCGTCGGGCCGCGGGAAGGAGCGGCGCACGGTGCGCTCCAGGCCCTCGAGCAGGCCGGCCGAGGCCATGGCCTTGATCACCGATGTACCGACACCCGCCAGATGGGCGAGCTCGGCTATCGGCATCGCCGGCCCGTCCTTCAGCGCCGCGAGCACACGGCGGCGCTGCGGCGTCAGCTTGAGCGACGGATCGTCGGCCGCAGTGGACGGCCGATAGACCAACTCGGTCTTGGGCGCTTCCAGCGCCGAGGTCGAGCCCAGCGCCATGCGCAGCACCGCGCCGGGCGGCGACAACGTGTAGGCCGAGACCCAATCGATGAAGCGGCGCAGCGCGTCGGCCATGGGCAGCGCCGGCAAGATCTCGATCACGTCGCGCAACTTCTCGGTCGCAACCTCGCCCGTGCCCTCGCCCCACACCACGCCCAGGGTCTCGCGCTTGCCGAGCGGAACCACCACGAAGTGGCCGGGAGCAACCTCGACGCCCTCGGGCACGCTATAGTCGTAGGCGTCGGCCAGCGGCAAAGGCAGCAGGACCCGCACGGTCTTTCGGCTGACCTTGGCGGCGGCGTTTTCCACCGAATCAGCCCCCACGGGCGGGGTCCGGTCTGCTAGAAATTGTGGTGGCGTGTCCATCCGAACCACTGGGCATTGAGGTAGTTTATATGAAGTTCTTCGTCGATACCGCCGACGTCGCCGAGATCAAGGATCTCGCGGCGTCCGGACTGCTCGACGGGGTGACGACCAATCCCTCCCTGATCATGAAATCGGGCCGCCCGATGCTCGAGGTGATCAAGGAGATCTGCGCCATCGTGCCCGGCCCGGTCAGCGCCGAGACGGTGGCGACCGACCACAACAAGATGCTCGAGGAAGGCAGGAAGCTTGCCAAGATCGCCAAGAATGTGGCGGTCAAGGTGCCGCTGACGCCCGACGGGCTGAAGACCTGCAAGGCACTGTCGACCGAGGGCACCATGGTGAACGTGACGCTCTGCTTCTCGGCCGCGCAGGCGCTGTTGGCCGCCAAGGCCGGCGCCAGCTTCATCTCGCCCTTCGTCGGCCGCATCGACGACAATGGCCACGACGGCATGGCGCTGATTGAGGACATCATGGCGATCTACCGCCAGTACCCGCACTTCAAGACCGAGGTGCTGGTGGCATCGGTGCGCCACACCCAGCACGTCGTCCGAGCCGCCAAGCTCGGCGCCCATGTCGCCACGCTGCCGCCCAACGTGCTGCGCGGCCTGTTCAAGCACGTGCTGACCGATGCGGGCTTGAAGGCCTTCCTCGACGACTGGGCCAAGACGGGGCAATCAATCCTATGAGCGGTGATGGTACCGTTCCCGCCCCCGACGGTTCGGGCCGGCAGGTGAAAGTGATCACCGCCGACGACGTCGTGGCCTATCTCAAGGCCCATCTCGACTTCTTCGACAAGCATGGCGAGCTTACGAGCGAGCTGGGGCTGACGCCGCGCGTCAGCGGTCCGGGTGTGATCGACATGCAGCAGGCGATCCTGAAGCGCCTGCGCAGCGAGATCGACCGGCTGAAGAACGAGCGCACCGAGATCATCGCCAACTCCAAGCAGAACCAGATCGTGCAGAACCGCATCCAGGCGGCGGTGATCTCGATCATCCAGGCGACGACCTTCGAGAAGATGATCCACGTCGTCACCCACGAGTTGCCCGAGCTGCTGGACGTCGATTTCATCACCCTCGCGATCGAGGCCAACGCCGACGCGCCCAAGCGGGTGCCGGTGCGCGGCGTCTACGTGCTGGCGCCGGGCGCCATCGACGCCGCGATCGGGCCCGAGAAGCATGCGCGGCTGCGCAGCCACATCGCCGGCGAAGAGGCGTTCTTCGGCGACGTCGCGCGCTTCGTGAAGTCCGACGTGCTGATGCGGCTCAAGGTCTCGTCGGGCTCGCCCGACGGCATCATGTGCTTCGGCTCGCGCAATCCCGAGGCGTTCGGCCCGGAGATGGCGACCGAGCTCTTGTTCTTCCTGGCCAAGGTGCTGGAAAACACGATCCGCGCCTGGCTAGACCTGCCTGAATGAAATTCAGGCAGGTCATCCTGAGCGGAGCCGCGCATCGCGCGGCGCAGTCGAAGGACCTTTCTGACATTTCTAGCCGGCAAAAGAGATCCCTCCACTTCGCCTCGCTTCGCTCGGCTTCGGTCGGGATGACGGGAGAGGCGCGGCTCGACCAGCCATGACAACCAAGCTCGCCGAGGCGCGCACGGCGTGGCGCGACTGGCTGCAGAGCGAGCGGCGCCTGAGTGGCCACACCTTGGTCGCCTACGAGCACGACGTCGCGAGCTTCCTGGGCTTCATGACCAAATATCTCGGCGATACGCCGACGCTGGAGCAGCTCAGCAAGCTCAAGCCCGCCGAGTTCCGCGCCTGGCTGGCCGAGCGGGCCCGCGAGGGCATGGCGCGCACCTCGACCGCCCGCGCCTTCTCCTCGCTGCGCTCGTTCTTCCGCTTCCTCGACAAGCGCGGCCTCTGCCACAACGCCAGCATCGCCGCCATCCAGACGCCCAAGCTGCCGCGCTCGATCCCCAAGGCCCTGTCGGAAGACGACATGACCGAGCTTCTGGACACAGCGCCCGACCGTGAACGCGACGCGTGGATCGATCTGCGCGATACCGCGGTCCTGCTGCTGCTCTATGGCGCGGGCCTGCGCATCGGCGAGGCGCTGGGGCTCAGCAAGGGCACGGTCGACGACCTCTTGAAGAGCGGCCGCGACACGCTCTCGATCATCGGCAAGGGCAACAAGACCCGGCTGGTGCCGCTGCTGCCGCAGGCGGTCGAGGCGCTGGGCGCCTATCGCGAGGCCTGCCCGTTCATGAAAGCGCTCGGCCCGGGTGACGCCTTCTTCCTCGGCGCCCGCGGCGCGCCGCTCGATCCGGCGATCGTGCAGAAGCGGGTGCGCGAGCTGCGCCATCAGCTCGGGCTGGCCGACAGCGTGACGCCGCATGCGCTGCGCCATTCCTTCGCCACTCACCTGCTGGGCGCGGGCGGCGACCTGCGCACCATCCAGGAGCTTCTGGGGCACGCCAGCCTGTCGACCACCCAGCGTTACACCGATGTCGACGCGGCGCGCCTCAGCGCCGTCTATCGCGCCGCCCATCCGCGGGCGAAGGTGCGCTAGCCGCAACAATCTTTCAGGCGTTTACCGTATATTTCCCACGGCGTGGGAAACGTCCGATGCCGATGGCATCGGGCTTTTGGCTACTTTTTACCATTTGGGGCCCCACCCCCTCTTTCGAAAAGCTTGACAGGTTTTCGCGCAAGTAGGGTCAACGATCGATCGGCAACGTCTTAGCGAGGAACGCCTTCACGTCACCGACGAACTGCTGCCAGGCCACCTCGTTGGCGCCATAGTGCGCGCCGCAGCAGCCGCCGGGCTTGCTGCGATTGCCGACGCCATCGAGATAGCGCACCGGCAGGCCAAGCGCGTCGAAGCTGTGATGGGCGCCGGGATAGACGTGCGTTTCGATCGAGTCGCGGCCGGCCTTCACGCGGTCGAGCAACGCCTGGCATTGCCGCACCGGCGTCCAGTCGTCGAGTTCGCCCATCGCCATCATCATCGGCTGGCGCAGCAGCAGGTCGGCGCCCAGCGCGTCGCCCAGCCCGCAATCGGGATAAACCAGGATCGCCGCCCGCCAGCCGCTCGGCACCCGGCTCTCGACGCCAGTCGAGAAGGCGCGCAGCAGGCCCACGCCGCCACCGTAGGAGTAACCCATGAAGGCGAGCTGCCCCGCCTTGACGTAGCTCTGGCCGGCGAGCCACTTGCCCGCCGCGTCGATGTCGAGCGCACGCTTCTCGGCGGCGGCCTGGCTCGGCCAGTTGCGGCCGCACACGTCCTTCAGGCCGCGCGAGCTGAAACTGTCGACCACCAGAGCGACATAGCCCCAGTCCTTCAGGAGCTCGGCCATGCGCGTGTTGTTGGCGCCGATGCCGCCGCAGCCATGGAAGATCGCTACCGCCGGCGCGGGCGTCCTGGCCGGCAGATAGAGCTGGGCCGGGATGTCGATCCGGAGCTCGGGCGAGCCGCCGTCGATCTTTACGCGCACGGCCTGCTGGGCGTGCGCGCCCGCAGCCCAAGCCATGATGAACGCCAAGCAGTACAGCCACTTCACGACGGCCCCGCCAACGAGATCCGCAGTTCATAGCGCCGCGTCTCGCCGGGCGCGAGCAGCGGCTCCTCGCCGCTCAGGCCGCCGTCGAGGCGCTCGCTGGTGCAGGGCTCGACGCTCAGCACCCCCTTGTCGGGCGAGAGGTCGCCCCAGAGCTGCAGGTGAGGCAGGGTTTCGCCGGTCCAGGTGAACGTGATCTCGACGCTCGGAGTCGCGACGGTGCACTCGGCACCGCCATCGTCGACCGGATAGCTCACGCTGCCCAGCGCCACATCGGGCACCTCGAGCGGACCGAGGCGCCGCCGAGTGCCCTGGCGCACGACCGTGCCATCGGCGAGCGCTGGGCGGCCGATATTGAAATGGTAGAGGCTCGCCTGGCGCTGAGGCGTCGGGCTGAGGTTTTCGACGATGTCGACGATCGAAAAGCTGCAGCCGTCTGCGGGCGCCTCGATCCGCCGCTTGAGTCGAAAGCCCGGCTGGCGCACCTCGCCTTCACAAAACAGGACGCTCCGCTCGCCATTGATGCCGATTCCCATGAGATCAGCCGGCGTGAACGGCAGGCTGCCGTGAAGCGGATGGCCGTTGGCGGGCTGGCGGATGTGCTCGAGGCCGCCGGTGACCAGGAAGCCCGAAAACAGGCGATTGAAGCCACGGCCTTCGTCGGCATGCGGGTCGTGCCCGGCAGGATGACGAAACTTGGCGGGGCCTATCCATCCAACATGCTCGCCGCGCCACAGCAGAGCGCCGACATCCAGCGAGCGGTCGACCAGCACCGTGAAGGCAAGCCCGCCTTTGGTTGCGAATTCGACCGCGCGTGTGCCATCGATCTCGATCTCGCGTAGCACGTTTATGCGGCCTTGGCCGGCAGATCGATTCCCAGACGCCGGAAGGCTTCCGGCGGGGCGTCATTCCCCGCCATCAGGGCGGCCATCAGGTTGGCCAGCCGCTGTTCCTGCGCGGCGTCCCGGATCGGATGCTCCTGGCCGGGATCCTTCTGCAGGTCGTAGAGTCGCGTCTCGCTCTCGATCAGCGCTCCGGGGCCGTAGTTGTTGTACATCGGCGAGCGGCCGATCACCGGGACCTTGAGCAGCCGGGCGCCCTTGGTGAAGGGAAACGCCTCGGCAAGGCTCGCCTTCGCAAGCTCTTCCGGCGTGAACAGCGAATAGATGTGCGTCGGCATCACCGTGTACTGATAGACCTCCTGGTGTTTCAGGTCGGCCGGGAAGCGGTGATAGGTGTAGCGGCCGTCGGTGACGTTCACCGCCCCGCCGAAGTAGCCGAAAATCGCCGCCTCGCGCTTGGCGATCGAGCCCTTTGCCGGCAAAAGATTGCGCCCCTCCATCTCGCGCGGCATGGCGACACCGAACAGATCGAGGATGGTGGGCGCCACGTCGATCGCCTGGGTGAGCTCGCTGACACGGGCGCCGGGCTGCGGCCGCCGCGGATCGTGGGCGAAGAACGGGATGTGCACGATCTCCTCGTAGAGGTTCATGCGGTTCTTCGCCCAGAAATCGTGCTCGCCCAGTAGGAAGCCGTGGTCGGTGGTGAGGATGAAGGCCGTATCCTTCCACATGTCGTGCTTGTCGAAATAGTCGAGCAGGAGGCCGAGCTGATGATCACAGAAGGCCATCAGGGCGTAGTAGTTGGCGCGCAGCTCCTCGCACTCGTCGACCAGCTCGTCGACGCGGCCGTAGCGCGGCCAGTCCCGGATCGGCCCCTTCCAGCCGGTGTCGAACGGCTTCTTGAAGCGCGCGGGCGCGGTGAACGGCTCGTGCGGATCGAACAATTCGAGATGCATCAGCCAGCCGTCGCTGGTGCGGTTGCGGTCGAGGAACTCGAGGGCGTGCTCGAAGCACTTCACCGACGGAAAGTCCTTCTCGTCGCGGATAAACTCGCGGTTGATCATGTTCTGGTAGTGGTAGGCGCGGCGCTGCTCGCTGAACTGGTTCTTGTGATACATCTCGCGCAGCCGCTCCCAGTGCGGCTGCACCATCGCCTTCCAGCGATCGCCCTCCTGGCCGCGCACGAACTCGTAGGTGTCGTAGCGCGTGTGGTAGGTGGCGCCGCCATCCTCGAAATAGTGGAAGTGGTCGGTGATCAGGTGGCTGTAGACACCCGCCTGGTTCAGGAGATCGGGGAAGGCGTTGTCGAACGGCTCCATCGGTCCCCAGCTGCGGTGCAGGAAGTTGAGGCGGCCCGACAGGATGTCGCGCCGCGCCGGCATGCAAGGCAGGCTGCCGACATAATGCCGGTCGAAGGTCACGCAGCGCCTGGCCAGGCGGTCGAAATTGGGCGTCGGCACACGGGTGCCGCCGTAGGGGCCCAGCAGGTGCCGGTTGAGCGAATCGAAGAGCACGAACACCGCTTTCATTTGATTGCTCCCTGGGTGAGGCCTCTGACGATGAAGCGCTGGCCGATCAGCAGCAGCACCAGCGCCGGCAGGATGGACAGCGCCGCGGCGGCGGCCATCTGCGTGTAGCGAATCTCGAAATCCTGGGCGAACTTGGCGATCGCGACCGGCACGGTCGCGGTCTGCTTCATGGTGAGGTTGAGCGCGACCGCGAACTCGTTCCAGCTGAACACGAAGGTGAGGATGGCGCAGGCCGCCAGCCCCGGCGCGACCAGAGGCAGCACGATGTGGCGCAGCAACACGGCGGTCGAGGCACCGTCGATACGGGCGGCCTCCTCGAGCTCGAGCGGCACCTCGCGCACGAACACGCCCATCAGCCACAGCGCCATCGGCAGGTTGAGCACGGTGTGGGCAAGGATCAAACCGGCAAAGCTGTTCTCCAGCCCGACGCTGCGCGCCATGGTGTACCACGCGCTGGCGAGCGCGAGCGGCGGCAGCATCTGGAAGAGCAGAGCCCAGCCCAGGAAGACGTGGACGATCCAGCGTGGCCAGTCGAGCCGCGCCAGCGACCAGGCGGCGAGCGTGGCGATGGTGAGGCAGAGCACCGTGCTGGCGCCGCCGACAATCAGCGAGTTGCGGTAGTTCACCAGGAAGTCGGAGGTCTTGGAAAACAGCACCTCGGCGAAGTTGGACATCACCGGCGTGAACAGGAACTCGCCGGTGAGCAGCGAGATCTGCGTGCGAAAGCCGGCGGCGATCACCCAGATCACCGGCACGAGGATGGCCGTTCCGACGCCGACCAGGGCGGCATGGGTGAAGGCGCGGTTCGATAGCCGCCTCATCCTGCGGTCTCCGAGCGCCGCCGCACCGACAGCGCCGCGATCAGCAGCAGCGAGCAGAAGAAGATGATGGCGATCGCCATGGCCGAGCCATAGCCGGCGCGATCCTCGGTGAAGAAGCGCTGGTAGAGCGTGAAGCTCAGCACTTCGGTCGCGGTGACCGGCCCGCCGCCGGTCAACAGGTAGATCTCGTCGAACACCTTGAAGGCGATCACCAGCCGGAAGGCGAAGGTGACCAGGATGGCCGGCGCCATCAGCGGCAGGGTGATGTAGCGCAGCTCCTGCCACCAGGTGGCGCCGTCGATCTTGGCCGCTTCATAGGGGTCTTGCGGCAGCGACTCGAGGCCGGCCAGCAACAGCAGGAAGCAGAACGGCGTCCAATGCCAGATGTCGACGACGATCACCGAGGCGAGCGCAGTCTCCTTGTCGCCCAGCCAGTTGCGCGGCTCCAGGCCCGCCAGATCGGTGATCTGATTGACCAGGCCGAAATCGAAGTTGAGCATCAGCTTCCAGATCGCGCCGATGACGATGCCGGGAATGAGAATCGGCAGGATGAACAGGGCACGATAGATCACCCGCCCGCGCGTCACGCGGCTGCACAGCAGCGCCAAGGCGAAGCCCAGCAGCATCTGGCCGCCCACCGCGCCGATCGCGAAGACGATGGTGTTGCGAAAGCCGGCGCGCAGCAGCGGATCAGACGGCAGCGCCAGATAGTGCGAAAGACCGGCGGGCGTGAAGGTCGGCTTTCCGCCCGACCAGGTCACGGTATGGAAGCTCGTATAGACCAGGTTGGCGAGCGGCAGCAGGCCCAAGGCCAACATGAGAACGAGCGCCGGCCCGAAGGTCGCCCATCGCGACAGCGCTGAGTCTCCGGTCATTTGATCAGCGGAAAAAGCCTCCCTCCCCCGTCTGCGGGGGAGGTGTCCGCGTCTAAGGCGCTTTTCGAGCTTCGCTCGAAAACGCGTAAGCGGACGGAGGGGTCAAGCGTTTTCATTCGAACCCTCCAAACGAGACGGGCGACAGATTCATGACCCCTCCGTCGCCGTATGACGGCGACACCTCCCCCGAAGACGGGGGAGGAACGCTAGTTCAGCTTCGGCAGCGTGCCGGTGTTGTATTTGTACTTGGCCATCACGGCATGGATCTGGTCGGCCATGCTGTTGAGGGCGGCGACCGAGGTGATCTCGCCGGCGATCGCCTGGTTCAGCCCGAGCTCGAGAATCGGGATCACTTCGCCTGCCTCGGGGAAGTTCATGGTGCTCACCGCGTGCGGCAGGGACTCTGCGATCGCCTTCATCCAGCGGAAACGCCGCTCCTGCGCGATCGGCTCGCGATAGGGTGCGGCACTCACCGGGATGCCGCCCGCCTGCGCTGTCGCCATCTGGGCGGGCTTGGTCTGATACCAGCGCAGGAACGCCGCGGCGGCCCGCTTGCGGTCATCCGGCACGTTCCTGGCCACGCCACCCAGCCAGTGGCCGAGCCCCGGCGCCGTCGGCAGGTTGGGCGCATGCGGCGTGGCTGAAAACTCGACCTTGTCGACGACGGCTGATTTCTGCGGGTCATCCATCTGCGACCAGGCCGAGATCACCATCATGACGTGGGCGGTCTTGCCGGTGACCATGTTCTGGATCAGGTCGGCCTGGTCCATGGCGGCGGTCTTGGGATGCCCCGCCTCGCGCGCCAGCCGGATGTAGTAGTCGAGCGCGGTGCGGCCCTGCTCGCTGTTCAGCGTCACCGTGTAGTCGCCGGCCGGCTGGTTCTTGAACAGGCTGCCGCCGAAGCCGTAGAGATAAGGGTAGAAGTCGAAGCTGACGGTGGCCGGCCCGCGCGCGCCGCGCTGCACGATGCCGTACATCTTGGGCGGCTTGTTCAGCTTCTTGGCGTTGGTCTCGAGCTCGGCGAAGGTCTCCGGCGCTTTCAGCCCCGCTTCCTTGTAGAGATCGCCGCGGTAGTAGAGTACCGGGATCAGCGGCGAGATCGGCATCGACATCAGCTTGCCGCCCGGCGCCATGGTCTTCTTCACCGGATCGAAGAAGACAGTGTCGTTCAAGGTGAAGATGTCGGGGTCGAGCTTGAAGCCGGGATCGATGTCGCTCAGCGCCTCGACGAAGCCGCCGAAATACATCTCGGCGAACCAGCCCGAGTTCATGATCAGGACGTCGTACTGGCCCTGCTTGGCACGCACCGAATTGCGCTGCTTCTCGAGCGAGCCGGCGAACGGATTGACGTCGAGCTCGACCTTATTGCTGGTCTCTTTTTCGTAAAGCTCGACGGTCTTGCGGAAACTCTCGAACCAGGGCGACTGGTTGACGACGATGGTGATGGGCGAGACCTTGGCCTGCGCCGAGCCGACGATGGGCCTGCCCAACGTCAGGCCGGCCGCCGCCATCCCCGCCAGGGTTTGCCGCCTCGTTGCCATTGGTTTCCTCCCAGCTTCTTTGCCGTGAAGCGTGGCATGGCCCAGCCATGCCTACAAACAACTTCGAAGGCGTGATCCATAGCCTATAGGCATAGGTCAGTTACGCGGATCGGCGCGGCAGATGTCGGCGAGATCGTCGATCAGGCGCAGGGCGGCAGGCGACAGGAAGCCGCCGCGGCGGCGAACGACGCCGGCCTCGCGGCGAACGGTGAGCGGCGGCACGTTCAGCATCACCAGGCCCGCCCCTTCCTCGAGGTCGACCGTGCGCGACGTCGTGAAGGTCAGCGCATCGCAGCCCCGCAGCATGTTGAGCAGGAAGGCGTGGCTGTTGGTCTCGACCACGTTCTGCGGCGGAGCGAGGTCCTGGGCGGCGAACAGTGCGGTGAGGCGGCGCTGGGCGCGTGTGGTGCGCGGCAGCAGCACCCACGGAAAGGCTAGCAGGTCGCGCGGCGCCGGCCGCCGCCGCCTGGCCAACGGATGTCCGGCGCGGCAGCACACGCCCAGCTCGTCGGAGGCCAGCGCGCTGACCTCCAACCCGCGGCGATCCTCGGACTGCGGCAGCTCGGCGACGACGAAATCGAACTCGCCGCGGCGCAGGCCGCGAAACAGCTCCTCGTCGAAACCGCCGCCGACGCGAATGCGCACACCGGGATGGCGGACCATGGTTCGGGCGACGGCGAGCGGAAGGTGGCGGCGCAGCCAGGCCGGCCCTGCGCCCACCGAGACCGTGCCGAAATTGCCGCTGCGCAAGGCTGCGATTTCGCTCGAGGCGTCGGCGATCTGCACGCCGACCGCCTCGGCATGCCGCAGCAGGGCCTGACCGAAGTCCGTGAGCTCGACGCCGCGGGCCAGGCGATCGAATAGGCGAACGCCCAGGTCCTCCTCCAAAAGCTTGATGCTCTTGGTCAGGCTGGGCTGGGTGATGTTGAGCTCGGCCGCCGCCGCCGAGATGTTCCGGCGCTGGGCGACGCGCCGGAAATACTCGAGCTGGCGCAGATCCAAGGCCGCTGGCCTCGCGGGCCGGACCTACTTGGCGGGCGCCGGCTGCTTGAAGTGCGGCACGCCCTCGACGCGGTCGTCGAGCGCCTCGGCGCCCTCGGTCGGCAGGGTCTTGACGTAGTTCAGCGCGCCCTGGATGTCGTCCTTCCAGACCTCCTTGGGCAGGTCGTAGACGAACTCGACGCCGTAGCCGTTGGGATCGTGGATGTAGAGCGAATGGGTCATGCCGTGCTCGACCCGGCGGTCGAACTTCACGCCCTTCTTCTGCAGGTAGGCGAGGTGCTGCATCCAGGCCTCGCGATTCGGCATGGTGATGGCGATGTGGTTGATGGCGCAGGGCATGCCGAACATCGCCCATTCCTTGGGCGGCTCGGGCAGCGCCTTGTTCTCGACCAGCGCGATGTCGTGATGGTGATGGCTGCCGTCCTCGCGCTTGCCGCTGTAGAAGCGCATCTTGGGCGGGTTGGGCCGCGTCTCGGTCGGCGTCAGCTGGCCAACCATCTCGAGGCCGACGACCTCGGTCCAGAACGCGTGGCTTTCCTCGATGTCGCGGACGTTCAGCACCAGATGGTTGACGCCCCGCGGGGTGACCGGCTTGTCCATGTTGGTTCCTCCGTTGCCCACCATGATAACGCGTTACCCCGTTATACGGGAGGGGGCATTCGCGGTGGTTACCGTGGAGAAAGCACCCGCTATTTCGCGGGATTTGTCAGGTCGTCGAAGCGCTGCAGGCGGCCCGGCGCCCAGGGATGGCGCCCCGCCTCGACGATCCAGCGCGACAGGAACGGCCAGCGGCGGCGGGCGCCCTTGATCCAGTCACGGCCGGTCTCGAACTCGCTGACCAGCACGTGCAGCGCCAGGACCAGGAACAGCCAGCCCACCACCGGCAACACCCCGCCGATCGCGGCGAGGCCGAGGCAGCCGAGAAGCGTCAGGAGCTTGGCCGGCTTGGGCACTGAGACATCATGCGCCCGTTGTCTTGCAGTAGCGCTACAGGTGGATCGGTTTTTCCCACGCGGCCAGCGCTGCTTCTTTCATCGCCTCGTTGACCGTGGGATGGGCGTGGCAGACGCGGCCGATATCCTCGGCCGAGGCCTTGAACTCCATGGCCATCACCGCCTCGGCGATCATGGTGCCGGCTTCGGCGCCGATGATGTGCACGCCCAGCACCTGGTCGGTCGCCTTGTCGGCCAGCACCTTGACGAAGCCCTCGGTGGCGGCGTTGGCGCGGCTGCGCGGATCGGCGGTGAACGGATACTTGCCGATCTTGTAGGCGATGTTGGCGGCTTTTAGCTGCTCCTCGGTCTTGCCGACCCAGGCGACCTCGGGCTGGGTGTAGAGCACCGACGGCACCAGGTTCCAATCGACGTGCCCCTTCTGGCCGGCGATGGTCTCGACGCAGGCGACGCCGTCCTCGCTCGCCTTGTGGGCGAGCATCGGGCCGTCGATCGCATCGCCGATGGCATAGATGCCGGGCACCGAGGTCTGGAAGTGGCCGTCGACTTCTATGCGGCCGTGCGTCGTCAGCTTGACGCCCGCCTTGTCGAGGCCGAGGCCCTGCAGGTAAGGCCGCCGGCCGATGCTAACCAACACGATGTCGGCCTCGACCGTCTCGGCCGTGCCGCCTTTGGCGGGTTCGACGGTGAGCTTCACGCCGGCGCCCGAGGTCTCGGCCTTGGTGACCTTGCTGCCGAGCTTGAAGGTCATGCCCTGCTTGGCGAGCGTGCGCTGCAGGAACTTGGTGATCTCGTCGTCGATGCCTGGGGTGATGCGGTCCAAAAACTCGATCACCGTCACCTCGGAGCCGAGCCGCCGCCACACCGAGCCCAGCTCGAGCCCGATGATGCCGGCGCCCACGATCACCAGGCGCTTGGGCACCTCGGCCAATTCGAGCGCGCCGGTCGAGGAGACGATTTTCTTCTCGTCAACCGTGACGCCGGGCGGCGGCGTCACTTCCGAGCCCGAGGCGATCAGGATGTTCTTGGCGGCGAGCGTGTCCTTCACCGCGCCATCGGCGCCCAGCACCGAGACCACGCCCGCCTTGTCGATCCGCCCGGTGCCCTGAAACGCGGTGATCTTGTTCTTGCGGAACAGGAAGGCGACGCCCTTGGTGGTCGCCTCCACCACCTCGCTCTTGCGCTTCTGCATCTGGGCGAGATCGAGCTTGGGCGACCCGAGCACAATGCCGTGCTGTCCCAGGTCGTGGCCCGCCTGCTCGAACAGGTGCGACGACTGCAGCAACGCCTTGGACGGAATGCAGCCGACATTCAGGCAAGTGCCGCCGAAGGTGGCGCGCTTCTCGACCACCGCCACCTTCATGCCGAGCTGGGCGGCGCGGATCGCCGCCACATAGCCGCCCGGTCCGCTGCCGATCACGACAAGGTCGAAGGTGTCAGCCACTACCCGTCACCCCGAGCGAAGCCGAGGGGCCTCTTTTCGTCTGCCCACATGAAAGGTCCCTCCACTCCGCTTCGCTCCGGTCGGGATGACGGTATTGGCGTTGATCAGACCCCGAGCAACAGGCGCTCGGGATCTTCGATGCATTCCTTGACGCGCACCAGGAACAGCACCGCCTCGCGGCCGTCGATGATGCGATGGTCGTAGGAGAGCGCGAGATACATCATCGGCCGTGCCTTGACCTCGCCGCCCACCACCATCGGCCGCTGCTGGATCTTGTGCATGCCGAGGATGCCCGACTGCGGCGGGTTGAGGATCGGCGTCGACATCAGCGAGCCGTAGACGCCGCCGTTGGAGATGGTGAAGGTGCCGCCGGTCAGGTCGGCAATGGCGAGCTTGCCGTCGCGCGCCTTGCGGCCGAGCTCGGCGATGCCCTTCTCGACCTCGGCGAACGACCTGGTGTCGGCGTCGCGCAGCACCGGTACCACCAGGCCCTGCGGCGTGCCGACGGCGACGCCGATGTCGTAGTAGTTCTTGTAGACCAGGTCCTCGCCGTCGATCTCGGCATTGACCGCCGGCAGCTCCTTGAGGCCGGCGATGCAGGCTTTGACGAAGAACGACATGAAGCCCAGCCGCGCGCCGTGCTTCTTCTCGAAGTCTTCCTTCAGCCGATCGCGCAGCGCCATGACGTTGGTCATGTCCACCTCGTTGAAGGTGGTGAGCATGGCGGCGGTGTTCTGTGCTTCCTTGAGGCGATTGGCAATGGTGCGGCGCAGCCGCGTCATCTTCACCCGCTCCTCGCGGTCGGCGCGCGGGCGCGGACCCGACGGCACGGCCGGACGCGCGGCGGGCGCGGCCGTCTGGGAGGAGGTTTGGGCGGAAATCTGCGACGAGATCGACGACAGGGCCGCCATCACGTCGGCCTTGGTGGCGCGGCCGTCCTTGCCTGTCGGCTGGATGCTGGCGGCAGCGACCGCGCGCTCCTCGGCGAGCTTGCGCACGGCTGGGCCGGACGCGGCGAGATTGACCACGTTGGCAGCTTGAGGGGCGGCTTGCGGCGCCGCCTGAGGCGCCGCCGCTGGCGCGGGAGCAGGCTGCGGCTTGGGCGCGGCGGGTTGCGGCGCGGACGCCGCCGCAGGCTTTGGCACCGCGCCGGCGCCGGCTTCGATATGGCAGAGCACGCCGCCCACCTGCACCGTGGCGCCCTCGGCCACGGCAAGCTCGGCGATGGTGCCGGCTACCGTGGCATTGACCTCGACCGTGACCTTGTCGGTCTCGAGCTCGCACAAGGGCTGGTCGATGGCGACGCTGTCGCCCGCCTTCACCATCCACTTGGACACGGTCGCCTCGGTGACCGATTCGCCCAGTGCCGGGACCTTGATCTCGACCGCCATGACTACTCTCCTCAGCCGATCGTCAACGCGCGGTCGACCAGATCAGCCTGTTCCTTCAGATGCGTGCGCGCCGAGCCGGTGGCGGGCGAGGCCGCTTCGGGCCGGCCGACATAGACCGGGCGCTTGGCCTTGACGTCGATCGCGCTCAACGCCTTGTCGATGCGGCGGTCGACGAAGTGCCAGGCGCCCATGTTCTCCGGCTCTTCCTGGCACCACACCACCTCGGCGTTGGGATATTGTGACAGCCGCATGCCGAGCCGATTGATCGGGAACGGATAGAGCTGCTCGATGCGCAGGATGGCGATGTCGTCGATCTTGCGCTTGCGCCGCTCGGCCACGAGATCGAAGTAGACCTTGCCGCTGCACAGGATGACGCGGCGCACGCGACCGGCGTCGGTGAGCGGGTCGGTCTCGAGCAGGATGCGCCGGAAACTCGATCCAGGCCCCATGTCCGCGAGCGTCGAGACGCACTCCTTGTGGCGCAGCAGCGACTTGGGCGTCATCACGATCAACGGCTTGCGGAAGCTGCGGCGCACCTGGCGGCGCAGCGCATGGAAATAGTTGGCCGGTGTCGTCGGCACGATCACCTGCCAGTTGTCGTCGGCCGAAAGCTGCAGGTAGCGCTCGAGCCGGGCCGAGCTGTGCTCGGGCCCCTGCCCCTCGAAGCCGTGCGGCAAGAGCATCACCAGGCCGTTCATGCGCAGCCACTTGCTCTCGCCCGAGCAGATGAACTGGTCGATGATGACCTGCGCGCCGTTGGCGAAGTCGCCGAACTGCGCCTCCCACATCACCAGCGCATTGGGCTCGGCCGAGGAGTAGCCGTACTCGAAGCCCAGCACGCCCGCTTCGTTCAACGGGCTGTCGATCACCTCGAAGCGCGCCTGGCCGTACGACACGTTGTTCAGCGGCACGTAGCGGGCATCGGTCGCCTGATCGACCAGCACCGAATGGCGCTGCGAGAAGGTGCCGCGGCCGGAATCCTGGCCGCTCAGACGCACTGGCGTGCCTTCGGCCAGCAGCGTGCCCCAGGCCAGCGCCTCGCCGGTCGCCCAGTCGATGTCCTTGGCTGTCTCGATGGTCTTGCGCTTCTCAGCCAGCAGGCGGGCGATTTTGCGGTTGAGGTCAAAATCCTTGGGCGGCTCGGAGAGCGCCTTGCCGACGGCGATCAGCTTGTCGGTCTCGACCGCGGTCGTGCCCTTGCGGTCCTCCTCGCCGGGCGCCTCGGTGAAGCCCGACCATTTGCCCTCCAGCCAGTCGGCCTTGTTGGGCTTGTAGTTGGTGGCGGCCTCGAGTGCGTTGTCGAGCTTTTCGCGCAACGCCGCGTCCATCCCTTGCACTTCGGCAACCGTGATCACGCCCTCGGCCTCAAGCCGCGCGGCGTAGACTTCCTTCACTGTCTTGTGGGCCGCGATCTTCTTGTACATCAGCGGCTGGGTGAACATCGGCTCGTCCGACTCGTTGTGCCCGTAGCGGCGGTAGCAGAACATGTCGACGACGATGTCGCGCTTGAAGTGCTGGCGGAACTCGGTGGCGATGCGGCAGGTATGGACCACCGCCTCGGGATCATCGCCATTCACGTGCAGGATCGGCGCCTGCACGATCTTGGCCACCTCCGTGCAGTAGGGTCCCGAGCGCGAATAGGTCGGCAGTGTGGTGAAGCCGATCTGGTTGTTGACCACCAGATGGATGGTGCCGCCGATGCGGTAGCCGCCGAGGTCGGAGAGGTCGAGCGACTCGGCCACCAGCCCTTGGCCGGCGAAGGCTGCATCGCCGTGCATCAGGATCGCCATCACCTGGCTGCGGTCCTCGTCGTGGCGCTGGTCCTGCTTGGCGCGTGCCTTGCCCAGCACCACCGGATTGACCGCCTCGAGATGCGACGGATTGGGCGACAGCGAGAGATGAATGACCTGCCCGTCGAACTCGCGGTCGGCCGAGGCGCCGAGGTGATACTTCACGTCGCCCGAGCCGCGCATCTCCTCGGGTTGCGAGGAGCGGCCCTGGAACTCGGAGAATAGTGCGGTGTAGCTCTTGTGCATGACGTGCACGAGGGTGTTCAGCCGGCCGCGATGAGGCATGCCGATCACGACTTCCCTGACACCGAGCTGGCCGCCGCGCTTCAGGATCTGCTCGATGCCCGGAATCAGCGCTTCGCCGCCGTCGAGGCCGAAGCGCTTGGTGCCGACGAACTTGATGCCGAGATACTTCTCCAGCCCCTCGGCCTCGACCACGCGCTGCATGATCATGTGACGGCCTTCGAGCGTGAAGTCGGTGCGGTTCTCGACGTGCTCGATGCGCTCCTGGATCCATGCCTTCTGGTCCGGATCGGAGATGTGCATGTACTCGACGCCGATCTTGCCGCAGTAGGTCTTGCGCAGGCGGTCCATGATCTGGCGCAGGGTGGCGGCATCGCCCAGGCCCAAGGTGCCGAAGATCAGGATCGGGCGGTCCCAGTCCTCGTCCTTGAAGCCGTAGGTCTTGGGATCGAGCTCCTGGTGCGGCGCCTGGCGGACCAGGCCCAGCGGATCGAGATCGGCCTCGAGATGGCCGCGGATGCGGTAGCTGCGGATCAGCAGGAAGGCGCGCGACGTGTCGAAGGCGGCGGCGCGGATCGCCTGCTCGCCCTGCCCGGCCAGCGGCATGGTGCCGTTGCCCGCCTTGACGTTTCGGTTGGCTGCAGCGCGCGGCATCTCGGTGTCGGGCACGTCGATCACCCGCGCCCCGTTGGGCGCCCACGACGCGCCGCGCACTTCTTTCAGGACGTCGCCTCGCTCCTCGGCCAGCGCCTCAAAGAAGGTGCGCCAGTCGTCATCGACGCGGGACGGGTCCTCGAGGAAGCGGGCGTACAGCTCCTCGATGAACGGCGCATTGGCCCCAAACAGGAACGATGTCTGTTCTGCCTGCATGGCCTGAAAGCCCTCCGGGACTACTTCGGGCCGACGTTTCAGCCCTTCATTGCCTTAAGCATTTCCTCGCCCAACGCAGCGGGCGAATCGGCGACCCTGATGCCCGCCGCGCGCAAGGCTTCGACCTTGTAAGCGGCGGTGTCGTGACCGCCCGAGATCACCGCGCCGGCGTGGCCCATGCGGCGGCCCGGCGGCGCGGTGCGGCCGGCGATGAAGCCGACCACCGGCTTCTTGGTCTTCGACGCCTTGATGTATTCGGCGGCCTTCACCTCGGCGTCGCCGCCAATCTCGCCGATCATGACGATGCCCTGGGTCTCGGGATCGGGCAGCAGCATCGCCAGGCACTCGACGAAGTTGGTGCCGTTCACCGGATCGCCGCCGATGCCGATGCAGGTGGTCTGGCCCAAGCCCACCGCGGTGGTCTGCGCCACCGCTTCGTAGGTCAAGGTGCCGGAGCGCGAGATGATGCCGATCTTGCCGCGCTTGTGGATGTGGCCCGGCATGATGCCGATCTTGCATTCGCCGGGCGTGATCACGCCCGGGCAGTTGGGACCGATCAGCCGCGACTTGGAGCCACCGATCGTGCGCTTCACCTTCACCATGTCGAGCACCGGGATGCCCTCGGTGATGCAGACGATCAGCGGGATCTCGGCGTCGACCGCCTCGAGGATCGAATCGGCGGCGTAAGGCGCCGGTACGTAGATCACGCTCGCCGTGGCGCCGGTCTTTTCGACCGCCTCGGCCACGGTATCGAACACCGGCAGGTCGAGATGCTTAGTGCCGCCCTTCCCCGGCGTGACGCCGCCCACCATCTTGGTGCCGTAGGCGATCGCCTGCTCGGAATGGAAAGTGCCCTGGCTGCCAGTGAAGCCCTGGCAGATCACCTTGGTGTTCTTGTCGACGAGGACGGCCATTTAAGCGGCCTCCTTCACGGCCTGGACGATCTTTTGCGCCGCATCGGCGAGGTTCTCGGCCGAGGTGATCTTCAGCCCCGACTCTTTCAGGATCTTCTTGCCGAGCTCGACATTGGTGCCTTCGAGCCGCACCACCAGCGGCACGTGGAGGTTTACTTCGCGCGCCGCGGCGACCACGCCCTCAGCGATCACGTCGCAGCGCATGATGCCGCCGAAGATGTTGACCAGGATTCCTTCGACGTTGGGGTCCTTCATGATGATCTTGAAGGCCGCCGTCACGCGCTCCTTGGTGGCGCCGCCGCCGACATCGAGGAAGTTGGCGGGCTCCGCGCCGTAGAGTTTGATGATGTCCATGGTGGCCATGGCGAGGCCGGCGCCGTTCACCATGCAGCCGATCTGGCCGTCGAGCTTGACGTAGTTCAGCGCCCACTTGGCGGCCTCGGTCTCGGCCGGATCCTCCTCGTCGACGTCGCGCAGGCTCTCGATCTCCTTGTGGCGCTCGAGCGCGTTGTCGTCGAAGTTCATCTTGGCATCGAGGGCGATGATGTCGCCCGAGCCGGTGACGACCAGCGGGTTGATCTCGACCAGCGAGCAGTCGAGCTCGGTGAAGGCACGGTAGAGGTTGCCGAGCATCGCCACGAAGGCGTTGACCTGCTTGCCGGTAAGGCCGAGCGCGAAGGCGATCTTGCGGCCCTCATAAGCCTGGTAGCCCGAGGCAGGATCGACCGACTGCTTGACGATCTTGTCCGGCGTATCGTGCGCCACCGTCTCGATATCCATGCCACCCTCGGTCGAGGCGATGATGGAGATGCGGCTCACCACGCGGTCGACCAGCATCGAGAGGTAGAGCTCGCGTTTGATGTCGCAGCCTTCCTCGATGTAGAGCCGCTTGACGGTCTTGCCGGCCGGGCCGGTCTGCTTGGTCACCAGCTCGTGGCCCAGCATGGCCGCGGCATTGGCGCCGACTTCCTCGATCGATTTGGAGACGCGCACGCCGCCCTTGCCGTTGGGATCGTCCTTGAAGCGGCCCTTGCCGCGGCCACCGGCATGGATCTGCGCCTTCACGACGGTGACGGGGCTGCCCAGCTTGCGGGCTACGTCCATCGCCTCATCTCGGGTATAGGCGACGCCGCCCTTGAGCAGGGGGACGCCGAACTTGGCCATCAATGCTTTGGCCTGATACTCGTGGATATTCATGAAGTCCTATTGCGCTGTCCCGCTTAGGCAGGATCGTCAGCAAGAAGCGTGCACATCAATTCAGTTGCAAATTGCAACTGACCAATGATGACGGCACTTTATGAGGTGCCGCGGCCCCTTGGCAACCGACGGTCTGGTGACGCTTTTGCGACTTTGGTCTAACCGGCGGCGACGATCTTCTTGGTTGCCTCGACCAGGGATTTCACCGCCTGGACCGACTTCTCGAACATCGCGCGTTCCTTGGCATTGAGCTCGACATGGACGATGCGCTCGACGCCGCCGCTTCCGATCACCACCGGCACGCCGATATAGAGGCCCTTCACGCCGTACTCGCCGTTGAGCAGAGCGGCGCAAGGCAGCACGCGCTTCTTGTCCTTGAGATAGGACTCGGCCATGGCGATGGCCGACGCCGCCGGCGCATAAAAGGCCGAGCCGGTGCCGAGCAGGCTCACGATCTCGGCGCCGCCGTCGCGCGTGCGCTGGACGATCTTCTCGAGCTTCTCGTGCGTGGTCCAACCCATGTCGATCAGGTCATGTAGGGGAATGCCGCCGACCGTGGAATAGCGGATCAGCGGCACCATGGTGTCGCCGTGGCCGCCCAGCACGAAGGCGGTGACGTCCTCGACCGAGACATTGAACTCTTCTGCGAGGAACAGGCGGAAACGCGCGCTGTCGAGCACGCCCGCCATGCCGACCACGCGATTGGCCGGGAAGCCCGTGACCTCATGCATGAGGCCGACCATGGCGTCGAGCGGGTTTGTGATGACGATGACGAAGGCGTTGGGCGCATGCTGCTTGATGCCCTGGCCGACGCTGCTGATCACCTTGGCGTTGATGCCGACCAGGTCGTCGCGCGACATGCCGGGCTTGCGCGGCACGCCGGCGGTCACGATCACCACATCGGCGCCCTCGATGTCCTTGTAGCTCGAGCTGCCGGAATAGCCCGCGTCGAAGCCTTCGACCGGCGACAGCTGGGCGATGTCGAGCGCCTTGCCCTTGGCGACGCCCTCGGCCTGCGGGATGTCGAACAGCACGATGTCGCCCAGTTCCTTCTGGCCGGCGAGCAGAGCGAGGGTGCCGCCAATCTGTCCGGCGCCGATCAGCGCGATCTTCTTGCGAGCCATTCGATCATCTCCAAATCCCGTGAACGGCGCGCGTGGTAGCGCGATTCCCGGAAGGCGGCAACCTTCTAGCCCTCCCCATTCTGATGGGGAGGTGGCAGCGTCTTACGCTGACGGAGGGGTCACGAGATCACGTTGAGGCTTCTGACCCCTCTGTCGCGGTATGACCGCGACACCTCCCCATCAGAATGGGGAGGGATGCCGAATCAGACCGGATGCTTCTTCATGTGGGCGAGCATCAGCTCGGTGGCCCGGCCCGCGGCCTGGTCCATGACGAAGTGGCCGACGCCCGGCAGCACCTCCATGGCGTAGGCGGCGCTGACGAATTCGCCGGTGCCGCGCGCGGCATCGGGCCCAACGGTGGCGTCCTTGTCGCCGCCGATATAGAGCGTCGGCACCTTGATGGTGCCAAAGTCGCCCGACAGCCCCTTGTTGGAACGATACCAGGCGAGCGCTGCTTCGATGGCGGCCGCATTTCCCAGGATGGAAACGTGATCCTCGACCGCGCCCCGCGACACGTCCTGGCCGAACAGGCCCTCGCGCAGGCGCCGCGCATTGTCCTCGATCAGCAGCCGGCCGGTGTCGGCATCGAGGAACTTGCCGTGATGGCGCGAGCGATGCTTCTGGTCGCCGTCCGGCTTCGCGAGCGCACGGCGAAATGACAGCGGATGCGGCCGTGACAGGACGGTGAGCGACGCCAGCCGGCCCGGATGAGCATTGGCCACGCCCCATGAGACCTGGCCGCCCCAATCGTGGCCCACCAGATGGAAGCGTCTGCCGTCGTAACCCGCGGCCGCGGCGATCTCGATCGCGTCGGCCACCAGCTTGTCGAAGGCGTAGTTCGAGAGATCGGCTGGATCGGGTCGCGCGCCGGGCGAATAGCCGCGCTGGTCGGGCGCGACGGCGCGGTAACCTGCTGCCGCCAATGCCGGCAGCGCCTCGCGCCAGCTGTGGCGCGATTCGGGAAAGCCGTGCAGCAGCAGAACCAGATCGCCGCCGACCGGGCCGGCGACGTCCGTCGTGAAGGTGAGGCGAGAGCGTGTCTCGAGATCAGTGGTTTCGACCATTAGGCGATGTGCTCCAGGGCCAGATATTCGGGGCTCTGCATTTCCATCAGGCGCGACACGGTGCGCTGGAACTCGAAGGCGCCGTCGCCTTCGACATAGAGCTTGTTGGGCGGAGTCGCCGCCGAGCAGATGAACTTCACTTTCTTTTCGTAGAATGTGTCGATCATGGTGACGAAGCGCGCCGCCTTGTCCTGGTTGTCGGGCCCCATCTTGGGGATGTCGGCGACGATCACCGTGTGGAAGTGGTCGGCAATGCAGAGGAAGTCGGCGGCACCCATCGGCTTGGCGCACCAGTCGAGATAGTGCGCCATGGCGACGCCAGGGGCGGCGCGCGGCACGTCGACGTCGCGGCCCTGGGTGCGCAACACACGCGGCTCGCCGTCGGCGCCGCCCGACAAGGCGCGAAACGCCTCGTCGAGCTTGGCATTGGCAGAGGCGCCGAGCGGCGTCAGGTAGACATCGAGTTTGCGCAGCCGGTCCAACCGGTAGTCGTGGCCACCACCCAGCTCGAGGATTTCCAGCCGCTGCTTGAGCAAATCGATGAACGGCAGGAAGCGGTCGCGCTGCAGGCCGTCCTTGTAGAGATCGTCGGGCGCGCGGTTGGAGGTCGCGACCACCGTGATGCCCTCGTCGAACAGCGTCTCGAACAGACGGGCCAGAATCATGGCGTCGGCGATGTTGGTGACCTGGAACTCGTCGAAGCAGAGCAGCCGCGTCTCGGTCGCAATCGCCTTGGCGACCGGCACGATGGTATCGGCTTCCGGCGGCGCACCCTTGGCGGCGAGCTCCTCGCGCCGGCGATACAGGCGATCGTGCACCTCAAGCATGAACTCGTGGAAGTGCACGCGCCGCTTCCTGTCGACCGGCGCATCGCTACAGAAAAGGTCCATCAGCATCGACTTGCCGCGGCCGACCGGGCCCCAGATGTAAAGCCCGTGCGGGCCCCGCGGCGGCTTGGGCGCGCTCACCAGCCCGAGCCGCGCCAGCAGGCCGGGCTTGGGCGGCTCGGCGGTCATCCCCGTCAGCTGGTCGTGTACCGCCTGCAGGCGCAGCACAATCTTCTCCTGCACCGGATCGGCCTGGACCTGCCCCGCGATTCGTCGAGCGGTGAGATTGGCGACCGGCCCCTTGCCGGTCGTGTGGGTATCCGAATCCATGGCTTGGCCATACCTAGCTCAGTCCCGTGCGGCTGCCTATAAGAGGCGGCAAATGAAGATCGCTTTTCTCGGCACATCGGAATTCGCCGTGCCCGCTCTGCGAGCGCTGGTCGACGCCGGCCACGATGTCGCGGCGGTCTACACGCGCGCGCCGAAAGCCGCGGGTCGCGGCCAGCAGGAGCGCAAGACGCCGGTACACCAGCTCGCCGAAGAACTCGGGCTGCCGGTCCGTACGCCGAAAAGCCTCAAGAGCGAGGAGGAAGCGGCGGCCTTCACGGCGCTCGACCTCGACGCCGCAGTGGTGGTGTCGTACGGCCATATCCTGCCCAAGCGCTTCCTCGATGCGCCGGTTCTGGGCTGCATCAACATCCACGGCTCGCTGCTGCCGCGCTGGCGCGGTGCCGCGCCGATCCATCGCGCCATCCTGGCCGGCGACAGCGAGACCGGCGTCACCACCATGCGCATGGACGAAGGCCTCGATACCGGCTCGATGCTGCTCGCCGAGCGCACGCCGATCTCCGCCGCCGACACCGCCGAGACCGTGCACGACCGGCTGGCCGAGCTCGGCGCCACCCTGATCGTCTCCACCCTCGACGGGATCGTCGCCAGGAGCATCGAGCCGGTGCCGCAGCCCGACGAAGGCGTCACTTACGCCCACAAGCTCGGCAAGGAGGAAGGCCTGCTCGACTGGCGCCGGCCCGCCGCCGAGCTCGAGCGCAAGGTCCGCGCCTTCCATCCCTGGCCCGGCACCTCGTTCGAAATGCCGGGGGATCAAGGGACCGAGCGCATCAAGGTGCTCGAGGCGGCGCTCGCCCTTGCCGGCGGTGCGCCGGGCACCGTGGCGATCGGCCGTGACGGCTTTCCGTTGGTGGCGTGTGGTGTCGGCGGGCTGAAGCTCGTCACGCTGCAGCGGCCGGGCAAGGCGGCCCAGCCGGCTGACGCCTTCCTGCGCGGCTTCGCCCTGCCGGCCGGCACGGTGCTGCCCATCCCGTCGGTGGTGCCGCTGCCGCAAAGCCGGCCGAGCTGATCCTGTGCCGCGCTACAAGGTCATGGTCGAGTATGACGGCGGCCCGTTCGTCGGCTGGCAGCGTCAGGACAGCGGCCCCTCGATCCAGGCGGCCCTGGAGGACGCGATCTTCGCTTTCACCGGCGAGCGCGTGCATGTCCAGGGCGCAGGACGCACCGATGCCGGTGTGCATGCGCGTGGCCAGGTGGCGCATTTCGACCTCGCCAACGAAAAGCCCACCGAGGAGGTGCGCGGCGCCCTCAATTTCCACCTCAAGCCGCATCCCATTGTCGTGCCTGCGGTCGAGCTTGCCGCGCCCGACTTCCATGCCCGCTTCTCGGCGACCTGGCGGCGCTATCGCTACCGCATCCTCAATCGCCGCACGCCGGCCGGCCTCGACCGCGGTCAGGTCTGGCATGTGCCGGCGCCGCTCGATGACAAGGCGATGGCCGACGCCGCGGGAGTGCTGGTGGGCAAGCACGACTTCAACAGCTTCCGCTCGGTCGCTTGCCAGTCCAAGACCTCGATCAAGACGCTCGATCTGTTATCGGTCGAGCGCACCGGCGATGAAATCGACATCGAGGTCGGCGCGCGATCGTTCCTGCACAACCAGGTGCGCATCCTGGCCGGTACGCTGCAGCTGGTCGGGCGCGGGCAATGGAGCAAGCGCGATGTCGAACAGGCCCTGGCGGCGCGCGATCGCACTCGCGCCGGACCGACCGCGCCGCCGGTCGGGCTCTGCCTGATGGAAGTTCGTTACCTAGCCGCCGACCAGCGGGGTGACGCCGAGGAAGCGGTCGACGATCAATGACAGCACTTCCGACGGCAGCCAGTTGATCGCCATCATCAGCACCGAGATTGGCCAGCTCACCCCCAGCGTCATGCGTGTGATCACGACCAGCCAGTAGAGAATGAGTGCCTGCAGGCCAAGCCGCAGGATATCCGCCACGGCCGTGGGCAACACCGAGGCGACCACGAGAACGGCCAGGGCGATCACCATGCCGGGAAGGTTCATCCAGTTCAGCGCCGAGATGTAGCGCGGATAGTTGTCGAGCCAGCCGCGCAGCCGGGCGATCTCGTAGAAAATCACCGGAAAAAGCAGCCAGTCGACGACGTAGTGCAGCGCCTCGACGAAAACGACCTCGAGATCGTCGGCGGTGTAGGAGGCGGTGGAGTAGCGCAGCAGCAATGCGGCCGCATGCAACGGCGCGATCAGCACCATCAGCCGGAACGACCGCAGGCACGCCGCCATCGTGTTGTCGAACTGCAGCGGTGCGGCCCGATCGGCCCGCAAGAACCCGAGGGAGCCCTGCGTGCCGCGGGCGATTTCAGCGACGCTCAACACGGTTGGTCCGTCAGGCCGCGAAGTAGCGATCGAGCACCGTTTCGTAGACCCGTGCCAGCGATCGGAGGTCGGCGACCGCGCTCTTCTCGTCGACCTTGTGCATGGTCTCGCCGACCAGCCCGAACTCCAGCACCGGGCAGTACTTCGCGATGAAGCGCGCGTCCGAGGTGCCGCCGGTGGTCGAGAGCTCGGGCTCGACGCCGGTCACTTCGCGCACCGCGCCGGCCACGAGCTCGACCAGCGCGCCGGGCGGCGTGTAGAACGATTCACCCGACACCTCGACCTTGTCGTACTCGATCGTGCCGTTGCCGCCGACCGCGGCACTCGCGCGCTCGATGCGCTCCTTGAGATGCGCCAAGAGCTTTTGCGAGGTCCAGAGGTCGTTGAAGCGGGTATTGAAACGCGCCCGCACCGTGCCCGGCGCGATGTTGGTCGCCTTGTTGCCGACATCGACCGTGGTGAACTGCAGCGACGTCGGCTGGAAGTGCGTGCTGCCCTGGTCGATCGGCTCGCGCACCAGCGCCTCGATGATCGCACTGAGGCGATGGAGAGGATTGTCCAGCCGCTCGGGGTAGCCGACATGGCCCTGGATGCCGCGCACCGTCATATCGACGGTCATGCTGCCGCGCCGGCCGATCTTCATCATGTCGCCGAAACGCCTGGAGCTGGTCGGCTCACCGACCACGCAGGCATCGACCTTCTCGCCGCGCTCGGCGAGCTTCTTAAGCATCTTGACCGTGCCGTTGACCGCCGGCCCTTCTTCGTCGCCGGTGATCAGGAGACTGATCGAGCCGCCGAACTCGCGACCGCGCCGGGCGATGAAGCGCGCCGACGCCTCGCTGAATGCCGCGATCGCGCCCTTCATGTCGGCGGCGCCACGGCCGAACAGGTAACCGGCCGACAACTCGGCGGCAAACGGCCCGATGGTCCACGAGGAAAGATCCCCGACCGGCACCACGTCGGAATGGCCGGCGAAGCAAAAGTGCTTTCCGTTCCCATTCTTGTCCTGGCCGATGCGGGCATAGAGATTTGCGACGTCGTCGGTGCCGGCCTGGGTGAAATCCATGCGCTCGCAGCTAAAGCCGATGCCGCGGAGCGTGCGCTCAAGAAGCTGCAACGCACCCGCCTCGACGGGCGTCACGCTCTCACAGCGCACCAGGGCGCGCGTCAGTTCGACAGTGTCGATTACCGAAGGAGCCATTGTGTCGGGCATGGCCGGACACTACCTCCGCAGCCCCCTAAAGAGAAGAGCGCCGGTCCTGCAGGGCCGACGCTCAGTGGAGATGAGAGGAAGAACTGTCTTCTTTGTTATGTAACTCGCTCGCTAGGCCACGAGGCGATCAGCCTCCATCAGATTGACCGACACGAGTTGTGAAACGCCCTGCTCGGCCATGGTGACGCCGTACAACCGGTCCATGCGCGCCATGGTGACGCGATGGTGGGTGATGACCAGGAAGCGCGTGTCGGTGCGGCCGCAGATGTCCTTCACCAACGCGCAGAAGCGCTCGACATTGAGGTCGTCCAGCGGCGCGTCCACCTCATCCAGCACGCAGATCGGCGCCGGGTTGGTCATGAACACCGCAAACAGGAGCGACAAGGCGGTCAGCGCCTGCTCGCCGCCCGACAACAGCGACATGACCTGCAGCTTCTTGCCCGGCGGGCTGGCGTGGATCTCGAGGCCGGCTTCCAGCGGATCCTCCGATTCGGTCAGCCGCAGCTCGGCCTTGCCGCCGCCGAACAGCTTGGTGAACAGCTGCTGGAAGTGGCCGCTTACCTGCTCGAAGGCGGCGACGAAGCGCTCGCGGCCCTCGCGGTTCAGGCTTTGGATGCCCTGGCGCAAGCGGCCGATGGCGGCGACCAGGTCGTCGCGCTCGGTCGTCATGCCGACGATCTGCTGCTCGAGCTCGTTGGCCTCTTCCTCGGCGCGCAAGTTGACGGCGCCCATGGTCTCGCGCTCGTGCACTAGCCGTTCCAGCCGGTGCTCGGCCTTCTCCATCTCCGGCAACTCGTCGAGCTTCTCGACCTCGGCGACGGCGAGCACGCCCGCGGGCTCGCAGCGCAGCCGCTCGACGATGCGCTCGACCACCGCCTCGCGGTCCTTGCTCGCCTGCTCGACCAGGCCCTCGCGGCGCACGCGGGTCTCGCGCGCCCCAGCGAGCTCGCCCTCGGCGCCGCGCAATGCCTTGTCGGCCTCGGCCAACCGGGTCTCGCCGACGGCCAGGCGGTCGGCTGCGCCCTGGCGCTTGACCTCGGCCTTGGCGATCTCCTCGCCGAGCGAATTCTTCTGCGCCTCGATCTCGGCCGGCTTGGCCGCGAGCTCGGCGATCGACACCGTGATCTGCTCGCGCCGGGCCTCGAGCTCGCCGATCTGGCCATCGGCGTCGGCCAGGCGGTTGCTCCAGCCGGTGTGGTCCTGGGCGATCTGGCTCAGCCGCTCGGCGCGCATCGCCGCCTCACGCGCCAGCCGGTCGCAGCTGCCCTCGGCCTCGACCAGCGCCGCGCGCAGCTCGGCGATGCGGGTGCGCAAGGTGCCGGCGGCGACTCGGTCGGCCTGGGTGTCGGAAATCGCCGACAGCCGTGCCTGGCGGGAGGTCCGGCGCATCTCGGCATCGGCGACGTCGCCCACGATCTCGGCCAGCGCCTGCTCGGCAGCGGTCATGCGGGTGCGCAGCTGATCGGTGCGGCGGGCGACATCGGTGTGACGGTCGCTCGCTTCGGCGGCGATCTTCTCGGCAACGGCGATGGCTTCCTGCGCCGTGCGCTCGGCCGCACGCGTCGCCTCGCCGGCATCCTGGCTCTTGCGCCGCGCCGCCTCGGCGATCTCGCGCTCATTGGCGCGGGCCTGCTCGACGCTCGCCTTCTCGGCATCGCGCGCCGCGGCGAGGCGAGCGGCTTCAGCATCGACGCTCTTCTGCGCCTCACCCTGCTCGGCCGCCACGGCATCGATCTGGTGGCGGATGTCCGCCAGCCGATTGCGCTGGCTGAGGCGGGCCGCCGCCGCCGAGGGCGCACCGGCCCGCATGGTGAAGCCGTCCCAGCGCCACACCGCGCCATCGCGGGTAACCAGCTGCTGGCCGGGCTTGAGTGTCGCCTGCAAGGCCGCCCCGGTCGCGTCGTCGGCGACGATGCCGATGAAGGCGAGCCGCCGGTCGAGCTCGGCCGGCGCCTTGACGTGGGCCGCGAGCGGCGTCGCCTCAGCGGGCAGGGCCGGCGCGTCGCTAAGCGGGCCGAGCGGCAGCCAATGGATCGGCGCGCCGCGATCGGACGAGGCTTCAAGATCCTCACCGAAGGCCGCGGCCAGCGCCTTCTCGAAACCGGACTCCACGGTCAGCGCATCGAGCAACGGCGGCCACAGCGAATCGGCGGCCGACTTCAGCGCCGCGGCGACACCCGATTCCTCGGCGCGCAGCTTGGTGAGCCGCGCCGTGATCTTCTGAAGCTCTTCGACGACGGCGGCGTGACTGGCCTCGGCGGTCTCGCGGTCGCCGGCACGGGCACGTTCGAGGTCGAGACGCTCGGCCTCCGCCTGGGCGACGGCCTGGCGGGCGGCATCGGACTCATAGCGCTCGGCTTCGCGCGCGGCATCGATCGCGCCCTGTCCCTGACTGCGGGCGTCCTCAAGCGCAGTCCGCGCAGCCTCGAGCGCCGCCTCGACTTCGCCGAGCACCGGCAGGTCGCCGAGCTCGCCTTCGATCTGGCGCTGCAGGGCGGCCACTTCCTCGCGGCGCGCGACGAGCCGGGCCAGCCGCTCCTCCAACTCGGCGATCTCGCGCGAGGTACTCTCGCGCAGCGCCTCGTCGTCGGCGATCTGGCGGGTCAGCCGATCATGCTCGGTTTCGGCCTCGACCGTCGTGGCATGCGCGGCATCGCGCGCCTGCTGGGCCGCGGCGGCTCGTTCATCTTCGCCGACCCGCTCGTCTTCGAGCCGTGTGCGCTGGCCGGCAAGCTCGGCGATGGCGGTCTCGGCATCACCCTTGCGGCCGCGCTCGCGCACCAGGTCCTGCTCGGTCTGGGCCAACCGGGTCTCGGCATCCTTCTGGGCCGCGGCGACACGCTCGGCCTCGGCAGTCAGGGCATCGTGGGCGACCCGCAGGCGCTGCAGCGCGGCGGCCGCGGCGGCCTCGTCGTTGCGCAGCGGCGGCAGCGCGGTAGCGGCCTCGGCCTGGGCGGTGGTGGCAAGGCCCACCAGGCGAGTGAGGTCAGCGACCTGCGCCTCGGCCTCCTTCAGCCGCTCGCCGGCCTCGGCAAGCTCGCTCTCGGCCTTGGCCAGCTTCAGCGCCAGCACGGCGGCTTCGGCGCGGCGGATATGGTCGGAGAGGTTGCGGTAGCGGCTGGCCTGGCGGGCCTGGCGCTTCAGGCCCTTGTGCTGCTCCTCGAGCGCCACCAGCACGTCCTGCACGCGGGCGAGATTCTGCTCGGCGGCGCGCAGGCGCAGCTCGGCCTCGTGGCGGCGGGCATAGAGCCCGGTGATGCCGGCGGCCTCGTCGATGATGGTGCGGCGGTCGGCGGCCTTGGCGTTGATCAGCGCGCCGATGCGGCCCTGGCTCACCAGCGCGGTCGAGCGCGATCCCGTCGCCGCATCGGCAAACAGCGTCTGCACGTCGCGGGCGCGGATCTCGCGGCCGTTCACCGAATAGGCCGAGCCCTGGCCGCGCTCGATGCGGCGCATCACGTCGAGCTGGTCGGTGTCGTTGACCATGGCCGGCGCGGTGCGCGTCTTGTTGTCGAGGGTCAGCATGACCTCGGCAATGTTGCGCGCCGGCCGCGTGCCGGCGCCGGAGAAGATGACGTCCTCCATCTCGCTGCCGCGCATCTGCTTGGCCGAGGTCTCGCCCATCACCCATTTCAGCGCTTCGACGAGGTTCGACTTGCCGCAGCCGTTGGGGCCGACGATGCCGGTCATGCCGGTCTCGATGGCGAGCTCCGTCGGATCGACGAAGGACTTGAATCCGGAGAGCCTGAGCTTGTCGAACTGAACCATCTACCCCACGCCTGTCTTGTTACTCTGTTGACCGAACTCTTATTGGGTCAGCTTGCCGAACGTCTGGTCGAGATCCTCGATCGACCGCGAACCGCGATATTGCTGACCGTTGATGAAAAGCGTCGGCGTCGAATTGACGCCCAAGGTTTCGCCGCCGCGATAGTCGGCGATCACGGCGTCGGCCATCGAATCGTTGGCCAGGCACGCCTTGACCTCGTTCTCGCCCATGCCGGCGATGCGCAGCCCCTTGGCGAGCTCGGCGATCGCGTCGGAGGCGGCCGCCCAGTTGCCTTGCGTCGCAAAAATCATGTCGACCACGCCGAAGTAGCGGTCCTTGCCCGCGCACTCGGCGAGCTGGGCCGCCTTGACCGCCGTCTGGTCGAGCGGGAAGTCGCGATAGATCAGCTTCACCTTGCCGGTGTCGATCCACTTCTTCTTCACCGTGGGCAGGATATTGGTGGCGAAGTAAGCGCAATGCGGACAGGTGAAGGAGGCATATTCGATCAAGGTC
>Ga0306921_10000576_pt1 | contig 33126 bp, 39 predicted proteins | sample sta12Cox44000080_FD_203760 | JGI IMG/M metagenome (GOLD analysis project Ga0306921, IMG submission 203760) | Lab enrichment of tropical soil microbial communities from Luquillo Experimental Forest, Puerto Rico - statoxic.12C.oxic.44.000.080 (v2)... | ecosystem: Environmental > Terrestrial >... | reverse complement strand
GGCGGGGGAGCGCTCCGGCGGAGTGGGACCCCCTCGTCCTGTGCGCCGCCCGCAGGGCGGCGATTCAGGCGAGTGGGTGACGCAGCTGGAGCGCTCCCCCGCCCCCGACGACGGGCCCCGCCCCGCCTCGCGCTCCGCGTGCTCGTGAGCAATCCGGGGTAGCAGGGCGCGACGGCCCCGCTACTTTTCCCGCCACACGTTCTGCATGCGGCCGAAGTTGAAGATGTTGTGGTGCGGCACCATGTTCTTCACGTGCGGCCACACCGTGAAGTAGTCGAGGCGCTGATCCAAGGTGGGCCGGGCCGCGTCCAGCTCGATCTGCTTCTGCACCGCCACCACGAGGGCGAGCCGCTTGGCGGGATCCAGCTCCATCGACTGCTGGTCGATCATCTTCATCACCTGCTCGTTGCAGTAGAAGCTGTAGTTGCGCGGTGAGCCACAGGCGAAGTTTTCGTAGAAGTTGGCGTCGGGATCGTCCACGCCGAGGCCAGTGAGGTTGGCCCCGATCTGGTAGTCGCCGCGGGTGGCCATGGGATGCCACTGCGCCGTCTCCACCTGCTTCAAGGTCGCTTCGATGCCTACCTGCTTCAGCTCGTTCATCACGAAGGACGCCATGTCCACGTAGACGGCGATGGCGCGGGTGACCATCTCCACGCGGAGCGGCTTGCCCGGCCCGTAACCCGCCTCGGCGAGGAGCTTCCGCGCCTTCTCCTTCATGTCGGCGGGCTTCCCGTAGCCGGGGAGCGTGACGAGGTCGCGATCGAGCACGCCCCACACGCCGTAGGGCCTGGGCATCATGGCTACCGCGGGCACCGCGCCGTCCTGGTGCACACCCTTGATGAGGCCGCGGCGGTCGATAGCGTAACTCACGGCCAGCCGTACCTTGACGTTGTCGAAGGGCGGCTTTTTCTCGTTCATCACGATGTTGTCGGTGACGCTGGCCGCCACCGGGGTGACCACGAGCTGCGGCACCGCCTTCTTCATCTGCTCGGCGGCCGTCTTCGTCGTCTCGCCGGGCATGGCCACGTCGAGCTGCCCTGACTGCAGCGCGGCCGTTCGCGTGCCACGCTCGACGATGATCACGTACTTGAGCCCGTCGAGATAGGGCCGGTCCTTGACGAAATAGTCCGGGTTCCGCACGTACTCGATGAACTCGCCCCGGCGCCATTCCTTGAGCTTGAAGGGCCCCGTGCCGATACAGCGGGTGCGATAGTCCGCCGGATTGATGTGCGCGGCATAGATCGGCGAATAGCCGGATGCCAGGAGCATGAGCAGCGAAGGCTGCGGGCGCTTGAGCCGAAACACCACGGTGTACGGATCCGCCGCCTCGATCGCCTCCACGTTGGCGTACCAATCCTTGCGCGGATTGAGGCGCAGCTTGGCGTGGGACTCGGGCGCCTCGCTCACCATGTCGAAGGTGTATTTGACATCCTTGGAGGTGAAGGGCTGGCCGTCGTGCCACTTCACGTTCTTCCGGAGGAACATCACGAGGTTGCGGTAGTTGTCCTGCCAGGACCACCTTTCCGCCAGCTCCGGCACCACGCTGTCGGGGTTCTCCACCGGGTTGGCGGGATCGAACATCACCAGGTTGTTGAAGCAGGGCGAGCTGGGGAAGACCACGGAGATGGTCGCCGACTCGTGCACCGCGAAGCCCTGGGACAGGTCTTCGCGGAGCATCACGTTGAGGGTGCCGCCGGGCTTGCCGGCGAGCATGGGCGTCGGTGTCGGGACTTGGGTCATCGCTTCGGTCTTCTTGGCGGACTTCGCCGTCTCCGATCCGGCGATTCCCACGCCGAGCAGGCAGACGGCGAGGACGAGGGTAGCGACGAAACCGAGCGGACGGATCATGGATGCCTCCTGGCGAGCGATGGGGTCGGAAAAAATGGACACACTATACGCTGTCTCCCGGGTCGGCAAGACTTTGCGTTACAATACCCCCCAATCACCAAGGAGGTTCCCAATGCCCACTGATCACGTCAACGGCTCTCACGGCTCCGACCAGGCCCAGCCGCCGCGCGCCATCAATCACGTGGTGCTCAACGTGACGAACATGGAGGTCTCCCACCGCTTCTGGACGGAGATCATCGGGTTCAAGTGCGTCGCCCAGCTCAAGCAGGTCCCCGGGCGGACCCGACCGAACATGCGCTTCTACAGCGGCGTCGACGCCCACGGTGGTCTGACCCATCACGATCTCGCCCTCGCCGAGGTGCCGAAGACGGGCGACAACGGGGACGCCGGCCACGACGAGTGGAAGCTGATGCCGCGACGGGCCGGCCTCAATCACATCGCCATCGCGTGGCCGGATCGCGAGTCGTGGCTGAAGCAGGTCGCCTTCCTGCAGGCCAAGGGCGTGCCCTTCCATCGCCGGATCAACCACGGAATGACCCACAGCGTGTACATTTCCGATCCCGACGGGCATGGCATCGAGGTCCTCTACGAGCTGCCGCGCGAGGTGTGGGAGCAGGACATCGACGCCGCTCAGAACTTCTCCGAGCAGCTCCCCACCGAGGGGCCGGAGGCGCTCGTCGACCGTACGGACAATCCCGTGTTCGGCGCGGCGGAGGCGCCACGCGTCTGATCCGCCTTTAACCTCCCCTCGTCAACTCCCCTCGTCCGCCTCGTAACCCTCGCAGCGGAGGACGGGGAGCGGCGGATACTTGCGGAAGCGCGGGTCCGTGGCCGCCTTCGCGCAGCGGTAGAAGACGGAGCCGCGCTCCGTCTCCACGCGCCGCACATGGCGACAGCTGGCGCAGAGCCCAATCGAATCCTGGCCGCGACGCACGCGCGCTCCTTCCCGCACCGTCCCCTCCTCGATGCCGGCCGAGCATCGCATGGCGGTGGCACGCGATGCTAGACTCCGGGGCCATGGACATCGAATACCTCATGATTCCGGGGGCGCCGCCTCCCCCTCCCACCGCACCGTACAGTCACGCCGTCCGCGCCGGCGACTTCCTCTTCGTGACAGGGCAGATGCCTTCCGACCCGAAGACGGGCGACCGCGTGGTGCCGGGCGGCATCGTCGAGCAGACCCACCAGGTGATGCGTAATCTACAATCCGTGCTCGCGGGCGCAGGCACGAGCCTGGAGCGGGCGGTCTTTGCCCGCGTATACCTCGTGAACTTCCAGGACTACGCGGCGATGAACGGCGTGTACGTGACCTACTTCACGCCGGGGCGCCTGCCCGGCCGCACGTGCGTCGGCGTCACCGGCCTCGCCCTGGGCGCTCTCGTGGAGATCGACCTCATCGTCAAGCTGTAGCAATCCCGGCTCGTGCGCCTCCAACGTGAGTGCCCGGCGGCGCTACGACATATGTACGCGGGACGTGCCGAGGGCGAAGAAGGCCCACGCCGCCAGCAGCCCGAAGGGGGCGGCGCCAAAGGGCACGACGTAGGAACCGGTGAGGTCGAAGAGGAAGCCAGCCACCGCGGGACCGAGGGCGGCTCCGGCGCGCCAGCCCAAATTCAGCACTCCCATGATGGCGCCAATGGCTCGCAGCCCGAACACGTCAGGGATGACCTTGGCGACCATGGTGTCGGCGGCGGCGAATCCCGCGCCGAACAGGGCCATGGCGGCGAGCATCATCCTCGGCGAGGGCAGCCACACGAGGAAGATCATGGCTAAGGTCATGGCGAGGAATCCCGCGCGCACGGTGGTGAGCGTGCCGAGACGATCGGAGACGAACCCCGAGACGAGGCGGCCACCGAGGGCGCCGACACCGTAGGCGGTGAGCACGAGGGACGCGCCGGCGAGGCTTGCGCCGCGATCGTGCGCGTACGGCACGATGTGCACGGTGACCATGAACACGAGCCCGCCCTGGAGGAGCCACGAGGCATTGAGGCTCCACTGGCGCGGATCGGTGAGCGCCTCGCGCAGGGTGAGCCCACCCGGCGTCGGCGGTGCGGCTCGATCGGAGCGGCCGGCCGCGATCTCCGAGCCATGCGGCAGGCGCACCGAGACCGCGCCCACCATGGCGAGGAGCCCAGCGCCGCCCCCGAGCGTGGCGTAGGCGGCGCGCCAGCCCAGGAGCGTGATGAGCCAGGCTGCGAGCGGTCCCGCGGTAACGTAGCCCAGGTTGAAGCCAACGAGCACGAGCGAGAGGGCGAGACCGCGGCGGTCGACGAACCAGCGCGCGATGGTGGTGGCGCTCAAGAGATAGAAGCTCGAGGTGCCCACGCCGCCCAGCACACCGATGAAGAGGTAGAGCTGCCACAGCGTGCTCACGCTCGCGATCAGGGCGAAGGCCGAGCCGGCCAGGGCCACGGTGAGCACGAGCATGATGCGCGGACCGTATCGGTCGGCGAGGGCGCCAATCCCGAAGCCGGCGAGACCGCCAACTACCAGATTGATCGACAGGCCGGTAGACACCGCCCCGCGACTCCAGCCGAAGGCTTCCACGACCATGGGCAGAAAAACGCCATAGGCGGCGAGTGGAATGGCCATGCCGCACGTGACGAGGAACAACCCGGCCACGATCAGCCAGCGGCGAGCGGACGGGCGCAGCAGGCGGCTCCTCACGCTAGGCACGGACGGGGCGAGGCAGCTTACTCGATCTCGGGCGTGGTCAGCCAGCAGGAGAGCCGCGCGGTGGGCATGATGGCCGCCGCGTTCACGCGGCCAGGCGCGTCATCGGACACGAAGAGATCTCATGCGAGGGCGAGACCGCCTAGCCGCGCCCCATCGTGTAGAACTCCGCGTTCGGCTTCATGTCAGCGAGATTGGCCATGCGGTTCGAGAGATTGAAGAAGGCGGCCACCGCCCCGATGTCCCAGATGTCGGAATCCGAGAAGGCGTGACCGCGGAGCGTCTCGAAGTCGGCCTGGTCGATCTCCGCCGAGCGCTCCGTCACCTTGACGGCGAAGTCGAGCATGGCCCGCTGGCGCGGAGTCAGGTCCGCGTTGCGGTAGTTCGCGCTGATCTGGTCGGCGAGATAGGGATCCTTGCTGAGGATGCGGAGGGCGGCCCCGTGGGCCACCGTGCAGTAGGTGCAGGCATTGATGCGGCTCACCGCCACCACGATCATCTCCCGCTCGGCACGCGAGAGGCCCGAGGGCCCCTTCATGAGCACATCGTAGTAGTGGAAGAAGGCCCGGAAGTGCTCGGGCTTGTAGCCATAGGCGAGGAACACGTTGGGCGTGAAGCCCGCCTTGGCCGTGTTGCTGTCCACGACCTCACGGATGTCGGAGGGCAGGCTCTCCGGAGCGGGCACGGGGAAACGGCTGAGCGGGCGTTTGTCGTCGGCCATGACCGCATTCTCCTCGACGTCGAATAGGGAAGCCCCGGCCGATGACTTTCGGCCGGGGCTCCAGTTCTCTGCAGCCGGGCGTGCCCTACGCTTGCTGGATGGCGCTGAGCCTCCACGCGCTGGGTCCCACGGGGCGCACGAACGTCCAGTACTCCTCGAACTTCACCGGATCGGTGCGGCTGCCCTCCACGACCTGGCCCGACCGCTCATCCATCGTATAGTCGAGCAGGCTCGCCAGGAAGTGCACGGTCACGTAGTCGAGGCCACTTTCCTGCCAGGCCTCAGTCACGCCGACCGAGCGTACCGCGATGTTCTCCAGCCGGTTGATACGCCCCTGTCCCCGCAGGCGATCGCAGTCCTTCTGGAGGATCTCCATCATCTCCGGCGTGAGCACGGCCGAGGCCTGGCTCATGTCGCGATTCATCCACGCCGCCTGCACCTTGAAGAAGATGTCCGAGGCCGTCTCCGTAAAGCGTGACGGATCGAAGGTCATGTCCATCTGGCGTATGTTGGCGACTCCGCGGTCCAGATCGCTCGGCCCCAAGTTGACCGGCTGTGGCTGATACGACGGGGTGGGGTACTGGGGCTGCGGCTGGCTCTGCCACTGCCCTCCCCCGCCCTGGTAGCCGGTGGCGGGCTCGGGGGCGCTGGACCGACCGCGCATCATGCGGAAGAGCAGGAAGATACCGCCGCCGATGATCAGGATCTCCAGGAGGCCGATGCCGCCTCCGAAGCCGTGACCGAACAGCATGCTGCCAAGAAGGCCGCCGAGGGCGAGGCCGGCAAGGCCGCCCATGAGGCCGGCACCCCACCCGGAACGCTGCGGCTGAGGCTGCGACTGCGGGAACGACGAGGGCGGATACGATGGCTGGCTCGGCGTCATTGGATTGGGCGTGGGCCGAGCGGGAGATGAGTAGCTGCGCGAGCCACGGCTCCCGCCGGAGCTGCCGCCGCCGGCCCTCGCCCAGGCGTCGGTCACGAGCAACACTGGAGCGAGCGCAATGATCGCAAGACATGCAATCGCAACGGATCGCTTCATGGATTTTCCTCCTTGGGCTCAGGGAACGCGAAGCTTCGGTGCCACGCTCACAGTATAGACGAGGATTCGACTCCGCGGGTCAAGAGGCGGCTCGGCGCAGCCGATCCATGATGGCGCGGCCCAGCCCCACCTCGGCTATGCCCTCGACGAATATGGCGTCTACGCCCGTGGCATCGAGGTCTCGGAGCGCCTCGAAGAGCTCGCGCGCGTAGGCCTCCAGATCGACCGGCATGAGCCTCACCCGGAGGCCGGGCCGATCGAGCCCGACAGAGCGCTGGGCCATCAGGGCGACCGACTTGCCACCATCGAGCCAGGAGGCGACGGCCTCCTCGCCGGCGCCCGCCTCGATCAGCACGACCTTGGCCCGCGGCGCGTAGTGGCGAAAGCGCAGTCCCGGCGATCGTCCCGCCGCCTCGTCGTCACCGGTGGCAAGTCGCACCCGCCCCAGGTGGGCCTCGAGTTGCTCCAGCGTGACGCCGCCCGGCCGGAGCAGCGTGGGAGGCTCGGTGGTCATGTCGAGCACGGTGGACTCGAGGCCGACGGAGGTGGAGCCGCCGTCCAGGATGAGCTCGATCCGACCTCCCAGGTCCTCGAGCACGTGCGGGGCGCGGGTGGGGCTCGGCCGACCCGAGCGATTAGCGGAAGGCGCAGCGAGCGGGCGACCGGCGGCGCGAATGAGCCCCTGCGCCACTGGGTGCGCCGGCACGCGCACGGCCACTGTGTCGAGCCCGCCCGTGGTGATGAGGGGCACGGCGGCCGCGCGGTCCAGGACGAGGGTGAGCGGGCCGGGCCAGAAGCTCGCCACGACCTCACGGGCTCGATCCGTCACTCGCACGGCGACCTCGTCCAGCGCGGTCGCATCAGCGACGTGAACGATCAGCGGGTTGCCTCTCGGCCGCTCCTTGGCCTCGAAGATCCTCGCCACCGCCGCCGCCGAAAGGGCGTCGGCGCCGACGCCATACACCGTTTCGGTGGGAAAGGCCACGAGACCGCCCGCCCGGATCACCTCCGCAGCATGGGTCAGGGCTTCCGGCGTCGCCTCGAGAACCTGGGTGCGCATGGACACGGTGGCCGACCCTACCCGAGCGCGCCAGGCGGGGCAAGGTCGCCCTTGACAGCTTTGGAAGCCACGCCTAGCGTGCGTATCAAGGAGGATACACATGATCACTCGACTGTTCGCTGTCCTCACGGCCCTGATCCTGGCCGTCGGTGTCGCGGCGGCTCCCCAAGCCTACGCCCAGGCGAAGAAGGACGCTCCGGCCAAGGCTGACACCAAGTCCGACACGAAGAAGGAGCTGCTGGACATCAATTCAGCCTCGGTAGACGAGCTCAAGACCCTGCCGGGCGTCGGCGACGCCTACGCGAAGAGGATCGTCGACAACCGCCCGTACGCGAAGAAGGACCAGCTCGTGTCGAAGAAAGTCATCCCCCAGAAGACCTATGAGGGAATCAAGAACCTGATCATCGCCACGCAGAAGTAACCCCCCGGAACTTTCCCCGCCCTGCCCGGTCTAACCGGTCACATGGGCCCGGCATGGACCGGGCGGGGGAGGGGGACATGGACAGTGGACGCCGGCAGCTCCTGCTCCAGGCGCTGGGCGCCGTCGGAGCGATTGCGTTTCCCAACGGTACGTCGGCCCAGCGCCGACGGGTTCTCGGCGAGGCCTCCGATATTCATCAGTCCCCTCCGGGGGGAAAGCCCGACGGCGATCTCTCCAGCTGGCTGCTCTCGATGCGCGTGGGGCCGGCGGCCGCTCACGCATCGCTCCTGGCTTTCTGGCTCGCCGCGAAGGATGAACCATCGAAGTTCGACATCACCACCCTCGACGAAGCGCGGAGATCGGGAACGCTCCTCATCACGGAGCGCGCACAGGCGACGGTCCCCGAGCTGATTGTCGACAATCGCGGCAAGGTCCCCGTGCTCCTCCTCGCCGGCGAGATCCTCGTGGGAGGCAAGCAGAATCGCATCCTCATCGAGGACGTCCTCTTGCCTCCCCTCTCCGGAGTGCGCCCGCTCGGCGTCTATTGCGTGGAGCAAGGACGCTGGAACGACGGCTCGCGTGAGTTCTCGAGCAAGGGCAGCTTCGCCCAACCGCGGCTCCGCTCCAAGCTGCTCGAAGGCGCGGGACAGCGGCAGGTGTGGGACAGCGTCGCGCAGGCCTCACGCGAATACCTGGCGTCGCCCGCACCCACCCAGAGCTACCAGGCCATCTACGACGACCAGAGAATTCGCGCGCACGCGGACGAGGTGGAACGGACCGCGCAGCTGCGCCTCCCGCCGGCGTCTACGGCGCCGCCGTCTTCGTGGGCGGACGCTTCTCCGGCCTCGACCTCTTCGATTCGCCCGGCCTCTTCGCGCGCGAGTGGCCAAAGCTCCTGCGCGCGCACGCGCTCGAGGCCTTTCGCGTCAACGCTCCCGCGGAGTCCGAGAGCGCGCGCCGCGACCAGGTGCACGAGCTCCTCGCCCAGGCCGCGCGAGCCGCGGGCGTTTACCACGGGAATGCCGGCGCGGGTCAGCTCTTCGAGTTCCCGCTACGGGGGGCGCGCGGCACCGCGCTGCTCTTCGAGGGCCGCGTGATCCACGCCGCCATCCTCTGATGCCCGGATGACGGCGCGGGGTCAGGCCGGCTGCACGCCGAGCAGCTCGACCTCGAAGATCAAGGTCGCGCCCGGCGGGATCACGCCGCCCGCGCCGCGGTCGCCGTAGCCAAGGTGCGCGGGGATGATGAGCTTGCGCTTGCCGCCCACCTTCATGCTGCCCACACCCTCGTCCCAGCCCTTGATGACGCGCCCCTTCCCGATGGGAAAGGTGAGCGGCTCGCCGCGATCCACCGAGCTGTCGAACTTCTGGCCGCTCTTGAGCCAGCCCGTATAGTGCACGCTCACCGTGTCGCCCGTCCTCGGCCGCGCGCCCGTTCCCTCCACGATCTCCACGTACCCAAGGCCCGTGGCCGTCTCGATCACTTGCTCGTCCGCCATGTGGTCTCCTTCCGGGAGCTCGCTCCCCGCGTCGATGATACCGCGTAGAATGACGCTGTGACGTACGCGTGCGCGTTCTGCGGCGAGGACAACGAGCTCATCGAAGATCCGAGCGGAGGCTCGCGCCAGACCTTCACCGAGGACTGCACGGTGTGCTGCCGCCCCAACCTCATCATCCTCGTCTTCGAGGGCGACCAGGTCTACCTCGACGTGGTCCAGGAATACGAGGCGTGATGGGCCGGGGCGCGTGCGCGCGGTAGCCGGCCAGGGCCGCCTCCATCGATCGGCGGTCCACCCGGGCCAGCGCGCCGATCATGGCCGGGCTCAGCAGGCGCGTGTGCGGCACGTCGACCAGGTGCTCGGCGATCCACCACAGATCACCGTCGGAGATCATCCAGCCCGGGCGTGACCGGTCGAAGCGAGCCAGGTTCACCGGGCGCGAGAAAGCGCGAAGCGTCCGCTCGCCACGGAGGTTCACGTAACCTTCGAAGTAGCTCATGACCAGCTCCCGCACACTCCGGTACACGGGCTCGCGATAGCGCAGTCCGGAAAAGTTGGACTTGGCGATGGCGCCCCAGTGACCGCGTAGGCGGAACACCGCGATCACGTGGTCGGTGTCCTGCACCGCCTCGAGGTCGACGAGGAGCGGCGAATGGCCGAGAACGCGCAGGGCGGCCGCCGCGAACACGGCGCCCTCGAGGCAGTGCGCGGTGCCCTCGCGCAGCACGGCGCGCGGCGACCATGCGGTGCCTGCCAGGTGATACGGCATGACGTCGAGAGCCCGTTGGATCCCCCACGGGCTGCCCAGGACGCGGAGCCGCCGGAGCTCTGCCGGGGTGAAGCCGGCCCGCGTCAATGCGTGACCGGACGCTGGGCGTGGGCGGGAGGCGCCTCCGCCGGCACCCCCGCGAAGCGCTCGCGGAGCCGCATCCAGAGCTCGAGCCGCGACCAGTCCGGCTCGTCGACGTAGCGCTGGGCGGTGGGATCGATCCACGGATTCGGGAAGAACACCGTGAGCATCTGCTCGGCGCGGCCGTTCCACATACGAAATCCCCACGCACTGGCCCGGCCCGTCGCGTCGAGATTGCGGAAGAAGGCGGCGCGGGCGCTGCGCCGCCACTCGGCGAGGGCGGGCGGCGTGGGCAGGCTGGCGCTGCCGCGAGTGGGGCCGATACAGAGGTGGAAATGCCAGGGCGCGCCGCCGGGTACATCGACGGTCACGTAGCCGTCAAAGAGGGCGACGGCGGGACGGCTCGTGAAGCGCCCCTCGTAGACCGCCCCCTCGATGCAGGGGCCGAAGATCACGTCGCGCCAGTGCTCCTCGAAGCACTCGCGCAGGAGGGAGAGGAGGGTCGCCTCCGCGCAGTCAACCTCGAAATACTCCGTGCGCGTGCCGTCGAGGTTGGCCTCGGTCATGGCCGCTCGCCCGGCGGCGGACCGGCGCCCTAGTCCGGCACGCTGTTCAGCACGTAGACGGCCGCGATCAGGCTCCCGCTCTCCGGGAAGGGGCCGAACCACTTCTCGTAGATCGGCACCACCTCTGCGCTTCGGTAGAGCTTGATCAGCGTCCGGTCCACCGCGAGGTGGAAGTTCGGATCACCGCGCTTGATCATCAGCGCGTAGGGCTCGTACGAGATGAAGTCCTCGATGAGGTAGAGCTTGGCGGGATTCCGCGAGGAGACGGCCAGCCCGGCGAGGAGCGTGCGGTCCGAGGCGTAGGCGTCGATCTTGGCCTCGTCGAGGGCGGCCACCCCCTCTGCGTGGTCCTTCACGGCAAGCAGGGTCACGTTCTGGAGGTTGAGCTTCTTGATCATGTCGCGCAGCGCGCCCTCGGTGGTGGTGCCCGGGATCACGGCCACTCGCTTGCCCGAGACGTCGGTGAGCCGGTTGATCTTCGCCTCGCTCAAGGTGAGGAGGCTCCCCCCATCGAGGAAGGTGAGCACGCTGAAATCCACCTGGGCCATGCGGCCGAGGGTCTTGGTAGTGGAGCCGCACTCGATGTCCACCGTGCCGCTGTTCACCGCGTTGATGCGATCTTCGGGGGTGACCTTGACCCATTTCACGTCGAGCTGGGCGAGGCCGAGATCCTTCTTGATGCCCTCCGCCACGCGGAGGCAGAGGTCGATGGAGTAGCCCTGCGGCTTGGGATCGGTCTTGGTCACGAAGGAGAAGGGCGGGGAGGACTCGCGATACCCGATGGTGAACACGCCCGTCCGCTTGATGCGGGTGAGGGTGTCTTCCGGCTGCTGCGCGACGGCGGGGGCGGCCGAGCCGAGGAGCAGGACGCCGAGCAGCGCAGCCAGCATCGAGGGCAGGAGTCGTGGCATGGCGGTCTCCTTATTCGGGCAGGCCGTTCATGAGGTACATGTTCACGATCAGCGGGCCGGCCGTCGTCATGGACCCGAAGTACTTCTCGAAGATCGGCGCCACCTCGCCCGAGCGGTACATGCTGGCGAGGCCGCGGTTGACGGCGAGGCGGAAGGCGGCGTCGCCCCGCCGGAGAACAAAGCCGTGCGGCTCGTAGGAGAAGTATTCGTCGACGAGGGAGAGCTTCTCGGGGCTCTTGGAGGTGCGACCCATGCCGATAAGAAGGGTGCGATCGGAAGCGTAGGCGTCGATGGTCTTATTGTCGAGAGCGGCCACGCCCTCCGCGTGGTTCTTCACCTGCACTACGGTGGTCTTCACCCCGTGCTTGGCGATGGCCATGGTCAGCGCCTTCTCGGTGGTCGTCCCCGGCACCACCCCCACCTTCTTGCCGTCGAGGGTGGCGATGCCGCGGACGCCCGAGGCGTCCGTGACGAGGAGGCTGCCGCCGTCGACGAAGGTCATGAGGCTGAAGTCCACCTGCTCCTGGCGAGCGAGCGACGCGGTGGTGGAGCCGCACTCGAGGTCGATGGTGCCGTTGATCACGGAGGTGAGACGGTTCTCGGGCGTCACCTTGACCCACTTGGTCTGTAAGTTGGTGAGCCCGAGCTGCCTCGCGATGGTCGCGGCGATCCGCGTGCAGAGCTCCACGGAGTACCCGGCGGGCTTGCCGTCGTCACCCGTATAGGCGAAGGGACGCGCGTCCTCCCGATAGCCGAGCGTGATGGTGTTCGAGGATTTGATTTTCTGGAGCGTGTCGGGCTCCGCGGCCATAACGGGCGTGGCGAACAGGACGGCGGCCAGCAGCAACGTCAGCAGTCGAATCATGCGTGTGCCCTTTCGCGGATGGGTTGGCGAGCGAAGGCACCGTAGCACCTTTGCCCGTGGCGACGCAAGGTTGGCCGCGATCACCGCTTGGCCGCGATGCGCGGCGACGGCTGGCCCACGTGGAGATGGGCGCCCGAAGCCGATCCCGGGATCACCCCCCACGCGGCGATGAAGGGAATGCCCGCCTCGCGCAGGTAGTCCATGAGGGCTCGGCCCTCGGGACTATCGGGGTGCACCGCGATGTCGAGAGCGTCGCGGTGATCGAGGCCCATGCGATCGTGGAGCGGCGTCTGCCCGTAGGCGCTCACGGGCATGGGGCGGCCGAAACGCGAGAGGAAGAACTGCTCGAGCTTGGCCGTCCCCGCCTTGAGCGACCAGGCGGTGGGGCCGTTGTAGCGGATGAGGGTGGGCGTGTGCTCGTAGCCGCCGCGGCCCAGCGGGGCGCGACCGGCCACCGCGCGGGCGGTGGCCGCCTCCGCGAGGGCGTGGTCCACGTCGGCGACGGCACGGTGTGTGTCCTCGATCTTGGCCTGAGCCTTCTGCACGGCGGCCTCCGTCGCCTCGAACTCCTTCCTCGAGATGATGCCGCGCTCGAGGAGATCGCGCCGCTGCTCGCGCTGCTCCGTCGCCCGCGCCCGCTCCTGCTCGTACAGGGGAAGGAGGGCCTCGAGCTTGGCCCGATAGTCGGTGAGAGCCGTCACCACTTCGCCCGCCCGCTGGGCAACGCTGGGCGCGGGGGCGTCGGCGGCAAGCGCGGGCCCGGCGAGAAGGAGGGTCAGAAGGAGGGCGGCCAGGGGACCGGGGCGCCGCCTCAACGCGGCCGGGGCGGATGCGCGCGTACGGTCGCCTCGTCGATCTCCGTGCCCCAGCCGGGTCCGGTGGGCAGGGTGAGATAGCCGTCTTTCACGTCGGGCTTCACGGTGACGATGTCGTCGTGCCATGGCACCACGTCGGGATCCATCTCCATGATACGCAGGTTCGGCACCACCGCGCAGAAGTGGGCGCTCATCATGGTGGCGAGCGGCCCGTAAAAGTTGTGGGGAGCGACGTTGATCTCGTAGGTGTCGGCCATCGTCGCGATCTTCACCGACTCCCCCACCCCGTTCCATGGCGTATCGATGATGGCCACGTCCATGGAGTAGTTCTCGAAGTACGGCCGGTAGTCGCGTCGCCCGAAGAGGCTCTCGCAGGAGGCCACGGGCATGGGAACTTGGCTTCTGATGTAGGCCAACGCCCGGGGATCGCGCGTGTCGATCTCCACCCAGAAGAGATCGAAGGGGGCCATGGCCCGCGCCACCTTGATGAAGCCTTCCGTCTTGTAGTTGAAGTTGAGGTCGACCAGGATGTCCATGTCCGGTCCCGTGCCCTCGCGGAAGGCCGCGAGCTGGTCGCGCACCGCGTTCAGCACGAAGCGCTCCGCGTTCAGCTCGGGAAAGCCCTCACTGGTGCGGGCGAAGCCGGGGGCGAAGTTGCGCGGGTTGTCTCCGAAGATGAGGGCGTTCGTCTTGAGTCCCGTGTAGCCCTTGGCCGCCACTTCCTTGCCCAGCTTCACGATGTCGTCCAGGGTCTTCACGGCGGGGATCTGTAGCTCCTGGTGGGAGCGCACGCGGTACGTCCCGCAGTGCGACCAGTACAGGCGGATCCGCTCTCGCACCGGTCCGCCCAGCATCTCGTACACAGGGATGCCGAGGGCCCGCGCCTTCACGTCGAGCATGGCGTTCTCGATGGCGGCAATGGCCTGCTGGACCACGCCCCCCGAGGCCTGGCGGCGCTGCGCGTACATGAGCGTGACGTGGGCTTCCCACGCGCGCGGATCCTTGCCGAGGACGGAGGGCGCGAGCCGGTCGATGACGGCGGACAGCCCCGCTCCCCCGAAGCTCTCGTTGTACTCGCTCCAGCCCACCAGCCCCGTGTCGGTAGTGAGCTTGAGGAAGTCGAAGTTGCGCGTGCCAGCGTCGCAGTGCAGCGATTCGAGCTTGGCGATCTTCATGGACGAGTCCTCCGAGTGAATGACAGAGCGACTACGCGCTCAGCACGCGCACGGGCGCGCCGCGGAGAAAGGCCTGCACGTCCTCCAGGGCATGGCCGTAGAACACACGGTAGGTCTCCTCGGTGACGTAGCCGAGATGCGGGGTGACCACGATGTTGGGCAGCGAGCGGAAGGGGTGGTCAGCGGGGAGCGGCTCCGGGTCGAAGACGTCGAGTCCCGCTCCCGCGATGATCCCGTTGCGGAGAGCGTCGATGAGGGCCGCCTCATCCACGATAGGCCCGCGCGAGGTGTTCACCAGATACGCGCTGCGCTTCATGAGGCCGAGCTCGCGCGCACCGAGGAGGCCACGGGTCCGCTCGCTCAGCACCAGGTGGATCGATACGATGTCGGATCGCGCGAGGAGCTCGTCCTTGGCCACGAGGGTCGCCCCCACCTCCTCCGCTCGCGCCCGCGTGAGGTTCTGGCTCCACGCGAGCACCTCCATCTCGAAGGCGCGCCCCACCTTGGCCACGCGCGAGCCGAGAGTGCCGAGGCCGAGCACTCCGAGCGTCTTGCCGTTGAGCCCGAGACCGAGGCTCACCTGCCAGCGTCCCTCGCGGGTGGCGCGGTCCTCGGCGGGGATGCGTCGCATGAGGCCAAGGATGAGGCCCCACGCCAGCTCCGCCGTCGGATAGGGCAGGCCGGCGGTGCCACACACGAGCACCCCGCGCTCCGCCGCCGCCTTCATGTCGATGGACGCATTCCGCATGCCCGCCGTGATGAGGAGACGGAGCATGGGCAGCCGCTCGAGCAGGCTCCGCGTGAAGGCGGTCCGCTCGCGCATGGCCATCACGATGTCGAAGTCGGCGAGTCGCGTGGCCAATGCGCCCTCGTCCGCGAGATGATCGGAGAAGGCGACCACGTCGGTGCCCGCGGGCAGGCTCTTCCAATCGGCCATGCGAAGGGCCACCCCCTGGTAATCGTCGAGCAGGGCCACACGAGCCATGATCAGTCGTCCTTGTCCACGCTCATCGAGGATCGTCCCCGAATCGGTACTCGAGGGTGAGCTCGTCGAGTCGCGTCTTGAGATCGCCGGGAAGCTCCTTGTCGGCGGCAGCCAGCACATCGTCGAGCTGCTCGGCTCGGCTCGCCCCGACGATGGGGGCGGTGATGGCGGGATGAGCGAGGACCCAGGCCACGGCGAGCTGGACCATCGACATGCCTGCCTCAGCGGCGAGCGGGCGCAGGGCTTCCACCGTGGCGAACTCTCGCTCGCGCCAGTAGCGTTCCTGGTAACGTCTGGCCGCCGTGCCGAGGGTGAAGCGCGTACCCGCGGTCGGCCCCGCGTCGCGGCGATGCTTGCCGGAGAGCAACCCGCCCGCCAGCGGATTGTAGGGAATCACCCCCACGCCTTCCTCCCTGGACATGGGGAGGATCTCGCGCTCGATCTGACGGAAGAGCAGGTTGTAGCGGGGCTGGATGGAGTCGAAGCGAGCGAGGGCGAGCGTCTCGCTGCGCCCGATGGCCCGGGCCACCTGGTAGGCCTGGTAATTCGAGCAGCCGAGGTAGCGTGCCTTGCCCGCGCGCACCACGTCGTCGAGGGCGCGCAGCGTCTCGTCCATCGGGGTGGCCGCGTCGGGATGATGGATCTGGTAGAGATCCACGTAGTCCGTGCCGAGCCGGCGCAGCGAGTCGTCGATGGCGTCGAGGATGTGCTTGCGCGAAGCGCCGCGATCCCAGGGGCGGGCGCTCGTCGCCCCCGAGCACTTGGTGGCGAGCACGAAGTCGTGACGGCGACCGCGCAGCCAGCGCCCCAGGATCTCTTCGGTGCGGCCCACCGTCTCGCGGGTGCCGCCCAGCGGATAGACATCGGCGGTGTCGAGGAAGCTGATCCCGCCCGCCGCCGCGCGATCGAGAATCGCGAAGGAGGCGGGCTCGTCGCACTGCAGCCCGAACGTCATGGTACCGAGACAAAGACGCGAGACAGGAAGGCCGGTACGGCCGAGCTGCACGTGCCGCATGGGCCCAGAGAGTAAAGGCGATGCCCGCGCGGAGCAAGGGGCGTATCGTAGGGGGAGCCATGAAGAAGACCGTCGCCGTCATCGGAACTACCGGTGTGGCGGCGTGCCGTGTCGTGCTCGTCGCCGCGGCCGTCCTCGCCAGCGCGGTCGCTCTCGTCTGCCGCGGAGAAGCCGGCGACGCCCCTGCGCCGCTCCTCGGACGCTGGGAGTCCGTGGCGCGATCCGCGGGCGGCCTCGGTCAGGTGATCGAGCTGCGGGCCGACGGCACCATGACCCAATGGGTCGCCGCCCTCGTGGAACTGACCTATCGGCTGCAAGGCGCGCAGTTGATCACGACCTTCCGCGCGCCCAGCGGGGTCAGCGAAGTCCAGTCCACGACGGTACGCTTCGAGGGCGACATCATGATCCAGCACGAGGCGCGAAGTGGTGACGAGATCACCCTCACCCGCAAGCGTGCGGGAGGAGCGCAGGACCCGCGCATCGTGGGCGTGTGGACGATGCCGCACGAGACGGGACCCGTCGCCTATTTCCTCTACACGGTCGATGGGCGCGTCGTCTTCCGTCTTCCCATCCGTGCCGACCGCGGCGGCTGGAGCGCCTCGGGCGATCTGCTCACCCTGGGCCCAAGTCCAGGAGCCGCCACGACTGTCCGCTACGAGATCCTCGACGGCCAGCTCGTGCTCCACGACGAGCAGATCCGCCGGGTCTACAAGCGCGCCGAGATCGTCGAGTACCCGTAGCCGGAGGCGGCGCGTTTGGCAGGGCCGGGTGACGACATGGCGTCTACCTCGCTTGACAGGCGGCGACGCGAGTGCGCATAGTGCGCGCGTCCTCCCCGCTCTCTAGCGTCGCACCACAGGAGGTCGTCGATGCCCCGGACCGCGAAGTGGCTGACGCAGATCATGACCGTCGTCGTGACACTTGCCATCTATCTCCCGCCTCTCGTGCACGCCAGCGAGCAGGCGGTGGTCATTCCCGCTCCTGTGGTGGACAACCCGAAGGCCTCGGGTCCCCTCCAGACCGCCGTCCTCGCCGGCGGCTGCTTCTGGGGCGTCCAGGGCGTCTACCAACACGTGCGCGGCGTGCGCAAGGTGCTCTCCGGCTACGCGGGGGGGACCAAGGCGACGGCGGACTATCACACGGTGAGCCGGGGCGACACGGGCCACACAGAGTCGGTGGAGATCAGCTTCGATCCGAAGGAGGTCTCGTACGGCGAGATCCTCCAGGTCTTCTTCTCCGTGGTCCACGATCCGACCCAGCTCAATCGCCAAGGGCCCGACACGGGGCCGCAGTACCGCTCGAACATCTTCTACGCCGACGACGCGCAGCGGAAGGTGGCCCAGGCCTACATCGTCCAGCTCGACAAGACCAGGCTCTTCGGCCGGCCCATCGTGACGCGGGTCGATCCCCTCGAGGGCTTCTACCCGGCCGAGGCTTATCATCAAGACTTCCTGATCAACAACCCGGACTCTCCCTACATCGTGATCAACGATTTGCCCAAGATCGAGAATTTCCAGAAGCTCTTCCCGGCCCTCTATAGGGATCAGGCGGTGACCGTCAAGAATTCAAACTGACTTTGCGCTTCGGTAACTCCTACCGGGTAACTCGCGGGACCGTGTCATCTTCGGTGGGTCGAGCGGGAAGGCGACCGGCCACTCTGGCGTGTGCCACGAGAAGAAAGAACCCGCCCCTCTTCCCGCATGACGCGCTCCTTCCACTGGCATGTGGGTTGCTCCCTCTCCTGCGTGGATCGAATCCATGACGAGACACAGGGAGGGCACGAGATGCGCACTTCGCTTGCAACGGTATTCGGGACGATGCTGCTCTCGATCGCGCTGACGGCCGGCCTGGCGGGCGCGCAGTCGGGGGCCACGGACACCACGAAGGATTCGAGCGCGCCGTCCTCGGCGCCGTCGACGAAGACGGACCAGTCCAATCAGCCTGCGCAGCCGGCACCGTCCCCGGCTCCCTCGCAGGCTTCTCCGAGCACCAATCCGGGCTCCAATCAGTCGAACTCATCGACCGACGTGAGAAGCGGAGTCGCGGACGACTGAGCGCGTGGTCGACGTGGAGCGGACGAAGGTGCTGGGCATGGATCCCACGGTGGCGACCATCGTGGGCGCGGTACTCCTCGTCATCGTGATCCTGGCCATCGTCGCCATGTCGCGGAAGCTGACGACCACCACCACGGTGGATCCGACCCGGCGAACGTTGTAGTTGTAAGGGAACGCAGACCGGGCCGCGGCGGGATCATTCGCCGCGGCCCGGAAAGTCCCGCCGAAGCGATGGCTAGCTCGTCTCGGGGGTGAACATCGGCACGGGCGGCCCACCCTCGGTGGGCTTGAAGATCAGCCGCACGCGCTGGCCGACGCGGATGGTGTCGAGATTGCAGTCCACGATGTTCGTCATCATGGTGACGCCCTCGTCGAGCGTGACGTAGGCGAGGGCGTAGGGCACGGGCAGCCGCCGCATTACGCTGTAGGAGTAAACGGCGCCCCGCCCGGAGGCCGCCACCCACTCAGTGGCGTCGCTGCCGCAGAAGGGGCAGAGGGCCCGCGGATAGTAGTGCGGCTTGCCGCACGCCTTGCATGTGCCGATGAGCAGGCGGCCCGCCGTCGCCGCCTCCCAGAATGGCCGCGTCTCTGGGCTCGGCTCCGGCGCGGGGATCTTCCGTTCCTGGGTCGCCATGACTAGTCCCTCTCCATGATCAGGGTGGCGCTGCCATGCCGGGTGCCGAGCGAGCCGCCGGTGCCGTGCGCGAGGGCGAGGTGGCAGTCCTTCACCTGCACCTTGGGATGCGCCTCGCCCCGGAGCTGGCGCACCGCCTCCACCACCTTGGTCAGGCCGCCACGGTTCGCGGGGTGGTTGTTGCAGAGGCCGCCGCCGTCCGTGTTGAAGGGCAGCCGACCCGTGCCTGAGATGAGATTGCCGTCGGCCACGAACTTGCCCCCTTGCCCCTTGGGGCAGAAGCCGAGATCCTCCAGCGTGATGAGCACGGTGATGGTGAAGCTGTCGTAGATCGACACGTACTGAATGTCCGCCGGCGCCACACCCGCCTCCGTGAAGGCGGCCGGTCCCGACCACACCGCGCCCGTGTAGGTCAGGTCCACCTGGCCGCCCATTTGGTGCTTCACCGCCTCGCCCGCCCCCAGCACCTTCACGCGCGGCCGCTTGAGGCGGCGGGCGATCTCTGGCTTCACCACCACGATGGCACCGCCGCCGTCCGTGATGACGCAGCAGTCGAGCCGGTGGAGCGGATCGGAGATCATGGGCGAGTTGACCACGTCGTCCACTGTGACCACCTCGCGGAGCAGCGCGTGCGGATTGTGCTGGGCGTGATGGGAGGCGGCGACCTTGATCCACGCGAGCTGAGCGCTGGTCGTCCCATACTGGTGCATGTGCCGCATGGCAGCCATGCCGTACTGGTTCACCACGGTGGGGGCGAAAGGAAACTCGAAGGCCACGTCGGGAGCGGTACCGTAGTTGCGCGGAGCCGTGCCCGTGGCCATCCCCTCGGCGCGCGGCCTCCCGGCCAGGGTGATCAGCGCCACGTCGCACTTGCCGGCCGCGATGGCCTCCGCGGCGTGCGCGACGTGGATCACGTAGGACGACCCGCCCGTCTCCGTGGTGTCGATGTGGCGCAGCTTGAGGCCCATGTAGTCGGCCATGGAGAGCCCGCCCAGCCCCGGCGCATCGCCCGCGCAGAAGTAGCCGTCCACATCCTGGCGGGTGAGGCCCGCGTCCGCGAGGGCGCCTTTCGCCGATTCCGCGTGGAGCTGGGCGAGCGACTTGTCGTCGGCCTTGCGCGTGGGATGCTCGAAGATGCCCGCGATGTACGCCTTGCCCTTGATGGTCATGCGCGTCCTGTCCTCTGGAAGAAGAGCTGCGTGCACCGCGCCGCCGTCCCGACCCGAGAGGCACCGAACGTAACACAACCGAGAGCGTCCATGGGATCTCACGCTTGACTTGACAGTGGCAAGCCTTCAAGGTCCGGTCATGCTCGGTGATCTCCTTCTCCGGAACGTACGGCCGATGGCGGGTCCCCTCGTGGACGTCCTCGCGCGCGGCGGCATCATCGAGCGACTCGCCCCGGGCCTCGAGGTGCCCCCGGGTGTCCTCATGATCGACGGGCGGGGCGGGATTCTTCTGCCCGGCTTCGTCGACGGGCACATCCATCTCGACAAGACCTACTGGGGCTTGCCGTGGCGACCGCACGAAGCCGGGCCCACCGTGTTCGAACGCATCGAGAACGAGCGGCGCCTCCGCCGCGAGCTCCGGCTCGCCGTCGACGTGCAGGTAGAGCGGCTGGCGCGCCAGGCGATCGGCCGCGGCACGCTCTTCATCCGGAACCACACCGACATCGACACGGAGATCGGCTTGGGCAACTTCGAGGGCGTGCTCGCCGTGCGCGAGCGACTTCGGGACGTCGTCTCCATCCAGATCGTGGCCTTCCCGCAGAGCGGCATTGTCAACCGACCCGGCACCGCCGAACTCCTCGACCGCGCGGTGAAGAACGGCGCCGATCTGATCGGCGGCATCGACCCCGCGGGGCTGGACGGCGATCCCAAGGGTCACCTCGACGTCGTTTTCGGGATCGATGCCCGCCACGGCGTCGGGGTGGACATCCATCTCCACGACCCGGGTGCCCTCGGCACGCTCCAGGTCCGCTTGATCGTCGAGCGCACGCGCGCTCTCGGCCTCGCGGGCAAGGTGTCGATCAGCCACGTGTTCTGCCTCGGTATGGTCGACGAGGTCGAGCTGGGGCAGCTCCTCGACATGCTCGTAGAACAGCAGATCGCCGTCATGACGCACGGCCCGGGCGATCGCGCGGTCCCCCCTCTCGCGCGCTTGCGCGCGGCAGGGGTCGCGGTGTTCTCCGGCTCCGACGCCATCCGCGACGCGTGGACACCGTTCGGCAACGCCGACATGCTGGAGCGCGCCATGATCCTCGCCTGGCGGAACGGCTTCCGCACGGACGAGCTGCTGCACCTCACGCTCGATACCGTCACCCACGGCGGCGCGGCCGTCCTCGGCCTCGAAGGGTACGGCCTCGACGCCGGCTGCCGCGCGAGCTTCGTGGTGGTTCCCGGCGAGACGCTTGCCGAGATCGTGGTGGCGCGGCCGCCCCGGGCCTGGGTGGTGAGCGGAGGGCGCGTGGTGGCCCGCGACGGCCAGTGCGTCCTGTAATGAAACGGTCGTCTCTGATCCGTACGTGCCTCACCGCCTTGCTCCTCTCCGCCGCCGACGAGGTCATCCAGTAGCGGCGCGGGGTCCTCCTGAGCTCATGCCGACGTTGATCGTGCTGCCCCTCCAGGCGGAGATCGACCAGCTCTCCGACGCCCTGCGGGCGAGCGGTCTCCGGTTGGAGCGCACGGCGGCGGGACGACTCGATGTGGTCTCCCTGCCCGAGATCGGCGCTCTCATCGCGCGGGGCGGTCATGGGAAGGCCCAGTTCGCCCTCCACACGCGTCACCTGCTAGATCACGCGAGGCACGTGGATCTCGTGGTCTGCGCGGGCGTCGCGGGCGCCCTCGTCGAGGGCATCGTGGTGGGCAACGTCGTGGTGGGGACACGGACGATCGAGCACGACTTCCAGCGCCGCTTCTCTCCTCGCCCCGCCCCTGCCTTCGAGGGCGATGCCGCCGCCATCCTGAGCCTGCGTGCCGTCGACACCCGTGACGCGGGCTTCGCCGTGCACTTCGGCGACGTGGCCAGCGGCGACGAGGACATCGTCTCCGTCGATCGCGCGCAGGCCCTCCGCGATGCCACGGGGGCGCTGGCCGTCGCGTGGGAAGGAGCGGGCGGAGCGAGAGCCTGCGCGTTCAGCGCCACACCGTACCTCGAGCTGCGTGCGGTGACGGATCAGGCCAACGTGGAGGCCTCCTCGCACTTCGCGCAGCACCTCCCCCTCGCCATGCGCAACCTCGCCACCCTTCTCGCGCGCTGGCTCGGTCGCCGTTAGCGGCCTGTCGGAGAAAAGCGCGCCCTTGACCAAGCGCTTGCCGCTCAATTGTTGCCACTCTGAGCGCGGGCTTTGCCCGCGCAACCGAATCCTCGGGGGAGGTTCGGAGGGGAGCGATGCCCCCCTCCGAGTGTCCTAGCGCCGCCTCTTCTTCGTCGCGGCCAGCCGTCGCGGGGCCCTCCCGCCCCGCGCGGTCGCCGCCGTCTTGCCCTCCGCGTGCCACCGCGCCACCTCCTCGCAGGTGGTGAACCACACGCCCCGGAAGCGCCGCATGTAGGCGACCAGCTCCTCGAGGAGCGCGATGCGCGAGGCACGGCCGCTCACGAAGGGATGGCAGGTGAGCACGAAGCAGCCGTTCTCCGCGTGCATGGCCGCGAACTCCTTGCTCCACATCTGAAGCACGCGGCCGGGATCGGCGATGGCGTTGGTGGCGCCGTACACATGACGGAAGAGTGGCGCGTCGTCGAGCATCCACTGCACGGGCACCTCCACGAGCGGCCCTACCTCGCTCGGGAGCTCGTAGGGCACGTCGTTGCCCATGAGGGAGGTGTCGTAGAGGAAGCCGTGGCGTTTGAGGATGCCGGGCGTCCAGATGTTCACGTCCCAGGAGGGCGAGCGGTAGCCCGTGGGCTTCACGCCGAGGTGGTCCTGGAGGACGGCGAGCTGTTGCCCCATGATCGCCTCCTCCTGCGTGGCGTCGAGGAGGCCCACCGCCTCGTGCATGTTGCCGTGGGCCCCGATCTCGTGGCCGGCGTCACGGATGCGCTTCGACTGCGGAAGATGATGCTCCACCGTCCAGCCGGGAATGTAGAAGCTCGCCCGGAGCTTGAGCCGGTCCATGAGCCGGAGGACGCGATCCACGCCGACCCGCGGACCGAAGCGGCGCTCCTCGAGATCGGCGAGGCTGCGCTTGGCTTTCGCGGGCTCTCGGAAGTAGAAGCCGGACTCCGCATCGAAGTCGAAGGACAGTACCACTGCCGACTGCTTGCCCTCGGGCCACTGGTAGCGCATGGAGTGCTCCTTTTCAGGCGATGCGCGTGCGCGGGTCGATCACGTCGCGGAGCCCGTCGCCGAGCAGATTGAGGCCGATCACCGTGATCATGATGGTGAGGCCGGGAAAGATCGAGACGTGAGGGGCCACCCGGAGGAAATCGCGCGCCTTGCTCAGCATCGTCCCCCACTCCGCGGTGGGAGGCTGAGCCCCCAGGCCGAGGAAGCCCAGATAGGCGGCGGAGAGGATGGCCGTGGCGAAGAAGAGGGTCGACTGCACGAGAAGTGGAGGGAGGCAGTTCGGCACCACGTGGCGCCAGAGCACGCGGCTCTCCCGCGCCCCGGAAGCCCGCGCGGCCAGCACGTAGTCGAGAGCCTTCACCTTCATCACGGCGCCGCGGGTGAGGCGGGCGTAGAGGGGCACCTGGGCGATGCCAATGGCGATCATGGCGTTGCGAAGCCCGGGGCCGAAGATGGTGATCACGATGATGGCGAGGAGGATGGTGGGAAAGGAGACGAGGATGTCCACGAGGCGCATGGTCACCCGGTCCAGCCACCCGCCCGCGAAGCCCGCGGCAAGACCGATGGGCACACCCCCCAGGAGGGCCAGTCCCACCGACACGCCGCCAATGATCAGGGAGATGCGGGCGCCGAACATCACCTGGGACAGCACGTCGCGGCCCAGGCTGTCCGTGCCGAAGGGATGCGCCCACGAGGGCGGCCGCAGGTTCTCACCGAGGCGCATGGTCTCCGGATCGTACGGAGCGAGCCACGGGGCGAGGAGGGCCACGGCGGCGAGGGCGAGCACGATGAGCCCGCCCACCACGGCGCCGCGGTGCCGGAGGAGCGGGCTCACTCGGCGCGGACGCGTGGGTCGACCAGCCCGTACGAGATGTCCACGAGCAGGTTGACCACGAAGAAGCACGCGGCGAAGACCAGGATGATGGCCTGGATCACCGGGTAGTCGCGCATGGCGATGGCCTCGATGAGATAGCGGCCCATGCCCGGCCAGGAGAACACCGTCTCGGTGAGGATGGCGCCACCGAGGAGCCGCGCAAACTGATCCCCGATCACCGTTATGATGGGGATGAGCGCATTCCGGAGCGCGTGCTTGTAGACCACGGCGCGCTCGGCCAGCCCCTTGGAGCGCGCGGTGCGCACGAACTCCTCGCCGAGGACCTCGAGCATGCTCGAGCGCGTCTGGCGCGCAATCACGCCGGCGCCGAAGAGCCCCAGGCTCACCGCGGGCAACACGAGGTGGACGAGGCCGCCCGTGCCGCCCGCGGGGAGCCACTCGAGTCGCACGGAGAAGAGCAAGATCAGGATCAGCCCCGACCAGAAGATGGGCGTGGACACGCCCACGAGGGCGACCACGGTGGCGAGGTAGTCGACAGCGCTCGCCCGCCGCGTGGCGCCGAGCACGCCCGCGAGGCCCCCCACGAGCACGCCGATCACCGTGGCCGCCGCGGCGAGCTCGAGCGTGCCGAGGAAGCGCTCGCCCAGATCGGCCGCCACGGGAAGGGAGGTAGCGGTGGAGCGGCCGAGATCGCCGCGGAGGAGCCCGCGCAGATAGGTCACGTACTGGACGGGCCAGGGCCGGTCGAGCTGCCAACGCTCGCGCAGCTCGCGCACCATCTGGTCGGTGGCGAAGTCGCCGGCGAGGATGCGCGCGGGATCGCCGGGGATCAGCCGGACGATCGCGAAGACGAGCCCGGTGACCACGAGGAGGGCCGGCACCCCGGCGGCGAGACGGGCGAGGACTCGGCGCCAGGTCACTTCGTCCTCCTGCGCTCACTCCTCGAAGTACGCGCGATGCAGGGGATGGAGCGACTCGAGTGGATTCCAGTCGAGGCCCTTGAGGCTCTTGCGGGCCGCCCATATCTGCGGTTCGCCGTAGAGGAAGAGGGCGGGGGCGTCCTCCATCAGGATCTCCTGCATCCGATGGAGCGCCTCCAGCCGCTTCTTCGCGTCGAGCGTGCTCTGCTCGAAGGCGAGGAGCCGGTCGAACTCGTCGCTCTTGTAGAAGGAGATGTTGTTGCCGGCAGGGCGCCAGAACTGCGAGCCGAAGTCCTGAATGGCGCTATCGATGTCGCCGTTGACAGACCGCCAGCCGAAGAAGGCCGCCTGGATCTGGCTCTTGTCCACGGGCTGGGCCGCCATCTGCGACAGCGTGCCCCACTCGAGGTCGACCACCCGCATGGTCACGCCCACCTGACGCAGATACCCCTGGATCGCCTCGATCACCTGCGCACTCAGGAGATAGCGACCGGGCGTGTGATGGATAGAGAAGGTGAGATTAGGCTGGCCGGCCTCTCGGAGGAGCCGCTTGGCCTTCTCCGGGTCATAGCCGTAGTGGTCGGAGGCCTCGCTATAGCCGTAGCTCCCCGCGGGGCCGGGCGAGTGGAGCCGCCGGGCCGTCCCCGCGAAGAGATTCTTCACGATGGCCTCGCGGTCGATGGCGTAGTAGAGCGCCTGGCGCACCCGCTTGTCCTTGAATGGGTCGCGCTGGGTGTTGAGGTAGATCCAGATCACCCGCGCCGACGGTGGCGTGTACACGACCAGGTTGGGATTCTTGCCGAGGCGCGCCGCCTCCTGGGGCAGGACCTGGAAGATCAGGTCCACGTCGCCGCTCTCGAGGGCAAGCATGCGCGCGCTCGCGTCGGGATAGGGACGGCTGATCACCGTCTTGAGCTTGGGCTTGCCCGCCCAGTACTGCTCGTTGGCCTCGAGGCGCACTTCCTGGCCGCGCTTGTGGTGCACGAACTTGAAGGGGCCACTGCCCACCGGCGCGGTGTGGAGATTGTCGTCCCCCACCTTCTCGATCTGTGCCTTGCTGTACACCACGATCCAGTGGTAACCGAGGGTGTTGATCAGAGGCGCATACGGCGCCTTGGTGGTGACGCGCAGGGTGTTGTCGTCCACCACGGAGATGCCGTCCACGATGGCGAGGGTCGCCTTGCCGATGGAGTGCTTGCGGAAGCGCTCCAGGCTCACGCGAACCGCCTCCGCGTTGACGGGCGTGCCATCCGTGAACTTGATGTTCTTCCGGATCTTGAGCGTCCACGTCTTGCCGTCCTTCGACTGCTCCCACGACTCCACGAGCCAGGGAATCACCTCGCCCTTGGTGGTGAGGAGCACCAGCGGCTCGGAGACCTGGTTGAGGATGCTGCCGTTGTGGAGTCCCGTGGCCTTGTGCGTGTCGAAGATGGGCACGTCGGTCGGCATCCCGATCACGAGGGTGTCTTTGCCCGCAGCGGCGGGCGCGACCCACGCCAGCACCGCGAGGGTGACAACGGGGAGCAGGCGCGTCATCCGGAGACCCATCCGCCACTCGGATGCAGGATCTGCCCGGTGAGATAGCCCGCCTCCTCGGAGGCGAGCACCACCGCGCAGTACGCCACGTCCTCCACGCTGCCGAAGCGTCTAAGCGGCAGCTCGGCGAGCCTCCGCGTCCGATACTCGGGTGTCATCACGTCCTTGCTCATATCCGTCTCGATGCCGCCCGGCGCGATGGCGTTCACCGTGATGCCGTGGCAGCCCACCTCGGAGGCGAGCGCGCGCGTGAGCGACTCCACGGCCCCCTTCGTCGCCGCATAGGCGGCGAAGCCGCCCCCGCCCACCGCCCGCTGGGCGAGCTGGGTCGAGAGGTTGATGATGCGGCCGTACTTCCGTTCGATCATCACGGGGAGCGCGAGCCGTGTGCACTGGATGGTGCCCGTCACGTTGATGTCGAGCATGCGGCGATAGCCGGCAGGGTCGACCTGGAGGAGCGGACCGCGCACCATGATGCCCGCGTTGTTTACCAGGATGTCGAGACCGCCGAAGCGGTCCACCACGGCGTCGATCATGGAGCGGGCGTCAGGCTCGCTCGCCACGTCGCCGCGGATGGCGAAGGCCTCGACCCCGAGGCCCTTCGCCTCCGCCACCGCCTCATCGGCCTGGCGCTGGCTGGCGAGATAGTTGATGGCCACGCGCGCGCCCTCGCGGGCGAAGGCCAGCGCGATGGCTCGCCCGAAGCCGCGGCTCGCCCCCGTGACGAGGGCGCGGCGGCCGTCCAGCTTTCCCGCCATCAGCGTGCGGCGCTCTTCTGGCTCTTCTCCAGCCAGAACCTGGCGAGGTCGATGGGCTTGGGCCACCACACGTCCTTCTTGCCGAGGATGCGCTGGATGAGCCGCTCCACCATGCGCATGCGCGAGGGCCGACCGATGACCTGGGGGTGACCCAGCCAGTTGTAGAAACCGCCCTCCTCGTACATGCCCTCGAACTCCTCCGACCAGATCTCCCACACGTCCTGCTGACTCCAGATGCCATTGCCCACGGGCGGGTTGGAGCTGAAGAGGAAGAAGGGCGCGTCGTTGTTGCACCAGGAGGTGGGGAACTCCACGAGCGGGCCCCGCGAGGTCTCGATGCAGTACGGCAGGTCCGTGTCGAGGGCGTTGCTGTGGTAGACGAAGCCGTGCTTCTTGAGCAGCTCCATGGTGTGCTGGCTGGGATCGGCGGAGGGTGAGCGCGAGCCGAGGGGCGTCACCCCCAGCACCTTCTTGAAGATGTCGAGGCTCTTCACGAGAAGCGCCTCTTCCTCGTCTCGGCTCTTCAGGGAGGACGGGCGCTCGTGGAGGTAGCCGTGCTGGCCCACCTCGTGGCCGCGCTTGACGATCTCCTCGCACAGCGCGGGATAGCGCTCGACGATCCAGCCGGGGATGAAGATGCATGTCTTGAGGTCGTAGCGGTCGAGGAGATCGAGGATACGCGGCATCCCGGTCTTCGGGCCGTAGGAGCCCATGGACATGTGCAGGTATCGATCGGCGAGAGCGGGATCGCGCTGGATCCACGGCGACTCGCCGTCGAGGTCAAACGTCATCATGATGGCGCAGCGGGCACGCTCGGGCCAGGTCACGGGTGTGGTCATGGTGCAGAAGGATAGCCGAGGGGCCCAGGGACCGCAATGCTCGGGCAACCGTGGGCGCTGAAGGTTGACGCCGCCTCTTCTCGCGCATCTCCCAGCCTGGAGGGCCGGGCGGGCCCTCGCCCGTTTGACCTCTCGAAATCCCTCTGGCACGATCGACGCGATGATGCAGGAAGAAAGCAGCCGGCGCGCCTTTCTCGCCATGTCCGCCATCGGTCTCGGAGGCATGCTCATGCCCAATCGGTCCAGCGCCAGCGCCGTGCTCGAGCGGCGCATCCCGAAGTCGTCCGAGCCGCTCCCCGCGGTGGGCCTCGGCACCTGGCAGGCGTTCGACGTGGGCGGCGATGGTCGCGGAATGGCCGAAGCCAAGGAAGCCCTCAGGGTCTTCGTGGCGGAGGGCGGCCGGGTCATCGACACTTCGCCGATGTACGGGTCCGCGGAGTCCGTCACCGGGCAACTCGCCACGGAGCTCCGCGTGAGCGCGAAGCTCTTCGTGGCGACCAAGGTGTGGACCACGGGGAAGCAGGCGGGCGTCCGTCAGATGGAAGAGTCCATGCGTCGGCTCCGCGTCCAGCGTCTCGATCTGATGCAGGTGCACAACCTGGTCGACGTGCAGACCCAGCTCGCCACCCTTCGCGACTGGAAGACCTCGGGCCGCTTCCGCTATATCGGCGTGACCCACTACCATGCGGGCGGCCACGCCGAGCTCGAGAAGATCATCGGGCGCGGCGACGTCGACTTCGTGCAGGTGAACTACTCGCTCGCCGAGCCCGAGGCCGATCGGCGGCTCCTGCGGGCGGCCGCGGACAGCGGCACCGCCGTCCTCGTGAATCGCCCCTTCGCGGAAGGCGGCATGTTCGCGCGCGTGAAGGGCCGGCCCCTGCCGGATTGGGCGCAGGAGACAGGGAGCGCGAGCTGGGCGCAATTCTTTCTCAAGTGGATCCTCGCCCAGCCCGCCGTCACCTGCGTGATCCCCGGGACCCGCAACGCCAAGCACGTGGTGGAGAATCTCGCCGCAGCCTCCGGTCCCCTCCCCGACGAGGCGATGCGCCGCCGCATGCTCGAGTACTTCACCTCGCTCTAGGACCCTCGGAGGGGGCATCGTCCCCGTTCCGACCCCCCCGAGGATTCGGTGGCGCGGGCAAAGCCCGCGCTCGGAGCGCGAACATCCAAGCGGCTACGGCCGCCGCGGCGGCGGGGGCGGGTGATTCGCGATCCAGTGCTCGGCGATGTCGATGCGCCGGCACAGCCACACGCGGTCGTGCCGTTCGACGTGATCGAGAAATCTCATGAGGGCGCGCAGCCGTCCGGGCCGCCCGGCCAAACGCATGTGAAGCCCCACCGACATCATCCGGGGGGTGTGAGCGCCTTCCGCGTAGAGCACGTCGAAGGCATCCCGGAGGTAGATGAAGAAGTCCTCGGAGGTGCTGAAGCCCTGCGGTGTCCCGAACTTCATGTCGTTGTTGTCGAGCGTGTACGGGATCACCAGGTGTGGGGCACTACCCACCCGCACCCAGTATGGCAGGTCGTCGTTGTAGGCATCGGAGTCGTACAGGAATCCACCCTCTTCCACGACGAGGCGGCGGGTGTTCGGACTCAGCCGCCCCGTATACCATCCGCGAGGTCGGCTCCCGGTGGCGCGGGTGAGGCTCTCGATGGCCCGCCGCATGTGCTCGCGCTCCGTAGCCTCGTCGACGCCCTGGTAGTCGATCCAGCGCCACCCGTGGCTCACGACCTCGTGCCCCGCCTCCACGATAGCGGCCGCCGCGTCGCGATGGCGCTCGAGCGCCATGCCGATGGCAAAGACGCTGATCTTGATCGAGCGCTCCGCGAACACCCGCATGAGCCTCCAGAACCCGACGCGGCTGCCGTATTCGTAGATCGACTCGACCTGGAGATTGCGCGCCCCCCGGACGGGCGAGGCGCCTACCACTTCCTGCAGGAACGACTCGGCTTCGCCATCGCCGTGCAGGATCGATCGCTCGCCGCCTTCCTCGTAGTTCATCACGAACTGCAACGCGAGGCGGGCGCCGCCCGGCCACTTCGGGTCGGGAGGCCGCGCGCCATAGCCGATCAGATCGCGATCGTCATTCACGGTCATGCGCCTTCTCCCTGCCGAAAGCCCGGCGGCGCGGCAAACTTCCCTGCCTTGCTTTGGCGCAATCCGAGCCGCACGGCGGCCTCAGCGAGCTGGATGCCGCAGGCGACGGGCTCCACGATGGGCACGGCGACCCGCTCGCGGAGGCGGGCAGCGTAGGGCGACAGCCGAGCGCCGCCCAGGACCACGAGGTCGGCTCCGCTCTCCGCGATGACCTGCGCCACCGCAGTCGTGAGTGCCGTCACCGCGCTCGCGGGCGACGGTTCTGTCTCGTTCAGCGGAAGCAGGTTCACGGAGTGCACGGCCGCGCAGCGACTCGCCGCGCCAAGCAGCGCGATCAGATCCTGGGTGTACGGCACCATGCGCGCAGGAGCCGTCAGCACGGCGAAGCGATGGCAGAACGGGAGCGCGACCGCGAGGGCAGCCTCCGCCATGTTGACGACCGGCACCTCCATGACCTCCTTCACCGCCGCCGTCCCGTAATTCCCGAACCCGGCCAGCACGACGGCGTCAGGTGGCGGCGCCACGCGTGGGAGGGCCAGCGAGAGAGCCCGCCCCGCCGCATAGTCCGCATAGAAGCTATCGACGATGGGCGGCCCCTCGCGGTTGGTCCACGCGATCACCTCGGTCCCCGTGGAGGCGGCGCGGTGGGCGAGCTCGCGGCACGCCTCCGTGATCGCCTCCGTCGCGTTGGGGTTGGCGAGGAGAATCTTCACCGGCAGTTATGTAGTGGGTCGCCCCGGGTTTGTCAACGTCCATCGTCGTCGCACGCTGCCTTGCCAAGCGAACCACGCGGACGCTATAGTGACGGGCCCGCGGAGTCGGCGCGATCGTCGCGCGGGGCCGAGGGGAGGTGAGGATGGCGACGCTCCAGTGGGTGAAGATCGAACCGCTCACCGACGAGGCGTTTGCCCCCTTCGGTCAGATCATCTCGGCGCAAAACCGCGCGCCGGATTTCCACACGACGAGTGGAACGCGAGGCTGGGCCGTCGACTTCCAGGCGGGCAGGCCGCTTCTCATGCTCCTCCACACGCCCTACCAGGGGCTGTCCTTCGGCAAGCTCGAGCGTCATTTCAACCTGACGCAGACCTTCCTGCCCATGGGCGGCTCGCCGGCGGTGGTTGCGGTGGCCCCACCCGGGTCGGGCGATCGCAACGAGATGCCGGCGCCTTCCGACGTGCGCGCCTTCCTTCTCGACGGCAGCCGGGGATACCTGCTCGGGCGGGGGGTGTGGCACAGTCTCGACCGATACCCGCTCTATCCCCCGGCCAGTCAGTGGGTCATCCTCACCGATCGCGAGACACAGGAGGACCTCACCGGCGCCTATGCCGGTCAGCATGCCATGCGACTCACGCAGGAGGTCGATTTCGCCCCTCGCTTCGGCGTGACCTTCTCGCTCGCCATGTAGGCCGCTCGGACCAACAGCGTGCCCCTCGACAAGGAGGATCCGATGCAGACGAAACTCTCGAGACGTGAGGTCCTCGTGGGCGGAACGGCAGCGGCGCTCGCGGCCGCCGCGCCCGGCCGCGTGGCGGCCCAGGCCAAGGAACTGGTGGCCAACACGTATGGCGGCGGCTGGGAAGCGGGGCATCGTGCCGGCATCGCCCAGCCGCTCGAGAAACGGCTCGGCATCAAGGTGACGCTGGTCTCGATGCTGGCGGCCGAGCTCGTCGCGCGCACGAAGGCGGCGGCGGGCGGGCGGCCTCCCGTCGACGTGGCGCTCGTCGACGACGGCCCCTTCCTGCTCGCGATCAAGGAAGACGTCTTCCACCGCCTCCCCATGGATCGCATTCCCAACGCCAAGCGCATCTATGCCAAGTACCGGCCGAAGGAACCGTTCGGGGTTCCCATCGGCGCCTCGCAGATCGGCATCGCTTACAATTCCAAGACGCTCAAGACCCGTCCGGCATCCTGGGCGGACCTCTGGAATCCCGAATACAAGGGCCGCATCGGGCTCAGCACGCCCGCGAGCACGTTGGGCACGGTGACTCTTCTCAGCTTTGCTTCTCTCAAGGGCGGCAACGAAGGCAACATCGAGCCGGGATTCGAGGCGGTGAAGTCGCTCCTCCCCAGCGTCTCGTCGATTCAGGCAGTGCCCGCCAATCTCCGCACGCTCCTCGAACGCGGCGAGATCGACATCGCCCCCATGTGGCACCACGACACCACGATCGTGAAGATGAAGGGTACGGGCGTGGAGTTCGTACTCCCCAAGGAAGGCGGCATCGCGGGTTTGGCCTGGCTCGCCATCACTAAGGGGGCCAACACGGACCTCGCGATCGAGTACCTGAACCAGGGACTCGATCCCGACAGCCAGAAGCTCATGGCGGGCGCCCCTTCGTATATCGGACCGGTCATCGAGGGTGTGGAGGTCGCCCCCGAGTTGCGCGGGATCGTACCTGCGACGCCGGCGGACCTCGAGCGCCTCAAGACACTCGACTGGCCGAAGATCAACACGCAGCGGGCCGACTGGATCGCCCGCTGGAATCGCGAGATCAAGGTCTGAGCACGCCCGCGGGGCGGGCCCGGCGAGCCGCCTGGAGCTCGCAGCTGCGGCTCTGGCAGCTCGCCGTGCCCGCCACGCTTTTCCTGCTCGTCTACTTTGCCGTCCCCCTCGGCATGCTGTTCTTTTGGAGCGTGCGGGCCCGCGGGGTGCCCGGGCTCACCTTGATCAACTTCCGTACACTCCTGTCCGATCCGTTTTTCCTGCAAACGCTCTGGCTCAGCGTGC
>Ga0306921_10000572_pt1 | contig 33164 bp, 26 predicted proteins | sample sta12Cox44000080_FD_203760 | JGI IMG/M metagenome (GOLD analysis project Ga0306921, IMG submission 203760) | Lab enrichment of tropical soil microbial communities from Luquillo Experimental Forest, Puerto Rico - statoxic.12C.oxic.44.000.080 (v2)... | ecosystem: Environmental > Terrestrial >... | reverse complement strand
CGTGACGCGAGGGCTTATGGTGTTTGACGCCATCCGCGCTGAAGCGTCTTTCGAAAAAGTCGACAATGCCGCCATGCTCCAGCTGACGGGTTTGAACCTCAAGCAGATTGTCCGTGAGAGTGAACAGCCGGAAACCTGCATTGCGCAGCTTGCGAAGCGCTGCCGGAACCTCACGGTGCGGCGGCATTGTCGAAAACTTCTCTTTGAGTTCTTCCCTGTCTGCGCCATCAATCTTGATGCCTTGCGTGTCCGCCATCATCTTCATCACGGCGGCACCGATATCAGTGAACGGGACGTAGCAGCCGGCGACGGTTAAGGCCGCTGAATACATGATGAAGTTGGCGAACCAGAGCCGCATGGCCCTTCTATCGCCAAAGATGCGCTCAAAGGTCGCTTCCATTGTCTCGAGATCGAGAAGCGTTTCATTGACGTCGAAGACAAGCAAAGGAAGGGCAGCCATGTCCTTGGATTCCCGTTTGTTATCGCATCTGGCCTAGAGTCAGTCGCCTTTTCAGCGCTTTTTCTTGAGCCGAGTGCGGTGCGCGGCCTGTTTGGCGCGGTTGCCGCAGATCGCCATGCTGCACCATCTTCTCGCCCGCCTGCGGGTACTGTCGGCGAACACCAAGGTGCAGCTATGTCCTTCGCACGCTTTCACGCTGGCGAAATCTTCCTCGCACACGAACTTGGCCAACGCTTCTCCGATCGGCAGCAGTAGAGATTCGGGAGAGCGCCAACGCCGCATCATTCGCAGGTCCAAGCGATCGCCGTCGTCATGGCGCTGCCGCGATATCTGGCTGAATGCTTCGTCACGCTCCAAGAGCCTGTTTAGAGGAACCAGTTCCTGAAGCGCCTTGGACGCGAGGGGTCGACCCATATGCTTGTGGACGAAGCCTCTGAACCACTCGCGCAGGGCACGAGCCTGATCCGCTACCTTGTCCAGCTCACCTGGCATCGCTCGCGCCTTCAACTCATCCAGTGCATCAACCGGCACAAGCTTCGCTTGAGCCAGCCACTTCAACAGGCCATCGCCGCTGTCGAGCCAATCAATTGGTTTATCGACCGGTGTCGCGATGGAATTCAGGAAATCGAGTCCGAGCGAACCGGCGATAAAAATTGCAGGTGGTCGGTGTTGCACGATTTTCCCCCTTAGCAGCGAACAAAAGGTTCCAATCGCATAACCGGTCAAGCGACCATTGACAAGTTATGATCTGCCTCTTATGAATTGTTTTGTCATAACCTGTCAAGTGCTATTGAACTGGTTATGATGAGCCCCCCGCGATGCCAGGAGGGACGGGATGAGGAGGAAGGATGTGAGCGTGGTGCTCGCCCACGGAGCATGGGCGGACGGATCAAGTTGGGCACGCGTCATTACAGCGCTCAAGGCAGAAGCCGTGAAGGTGTTCGCAGCGCCGCTTCCCCTGACATCTCTTGCTGACGACGTGGCTGCCCTTAACCGCAGCTTGGACCGGACCGGAGGCCCGATTGTATTGGCTGGACACGCCTACGCCGGTGCGGTCATAGCTCTCGCGCGTCCTGAACGCGTGCAGGCCCTGGTCTACGTAACTGCCCTTGCTCCTGATGAAGGCGAGAAGGTCGCGGACGTGTTCTATCGCCTTGCGCCCCATCCCCAAGCGCCAAAGCTCGCGCCAGACAATAACGGTTTGATCTGGTTACCTGACGAAGCCTTTGCGAGCGCTTTCGCGCAACATGCATCCGCAGAGGATCGAACCGTGCTCTGCGCCGTGCAACGACCAATCTCGCTCAACTGCATCACTGTTCCAGTCGGGCGCCCGCTTTGGAAGGACATTCCGAGCTGGTTTCTTGTTGCCGAAGACGATCGAATGATCGTCCCTGAGACGCAACGTTACATGGCGGAACGCATGAAGGCGAGCACAAAGGTGCATGCCGTCGATCACACACCGAGCGTCACCGCTCCGCGAGTTGTGGTCGACATTATCCGCGATGCCATGCGCTCCGTAACCGGCAACTGACGCAAGCCTCACAGGCGGCAACCGACATTTTTGGTCGGTTACTACAGGAGAAGCGAACATGACGAACATGATATCCGCAGCATTTCCGTACCAAAAGAAGCGGCGGCACGTCCTCGGCAGCGAGATGGCTTACGTGGAGGTGGGAGAGGGCGACCCCATCGTGTTGCTGCACGGCAATCCTACCTCGTCGTACCTGTGGCGCAACATATTGCCGTACCTGCAGCGACTAGGCCGCTGCATCGTGCCCGACCTGATCGGCATGGGCGACTCCGCCAAGCTGCCCAACAGTGGTCCCGGCTCGTATCGCTTCGTTGAGCACCGCCGCTACCTCGACGCCCTGCTTGGGGCTCTGGATGTGCGCGAGCGGGTGACCTTCGTGGTCCATGACTGGGGCTCTGCCCTCGCCTTTGACTGGGCCAATCGCCACTGCGAGGCAGTGAAGGGTATCGCGCACATGGAGGCGATCGTGCGGCCGCAGGACTGGACCCACTGGGACACGATGGGGGCGCGTCCAATCCTGCAGCAGCTGCGTTCCGAGGCCGGCGAGAAGTTGATGCTGCAAGACAACCTCTTCATCGAGACGTTCCTGCCGAAGGCCATCAAGCGTACCCTCTCCCGCGAGGAGAAGGCGGAGTATAGACGGCCGTTCGCCGAGCCCGGCGAGGGGCGACGGCCGACGCTGACGTGGGTCCGGCAGATTCCCATCGACGGCGAGCCCGCCGACGTGACTTCGATCGTGTCCGCCTACGCGGAGCGGCTGGCGAAGAGCAATGTGCCCAAGCTGTTCGTGAAGGCCGAGCCGGGTGTGCTCGTTGCTGGCGGTGCGAATCTCGACACCGTCCGTTCATGGCCGGCGCAGACCGAGGTGACGGTTCCGGGGATCCATTTCATCCAAGAAGATTCGCCGGACGAGATCGGGCGGGCCATCGCCGGCTGGATGAAAACGTTGGGCGGACGGGGGCCATGCAGGGCCGCGATGTCAGAAGCGACAGGATGACGAGGAAGGATGTGAGCGTTGTGCTCGCCCAAGGAGCATGGGCGGACGGACAAGTCGGACACGGGTCATTACATCGCTCAAGGCGGAGGCCGTGAAGGTATTCGCGGCGCCGCTTGCCCCCTTACAGCGCAACCGACGGGCTATCGCCCACAGGATAACCGTTTTGATGGCATGCACGAGGTTACACACAGAGGAGCGTTTCATGGCGCCTGTCAGGTATCGCACGGCCGATGTCGATGGTTTCAGGGTTTTCTATCGCGAGGCGGGGCCAGCCGATGCGCCGAAGCTGTTGCTGCTGCACGGGTTCCCGAGCGCGGGCCATATGTTCCGTGACCTGATCCCGCTTCTCGCCGACAGATTTCATATGGTCGCGCCGGACCTTCCTGGGTTTGGTCAATCCGACATGCCGCCGCGAGAAAAATTCAGATACACATTCGACAACATTGCTGGCGTGATTGACCGCTTCACCGAGGTCATCGGCTTCGATCGGTTTGCGGTGTACGTCTTTGACTACGGCGCGCCTACCGGATTCCGGCTCGCTGTTCGCCATCCTGAGCGGATAACCGCCATCATTTCGCAGAACGGCAACGCCTACGAGGAGGGTCTCAGTGACGGCTGGACTCCGATCCGAGCCTACTGGCAGGACCCGTCGCAGGCGAACCGGAAGGCGCTGCGCGCCTTCCTCACGCCGGAGACGACCCACTGGCAGTACACGCACGGCGTACCCGACCAAACACTGGCGTCGCCTGACGGTCAGAACCTCGACAACTTCTATCTGGTCCGTCCCGGTGCTGACGAAATCCAGCTCGATCTCTTCGGCGACTATAAGAGCAATGTCGCGCTGTATCCCGAATTCCAGACCTATTTTCGCAAGCACAAGCCGCCGTTGCTGGCAGTTTGGGGCAAGAACGACCCGTTTTTCCTGCCGCCTGGCGCCGAGGCGTTCAAGCGTGACATTCCAAACGCTGACGTGCGCTTCTTCGACACCGGCCACTTCGCGCTGGAAACGCACGCGCGCGAGATCGCCGAGAGCATCCGCGACTTCCTGAAATGAAATCAGCACTGATCTGCTTGCCTTTATCGTAAAAACAGCGACATGCGGCTCTAATTCATGAAGCTTCTCTCGGTCAATGTCTGTCTCCCCAGGGAAATCGCCTACCGCGGAAAGACGGTGACGACCGGGATCTTCAAAGAGCCGGTGAGCGCACGCCTGCGAGCAGGCGCGCTCGGCCTCAATGGCGACGGCCAGGCGGATCGCAGTGTCCACGGTGGAGCTGACATGGCCGTGTACGCCTATCCCCACCAGCACTACGGGTTCTGGGAGGCCGAGCTCGGGCGTCGAGACCTGCCTTTCGGTCAGTTTGGCGAGAACCTCACCATCACCGGCATCAGCGAAGATTCGACCCGCGTGGGCGACCTGTTCCGCATTGGCACCGTGCTGTTCCAGGTCACCCAGCCGCGCATCCCCTGTTACAAGCTTGCCATACGAATGGCTGAGGAGTTCGACTTCCCGGCGCGCTTCCAGGCGAGCGGCCGGCTGGGTTTCTACTTCAGGGTACGCGAGCAGGGTGATGTCGGCGCCGGCGATACGGTTGAATTGATCGACCGTGACGACAAGTCCGTCACCATCGCCGAGTTCATCGAGATCTATCTCAACTACATGCACGAGCCGGAGCAGCTGACGCGCATCCTGGCATCGCGCGACTTGTCGGATGGCTGGCGCGGCTATCTCGAGGATGCCTTGCGCAAGGCCGGGCCGGGCATCGGATCCACGGGCTGGACCGGGTTCCGTCCATTCCTGGTTGATCGCAAGATGGTCGAGACCAACGACGCCACGTCGTTTTATCTTGTGCCGGCGGACCGCAAGCCGCTGCCGGCATTCAAGCCTGGTCAGTATCTGACGTTCAGGTTCAACATTCCGGGTCATCCAAGGCCGATCACGCGTACCTACTCGCTGTCCGGAAGCCCGCGCTCCGACCACTACCGCATCACAGTAAAGCGCGAGCCGGCGCCTTCAGGTCGACCCGATCTACCCGATGGCCTGTCGTCCAACTACCTCCACGACCGGGTCGAGCCCGGCACCCGGCTGTCCGTGAAAGCGCCGCGCGGCGATTTCCATCTCGACCCGCGGGAGTTCGGGCCAGTCGTCATGCTGAGCGCCGGCGTCGGGATCACGCCGATGATCAGCATGCTGGAGGCCATCGTTGAGGCCGGCTCGGGACGGCCGATCTGGTTCATCCACGGCGTCCACAACCGACGCCGCCAGATCATGGGTGCCTTCGCTCGCCGTGTTGCCGCCGAGCATGACAACATCCGCCTCCACGTCTGTTATAGCCGCCCGGATCCCGAGGATGTGCTGGGCAGAGACTACGATAGCGCGGGCCACCTCTCTATCGACCTGGTCCAGCGCCTCTTGCCGAGCGCGGATTTCGACTTCTATCTCTGCGGCCCGGAGCCATTCATGAAGGCGCTGCACGACGGGCTGCTGGCCTGGTCCGTCCCGGAGGCCCGCATCCGCTACGAGCACTTCGGGCCGCCGGCCGTCCTGAAGCCGGGCAGACCGCAAGCGCATAAGGCGGCGGTTACCGGCGGTGCGGATACGGTCGAGGTGTCTTTTGCTCGCGCCGGCCTGACGGTGGCGTGGGATCCGTCAGTCGAGAGCCTTCTCGACCTCGCCGAGCTCCACGGGCTGCGACCGGACTTCAGTTGCCGGTCGGGCATCTGTCATACCTGCATGTCGAGGCTGATCGACGGTCGCGTTGCATACTTCCTGGACATCGCCGACGAACCCGATCCTGGCCACGTGCTCATCTGCTGCTCCCGGCCGCGCACTAACGTCGTCATTGATCTGTAGCCGCGACGGTCCCCTCCCACCTTCGCCGGCGGCTGTGGATCTGCCCTCAAGACCGCCAAAGTGTTCGGCATTGCCGCGCCGCCGACGCTGCTCGCGCGGGCCGATGAAGTGATCGAATAAGCCTGCTCTTTATTGGAGGATAGCGGACCGCCCACGCTGTCTTCACCACCGCGCGCTATGGCGCCTTCGTCGGCCCATCTTGCGGGTGCCTCGCCGTGCGACGCATTGTCTGCCCCTGCAATTGAACGCGATGGGCGGTGTACTATTTAAGCGGGTAGCTTCTCGAATAAGCTCTGCATCACCTCGTTCAGAAAGGCTTTAGGCTTCGGTAAATCGGGATGCAGCAGATCGCGGACTGGCTCAAAAAACTCGGGGTATCGGAGTATACCGAGCGCTTTGTTGAAAACGACATCGACGTCTCAGTACTGGCTTATTTGACGGATCAGGACCTCAAAGAGCTTGGCGTCTCGCTCGGGCATCGACGAAAGATGTTGGCAGCGATTGCGGCGCTGGCTGGTGGTAGCGGCCCTCCGTCGCCGCAGCCCGTGTCGAGCGAGCCGAAGCCGCAGGACACCGCCGAGCGCCGGCAAGTTACGGTGATGTTCTCTGACCTCGTCGGTTCGACTGCGCTGTCGGCGCGTCTGGACCCGGAGGACCTGCGCGAGGTCATTGCGGCCTATCACAGATGCACCGCCGAGATCGTGCGTCATTCTGGCGGCTTCGTGTCGCAATATCTCGGCGACGGCGTGCTGGTCTATTTCGGATATCCGCAGGCGCACGAGGACGACGCCGAGCGCGCGGTACGAGCTGCCCTGGAATTGATCGCGGCAGTGGCGGCGCTGAACACGCGCGTCACCTTGCAGGCGCGCGTCGGCATCGCCACCGGCGTGGTCGTTGTCGGCGATGTTGTCGACGCGGGAGGCTCGCAGGAGCGCGGTATCGTCGGCGAGACGCCCAATCTGGCGGCGCGCCTGCAGGGGCTTGCGCAACCGAGCATGGTGGTTGTTGCCGAAAGCACCAGAAGACTTCTGGGCGGTCTATTCGACCTTCAGGACCTTGGGGAGAGCGAGGTCAGAGGCATCGCCGGGCCGGTGCACGCCTGGGCGGCGTTGCGCGCAAGCTCCGTGGAAAGTCGATTTGAGGCGCTGCGCTCGCGCCGAGTATCGCTCGTCGGCCGGGACGAAGAGCTGGAGCTTTTGCTGCGTCGCTGGAAACAGGCCAAAGCCGGCGACGGGAGGATCGTGCTGATCTCTGCTGAGCCGGGCATCGGCAAATCGCGGTTGACCGAAGCGGTGGAAGAACGCATCGCGCAGGAGCCGCATCGGCGCCTGCGCTATTTCTGCTCGCCTCATCACCAGGACAGCGCCTTCTACCCCTTCATCGGTCATCTGGAGCACGCCGCGGGCTTTGCGCGTGACGATGATCCTGGGGCGCGGCAGCACAAGCTTGCGCAGTTTGCTGCGACAAAGTGTCGAATGGCGACCTGCCGTTGCTCGCTGATCTGCTGTCATTGGCGGGGACAGGGTCTATTCCAAGTCCGGAGCTCGTTCCCGCAGCGGAAAAAGGAAAAGACCTTCGATCTGCTCCTTCGCGCTCTCGAAACTATCGCCCGGCAGCAGCCGTTGCTGATGGTCTTTGAGGATGTGCACTGGATCGACCCGACTTCTCGCGAATTGCTCGATCTCATGCTTGCCCGGATCGAGCGGCTGCCGATCTTGCTGATCGCGACCTTTCGGCCCGAGTTCCAGCCGCCCTGGATCGGCCAGCCGCACGTAACGATGATGGCCCTGCCGCGACTCGGCCGGCGCGAGGGCGCCGCGCTGGTGTGGCAACTTGCTGGAAATGCGGCCGAGCTTCCAGCCGACCTCCTTGACGAGATCATCGAGCGCACGGACGGAGTGCCGCTCTTCATCGAGGAAGTGACCAAGGCAATCCTCGAAGCCGCTGAGGCGGCCGGCGGGGACGCTGCCCGCAGCGTGGCCTCCGCCATTCCCAGCCAGAGAACTGCAGTGCCCGCGACCTTACAGGCTTCGCTGCTGGCGCGGCTCGATCGTCTGGGGTCGTCAGCGCGCGAGATGGCGCAGACCGGAGCCGCAATCGGACGCGAATTCTCCTATGATATCGTCAGCGCGGTCGCCGAGCGCCCGGCGGCGGATGTTGCGGCCGCGCTCGATCGCCTGGTCGATTCCGGGCTCGTGTTTCAGCGCGGCACTCCACCTGCGGCCGAATATCAGTTCAAGCACGCCCTGGTGCAGGACACGGCTTACGGCACTCTGTTGCGCGGTCCGCGCCAGGTATTGCATGGGCGAATCGCCGCCGCGATGGAAAGCCGAGCATCCGAGCGCGTGGAGCGCGAGCCCGAAATTCTGGCCTATCACTGGACCGAGGCCGGCAATGCTCGACAGGCAGTCGGATATTGGCTCGAGGCGGGACGGCGCGCGGCAGGGAGGTCGGCCAATCAGGAGGCAGTGGCTCATCTGACCCGTGGCATCGAGACGGTTGCGTCGCTGCCCGCAGGCGCCGAGGCAATGCGCCTGGAGCTGGCGCTGCAGCTCGCGCTCGGACCAGCGGTAATATCGATTCGCGGCTTCGGCGCGAAGGAAGCCGAGGCTGCATATCGCAGAGCGCGGGAACTGGCCGAGACTCTGGGCGACAGCCGATTGCTGTTCGCCGCGATCTGGGGCCTGTGGCTCACGACGGGGCAATCCCTCGAAATCGGTCCTCGCGCGATGCTGGTCGATGAACTGTTTCGCGTGGCGAGGCCGCTCGGGGACACTGCGCTCGAATTGCAGGCACATCATGCCGCTTGGGCGACGCTGATTTTCCGCGGCGATCTCGTCAAGTCAAGAGAACACATCCGTCGCGGACTTGAGCTTTACGATCGCAAGCGGCACGGCAATCATGCCGTTCTCTACGGCGGTCATGATCCGGCAGTATGTGGCACCGGACAGGGTGCGATGGCGCTCTGGATGCTTGGCTATCCCGACCAGGCGGTGGAGAGCGGCCAACGTTCAATTGTGCTCGCCAACGATCTTGCGCATCAACCGAGCGTCGGACATGCGCTGTGGTTCACGGGTGTCGCCTACATGATGCGGCGCGACGTTCCTGCTGTGCTGCGCCTTGCGGAGCAGCTCGTCGAAGTAAGTCGCGAACGCGGGTTGGCGCAGTATCAGGCTGTCGGCGGCATCATGCGGGGCTGGGCGCGCGCCCGGTCGGGAGACATTGAAGAGGGGCTGGCCGAGCTGCGCGCCGCGATCGTGGCCCACCGGGCAACCGCGAGTGTGCTGGTAGGCTTCTTCGCAGCCGAGCTGGCGGAGACCGAGCTACTCGGCGGGCACCTTGAGGAAGCTGCTTCGGCCTTGGCTCTCGCGGTCGGCACGCAGGCGCGAGAGAGGGTCTGGGCATCCGATGTATTGCGGGTCACCGGAGATTTGCGGCTGGCCCGAGACCTGGCAGACCTGCGGGCCGCCGAGCAGATGTACAGCGAAGCGATATCCATCGCGCGCGATCACAACGCCAAATCGCTGGAATTACGCGCGGCGCTCAGGCTTGCACGCTTGCGGCAACGACAGGGACGAGCGCAGGAAGCTGTACATCTAATCCAGCCGATTTATTCGTGGTTTACGGAGGGACTCGATACCGCCGACCTGAAGGAAGCGCGAGAGCTCGTCAAACACCCGGCCTGAAGGCGTGGCAAGCCGTTCGGTCGTGGCGGCTCCATGCAGCTTCAGCAGCTCGCCGACGAGGACGCTGCACCAAGCAGCTCCCCTTGCAGGAGTATGGCCCCGCCTCTGCTAATTCGCGCGCTTGGGCGCCATCCGTTCGGCCGCCGGAGGAAGAAAGGCGTCAGTGTAGACGGTCGCCGGATCCGGGCTTCTCGGCAGCCCGTAGGCCTCGACCATCGCGTCGATGGTCGTTTTGAGCTTCTCCGCGGTGACGGAGCTCAGACCATGGCTTGCGACGTACGGCGTATCGGTGAGGCCGAGCGCGATGTCGAGACGCACTTTCTCGATATCGGGCCTCATCATCGAATCGCGCGCAGTCAGAACCTCGAGCGCCTTTTGCGGGGATGCGATGGTGTCCCTGGTGCCCTGATTGAGCGCCTTGACGACGCCGCGCACCGTGCCCGGATTCTCATCGGCGAATTTCTTCGGCGTCACCAGCGCCAGGCCGTACATGTCGGCGCCGAAATCCGAATATTTGAGGATGAACAGATCGTCGAGCGTAAAGCCGATCTCGAGCATTGCCGGGATGTTGGAATTGGTAAAGCCGCCGGTGCCGTCGACATCGCCCCGCTTGAGCATGGGACCGAACAGTTGCGGCTGCACCGCCACCCAGTTGATCTTGACGTTCTCGGCGTGCGCGGCCTTGAGCAGAACCGAGATCGTGTCGTGGACGGCAATGCCCGGACCGCCCGCGATCTTCCTGCCCTCGAGATCGGCGGGCTTGCGAATGCCGGCGTCCTTGCGGGTGATCACCGCGAGCGGGGAGCCATCGAAGCTCATGTAGACGGCGATCAGCGGCGAGCTCGGATTTTGCGCGTTGAAACGGATCATCGAGGGGAGGTCGACCCACCCGAACTGGTAGACCCCGCCAGCAACGCTGACCGCGACATTGGTCGCGCCCTTGCCGGGGTCGAGCGCGTCGACGGTGACCCCCGCGGCTTTGAAATATCCCTTGCTCTGCGCCACGAAGAACGGCGCATGCGTCCCCTGGATGATCCAGTCCATCATGATCTTGACGTTCGCGGTCTCCGCCGAGGCGGCGCCGGCGCAAGCGAGCACGGCAACCAGCGCCGTGAGCAACGCGCGCGTTAGCGCAGCCGCACGCGGCAAGCTCAATGCATTGCCGCTGCGGACGCAGCCAGGCATGCGTGACCTCCATCGGTGCAAAGCGATCGGCGCGACTGCGCGAGCGTAGTCACGCTTGGCAGCATGGTCAACGATGGCTAGCATTCGCTACCTGCATCGTCATGCCCGGACCGGGACCCCGCCGCGCTTGCGCGGCGGGAACCCGTGTTCCGGGCATCCACGACTTGTTTTGAGGCTATAACGTGGACGGCATCAGACCTCGGGCTTGCCCGAGGTCCGCACCATCAAGTGACGCAAGTCGAGTAAACTCGACTTGCGTGACAAGCACGGCCATGACGATTTCGGGCGCGGAAGGAGAATCGTGATGCTGAAGCTTCCGGGGCATGCGCGCTACGCCTATTCGCCGATCGTCAAGCGGCCGCTCTATGACTGGCCCGGCGGCAAGCGCCTTGCCTTTTATGTCGCGCTCAACATCGAGCATTTCGCCTTCGGCGCCGGCCTCGGAATGGATCCCTCCAACCGCAGCGGAGCGCAGAATACGCGCAACTTCGCCTGGCGCGATTACGGCAACCGTGTCGGCAATTGGCGGCTGTTCGAGATGCTGGATGAGCTCAAACTGCCCGCCACCATCCTGCTCAACAGCAGCGTCTGCTACAATTATCCCGAGATCGTGGACAAGATCAAAGCGCGCGGCGACGACGTGCTGGGCCACGGCCGCACCAACGCCGAGCAACAGCGCGCGATGTGGGAGGAGGACGAGGCGCGCGCCATCGAGGAGTGCACGGCGGTCATCGAGAAGCACGTCGGCGTGCGGCCGACCGGATGGATGGGCCCCGGCGCTATGGAATCCGGCATCACTCCCGATCTCCTGAAAGAAGCAGGCTACACCCACCTCCTCGACTGGCCGCTCGACGATCAGCCGATCTGGATGGCGACCCGCGCCGGTCCGCTGCTTTCGGTTCCCTATCCCATGGAGCTCAACGATGCCGGCGGGCAGGTGCACCGCGACCATACCGGCCGGCAGTTTGCCGAGATGATCGTCGATCAGTTCGAGGAGATGCTGGAGCAGTCGGAGCGGGCGCCGCTCGTCTTCGCGCTCTCGCTGCACGGCTTCATCGTCGGCCAGCCGTTCCGGCTGCGGCCGGTGCGCCAAGCCGTCAAGCATTGCGTCGAGCACAAGCGCAACGACCGGGTCTGGTACACGCGTGCCGGCGATATCGCGAAATACTGCTTCTCGCTCCCGAAAGGGCTCATTCCCGGCAGCTGAGACAATGGGCTTCGCGCACACGCTCGACGGCACCAGCTATCGGTTCGCGGATCTCAAGACCCTGCTCGCCAAGGCATCGCCCCGGCGCTCCGGCGACGCGCTCGCCGGCATTGCCGCGGCGAGCGCCGCCGAGCGGGTGGCGGCGCAGATGGCGCTGGCGGACGTGCCGCTGCGGGACTTCCTCAACGACGCGGTGGTGGCGTACGAAACGGACGAGGTGACGCGGCTCATTATCGACGGCCACGATCGCGCGGCATTCGCGCCCGTCGCCTCCATGACCGTCGGCGAATTGCGCGACTGGCTGCTGGGCGATGACGCCGACACGCAAGCGCTCGCGAAGCTTGCGCCCGGGTTCACTCCCGAGATGGCGGCCGCCGTGTGCAAGATCATGCGCCTGCAGGATCTCATCGCGGTCGGCGCCAAATGCCGGACCACAACCTCCTTCCGCAGCACCATCGGGCTTCCCGGCCGGCTGTCCACGCGCCTGCAGCCGAACCATCCGACCGATCATCCCGCCGGCATTGCGGCGAGCATTGTCGACGGCCTCATGCTCGGCGCGGGTGACGCGGTCATCGGCATCAATCCGGTCACGGACAGCGTCGAGAGCGTGACCGGCCTGCTCGTGATGCTCGACGAGATGCGCGCGCGGCTCAATGCGCCCATCCAGTCATGCGTGCTCGCCCACGTGACGACGACCATGGCCGCCATGCAACGCGCAGCCCCGGTCGATCTGGTGTTTCAATCCATCGCCGGCACGCAAGCGGCCAACCGGGCATTCGGCATCTCGCTCGGCCTCCTCGCCGAGGCGCACGACGCCGCGCAAGCGCTCGCGCGCGGAACGGTCGGAACGAACGTGATGTATTTCGAGACCGGGCAGGGCAGCGAGCTTTCCTCGGGAAGCCACGAGGGCGTGGATCAGCAGACGCTGGAAGCGCGCTGCTACGGGGTGGCGCGCCATTTCAAGCCGCTGCTGGTGAATTCCGTGGTGGGGTTCATCGGACCGGAATATCTCTACGACGGAAAGGAGATCACGCGCGCCGGGCTGGAGGACCATTTCTGCGGCAAGCTGCTCGGGCTGCCCATGGGATGCGACATCTGCTACACCAACCACGCCGAGGCGGACCAGGACGACATGGACGCGCTGCTGACATTGCTGGCCGCCGCCGGCTGCACGTTCATCATGGGTGTCCCCGGCGCGGACGATGTCATGCTCAATTATCAGAGCACGTCCTTTCATGATGCGCTTTACGTGCGGCATCTGCTTGGGCTGCGGCCCGCGCCGGAGTTCGAGGCGTGGCTCGCCGCCGTCGGCATCAGCGACACCAGCGGGGGGCTGCGTGCGCGCGCACCGGAGCGGCTTATCGCCACCCTTTCGCCGCTGAGCAGCGTGACTTGAGCGATCAGCCGCCGCGACGCGCGGCCTCGCCAGCGCTTCCGGTGAGCTGGACGGCGCTGCGCAGGCACACGCCGGCGCGCATTGCGCTCGGGCGAAGCGGGTTTGGGCTCCCGACCGCCGCGCACCTCGCGTTCCAGGCGGCCCATGCGCGGGCGCGCGATGCCGTCCATGCTGCGCTGGACGCGGCCGCGATCGTGTCGCAGATCGGCGCGCGCGGCTTCGAGGTGATGTGCGTCGAAAGCGCAGCCGCAAGCCGGCAGGCCTATCTGCGCATGCCCGACCTCGGACGCACGCTGTCGGTGGAAAGCAGGGCGCGATTGTCAGAGCCCATGCTGGCGCCGGACGTGGTGATCGTCGTCGGTGACGGCCTGAGCAGCGTGGCGGTCGAGCGCAACGCCGTGCCCGTGCTGGAGCTCCTGGGACGCCGGCTCCGCGATATCGGATTGCGACTTGCGCCGATCATCGTGGCGACGGGCGCGCGCGTCGCGCTTGCGGACGAGATCGGCGAGCTGCTCCAAGCAAGGCTTTCCGTCATATTGATCGGGGAGCGGCCGGGGCTCAGCGCAGCCGACTCGCTCGGCATGTATCTGACCTTCGCGCCGCGCCGCGGGCGCCTCGACAGCGAACGCAACTGCATCTCCAACATTCACGCGGCGGGCATGACGGCCGAGGCTGCCGCGGCACGGGCCGTCGAGCTCATACAATCCATGCTCGAGCAGCGCGCCTCGGGGGTCCTGCTTGCCGCGCGCGCTTGCGCGCCAACCGTCATGACGCGAGCCAGGCCGTGAAGCGCTCCTCGATCTGCGCGATGCGGTCCGCCTCCCACGCATCATCTTCCTTGACGGATACCGCCACGTTGTCGGGATAGGTGGGAAGCTGCACGGCGATGTTGGGCGCGATGAACGCGTATGCGCCGGGATGGATCGGGCCGTAGTAGAGCCGGGTATTGAATTGCGCCTGCGGCTTGGCCTGTGAGGCGAAATTGATGAGTTCCCAGGCGAGCTTGCGGTTGGGCGCTCCCCGCAGCACGCACCAGGTGCTGGTGCTGCGCACCGCGCCGTCCCAGACCAGCTCGACCGGCACGCCCTGCTCCTTGAGCTCGGATGCGCGCGCATTCCAGATCGACATCATGTCGACCTCGCCGTCGCGGATGAGCTGCTGCGACTGGTTGCCCTCCCGCCACCACACCTTGATATGCGGCTTGATGAGGTCGAGCTTCCTGAATGCGCGCTCGATGTCGAGAGGGTAGAGCGCATCGCGCGCCACCCCGTCGGCGAGCAGCGCGAAAATCATGCTGCGCGGCGCATCGCTGACGCACAGGCCCCGGCTGCCCGGAAACTTCTCGACATTCCAGAAATCCGCCCACGATCGCGGGCCGCCATCGGGAAACCGGTCGCGGCGATAGCAGAGATTGGTGCCCTGAATGTTGGATGCAATCCCGTAACCGTCGGCGACCACCGCGCCGGCCGGCAGCGCATCCCTGTTCACGATATTCCAGTCGATCGGTTCCGCCAGCCCCTCGCGGCTCGCGCGCAGCCACAGCATGGAATTGACCGAAGTCATGTCGAACTGATAGCTGCCGGTCTGCACCTGCGCCTTGACGCGCGCATAGGAGACCGGGGTGATGACTCGGACCTGGATGCCGGTTAACGCAGTGAACGGCTTGAAATAGGCCGTCTCCTGCGCGGCGGTGAAGCTTCCGCCCCACGAGTTGACGTAGAGCGTGCGCGTCTGCGCGATGGTGCGTTCCGTGAGCAGGAGCGGGCCCAGGGTCGCCGTTGCCGCCCGGCGCAGGAAGCGCCGGCGCGCGCGGTCAATGCGCCGTGCGGTTGTTGTCATTCGCCACACCTGCTCTGCTATATTTCTATCATAATGTCGCCCCTCGACCACATTTCCATCGATCCTAACGTCTGCTTCGGCAAGGCTTGCATCAAGGGCACGCGTATCCGGGTCTCCCTGATCCTCGATTTCCTTGCGAGTGGGGAGACGGCTGAAGGGATCCTGAAGGCCTATCCGCAACTTGCTACCGAGGATATCCGGGCCGCGATCGCCTATGGCGCCGAGGTCGCACGCGAGCGCGTCATCCCCGTGCCGATTGCGGCTCCCGAATGATGGTCAAGCTCGACGAAAATCTTGGAGCACCACTCACCAATTATCCGGCTGCTACCCCCGCGCCAGGACATGCGCGTCCGCCGCCGACCATCCCAGCCGGATCGTGCGCCCGCGCGCGAGCGCATCGGGACCGCCCCCGATCAGGCGTGCGCGCAGCGCCACGCCATGCGCGTGCCCGATGATCAGGATCGAATCCCCATAGTTGATGGTATCCTCGACCACCATCTCGAATTCATTCTCGGCCGCAGGCCCGGCGCCGCACGGGCGCAGGCGTTCCGGCCGGATCATGACCAGAACGTCGACGGCCTTCATTGCCGCCGCCGGCGCAACGCGCGCCGGACCGATGCCGGCAAGCTCCACCCAGCCGGGGCGCGCGGGGTCGATGCGCCCGGGGAGGAAATTGCTCTCCCCGATGAACTCGCCTACGAAGCGGTTGGCCGGGCGGTGATAGATGTCAAGCGGCGAGCCGACCTGCTCGATCCGCCCGTCGCGGAACACTGCGATGCGGTCGGACATGGTCATGGCTTCGGTCTGGTCGTGGGTCACGTAGATCATGGTGATGCCGAGCTCGCGGTGGATGCGCTTGATCTCAAGCTGCATCTGCTCGCGCAGGTTCTTGTCGAGCGCGCCGAGCGGCTCGTCGAGCAGGAGCACGTCGGGATTGAACACCAGGCCGCGCGCGAGCGCGACGCGCTGCTGCTGCCCGCCGGAGAGCTCGCGCGGATAGCGGTCCGCAAACTGCCGCAGGCCGACAAGCTCGAGCATGTCCCCGGCGCGCGCCTTCATCTGCGACCGCGGAAAGCGCCGCATCCTGAGCGGAAACACGACGTTCTTCCACGCCGTCATGTGCGGGAACAGCGCGTAGCTCTGGAACACCATGCCGATGTTGCGCTGATAGGGCCGCATGGCGGCGAGGTCGGCGCCGGCGAGCTCGATCGAGCCGGCGGTCGGCTGCTCGAACCCGGCGATCATCAGGAGCGTCGTCGTTTTGCCCGAGCCGCTCGGTCCGAGAAGCGTGACGAACTCTCCGCGCGCGACGTCGATGCTGACATCGTCGACCGCGTTGCTCTTTGCGTCATACGACTTGACGACGTTGCGAAGCCGCAGATAGGGCGCGCTCACCGCAAGTCCTCATGCCGACGTGGCAGAGCGCAACTCTCGATCGTCATCGTCCGCGAAAGCGGACGATCCAGTAACCCGTCAGCGTATCGATTTAGCTTCAACGATTGCGGCGTGCTGGATTCCCGCTTTCGCGGGAATGACAGATCAGAGCTTGTTGCCGCGGGCATCATGCGGGAGGGCGGCACACGATGAGCGCGTCAACCACAATGCATCCGCATCCCTGCGGCAGCGCCTTGATCGGATTGAGATCGACCTCCTCGATCAGGTCGGCGTTCTGCTCGGCAAAATCCGCAAGCCCAGCGAGCACGCGGGCAAGCCCCGTCACGTCGGCCGCGGCTTGGCCGCGCATGCCGCTTAAGATTGCGGCTGCGCGCGGCTCGCCGATCATGGCCTCGATGTCGCCTTCGTGCAGCGGGAGCAGGCGCAGCGCAAAGTCGCGCGTGACTTCGACCACGGTGCCGCCCATCCCGAACGCCAGGACGAGACCGAAATCGGGGTCGCGCGAGATGCCGGCGAACACTTCGATGCCGCCGGCGACGAATTCCTGAACCAGAAAGGCAATATCTTCAGGCCGCGGATCGAGCCGGTCCATGCGCTGGCGAAGCTCGCCGTATGCGCGCGCAAGCGCCGCATCGTCGGCAATTCCAAGGTTGGCCGGTCCGAGGGCGACGAGGCCAAGCTCGGTCTTGTGCGCAAGGGCGTCGGAGAGCCCCTTGAGCACAACGGGATAGCCGATCTCGTGGGCACGGGCGGTCGCTTCGGAGAGCGTCGCTGCGCGATATTCGCGCACGACCGGGACTCCATATGCGCAAAGGACGCGCTTGGCATCGAGCTCGTTGAGCACGCGGCGACCCGCATCGGCCGCAAGCATCGCTTTGAGCGCTGAAGGACGGTGGAGCGCGGGCGCGCGCAGCGGCGGCCGCTTCGTCATGTGGCGGCCGACCTTGTCGATTGCTCCCAGCCCCTGCCGGGTGCCGCCGATCTGGACGAGGCCGTGCTCGCGCAGCGCCTTGGCCTGCTCGACGTTCATCACGCCCGCCCGCGAGCTCATCAGATAATAGGGCTTGCCGGACTTCTCCGCCGCCGCCGCCAGCATCTTGACGTTCTCGAGCACGCGGCCGGGATGGCCAAGGCGGCCCTCGTTGCCGGTGTCGGCGCAGTAGACGATGGCATCGATCTGCGCGCTTGCGTCCACAACCGACATGGCGTGCGGCAGGTTGACGGCATAGTCGCCGTTGCCCCAGGCATCGAACGGATTGCCGTCGCCGGTGATGCGGCCGATGACGCGCTCGGCCTGCGCGCGCTCGGCCTGCGACAACGGGGGAAGCTCCAACCCAGCCGCGGTGGCATTGTCGAGAATCATCTCGGCAAGGCCGCCGGAGCCGGTGATCACCGAGATTGCGCGCCCGCGCGGCCAGCGCCGCCCCTGGCACACCGCCAGCACCTCGGCCATCTCGTCGAGATCGTCCACCTCGATGGCGCGGTGCGCGCGCAGCAGCTCCGAGAACACCCGCGCCTCGCCGGCGAGCCCGCCGGTATGGCTGGTGATCGCGCGCTGCGCGCGCTCGCTGCGTCCGACCTTGAGCACGACCACGGGCTTTCCGGCGGCCGCCGCGCGGTCGAGGGCGGCTACGTAGCGTTCGGGCTCGCGCACGGTCTCGGTAAATGTCGCGATCACGGAGGTGGCGGGATCGTCGATCAGGTACTCGATGTAGTCCACGGTGCGGGTGACCGCTTCGTTGCCGGCGGAGACGGACAGGCTGATCCCGTAGCGGCGCAGGTCCGAGAGGATCGCGATGCAGACCGAGCCGCTCTGCGAGACCACGGCGACATTGCCGGCAAGCCCTGCCGGCTGCATCACGGTCTGCTTGTAGGTCGTCACGCGCGCGGTCGGATTGAGGATGCCCATGCAGTTGGGCCCGCAGACCGGCATGTCGGCCTCGCGGCAAAGCCCGGCGATCTCGTTCTGCAGCGCGGCGCCTTCGCCGCCGAGCTCGGCAAAGCCGCTGTCGTAGATGACGCCGGCGCGCGCGCCGCGTTTGACGGCAAGGCGCAGCTGCTCGGGAATGAGCGTCTTGCGGATGCTGAAGACAACCACGTCTGGGGCCTCCGGCAGCTCCGCGAGGCTCGGATAGCAGACGTGGTTGAGCACGGTGTGATATTTCGGATTGACGGGATAGATGGCGCCCGAAAATCCGAGCGCACCGAGCGATTCGATCACCGCGCGCGCCGGGCTCACCCGGTCGGTGGCGCCGACAATGGCAACCGAGCGCGGCTTGACGAGGGGATCAAGCCGCATGGGGCGTCCTTCGCCGCAGGCCCGGCCGCACCACCAGCGAAGCCAGCACGCCCGCGAGCACCGCGCCGGTGAGCAGCGTCGAGACGACGGCAATGACGGGGTCGGATTCGAGCCGGATCGATTCGAACATCTTCTTGGGAAGCGTCGCAGCATCGCGCCCGGCGATGAAGATCGCAACCACCGCTTCGTTGAAGGAATGCAGGAACGCGAACAGCGCGCCGATCAGGATGCCGGGGCGCAGCACCGGCAGCGTCACGAACAGGAAGGTGGCGAGGGGACCCGCGCCCGCGCTCATGGCGGCGCGCTCGAGATTGCGGTCGAACCCCTTGAGCGCCGCGGCAATGACAAGGAAGGCGACCGGAATTGAAAGCACGCTGTGCGCGAGGATCATTCCGGCATGTGTCCCGACGAGGTGCGCCAGGCTCAGGAAGCTGTAATAGCCGAGCGCGCTCACCACTCCCGGCACGATGATCGGCAGCATCATCAGCAGATTGAGCGCGCCCTTGCCGAAGAAGCGGTAGCGGGCGTAGCCGAACGCAGCCGGCAGCGCGACCGCAAGCGTGAGCAGCATGGAGGCAAAGGCGATGATGAAGCTGTTGACGGTGGCCCCGAGCCAGGCGTAGCTGGAGAGATACTCCCGGTAGTAGCCCATCCAGTACCCCGGCGGCGGAAACTCGAACGAGATCGCCGTCGAGAACGACATGGGCACGATGATCGCCATGGGCGCGACCAGAAACATCGCCACCGCGACGGCAAGCAGGAGCGGAACGTTGCGCAGCATATGCAGTCAGCCCCACAGCCGGTCGAGGCCGGCGAGACGGTTGTAGATGAGGAGCAGAACGAGCGTGCAGCCGAGCAGCACGACGGCGATGGCGGAGGCAAATCCCCAGGCCAGCAGGTCCTCGATCTGCTGGTTGATGAGCTGGGAGATCATCATGTCCTTGGGCGTGCCGAGCAGGATGGGCGTGATGTAGAAGCCGAGGCACATGGTGAACACGAGCAGCGAGCCGTTGACCACCCCCGGCAGGCTCAGGGGAAGAAAGACGTGGGCAAAGGCATCGAGCGGGCGCGCGCCGAGACCCTCCGCCGCGCGCAGCCAGGCAGGATCGATCTTGCGCATCACCGCGTAGAGCGCAAGCACCATGAACGGCAGCAGGATGTGCGTCATGCCGAGCGTCGAGGCGAACGACGTGAACAGCAGCTGCGGCGGGCGCGCGGAGCCGGCGAGCGCATAGAGCGCGGCGAGCGGGCCCTTGTTGCCGAGGATGACCAGCCAGGCGTAGCTGCGCACCACGAAGCCGGTCCAGAAGCTCAGGCCCACCGCGACCAGCAGCATGACCGCCACCGTGTCGTTGCGGCGCGCCATGACGTAAGCCAGCGGATATCCGAGAACGAGACAGGCGAGCGTGACGATCAGCGCCGTCCTGAAGGTGTTGATCATGACGCTCGCATAGAGCGGGACGGTGAACAGCCGCCGGTAGTGGCCGAGCGAAACGACCGGATCGGTGACGCTGAGCAGAAGGATGTAGCCGATCGGAACAAGGAACAGCGCTATGATGGTCAGCGCGGCGGGCGCGATCAGCAGCCCGGCCGTGACCGCCTCGCGTTGCCGGCTATTGCGTCTGCGAGCTCGTTCCACCGTGCGCCTTCGCTCATGCGTGAGATGAACCGGCGGGCGACCGACGCGGTATACCTGCTCCTGCGATGCCCTTATAGGGGAGGGGCATCGCATTCAAAGCCCGCGGCCGTCGCGTTGCTTCTCCACAGGCGATTGCCTTCGTGTAACATGCGGGGGCGGGCATTCTTCCCCGCGCGCTTCCCGCTTCGTCTCGCAAGGGCCATGCCATGACCGCTCACCCCTCTCGCCGAAGCCTTCTCACGCTGGCTGCGGGTTCCGCGCTCGCTGCGCCATTTTGCGCCCGCGCGCGGGGAGAGGCACGCACCGTCTATGTCAACTCCTACGGCGGCGTGTGGGAGACCTCCTGGCGCAAGGCCTTCTTCGATCCGTTCACCGCGCAGACCGGGATCGTGATCAAGACCGTGCCGGGCGTGTCCTTCGCCAAGCTCAAGGCGCAGGTGCAGACGAGGAACTACGAATGGGATGTCGTCAATCTCGGCGACGTCGAATACGAGCAGGCCGCGCTCGAGGGCCTGCTGGAGAGGGTCGACAGATCAGCCGCCAAGGCCGATGCACTGCCGCCGCGGACGGTGCGGGAATACGGCGTCACCAGCTATTCGCTCGGAACCAACCTGGTCTACCGCAAGGACAGGTTTCCGAACGGCGGGCCGCGCAGCTGGACCGATTTCTGGGACGTGAAAAGATTCCCCGGCCCGCGCTGCATGTACGACCATTCCTTCACTTGCCTTGCCTTCGCCCTGCTTGCCGACGGCGTCCCCGCCGACAAGCTCTATCCCATGGATATCGACCGCGCCTTCCGCAAGATGAGCGAGCTCAAGCCGCACATCAAGGTGTGGTGGCGGGAGGGGTCGCAGTCGCAGCAGCTCATCCGCGACGGCGAGGTCGACATGATTGCCATGTGGAGCGCGCGCGCCGTCGATCTGATCGCCGACAATGTGCCGCTCGAGCTGGTCTGGAACGGCGCCGAGATCTTCAACTCCAATCTCATCGTGCCGAAGGGCGATCCGAACGCCGCGGCGGCATGGGAGTTCGCCAACTTCGTCGCGCAGCCCAAGCCGCAGGCGGAGTTTGCCATGCTTCTCCCCTACGGTCCCATCAATCCCGCGGCGCGTGCGCTCATGGCGGAATGGCGGCTGCGACAGACCCCGGCCTGGCCGGAGAACGAGAAGGTCGCCTTCCGCCACGACGCGGCTTGGCTTGCGCCGCGCCTTGCCGGCATTCGCGAGCGCTGGAGCCAATGGCTCACGACGTGAGCACGGAGGACGCATGAGAAGCGGGGGAGGGGTTGCGCTCGCCATCTTCGCGCTGCTTGCCGCGGCGGGCCCGGCGCGCGCGCAGGATGGCTTGCGCCTTGCGGTCGGGCAACGCGGGCTGTGGGACACCAGCATATCCGATGTCGGCCAGCGCGCCGGGATCTTCAGGAAGCACGGGCTCGACCTCGAGATTCTCTACACCCAGGGCAGCGGCGAGACGCTGCAGGCGGCAATCTCCGGCAGCGTCGAGGTGGCGGTCAGCGTCGGGATCATGGGGGTATTGAGCGCCTACGCGAAAGGCGCGCCGGTGCGCGTCATCGGCGCCGAGATGACCGGGGCCGGCGATATCTTCTGGTACGTCAGGGCCGATTCGGCGATCAGGACGCTCCATGATGCCGACGGAAAGACGATCGCCTACTCCACCAACGGCTCCTCGACCCACGGCGTGGTCACCGCCTTCATCAAGCAGTTCGTGCCGCACGCCAAGGCGACGGCGACCGGAGGTCCGGCCGCCACCTTGACCGCGGTCATGTCCGGACAGGTGGACGTGGGCTGGGCGGCGCCGCCGTTCGGGCTCGACCAGCTCGACCGCAACGAGATCCGGCAGATTGCGTCGGGCGACGACACGCTGTTTCGGAATCAGACCGTGCGCCTGCTCGTCACCACCGCGCCGACGCTCGCAAGCCGCAAGGACGCCATCGACCGCTACCTCTCAGGCTATCGGGAAACCGTCGATTGGATGTATTCCGACCCCGCCGCGCTCAAGGTCTATGCGGAGTTCGCCGGCATCACGCTGGCGAAGGCCAACCGCATTCGCGACGGGTTCTTCTCCAAGTCATCGATTCTGCCGGACGAGATCACCGGCCTCGATCTCATCATCCCCGATGCCGTCGCGCTGAAATTCACCGCGGCACCGCTCTCCCACGAGCAGCTCAGGGAGCTGATCCAGATCCCGCCGCGGAAGTAAGCGAAGCAGGTGGTCACCCGCCCTTCTGAAGGAACACGTAGTCCGCGGCGTAGGGCGCGCCCTGCAACGCGCCGGCGGTCTCGCATGCACCTGCGAGAGCTCCGCCTTTCGTGTTGACCCGCTGCACGGTGGTCACACCGGAGAGGACCCCCCGGCCGCGGTGCGCGCTCGCGCTGAGCTTGAGCCAGGCTATGTCGCCCGCCGACTTGCCGGGCGCGTTGGCGACGGCCTTGGCCGTCACCGCGCTGCCGTCGATGTGCTCCCAGTTCGGGCCGGCGTAATGGCGGCCGACCGTCTTGCCGTCGAGCAGCAGCGTCGCGATCGGCTCGCGAAACGTCCAGGCAAGCTTGCCGTCGCTGCCGGCCTTGCACTCATATATTTGCGCGCCCTCGGCATGCAGCGTGACCACCGTTGCTTCATCGGGGGCAGCAATTGCAGCCGGCATCTGGGCCGCGGCGTTGCCTGCGACCAGCAAGCCTGTAACGAGTGACAGAGCATATCCCGCGAAAGCCCGCCCTCGCGCTCGATCCGAGGTTGGGACCAACTTTGCATCTCTCATCAGCAACGCTCCTCTTTGTGTAGCTTGCATGCCAGCCTGAAGCAGCCGCACTGCTCAACCATTAAACGGGCGCAAGCGCGCTCCAAAATCGCCAAATTTGCGGTGAAACTCGACCGCGCCTGTTTGCCTCGCCACGCAAATTCGCGCCGGATTCGCAACCGGGCTTTGACCTGGGGGACCTGCGGTCAAAGGATCCATCAAGATTTTGGGAGAATCACGCATGAGCGGCCCACGTTGCGACCGCATGTTGGCAGGCACGGCCCTTGCCTTGCTGCTGGCCGCCCCATTCGATGTCCTCGCTCAGGACGCGTCCCAATCCTCTGCCGTCAATCCGTCCGCAACTGCAGCGCCCACGGTGCCGGCCGCGCAGCCCGCGGCGGAAAAATCTTCCCCTGTCGCCGCACCGGCAGGCGTGCAGGCCACCGCAACCGATTCCGCCACTCCGTCGGCGAGCCCGGTGGCCACAACTGAGCCGACCCCTGCGCCCGATCCGCTGGCTTCGCTCGATCCCGCCGACCGTCCGGTGGCGGAGAAGATTCGCGATCTCTTTGCCGCAACCGGAACGCCGGAGAAGATCTTCGCGAGCAAGAGCGAGCGCGCGGCAGTCGAAACCTTCTACAAGGGCAGGAACCTTGCGCCGCTGTGGCTCGACAAGGGTATCGTGAATGCGCGCGCGAAGGCGGTGATTGCCCGTGTCAAGGCTGCGGATGCCGACGGCCTCGATCTCAACGATTATCGCCTGCCGAGCTTCGATGGCCTTTCCCCGGACGCGTTGGCGGAGGCCGACGTCAAGCTGACGCAGACGGTGCTCACCTTCGCCCGCCATCTCCAGGCCGGGCGTTTTCCCTACAATCGCGTGAGCCACAACAATATCGCGCTGCCGCAGGCGCCACCCGACTCTGCTGCCGTCCTCGCCAGCATGGCCAACGCGGAGGACCCCGGCAAGGCATTGGACGCGTACGCGCCGCCGCACGAGGCCTATCGCAGGCTCAAGGAGAAGCTCGCGGAGATACGCGCGAAATCGAGCGCAAAGGTCGAGATCGCCGACGGGCCGCTGCTTCGGTACAACGCCAAGGCGGTAATGCAGGATCCGCGCGTGCCTGCGTTGCGCGAGAAGCTGGGGCTTGCGGGGGAAGAATCCGACCTCGCCTACGATGCCAAGCTCGCCGCGGCGGTGCGGACATTCCAGCAGGCAAACGAGCTGCCCGCGACCGGCAGTCTCGATGCGCGCACCGTCAAGACGCTCAACGCTCCCGTCGGGGGCAGGCAGGTCGACCTCATCCTTGCCAACATGGAGCGCTGGCGCTGGTACCCGCGCGATCTCGGCGCTGACTATTCGATCGTCAACCAGCCCGACTTCATGCTCAAGGTGATGCATAACGGCGCCCAGGTCTGGACCACAAAGGTGGTGATCGGCGACCCCTCGCCCGGCAAGCAGACGCCGCTTCTCAGCGAGACCATGAAATCCATCACCGTCAATCCGACCTGGAACGTGCCGCCCTCGATCGTGTACGGCGAATATCTGCCGGCGCTGTCGCGGGATCCCACCGTGCTCGCCCGCATGGGGCTGGTCGTGACCTATGGCCGCGACGGCAGCGTCGTGAATATCGCCCAGCCGCCGGGCGGAAACAGCGTGCTCGGGCGGCTTCGTTTCAACTTCCCCAACCGCTTCCTCGTCTATCAGCACGACACCAACGAGAAGTTCATGTTCGCGTCCGATGTGCGCGCCTTCAGCCACGGCTGCATGCGCATACAGGATCCCGCAAAATATGCCGATGTTCTCCTCAATCTTGCGCGTCCCGGCGATCACTGGACGACGGAGAGGGTCACGCGCATGTTCGGCGCCGGCGAGCAGGACCTGGCGCTGCCGCCTGGGTCGATCTGGGTGCATGTGACGTACCAAAGCGCGTTCGTCGACGATGCCGGCAAGCTGCAGCTCCGCCGCGACGTCTACGGCGTCGACAGCCGCACCATTGCCGCGATCAAGACCGAGCGCGCAGTGGTCGAGCCGCCCCCCGAGGGCAAGCCCGAGCAGCAGGAGGTCGCGTCAGGCTCCGGGCGCCGCAAGGCCGCACCCCAACCCGCCGCGATGTCGTTCTTCCAGTCACTTTTCTTCGGCGGAAGATCGCCCCCGCCGCGACCGCAGCGTGGCGTCGCCTATCGCTGACAATCGGGAACGACCAACGCTCAACGTCATAGCCTGGCCGGGACCCCGCCGCGCTTGCGCGGCGGGAACCTGGTCTTGCGGCACGAAAGGCGTGGATGCCCGGAACAAGTCAGAACAAGTCCGGGCATGACGGTTCCCCATGCCGGCCATGGTGGTTTGTAATTACCACTTGCGAGCGATTTCATCGCAAAAGAGGTAATGGAGGGATGGAAGGAACCAGACTAGCCCCATGACAAGGCTGGCGCCTTGTGCATAGGATCGAAGCATCAGTACGGTCGAGTGTGTGAGGCGTGCGATGACGAGTACCGTTGCTTCAAGATCCGAAGAATATCGACGCGATGCGCAGGAGTGCTGGAAATTTGCCAACGATGCAGAAGACATCGAGAGTAAGGCGCTGTTTCAGCTGACCGCCGAAGCGTGGACGATGCTTGCCGAGCAAGTGGAGACGCTTGCGGTCACTCACGGCAATCAGGCCGCCGCCACAACCACGATTCTGCAATCCGCCGCATAGCGGGCCAAAGGCATTTTCTTAATACGACAAAGGCATCTAGGGCCTTCAGGCCTGCACGCCTGAAGTAACGTGGCTGCTGCGGCGAACCCTGGAATCGGGTAAGCTTCGCCATTGATGGCTGGATTTCGGGCTCTCGGCCCGCCAAGTCGGCTATGCCGACTTGGCCGCTTAAGCTGTGGACGCTCAGGCTTTCGGCGCTTAAGCTTAACCACCCAACCATCTCGGGCAACACCGAGGTCAGTGGCCTTGGCCGGGGTGACGACGCCATAGGATTCGAGTTCTGGAAATGCCGCACGCGTGCCGGGGCCGGCTTTGAGCAGGCAGAAGCTGATCGGCGGGATTTTGATTGTCGTGTCGGCTGCCTACATCGCCTGGTTCGTGCGGGTGCGCCTGTTCACCGCCGGTCCCGCCGTGGAGAAAAAGGAGTGGCTGCAGGCGATCGGCTCAATCGTGATATTGATGCTGGGCACGATCAACGTGCGGCTCGCGGCCATGCGGGCGCGCAGCCGCGACGGTGAACGGCGTTAAACGGCGCTCCCGCGATTTGATGCGTGTTGGGATGACATGACTGCAACCCGAATCGACCGGCGATTTGCGGGGCTCAAGGCAAAAGACCGCGCGGCGCTGGTCACTTTTCTGACCGCCGGCGATCCCGACCCGGAAACGTCGCTCGCAATTCTGCGCGCGCTGCCGGCGGCCGGGGCGGACGTGATCGAGCTCGGCATGCCGTTCACCGATCCCATGGCGGACGGGCCTGCGATCCAGCTGTCGTCGCAGCGCGCCCTCAAGCGGGGTCAGACCATGCGGCGGACGCTGGACATGGTGCGCGCTTTTCGCAGCGCCGAGCAAGCCGCCCCCGTGGTGCTCATGGGCTACTACAATCCGATCTATATCTACGGCGTCGAGCGGTTCCTGGCCGACGCAAAGGATGCCGGGGTTGACGGCCTCATCGTCGTCGACCTGCCGCCGGAGGAGGACGCTGAGCTCTGCCTGCCGGCGCTCGCGGCCGGTCTCAATTTCATCCGCCTCGCCACGCCGACGACCGATGACAGACGCCTGCCGGCGGTGCTCGCGCACACTTCGGGCTTCGTCTATTATGTGTCGATCACCGGCATCACCGGCGCGGCAATGCCTGATCCCGGCCGCACCGCCGCGGCGGTCGGGCGCATCAAGCGCCATTGCCGGCTGCCGGTGGCCGTCGGGTTCGGCGTGCGCACGGCCGAGCAGGCGGCAGTGATTGCGCGGGACGCCGACGGAGTGGTCGTCGGCTCGGCACTCGTGAACGCGCTCAAGGGCACGCTCGACCGCAATGACAGCGCAACGCCGGGAACACGCAAGGCAGTGACCGACCTGGTGGCGGAACTTGCCCGCGGCGTGCGCTCGGCCCGCGCGCAGGCCGCCGGCGAAGCGAGGCAGCAACCATGAACTGGATCTCCAACGTCGTGCGGCCGAAGATCCGCAATTACTTCGCCCGCCGCGACACTCCCGAAAATTTGTGGATCAAGTGTCCGGAAACCGGGCAGCTCGTCTTCAGCAAGGACGTCGAGGCGAACCACTTCGTGATTCCAGGCTCCAACTATCACATGCGCATGAGCGCTCCTGCACGGCTCAAGATGATCTTCGACAACGAGACCTGGATCGACGTCGCAGTCCCCGAGGTTCCGCTCGATCCGCTGCGGTTCCGCGACGAGCGCCGCTACACGGATCGCCTCAAGGACGCGCGCAGCAAGACCGGAACCAACGATGCCATCAAGCTCGGGCTGGGCAAGCTGGAGGGCCTGCCGGTCGTGATCGGCGTGCAGGATTTCGAATTCATGGGCGGCTCGCTTGGAATGGCCGCGGGCGAAGCAGTCATCAAGGGCCTGGAAACGGCGGTCGGCAAAGGCACGCCTTTCATAATGTTCGCCGCCTCCGGCGGAGCCCGCATGCAGGAGGGGATTCTGTCCCTGATGCAGCTTCCGCGCACTACCGTCGCGGTGCAGATGATGCGGGAATCGAGAAAACCCTACATTGTGGTGCTCACCAATCCGACCACGGGCGGGGTCACCGCCTCCTATGCCATGCTCGGCGACGTGCACATCGCCGAGCCCGGCGCGCTCATCGGTTTTGCAGGCCCGCGCGTCATCGAGCAGACCATCCGTGAGAAGCTGCCGGACGGCTTTCAGCGTGCGGAGTATCTCAGGGAGCACGGAATGGTGGACATGGTGGTGCACCGTCACCAGCTGCGGCCCACCTTGGCCAATCTGTGCCGGCTGCTGACCAAGGCGCGCCCGCCGATGGCCCCCAGTAGTGAGTAGGTCGGGTTAGCGCGGCCCCGGCGCGTGGAATTTTTCGCGTTTGTTGATTCCGCGCTAACCCGACGCGCTGCAACCGCAGCCGCAAGATGTCGGGTTACGCGCGGATCGACTTTGCTCACCTTCACCACCATATCGGGCCGCGCTAACCCGACCTACAGCTGATCGCCGCGCGCATGTCTTCCGTCGATTCCATTGTTGCACGACTGGCCGCGCTGCATCCCAAGCGAATCGATCTTTCGCTCGAGCGCATGTGGCGCATTCTCGACGCGCTTGGCCATCCGGAACGCGGGCTGGCGCCGGTGATTCACGTTGCCGGGACCAACGGCAAGGGCTCGACCATCGCGTTCATGCGGGCAATCCTGGAGGCTGGCGGCCTGCGCGTGCACGCCTATACCTCGCCGCATCTCGTGCGCTTCAACGAGCGCTTTCGGCTCGGGAACGGGGCTCTGGCAACGGACGACGAGCTGGCCGCAGTCCTTGCCGAATGCGAACGCGTGAACGCCGGCGCGCCGATTACCGTGTTCGAGATCACCACCGCGGCAGGTCTTCTCCTGTTCGCCCGGCATGCGGCCGACGTGCTGCTCATGGAAGTGGGGCTCGGCGGCCGGCTCGATGCGACCAATGTCGTGGAGCGTCCGCTCGCCACGGTGATCACCCCGGTTTCCTTCGACCACGCCGAGTTTCTGGGCAGCAGCATCGGCGAGATCGCAGCGGAGAAAGCCGGCATCCTCAAAGCCGGCATTGCCGCAACGGTTGCCGCGCAGCCGCGCGAGGCGCTGGCGGCGATCGAGCGATATGCCGCGCGCATCAAGGCGCCGATCAGGGTTGCGGGCGAGGACTGGACGGCAACCGAGGAGCGCGGCCGCCTGGTCTATCAGGACGATGCCGGCCTGCTCGATCTTCCCGCGCCGAAGCTTTACGGGCGCCACCAGTTCGAGAATGCCGGTGTTGCGATTGCAGCGTTGCGCTCCGTCGATGCATTTGCGCTTGCACCTGCCGCGTTTGAGCGGGGAATTGCCGCAGCCGAATGGCCGGCGCGCATGCAGCGCCTTGCGCAGGGCGCGTTGGCGAAGCTCGTGCCGGCCGGCGCCGAGCTCTGGCTCGACGGCGGCCACAATATCGATGGCGGTCGCGCGGTCGCCGACGCGCTCGCGGATCTGGAGGAGAGAGTCCCGCGCCCGCTCATCCTCGTGATCGGCATGCTGTCGACCAAGGATTGCGGGGGCTTTTTGAGCAACTTTGCCGGGCTCGCGCAGCGCATTGTTGCGGTGCCCATCCCGGAGCAGGAAAAGAGCATGCCGGCAGATGGCATTGCGGAGGCCGCGCGCACCGTCGGCATTCCGGCGCAGAGCAGCACCGACATAAAGTCGGCGCTCGCCATCATTTGCAGCTACGCGCTGGCGCCGCCTCCGCGTATCCTGATTACCGGCTCGCTCTATCTGGCCGGCGCCGTGCTCACCGCCAACGGCACGCCGCCGACATGAGCGAGCTTCAGACCGCGGCAGTTATCCACTGTTCGAGTTTCTGCTTGGGCGCAGCCCCGATCTGCCGCGAAGCCAGCTGACCATTCTTGAAGATCATCAAGGTCGGGATGGACTGGATGCCGTACTTCGCGGCGGTCTGCGGGTTCTCGTCGACGTTGAGCTTGACCACCTTCACCCTGGGGCCAAGCGAGCCTGCGATCTCCTCGAGCGCGGGTGCGATGCTCCGGCAAGGACCGCACCATTCCGCCCAGAAATCCACCACGACCGGGCTGGTCGCCTTCAATACCTCGGACTCGAATGTGCTATCCGAAACCTTGCCTACGGCCATGGGGCGTTACCTCGTTTGTTTCCAGGGCCGAAGCTATGAATGAGGGGGCGAAGCGTCAAGGCCGCCTTCACACGCAGGTGACGGCGTGCAGAGCAGCATCCATCAGCGCGGCGGGTATCTCCAGCAAGTCGGGAATCTCAGTCCATATCAGGGCCGCGCGAACCGCTTTGTCCGGATAGAGCTGCTGCAGGCAACCGCGATAGAGCGCGAGCTGGCAAATATAGGCCGACGGCACGTCGTCGAGGAGGCGAGGCGGCGGCTGGTTGGTCTTGAAATCCGCGATCAGAACCGTGTCCTGGGTCACTGAGAGGCGGTCGAGCTGACCGGAAACGGCGAAGGTGCGCCCGGCGATTGACAGGCGGCCGACGACGGGGATCTCGGCTCTGCTGCCTGGAGCAAACAGCGCCGAGAAGCGAGGATCATCGAGCACCCGGCAGACCTGCGCGGTGACGCACTCGCGTTCCTCGGCCGTGAAATCCCCGGCCCGCCGCGCGAGATGCCGTCGGGCAGCCTCGCTTCGCAGATCGATCGGAACGTCGGGAAGCGCCTGCAGGAGGCGGTGCACCAGCGTTCCCCGCGCCAGCGCCCTGGCGCGCTCGCGTGCGCCGCCGGCGGGGCTGCACAGCCGCGGCACCGAGTCATCGTAAGCGCGCGATGGCGAGAGCGGCGTCGCGCCGGCCGGCTCGTGCGGCGCGTTGCGCTCAAGCCAGGAAGGAACACCGGCGGACAACACGAGCTGCCCGCGCATGCTCGACGTCGGTCCTGCGGCAGCCAGGGGAGGCACCTTGCAAAAGCGCCAGACCTTGCCGTCGCCGTCTTCGGCGAGCCCCTCGGTCGAGAGCGGCACCAGCGCTTGCGTTACCAGCTGCCACCAGCAGCCGGGGGGTGGTCCCTGCACACCTTCCGCTCCGCACACGATAAGCCGCTCCATGGCGCGAGTCATGGCGACGTAGAGAAGCCGGCGGTACTCATCCTCGGCCGCGCGTTGCATGCGCGCGCGCGCCGCGCTCAAGGGCGGCGCGTCGTTGGCCTTTCTGCCGGCCCAGACAAACTGGATCGGCGCTGCCGGCGCGCCATCGAGGGTGAAGAGCCGCGCCGGCCGCTGGGTCGGACCCGCCGGCGGGGTGATGGTATCGGCGAGAAAGACGATCGGGGCCTCCAGGCCCTTGGCTCCGTGCACCGTCATCACGCGCACCTCGTCGCGCGTGATCTCCATGTCGCGCTTGACCTCGGTCCTGGCCGTGCGCAACCAGGCGAGGAAACCCTGCAGCGACGGCGTCTGCCGGCGCTCATAGTCGAGCGCGAGATTGAGAAATTCATGCAGGGCATCGTCTGCTTCGTGCCCGAGCCGCGCCAGAATCCGCCGGCGTCCTCCTTCGGCGCCGAGAACACGCGCGTAAAATCCGAACGGCGTCTCATCGCGCGCCAATTTTGCAAAGCGCTCGAGCCGGCCTTCGGCTGCTGCAAAGCGCGGCTGCGTCGGCGCCTTCGCGCGCAGCGCTCCGCGCAGCGAGCCTTGCCGCTGCCAGGCGATCTCGAACAGATCATCCTCGTTAAGACCGAACAGCGGGCTCTTGAGAACACTGCCAAGCGCGAGATCATCGCCCGGCAGCATGAGCGCATCGGCGAGCGCCATGAGGTCCATGACCGCGATGTGCTCGGTGAGCATCAGCCGGTCGGCACCGGCAACCGGGACGGCGCACTCCTTGAGCGCACGAATGATCGCCTCGAACAACGGCCCGCGCTGGCGCACGAGCACGAGCACGTCGCCAGCGCGCGATCCCTGCTCGATCATGCGCCGCACGGCACGGGCAATTTTGCCCGCGAGCCGCACCGGCGGGCTCGTCTCGGTAAGCTCGTCGAAGGGCGCATCCCATGCTTCGATCTCGCGCTTCTCGTCCGGCTTGATCGTGTCCCAGATCTCGACCAGTCCGGGCGCGGCGTCGGGCAGCGCAATATGCGGAGGAACGCCGGCCGTTTCGGTTGTCACGCTGGCGAAGATGTCGCTTGGCGCGAAGACCTGGTCGACGGCGGCGAGCACGTTTGCTCCCGAGCGCAGGGAATGCGTGAACTCGCGGCGCACCAGCGGCAAGGCGCTCGCGTCATGCGCGCGACGAAAGTGCGCCAGCATCTCGGCAAAGGCGCGCGGCGCGGCGTCCTGAAACGAGAAGATCGACTGCTTATCGTCCCCCACGGCAAAGATCGTGCGCCTCGCATGCCGCGCGCCCGCGCCGGCAAAGAATTCCTCCGTCAGGCGCCGGACGATCTCCCATTGCTTTGGGCTCGTATCCTGGGCCTCGTCGATGAGAACGTGATCGATGCCCTGGTCGAGCTTGTAATGGACCCAGGCCGCCCGATCCTCGCCGAGGAGAGCAAGCGCCTTGTCGATGAGGTCGTCATAGTCGAGCAGGCCGCGCCGGTCCTTGGCCGCCTGGTAGCGCGAGATCACCGCCTCGGCGACGGTGAGCAGCGCACGCGTGCGGTCGCGGCAGATGACCGCGTTACGGCGCGCCAGCAGCGGCACCAGCCGCACGGCTTCGTCGCAAAGCCTCTCGGCAAGCTCCGGCTGCCGTGCGCGAAGCGCCGCGGTGAGAAGGCTGTCGCGCGGCTCGAGCTTGCCGGTGAGAAACACCCCAAGATACTCATCCGCCCGCTCCGATCCCGCGCTCGCGAGCGCCGCGGCAAATCGGGCCGCCTGTTTCTGATCGTTGCTCGATCCGCACCTGAGCTTGCCGGCGATCTCGGCCCATTTCGCTGACGGCAGCAGCGGCCCTTCCGTCATCTCGTGCTCGACCCGCTCGACGGTGTCGTCGGCCGCAATGCCGAGCGCACCGCAGAGCAGGACGATCGCCTGCTCCACGCTGCCGGCGTGACCGATCCAGCCGCGCACGAGGTCGCGCTTGCGAATGGCCTCGGCCACCACATCCTTGAAGGTCTGGTCCGCGGCAACCGACATGGCGGTTGCCAGCGCGCGGCCGAGCGGCGCCTCCGGAGCGCGCGCGGCATCGAGCAGGACTCCGAGGCTGATATCGCCGAGGAGCTGCGCCTGTGCCGCCTCGTCCAGCACCTCGAAGCGCGCCGCCACGTTGCCCTCGAAGGGAAATTGATGC
>Ga0306921_10000571_pt1 | contig 33174 bp, 37 predicted proteins | sample sta12Cox44000080_FD_203760 | JGI IMG/M metagenome (GOLD analysis project Ga0306921, IMG submission 203760) | Lab enrichment of tropical soil microbial communities from Luquillo Experimental Forest, Puerto Rico - statoxic.12C.oxic.44.000.080 (v2)... | ecosystem: Environmental > Terrestrial >... | reverse complement strand
TGGGGGGCGCCGTTGGGGCGGCTTTCCCGGCGTGTGGGTCCCGCCGCTGGCGCCCCCCCGCCCCCCCGACGACGGGCCCCGACCCGCCTCGCGCTCCGCCGGTTCGTGAAAACGATCGAGGCTACGCCGTCGCATCCGCGAAGTCGGATCGAGTTATCGCCTCGATTCGTGGGCGCGCCTATTTCCGGGTTACGCGGGGCGCTCGACGATCTTCCAGTAGGAGTCTTTCCGCGTCACCTTGCCGCCCCGGAACTCCCAGTGGTCGCAGCCTCGCACCCGCACCGCCTGGCCGTCGGGACGCGTTCCCGTGAGGAGCCATTCCGAGACGCCAAAGTTTCCGCTGACCCAGTGGCGATCGTCGCTGTAGTGCACGTCGGGCAGTCCCTTGAAGCGCGTGGCGAGGCCTTCGCGCACGGCCGCCTTGCCCGTGTAGCGCTGGCCCCAGGGCTCGGGACCGCGCGGCATCTCCAGCGTGCAGTCCTCGGCGAAGAACTCCATGATCGCGTCGAGATCATGTGCATTGAAGGCAGCGGCAATCGCCTTGAGCGTGTCGACCGAGACGGTGGCGCCGTCAGTCATGGTCGTTCCTCCTGTCGGTGAAATGAGCGATGAGCTCGGCGACCGCCACGTCATTTCCGCCCGATCAGCTCGTTGGACGGTAGCTGCGGATCCACGACCTTGCGGGCCGTCTGCGCTCCCGCCACGGGCAAGCCCTCGGGGCGGAGCAGGCCGAGCTGGACGAGCACCGAGGCCTGGTCCCAGTAGATGTGCTCGTGGGCGAGCTTGCCGTCGCGGAAGTGCACGATGACGACGAGGGGGACCTCCACGCGTTTGCCCGTGGGCGCCACCCCCGGGAGCATCCACTCCATCTTCAGGGTGTGGGTGAAGCGGAAGATCATCTCGTCGACGATCCGGTCGGGGCCGATCGTGCGCGAGACGGGGACGGTCTCGGTGTCGGGGGGCATCTGCGGGATGAAGAGCTTCGAGTAGAAGGCGCGCAGCGCCTGGTGGCCGAGGCCGCCCGTCATCACGGGGACGTGGTTGACGTAGGCATCGGACACCATAGTGTCGAGCGTGGCCTCGGTGTCGCGCGTCACGAACTCCTCGCGCAGGTGCTTCTCCCAGAGATCGTTGAGGCGCTGCTGGGCGGGGGTGAGCGGAGCGTTCGGGTTCGCCTCGGTCATGTCGTGTCCTCTCTTCTCGGTCTGGTCAAGCGCGCCCGTCGAGCGCCCGCCGGAACTGGTCGAGGTGGTTGTCGTCGTGGCCGGCGAGGCTCGTGCTCGGCCTTTCCGTCCAACGCTCCTGCGAGCTCGCGTGGAGTCTCTCCGAGACGACCGAGGAGCGAGTCGACGGCGAGCACTCGATGTTCCTCCGACGGCTACTCCGTGGCGAGGGCCTCGCGTCGCTCCCGGTGATAGCTGAAGAGAGTCTGGTTGGCCGCCGCGATGGTCTGCGCCGCCTCGGCGATGGCGGTCAGATGGCGACCGGGGACGATGACGTAGAGCTCGTCCTCCCCCAGATCCGTGTAGACCCGGTTGCCCACGCATCCCGTGCTGGCGATCACGCCGTGGGCGAGGGCGGCGGGGAGCGACATGCAGGTGGGGCGGCCGAGCAGAGGAGCCTGGACGGGCACGCCCGCGCGTGCCGCCGCCTCCTGGAGCAGCATCACGCGCCCGGGTTGCCCCGAGAAGAGCACGACGTCGGGGTCGGTCGGGGTCTCGCCCAGGGCCGCGTACACCACGACGGCGGGCGGCGTGGCCAGGCGCGGAATGCCCGGTACTTCCTCAGTCTTGAGATAGCCGATGCTCGTCATGAACGAGAGCGTCTGCTCGAGCTCCGGCGCGCGGTCCGGCGGCAGGGCGAGATTGTGCGTGTAGCTGCCGATGGGGCAGTTGTAGTGATCGCCCGCCACCGTGTAGAAGGCTCTTCCGGTCGCCGCGACCCGCCAGAAGCTGCACCCAGACGGCTCGGTGCCCGCAAACTTCATCACGCCGGCGGGCGCGGTGTCACGGAACGCGATGGCTACGGGACGCCGCCGCAGGCCGAGGGCCTCCGTGAATTGCTCCTCTATCCCTCGATAGTCCACCATCGGTGCCTCCGATCCGCGGGGCGGGAAGGCCCAGCCGGAGTCAGGCCCTCCCTGCGAGATGAGCTTCGAGACGGTCGAAGTTCTGCTCGTTTGCTGCAGGGCAAACCCTTTGGGCATGACGAAAACATAGCCTAACGTCGGCGCAAGCGGATCGCAACCGACGGTGCGCTATCCGGCTGCGAAGCGCTTGAGCGTGCGTTCGTACACGCGGAGATCGGCGGCCGAGAAGCAGCAGAAGACCACCTCTTCGACCATCGGATGATCCTCGACCGCGGTGCGCACGGTAGACACGGCGACCTCGGCGGCCAGCTCGATCGGATAGCCGTAGATGCCGGTGCTGATGCTCGGGAAGGCCAGCGTGGCGAGGCCATGCTCGCCGGCGAGCTTGATGGAGGTGCGATAGCACGAGGCGAGGAGCTCGGGCTCGCCCTGGCCACCGCCGTGCCAGATCGGGCCGACCGCGTGAATCACGTGTCGCGCCGCGAGGCGATAGCCCCGCGTGATCCGCGCCTCGCCGGTTTGGCAGCCACCGAGGCGGCGACATTCCTCCAGGAGCTCCGGCCCCGCCGCGCGATGGATGGCCCCGTCCACTCCGCCGCCGCCCAGCAGCGAGGTGTTGGCCGCGTTGACGATGGCGTGCACCGAGAGCGTGGTGATGTCGGCCTGGATCGCGCGGAGTCGCGTGGGCATGCGGCCTGCCCGACTCGCTCAGGCGGGCGCGATGTTGGCGTTCATCCGGAAGAGATTCCTCGGGTCGTAGACGGCCTTGAGCTGGCGCAGGCGCGCGTAGTTCTCGCCGAAGGAGGCGCGGACCTTCTCCGGCCGATCGTCGGCGGCGAGGTGATTGACGTAGGCGCTGCCCTGCAGGTGCGGCTCCACGCGGTTCCAGATCGCGCGCACCCAGTCGATGTGGCGCGGCGACCCCGCGCCGTCCGTCCACTGCCCGATGGCATCGAAATCCCACTGAGGCCGCCGGGCCGCGAAGGCGGTGGCGGCCGGCGAGACGCGCGTGGCTGCCCCGTGCATGTAGAAGAAGATGAAGGCGCTGAGCGGCGAGCTGAAGGCGGCCGCGGCTTCCACCAGCGCGTCGATCAAGTGATCCGGAATCTCTTCCGTGAAGGCCGAGCGCCAGTAGCGATGGAGACCGTGCTCCGCGTTGCCATGGTCGAGCATGGTCTGGCGCGCGGCATACGGCATCGGCCCCACGAGGTCCGCCACGGGCTTTCCGAACGCACGCGCGGGCGCCAGCACCTTCGTGCCTTCTTCGATCGGCCCGTTGTAGCCGAGGATCATCGCGGCCACCGGGACGCCGTCGGGCGAGGTGAGGAGGCCGGAGTAAGCCTCGGCCTCATCGGGGAGGGTCCGGCAGAAATCGCGATAGAAGCGAAGTACCTCGCGTGCCTGCGCGAGCGGATAGAGCACGAGTCCGCCCAGGACGGTGGACACGGGATGCAGTCGGTACTCGAAAGAGGTGACGACACCGAAATTCCCCCCCCCGCCGCGAAGGGCCCAGAACAGATCCGGGTTCTCCGTGGCGCTGGCGCGCTGGAACGTCCCGTCCACCATCACCACGTCGGCCGATAGCAGATTGTCCACGGTGAGACCGTGCTTGCCCATGAGCCAGCCCAGCCCGCCGCCGAGGGTGAGGCCAGCGATGCCGGTGTTGGAGACGGTGCCGCCCGTGGTGGCGAGCCCGAACGCCTGCGTCTCGTGGTCGAGCTCGCGCCAGAGCACACCGCCCTGCGCGTGCACGGTGCGTGCGCCGGGGTCGACGCGGATGCCCTTCATGGGGGAGAGGTCGATGACGAGGCCACCGTCGTTGGTGCCGTAGCCGGGGGCGCTGTGGCCGCCGCCGCGCACGGCGACGGCAATGCCGTGCGTCCGCGCGAAGTTCACCGCGGCCTGCACGTCGGCCACGCCGGTGCATCGCACGATGAGCGTCGGCCGGCGGTCGATGTTGCCATTCCACACTCGCCGCGCCGTCTCGTAGGCGGCGTGATCGTGTCCGATCAGCTCTCCGCGCAGCAGGTCCCGGAGACTCTTGATGTCCGCGTCGCTCAGATCGACGCGGGGTCCGTCGACGGTCAGGGCTACGAATGTGGCCATGCGGTCATCCTCCTTCGTCTTGGCGTGTCTACTGCCCGATGCGCAACTCTACCCGAACGCCGTCGGGGTCGTGGACGAACGCGGAGATGCCGTCCCGCCGCTTCACGGGTCCGCGGACGATGCACAACCCGGCCTCGCCGAGCTCGGCCACGAGGTCGTCCATCGATTCCGCGTCCATGTCCAGGCAGTAGTGGTGCATACCGGGGCGGTTCTCCGCGTCGTCAGGAACGAGAGCCAACTTGTGAAACACGTTGAGCTCCTGCTCACCGATGCGCAGGACGGCCGAACGGACGCCGTCCGCATCGGGACCGGACGTGCGCAGGAGCGTGAAACCCAGCGCCTGATAGAAGTGGAGCGTCTTGTCCATGTCGGCGACGGTGAGCGCGACGTGATGCAGGGCCTTGGGTCGCAGCATGCACGCATCTCCTCGGGACGCCGTCCTTCTCGTCCACCAGCTATTGGATGGCCGGAGTCACTCCAGGGATCCCAGCCGGAGCGTCCACGGGGTGATTCTAGCGATGCGAAGCAGATCCTGGCGCGACCAGGGATCCTCCGCAAGACGGGAGCGGATCTCCTCCGCCGTGCCGGCATTGATGATGAGCAGCACGTCGGCGCTGCCTTCCAGCGGGCCCCCGAGCATCACGAACCGGTCCTTGGCCAGGGCGTTCATGAAGGCGGCGTGCGAAGTCCACTCCGGCTGGCCTTCCAGCGATTGGGACTCCTGCCAGGCCGAGCCGCGCGTGCGGATCACCGCGAAGATCGGCATGCTCGCCTCCGGTTCTGTCGTCGACGTGACCTGGTCATGTCGTTGAGCGAGGAAAACGGGAGTCCACACGAGCCGCGGGCACCGCGCGCCACAGCTTAGCGCGGTCTGGTGATCTCGTGGGGAAAATGATCCAGAGAGAGGGTGGTCGTCGACGACGCGGCGGGCGGCCGCGCCTAGCCGTCGAGGTTGCGGTAGTACACGGTGGTCTGGCAGAGGCCTCCGTGCGGCAGCAGCGCGTAGCCCGGGATCGCGCCCACGCGCACCCACCCCTGGCGCTCGTACAGGCGCTCGGCGTCGTCGCTGGCGGTGTCGAGCACGAGCAGGGTCTTGCCGCAGTCACGCGCCGTCGCCTCCGCGGCCTGCATCAGCGCCGCGCCGATCCCCTGGCGGCGCGCGCGGCGATGCACGAGCATCTTGGACAGGTCGGCGCGGTGCGGCTGGTTCTCGGGCTGGTCGAGCACGAGCTGCACGGTGCCGCACACGCCATGCGCGTCCTCGGCGACCATGAGGGCGCGCGCCCCCGAAGCCACCCCCTCGGCCACATGACGCCAAAATGCCACGGCGCGCTCGCGCGACAGGGGATGCATGAAGCTGACCGACGCCCCGCCCTCGACGCAGTCGATGAGCACGTCGGCGAGCCCCTGGATCTGCGCGTCGTCGACAGCATGCAGGCGACGCAGAGTCCACGTGGAGGCGCTCATCGCCTCGCCGCGCTTTCGGAGGCGATCACCACGGCATAGCGCGCGGGCTTTCGCGTGGGATTGTGGAACATCGTCGGACGGTCGAGCTGCATGGCAAGGCAATCACCTTCCCGCAGCCGATGACGCTCCGTGCCCAAGGTGATGTCGATGGCGCCGTCGAGCACCCACACCTGCTGGTGCACGCGCACGTCACGCGCTCCGTTCTCGAAGGCCACGCGACCGCCCGCGGGGAACCGCACCTCGACGATCTGCATCGGCTGGGGAACGCCGGGCGGCGAGACTTTGCGCCGGAGATAGCCGGAGGCCGGGTCTCGCCACTCTGGCTGCTCGTCGCGCCGGACCACCGGACTGAGGGAGGACGGCCCCGCGGCGACGGGCGCCTCGAACAGCGAGGCCAGCATCACGCCCAGTCCCGCCGCGAGCTTCTCCAGCACCACCGCGGTGGGACTGCTCTCGCCGCGCTCGATGACGGAAATCATTGAGCGGCTTACTCCGCTCTTGTTGGCCAGCGCCTCGAGGGAGAGGCTCTGCCCGGCGCGGAGCTCCCGCACCCGTTCGGCGATGCGCTGGTTCAAATCGGAGGCAACCGTTGATTCCATGATGGTGGATGCAATATCCACCATATGGGATAGGCAAGTCAAGGCCTCTCCGGCCACGACACCGCCGGAGGCTACTCGATGACCTTGTCCGCTCGGGCGAGGAGGGAAGGCGGAATGGTCACCCCGAGCGCTCGCGCCGTCTTGAGGTTGATGATCATGTCGAACTTGACCGGTTGCTCCACGGGCAGCTCGGACGGCTTGGCGCCCTTGCGGATGCGGTCCACATAGACGGCGGCCCGCCGGTACATCTCGGGAATGCTCCCGCCGTAGAACATGAGCCCGCCCGCGTCCACGTACTCCTGCCCGGGAAACATCGAAACGAGCCGGTGCTGGTTCGCGAAGGCGACGATGCGCGCGCGGTAGGAGGCGATGAGGGGATCGGCGGTGGTCATGAGCGCATCGGGACGACGCCGCGCGATGGCCTCGAACGTCTTGTCCATGTCTTGGGGCCCGCGGAAGGGATGAGGCTCGAGGGTGATCTTGAGCGAATGCGCCCAGCGCTTCGTTTCCTCGAGGGCCAGCACGCCGCCCTGGTTCTCGGGATTGTAGATGAGGGCGACGCGCGCGAGGCGCGGCATCGCCTCCTTGAGCAGCTCGAGGCGCTTGCCGTACTCGGGACCGATGAAGGCGACACCGGTGACGTTGCCGCCGGGATGCGCGTAGCTGGCCACGAGCTCCTGTTGGACGGGGAAGGCGACGTTGGCGAACACCACGGGGATGGTGGTGGTGGCGTCGCGCGCCGCGCGGGACGCCTGGGTGCCGGCGGTGCAGATCACGTCGACCTTGACGGCGACCAGCTCGCGGGCGAGGGCGGGGAGCCGCTCGGACGTGCCGTCGGCCCAACGGGGCTCGATCACGTAGTCGCGGCCCTCCTGATAGCCGAGATCCCGCAATCCCTGGCGGAGCGCGTCGAGATTGGGCGCTCCCGTGGCCGACCCCGCCGGTGACAGCCAGCCGATGCGATGGATTTTCGACGCTGGCTGGGCCGCCGCGCCGTGTGCCATGACCACCGTGGCCAGAGCGGCGAGGAGGCCCGAGATGAAGGCGCGCCGGCACGCTCCTCGACTCGACCCCATCATGGGCTCGGCGCCGGCACGAGGGACGAGTGATGGTCCACGATGAGCCAGCGTCTGACCCGAATCTGGTAGACGAAGCTGAACCGCGCCAATCGCGAGAGCAGGAGTGACGCGAACACGACCAGGACAGCCGTCATCGACACCTCCTTGCTTCACTCTCGTTCGGGCGCGGGGCAGAGAGAGACTTACGGTGCCTCGACCGCCTTCGAGGCGAGGAGCGCCGTGATGCGCGGCTCATCATATCCCAGGAGCTTCGAGAGCACCGTGTGCGTGTCCTCGCCCACACGATAGGCGGCGGGCCGCCGCGGATGCACGGGCTGGCCGTCGAGATGATACGGGCTCGCCGTCACCCGCACGCTGCCGCGGCCGCGATGCGGGAGGGTCGAAAAGAACTGCCGTTCGGCGAGGTGGGCTGAGGCGATGACCTCCGCGGGATGGAGCACGGGGGCGCAGGGCACGCGGGCCTTCTCCAGCACCTCGAGGGCCGCCTCCACGGTGGAGAAGCCGTCGAGCCACTGGCCGAGAATCTCGCGGAGGGCGCGCCAGTTCTGGCGCCGGCCGTCGGAGGACTTGAAGCGTGGATCATCCGCCAGCTCGGGGCGCTGCATCAGGTTCACCAGCCTCGCCCAGATCACCGTGCCGCCCGCGATCTGAAAGGCGAGATAGCGGTCGCCGATGCGGTGCACCATCATGCCCGGCCGCGGGTTGCCGTGCTCCTTGCCGCCGTTCAGCACCGAGGCGAAGGTGACGCTGTCGGAAGCCACGAGCGCTTCCAGCATGGAGACGTCGAGATAGGCGCCTCGGCCGTTCCGCGCGCGTCGGAAGAGCGCGCCCAGGATGGCCGCGGCGGCATGGGTGGCCGCGAGCATGTCCGCCGCCTGCAGGTTGGAGGCGCGGGGGTGCGCCTCGTCGCCCTGCTCGAGGTGCATCAGCCCGGAAATGGCGTTGGTGATGTGCGCGAAGGCCTGCTTGTGACGCCACGGCCCCGTCTGGCCGAAGCCGGAGATGGAGCAGTAGACGACGTCGGGCTTGACCGCGCGCACCGCCGCGTAGTCGCAGCCCAGGCGTCCGACGACTCCGGGCGCGAAGTTTTCGATAAAGACGTCGGCGTGACGGGCGAGATCGAGCACCACCTGGAGACCGTCCGGGCTCGAAAGATCGATGGCCACGCTCTCCTTGCCCGCGTTGACCCGGGTGAAGTAGCTGCTCTGATCGGTGCGACCCGGCTCGAGCTGCTGTACGTTGATGCGCGTCTCGTCGCCCGACCCCGGGCGCTCCACCTTGATGACGCGGGCACCCATATCGGCGAGGAGGCGCGTGCAGTAAGGGCCGGCGAGCACGCGGGTGAGGTCCACCACGAGCAGGCCATCCAGCGGGAGCGAATCGTCACGCACCTGCGGGAGTATAGCAGGGCATCTCCGCCTCTGGACGGCGCGGGCGACGATATCGATCTGACGCCGTGTGTTCGAACCTGAAGGAGAGGTGTATCAGAGCCCTCGCGGATTTGATATGCTGGCGCGGGCCCGAGGGGGCACGCCACTACGAGTGCTCAGGAGGTCACGCGATGGCAGAGACAGCGCGGCTGGCGATGTTCCACGGCACTGGCAGGCCTTTCGAGATCCGAGAGTATCCGGTGCCGGACCCCGAGCCCGGGGCCATGCTGATCAAGATCTCCCTCGCCAACGTCTGCGGCTCGGACATGCACTACTGGCGAGGCGAGCAGGACTACGTGAAGATGGGCCGGCCGCTGCCGCTCAACACCGGCCACGAGCACATGGGCACGGTGGCCAAGCTGGGCCAGGGCGTGAGCGCCGATTCCACGGGGCAGCCTCTCAAGGTTGGCGATCGCGTCTTGTATCGCTACTTCTGCCCGTGCGGGCACTGCAAGGCCTGCCTGCGCCGGCAGTACAAGTCTTGCCCCACGCGACAGGCCAACTGGCTCGTCTCCTGTGAGGTCTGGCCGCACTTCCAGGGCGGCTTCGGCCAGTACTTCTACCTCCGCCCCAATCACGCGGTGTTCAAGATCGGGCCCGAGATCGCCGACGAGATGGCGGCGGGCATCAACTGCGCCTACACGCAGGTGTACGCGGGACTGGAGATCGCCCAGCTCCGAGCGGGGCAGACGGTGGTCGTGCAGGGCGCGGGCGGGCTCGGCGTCTACGCCTGCGCAGTGGCGCGGGAGATGGGGGCCGGCCGCGTGGTGGTCATCGACGGCCTCGACGAACGGCTCGAGCTGGCCCGGCAATTCGGGGCCACCGACGTGGTGGACATGCGTCGGCACTCCACGCCCGCCGAGCGGGTGGCCGCCGTCAAGAAGCTCACGGACGACTGGGGGGGCGACGTGGTGCTGGAGCTGGTGGGACATCCCGGCGTGGTGGACGAGGGGTTGCGGATGACGGCGCCCGAGGGGACATACCTCGAGGTGGGCAACATCAACGTCGGCTGGAAGGCGGAGTTCGATCCTTCATGGATCATCTTCGGCAATCGTAAGATCATCGGGCTCGCCCACTACGAGGCGGAGCACCTGCGAGGAGCCCTCGATCTCATGCGCCGCACCCTGACCAAGTATCCGTGGGAGCGCGTGGTCTCCCACAAGTATCCGCTGGAGCAGATCAACGAGGCCTTCACCGAGCAGGACAAGGGCCACGTCACGCGGGCCGCGATCGTCCCCAATTGAGCCCGCCGCGTCGGACCGTGAAAGCGCACTGCTCGTGGTGTCGCGCAGAGGGAGTGCCCGACGATCTCGGCGAGCGCGAGCCCCTCGAGAATACCGGCGACACGTATGGGGTGTGTCCGCGGCACATGGCAGAGGTCCTCACCGCGCCCCGCACCAGGCTCGTCCCCAGCGAGCCTCAGCTCATCGTGGTGGTGGCGGGCCACGATCGGGGCCTGTTCGAGTACCTGACGCGGGGACTGGCCACCGTGGAAGGGGTGCAAGTGATCCTCGACCGCCGGCAAGGGGAGCGGCGGATGTCGCCGCGCCCGGTGAGCGTAGAGCGTCGGCAGGGCGATCGGCGTCAGCCGCGCCAGGTCGTCCACTTCATGGGGTGCAGCTTCGTCCGGGCGAGCGCGCCCAGCCACACCAGCGTCTGACCCGCCGCCGCTGAGCCGTGACGGCGCCACGGATCGAGGGGCAGCCGCCGGTCGGCTCGCCTAGCCGACCGCGCCGCCGCTAGCCCGCGGGGTGGAAGGCGTCGCGTCCGCGCTGATACGTCGCCTGCCGCTGCGCGGGATTCCGGTTCACGAGCGGGCGCGCGAACATCGGGTGCGTGTAGCTCCGCACCTCGTGCTCGATCACACACAGCACCTCGAGGGTGTCCACGTCGACGATCTTCTCGAAGCGGTACTGGTAGTCCTGGCTCTCCTCGCTGATGAGGCCATGCTTGTCGAGCCATTCGTGGGGACCCGAGAAGTTCGCGATGTACACGGCGATGTGGTAGCCGTCGTAGGGCCGGATGGGCGCGGTGGTCTCGCGGAACACCAACTCCTGCCGTTGGCCGATGCGCACGTGGGCGGCCAGGCCGTCGGGATCGGGGGTGACGCTGGCCGGCGCGCCCATGACCTTTTCGTAGAAGCGCGCAATGCCCGCCGCGCGTCCGGGCTCCACGGGGAATTCCACGTGGGTGATGCCAAGAATCATGTCGCCGAAGGAAGGCCCCGCCGGATGCAGCCGGAGCTGATTGCCCCACGGCGTAGTGACGGACAGGTACTTGTCCTCCATGCTGCAGGCGAACTTTGTTCCCGCGAGCGCGTCTTTCACGGAGGCGAGGCGCTGGGTCAATGCTTCTAGATCCGGTACCACGATCTCGACGTGCCCGCGCATGAGGTTGGGCTCACCCGTGGGCAGGTGGAATTGCGTCTGCCCCATGTTGATCCACATGTTCTCGATCCCCACCATGATGTACGGATCGCGGGTGAAGCCGAGCCCCTGGATGTAGAAGGCGGTGGCGAGCCGCTGGTCGGGCACACGCACGTTCACGTGCTCCAGCATGAGGATGTTGCCGACGTCCTGCTGTCGCCGATCGTAGCGCTTCATGTCGATCCTCCTCGTGAGCGGGGATGCCGCTTATCCTAGCCCAGGGTGCGCGGAGACGCCACTGCGGGCATTTTACGCTATAGTTCGTTGCCATGGATGCGTGGACGCCGATCTTCACCGACAACGAGCATGTCCAGCGGGCCCGCGGGCTGGCCTCGCAGATCGAAACATGGGCGGACCACATCGAGCGCGAGCGGCGGCTGGCTCGCCCCGTGCTGGACGCACTCTTTGCGCAGGGCATGTTCCGTTTGCTCCTGCCCCGCTCGCTCGACGGCGCCGAGATCGACCCCGTCACCTTCGTGACGGTGATCGAGGAGATCGCCAAGGCCGACGCGAGCACCGCGTGGTGTCTGTGTCAGGCCTCGGGCTGCTCGATGGCCGCCGCCTATCTGGCGCCCGACGTGGCATGGGAGATCTTCGGCAAGGACCGGCGCTCCGTGCTCGCCTGGGGACCGGGGCCGGACGCCCGCGCGGTCACTGTTGATGGCGGTTATCGCCTCAGCGGCTTGTGGAGCTTCGCCAGCGGCTGCCGTCACGCCACCTGGCTCGGAGGGCATGCGCCCATCTGCGAACCCGACGGATCATTCCGCCGAAACAGTGCGGGCAAGGTGGTCGAGCGTACGCTGCTCATTCCCGCCGACGAGGCGCAGATCGTGGACGTGTGGCACGTGAGCGGGCTCAAGGGCACCGGGAGCGACGCCTTCACGGTAACCGACGTCTTCGTCCCTCACGAGTACTCGATCTCGCGCGACGATCCCGCGGAGCGGCGCCAGCCCGGACCGCTCTACTGTTTCCCCGCGGGCTCCCTCTACGCCTCGGGCTTCGCCGGGGTGGCCCTCGGCATCGCGCGTCGCATGCTGGATTCCTTCCGCGCTCTCGCCACCGAGAAGACGCCGCGAGGCTTCAAGCGCCCCCTCGCCGAGAACGCGGTAATTCAGTCCCAAGTGGCGCAGGCGGAAGCGCAGCTCCGATCCGCGCGCCGCTTTCTCCTGGGATCTCTGGACGAGATCTGGCGCGCGGTGGGCAGCACGGGTATCCTCACCCTCGATCAGCGCGTGCTCATCCGGCTCGCCTCGACCTACGCCATCCACCAGGCGAAAGGGGTGGCCGACATGACGCACCACGCAGCGGGGGCCACCGCCATCTTCGTGGAGAGCGCGTTCGACCGCGGGTTCCGCGACATCCACGCCGTGACCCAGCAGCTCCAGGGACGGCAGGCGCACTTCGAGACGGTGGGTCGCTTCCTCTTCGGGCTCGAGCCCGACACCACCTTCCTGTAGAGACCTTCAGAAGGAGAGATCAATGGATCGCAAACGCGTCGGCATTCTGATTTTTCCCGATGTCGAGGTGTTGGACTTCTGCGGACCCTTCGAGGTGTTCTCGGTGACGCGGCTCAACGAGGAAGCCCGCCGGGAAGAGCCGTCGCCCTTTGAGGTGCTGCTGGTGGCGGAGCGCATGGACACCGTGGTCGCTACGGGTGGCCTCAAGGTCGTACCGGACGTGACCATCGACAGGTGCCCGCCTCTCGACATCCTCGTGGTGCCGGGCGGCTGGGGCACGCGCACCGAGGTTCACAATCAGCGCTTGATCGACTGGATCGGGGAGCGCGGGCGCTCGGTGGAGACGCTCACCTCGGTCTGCACCGGCTCCATGCTGCTCGGTCAGGCCAAGCTGCTGGACGGGCGGCGGGCCACCACGCACTGGCGCTCGCTGTCCCGGATGCGCGACGCCTTCCCCGCGGTGACGGTGGAGGAGAAGCTCCACGTGGTGGAGGACGGCCACGTCGTCACGTCCGCCGGCATCTCGGCGGGCATCGACATGGCGCTCCGCATCGTCATCCGCTACTTCGGTGAGGCGGTGGCGCGCGCCACCGTGCGCAACATGGAGTATCCGTTCCCGGACGACAACTCGCGGAGGGTGTAGGACCGCCCCTCACCCTGCCCACTCCCCCTTCCGGGGGCGAGGGAACTTCGCATCCCTCTCCCCTCTGGGGAGAGGGCAGGGTGAGGGGGAGAATCAGAAAGGCTCGCGCTAGACCCTCTCGAAGGACAGGCGCTTCACCTTGTCCATGTTGGTGCCTTCGATGCGGATGAGCCGCGTGGCGCCTTCGCGGCGCGGTGAATGCACGTCACCCACGTTGTAGACCTTGGCCATTCCGGGCTTGAGCGGGTACTCGCGCGCGCGGCGCACCTTGCCGGCCTTGTCCTTCGTGGCAGGCTCGATCACCGTCCAGTCGCTCATCATCGTCTCGCCCCGCACCTGGCCGTAGATCGCCCACGACGGGCCGTGATCGTGCGGCTGGCTCTCCTTCGCCCCGTTGTAGGAGTGCGCGAGGATGCAGAAGCCGAGCTCGGGGTCTTCGTAGAGAATCTTACGCTCCGGGACGTCGTCGCCGAGATGCTTGGCGAGGAACGATTCATCCACCAGCACCTCCTGGACGACGGCGCAGACCTTGTCGCGTCCTTTCGGCCCGGGGTCTTCCTTGAGGATGCGGTGCACAGTATCGGAGAACTGCTCGAGGTTGTATCCCATGGGCTTGACCTCCTCGTCATTTGATACTCTCTTCGCGCCCGCTTCGCAATGGGCACCCTATGCGCCTCCCGTTCTTCTACGGCTGGGTCGTCGTCGGCGTCGTCTTCGTTACCATGGGCGTGGGCGTCAACGCCCGCACCGCCTTCTCGCTGCTCTTCCCTCCCATCCTCGCGGAGTTCGGCTGGGAGCGCGGCATCACGGCGGGAGCATTCTCGTTCGGGTTCGTGGTTTCCGCCATTCTGAGCCCCATGCTCGGCCGCCTCATGGATCGTCGCGGCCCGCGCGTCGTGAACGAGATCGGCGTGTTCACCATGGGCGCGGGCCTCCTCCTCGCCACCTTCGTGCGCGAGCCGTGGCAGCTCTATCTCACGCTGGGCGTGCTGGTGGGCGGGGGCAGCGTGTGTCTCGGCTACACGGGGCAGGGCCTCTTTCTCCCCAATTGGTTCGTCCGCCGTCGCGGCCTCGCCATGAGCCTCGCCTACTCCGGCGTGGGGGTGGGCTCCATCGTGATCCTGCCGTGGATGCAGCTGCTCATCGGGCGAAACGGCTGGCGCGCCGCGTGCTGGGCCATGGCCATCGTGGTGCTCGTGCTCCTCGCCCCCCTGAACCTCCTGCTCCGGCGGCGCCCCGAGGATCTGGGGCTCGCCCCAGATGGCGACGCGGTGACGACCCGGGGTAGCACGACCCAGGCCGCCAACGTCGTGGATGCAGCGTGGGCCGCTGTGGACTGGACGCTCGGCCGCGCCGTGCGGACGGCGCGCTTCTGGTGGATCGCCGCCGGCTACTTCGGGGGACTCTTCGCCTGGTACGCGGTGCAGGTGCACCAGACCAAGTACCTGATCGAGATCGGCTTCAGCCCGACCTACGCGGCGTGGGCCCTCGGCCTCGTGAGCCTCGTGGCTATCCCGGGCCAGATTTTCCTCGGCCACCTCTCCGACCGCATCGGGCGTGAGTGGGTGTGGACGGTAGGATGTCTCGGCTTCGCCCTCTGCTACCTCGCCCTCATCATGCTGGAGCACACGCCGACCTACACGCTGGTGTGGCTGATGGTGATCACGCAGGGCGCGCTCGGCTACGGCGTCACGTCGGTGGTGGGGGCTATTCCCGCGGAGATCTTCCAGGGTCGCCACTACGGCAGCATCTTCGGCACCCTCATGCTCTCGGCCATCGCCGGGGGAGCGGCGGGGCCGTGGATTGCCGGCGTGCTCCACGACGTGACGGGAAGCTACCGGCTCGTGTTCTGGATCGCTATCGTGGTGAGCCTGCTTTCCGCCGTGACCATCTGGCTGGCCGCCCCGCGCAAGGTGCGCGCGGTGGCCGGTCGCGTGCATCTGATCGGTCGGAAGACTCTCGAAAGGAGACCTTCATGAGACACGCCCTGGCCCTCCTCCTCCTCGTGGCGATCGCGGGCTCGGTGATCTTCCCGGCGCCGGCGGGCGCCCAGACGTCTCCCGATCCCAGCAAGGGCACCATCCTTCTGACCATCTTCCTGCGTCACGACCAGTCGAAGACGCTCGACGAGATCAACGCGCAGCTCCAGAAGAACCGCTACTACGAGAAGTTCCCCCCGAAGGGCGTGGAGGTCGTCTCCTGGTACATCGCCATGGGGATCGGCCAGGTGGTGACGCTGCGGCTGCCCGCGGAAATGCTCCGCGCGGTGAATCGCTCCATCGAGGAAAGCGCGTGGGGCGCTTACCGGACAGAGTTCTACCCGACCTATGACTACAAGCCGATCTGGGAGGCCATGCCGAAGCCCACGCGCTAGGGCCCTCGGAGGGGGGCATCGCCCCCCTCCGAGCCTCCCCCGAGAATTCGGTTGCGCGGGCAAAGCCCGCGCTCGGAGCGGGAACATTTAAGTAAGCGGCAAGCGCTTGGTCGAGGGCGTGATGCGCGCCTTCTCCGACAGGCTCCTGGCCTGGATTGTTCACGAACCGGCGGAGCGCGAGACGGGTCGGGGCCTGTCGGCGAGGCCGGGGGAGTGAACAGTCGCGGCTAGGGGGCGGAGCCGCGGCGCAGGGCGAGGATGGCCGCGACGAGGAGGGCGGCCGACGCGAGGACGGAAGGAAGCACGAAACTCCCGGTGGCGTCGAAGACGGCACCGGCGAGGGCGGGCGCGATGATCTGACCGAGGCCGAAGGCCGCGGTCATCATGGCGAGGATGCTCCGCGGGTCGCCCTGAGCGAGCCGCTGGCCCCAGATCAGGCCGAGGGAGGTGATGCCCATGAAGGTGGCGCCGAGGAGCGCGGCAGCCATAAGAATGCCGAGCCGGTTGATCCACAGGCCGCTCGCCGCCACGCCGATCGCCTCGAGGGCGCAGGCGAGCGCGAAGGCGCGGCTGATTCCGATCCTGGATTCGATCATCGTCCACACGGCCACGGACGGCGCCGCGGTGAGTCCCACGACGAGCCACACCACCGGCTCGATGGTTCTCACCTCGGGCGCGCCGCGCACGATGGCCACCAGGAACGTGGCGGTGATGATGTAGCCGAAGCCGAAAAGGCCGTAGGCGACGACGAGGCTCGCGAGCGGCGCCCGAGCGCCACGAGCCGGCGACATCGCGGCGGAGGCGGCGGACCGGTCAGGGATGGCGGCCGCGACCACGATTACCGCGAGCGTGGACACGAGCCCGGCGGCCAGCCAGAGGGCGCGCCAGCCTCGCGACGAGAGGGCGACGGCAAGCACGGCGTCGATGGCAACGCCAGTGCCTACCCCCGCGAAGTGGAGCGCGGCCAGCCGCGGCCGGCCGAGGGCGCTCAGCCTGTCGAGCACGAGTGCCGAGGAGAAGACGAGCCCAAAGGCGCTCGCGACCCCTCCTACGAAGCGAAGCAATAGGAAAGCGCCGATCGACGAGGGTACGGCCATGCCCGCCGTGGTGAGGGCGCTCGCGACGAGCGCTGCGATCAACCAGCGCCGTCGCGATCCCGGCAAGCCGGGAAGGGCGGCGGCGAGGGCGCCCGCCAGGTAGCCCGCGAAGTTCGCAGAGGCGAGCAGGCCGGCCGCACTCTTCGTCATGCCGAGGTCTTCCACCATCAGGGGCAGGATCGGTGTGTAGATGAAGCGGCCGATGCCCACCGCGGCCGCCATGGCAGACAGACCTCCGAGAGCGAGGAGAACAGGCCGCACCAGTGCGGCCTCAGCGCACCGCGAAGAAGTCGAGGGTGACGGCGCTCACCGTGCGCGCCGCCGAGCAGACCGCCACGAGGTCGTTCAGCCACGCGTACGAGGCCGCCCCCGTCTCGAAGGTGGGCGTGGTGCGGAAGTAGTAGCTCTCGGGCGCCACGGGTTCGCCGGCCCTGAGGCGCGCGAGCACCTCGGAGGGACCCGCGCGCACGCCGCGGTTGCACACGTACACGAGAGCACCGTCTCGCGTGCGGAGGGTGTAGCGCGCCTCGAGAAGCGCGCTGCCGTCGGCGCGCACGAGCTGCCAGTCCGCCCCGCCCGGCAGCACCTCGCCGGCCAGCTGCTCACCCTCGAAATGGCCGCCGGTGATGGGAATGATGCGCCGCTCGCCCAGCGGCGTCATGCCCACGCTGATGGGCGCACCGATCTCCACCACGGCGTGAAAGAGCCGCTCGAGTTTCGGCGTCACGGGCTGCAGGTCCATGGTCACGGGGCTCCTCGTCCCCGCTGGAGTCTACACTCGAGCCACGCCTTCTTGACCGATCTCCGGCCTCGGGCTACTCTCCCTCGTCCATGTCTTCGCGGCTCATCGGAGGGTTCCCGTGAAGCGTTCCCCGCCTGGAAAGAAAACCGACGCCGATCCGATCCTCAACGCCATCGTGCGGACGGCGGCCCGGCTGTGCGATGCGAGCTACTGCCACCTCTATCTCGTCGACGGCGGGCTCCTTCGCAACGTGGCCAAGCATGGATCGCTGGCTCGCTCCGTCGCGGTCGGCGGGAGCTTTCCCATCGGTCGGGGCTCCGTGGCTGGGCGTGCCGTGCACGACCGGCGCACCGTACACGTCCGAGACCTCAAAGCGGTTGCCAAGGGAGAGTTCAAGGACGCGGTGACCGTCCAGCGCGCGGCCGGCCTGCGCACGATGCTCGCTACGCCCTTGCTCCAGGACGGGCGGGCCATCGGCGCCCTCGTGGTACTTCGCAGTGTCGTCCGCCCGTTCACCGCGCATCAGATCGCCCTCCTCAAGACCTTCGCCGAGCAGGCCACCATCGCCCTCGAGAATGCCCGTCTCTCCCGAGAGCTCGAGGCGCGCAATCACGATCTGGCCGAGGCCCTGGGTCGGGAGACAGCGACCGGCGCGATCCTGGGCGTGATCTCGCGCTCGCCCACCGATATCGAGCCGGTGCTGTCCGCCGTGGCGGAGAGCGCCGCGCGGCTCTGTCATGCGTATGACGCCACAGTATTCCGACTGGAGGGCGATGTCCTGCGCTTGGCCGCCCACCATGGTCCTGTGACGGCCCGGCCCACCCTGCCGCTCAGCCGGGACACCCTGGGTGGACGCTCGATCCTCGAGGGCCGGCCGGTCCAGGTGGCGGATGCTCTGATCGACGATGACGAGTTCCCGGGGATCTCTCGCTTCGCCCGCGAACATGGCCACCGCACCCTTCTCAGCGTGCCGCTCTTGCGCGAGGGAGTGCCGATCGGCGCCATCCAGCTCCGGCGCACCGAGGTCGCGCCGTTCACTGACACCCAGATCGCCCTGCTTCAGACGTTCGCGGACCAGGCCGTCATCGCCATCGAGAACGTGCGCCTGTTCACGGAGTTGGAGAAGCGCAACCGCGAGCTGACGCAGGCGCTGGAGCAGCAGACGGCCACCAGTGATATCCTCCAGGTGATCAGCAGCTCCCCCACCGATCTCCAGCCGGTCTTCACCATCATCGCGGAGAGCGCGGTCAAGCTCTGCAACGCCGAGGTCGGGTTCGTCGCGCGCCTGGAGGGCGAGTGGGTGGAGGCGAAGGCGGCGTATGGCACGAGCGCGGCCGAGCTCGACGCTCTCCGAAGCGTCTATCCGAGGCGCGTCTCCGACGCCGCGACCGCAACCGGAGCCCGGGCGATTCGTGACGGCGTGGTCATCCACATTCCCGACGTCCTGGCGGACGCGGAGCATCCGGCTCGGCAGGCCGCGATCGCGTCGGGATTCCGCGCGACCCTCGGCGTGCCCATGGTGCGCGACGGCCGCGCCATCGGCTCCATCACGATCGGCCGCGCCGAAGCCGGGGCGTTCAGCGAGCGCCAGATCGCGCTCCTGCAGACCTTCGCCGACCAGGCGCTGATCGCCATCGAGAACGTGCGCCTGTTCACGGAGCTGGAGAAGCGCAACCAGGAGCTGACGGACAGCCTGACCCAGCAGACGGCCACTGCGGACATCCTGCGCGTGATCTCCAACTCCCCCACGGACATCCAGCCCGTGCTCGACGCCGTGCTCGAAAGCGCCGCGCGGCTGTGCGAGGCCGTCGACAGCCAGATCTTTCTCCAGCACGGCGACGTATTGCGCCAGGCGGCTCATCGTGGGCCGCTCCGGTCCGGGCGCGTCGGTGAATACGCGGTCCCGATCATCCGAGGGACCGTCAATGGCCGGGCCATGCTCGAGGCCAGGACCGTTCACGTGCGCGATCTGGCCGCCGAGTCGGCAGAGTTCCCTGAGGGAAGCGCGATCGCGAGGGAGTTTGGCCACCGCACCGCGCTCAGCGTGCCCTGCTTCGGGAGGGTATGCCTGTCGGCACCATCGTCATCCGGCGCGACGAGGTGCGCCCCTTCAGCGAGCGGCAGATCGTGCTCCTGCAGACATTCGCCGACCAGGCCGTCATCGCCATCGAGAACGTGCGCCTGTTCACCGAATTGGGGGAGCGCAATCGCGATCTCACGGAGGCGCTGGATCAGCAGACGGCGACCAGCGAGATTCTGCGCGTGATCTCGCAGTCTCCCACCGACGTGCAGCCGGTCTTCGATGCGATCGCTCGCAACGCCCGACGCCTGTGCGAAACCAGCTCCGCCTCAGTGCTGATGCGCGACGGACCGATGATCCGCTTGGCGGCGGTCGACAACGAGGACACGGCGGCGGCGGCCCTTCGGCATGCCTACCCGAGCCCGGTAACGCTCCGATCGGCGGGCGGCCGGGCCATCCTGACCGGACGAACCGTGCACATCCCCGATGTGTTCGAGGATCCGGACTACGAATTCGCCGGGCTTCAGCGTGCGGGGCTACGGTCCGTGCTGTGTGTGCCGATGCTCCTCCATGGGGTTGCGATCGGTGCCATTCCGGTTCACACGTGGGCGACCGCGCGCCCATTCGGCACCAAGCAGATCGAGCTGCTCCAGACCTTCGCGGACCAGGCCGTCATCGCGGTGGAGAACGTGCGCCTGTTCAGAGAGCTGGAGGAGCGCACCGCCGAGCTCACGCGCTCGGTGGGACAGCTCACCGCGCTGGGGGAGATCAGCCGCGCTGTGAGCTCCACCCTCGACGTGGAGACCGTGCTGCAGACCGTGGTCTCGCGGGCCAGCCAGCTCGCGGGCTCCGACGGCGGCGCCATCTATGAATACGACGACGCCACCCAGGAGTTTCACATTCGCGCCACGCACAATCTTGATCCGACGCTGGTCGCTGCCCTGCGGGCCTCGCCTCTCCATCGTGGCGAGGGCGCCATGGGCCGCGCCACCGAAACCCGGGAGCCCGTCCAGATTGCCGATATCCAGGTGAGCGGCGCGTATCGGAGCCACCTCCGCGATACGCTGCTGGGGGCCGGTTACCGGGCGCTGCTGTCCGTGCCGCTCGTCCGAGAGGATCAGATCATCGGCAGCCTCTCGCTGAATCGGAAGACGACGGGTGAGTTCTCGGCGGAAGCGGTCGAGGTCCTCAAGACCTTCGCCACGCAGTCGTCCCTCGCCATCCAAAATGCTCGTCTCTTCGGCGAGATCGAGGTGAAGAGTCGGCAGCTCGAGGCGGCGAGCCAGCACAAATCCGAGTTCCTCGCCAACATGTCGCACGAGCTGCGCACGCCGCTGAACGCCATCATCGGCTTCTCCGAGGTGTTGAACGAGCGCATGTTCGGCGATCTCAACGAAAAGCAGGACGAGTATCTGAGAGATATTCACGCCTCCGGCACGCATCTCCTCTCGCTGATCAATGACATCCTCGACCTGTCGAAGATCGAGGCGGGACGCATGGAGCTCGAGCTGACGGACTTCCATCTTCCCTCGGCCATCGACAGCGCGCTCACCCTGGTGCGCGAACGGGCGACGCGGCGAGGCATCACGCTCGTGCCGGCGGTGGACCACGGGGTGGGACAGGTGCGGGCGGACGAACGGAAGGTGCGCCAGGTCCTGCTCAATCTCTTGTCCAACGCCATCAAGTTCACGCCGGAGGGCGGTCGAATCGAGGTGCGGGCGGCTCACGAGGACGGCGCCGTCGAGGTGTCAGTGAGCGACACCGGGATCGGGGTCGCGCCCGAGGATCAGGAAGCTGTCTTCGAGGAGTTCCGCCAAGTCGGCTCCAGCGCGGCCAGGCAGCAAGGCACCGGTCTCGGGCTCACCCTGTGCCGCAAGTTCATCGAGCTGCACAGGGGCAAGATCTGGGTCACGAGCGCCCTCGGCGCCGGCTCGACGTTCACCTTTCGCCTGCCTGTCCGGCAGGCGTGACCCTGCACAACACCACCCCTGACCCTTCCTCTTCCGATCCTAGGGAGAGGCGTTCGTAGTGATTTCCTCGCCCCCGGAGGGGAGAGGGCAGGGTGAGGGGGAGTCTGCTATTGTCGCCTTCATGACCATCGAACTCGTCGATGCCTGCCTCCAATCCGGCGAGTATGTCGACAGCGCCTCGCCCCAGATCGCGGCCTTCGCGGCGCGGCTCTGTGGAGATGCAAGTGACGACATTACCCGCGCCATACGTCTCTACTACGCCGTGCGCGACGACATCGTGTACACGCCGTACTGCGACTTCCGCTCCCGGGAAACCTTCCGGGCCAGCGCTTGCCTGGGGCGGGGATCGGGTTTCTGCGTCGCCAAGGCCGCGCTCCTCGCCGCGGCCGCGCGCGCCGTCGGGATTCCCGCGCGGGTGGGGTTCGCTGACGTGCGCAATCACCTCACCACACCCAAGCTGCGCCGGCTCATGGGCTCGGACACTTTCTATCATCACGGCTACACCGAGCTCTTCCTCGAGGGGAAATGGGTCAAGGCGACCCCCGCCTTTGATCGGCGCCTCTGCGAGAAGTTCGGCGTGCGGCCCCTCGAGTTCGATGGACGGGCGGACTCGCTCTTCCATCCCTACGACGTGGCGGGGCGCCGCCACATGGAATACATCGCCGACCATGGCCCGTCCGCCGATGTTCCCGTGGACGAGATCCTCGAGATCTTCACCCGTGAATACCCCGGGCTCATGGCTGCGGACGCCTCGGCGACACGCTTTCGTGTCGAAGCGGAGGAGGTGCGCCGCCGGAAGGAGCACGCATCGTGAGCATCTTCAAGACCATGGCCGTGAAGAGCGTGGAGGAAGCGACCCGCGCCATTCCCGTGATCGACTTCGCGCCCGCCTTCCGGGACGAGCCCGGCGGTCTGGACGCGGTGGCGAGCCAGGTCCGCGACGCCAGCGAGCGCGTGGGCTTCTTTTATCTCGCGGGCCACGGCGTGCCCGACGAGGTCGTGGACGCGGCCTTCGCGGCCTCCCGCGAGTTCCACGCCATGTCCCTCGACGAGAAGCTCGCCCTCCGGATCAACGAGAACAACATCGGCTATCTCGCGCCCAACCAGAGCATCCAGGGCGCCTCCACCGTCCACAAGGCCACCCGCCCCAACTACAACGAGAGCTTTTTCATCAGCCACGACCGCGGGCCCGACCATCCCGACGTCCTCGCGGGCACACCGCTCCGCGGGCGCAATCAGTGGCCCGAGGGACACGAGCAGATGCGCACGAAGATGCTCACCTACTTCAAGACCCTGGAGCGGATGGGGGAGCGCATGCTGCCCGTCCTCTCCCGCGCTCTCGGGATGCCCGCCGATCACTTCCGCCCGTTCTTCGAGAACGAGGCCCACGTGAACCTGCGTTTCCTCCACTACCCGCCGCAGGAGTCGGACGATCCCGAGCAGTTCGGTCAGGGGCCCCACACCGACAACTCGTTCGTCACCATCCTCGCGCGCATGGATGTACCCGGCCTCGCCGTTCGGCTGCCCAGCGGGGAATGGTTGGCCCCGCCCCTCATCCCGGGGACATTCCTCGTGAACCTGGGCAATATCATGAAGCGGTGGTCCAACGACCGCTTTCTCTCCACGCCGCACGGGGTGCTCAATGACTCGGGCACGAATCGGTACTCGATCGCCTTCTTCTACAGCCCCAATGTGAGCTCGACCATCGAGTGCCTGCCGAGCTGCACGAGCGCGGAGGATCCGCCCCACTATCCGCCCGCGGTGTATCGCGACCTCGTCCTCGATTTCTACAATGCCAACTACTTTCACCGAGCGGGCCATGCCCGGGAAGGAGCGCGATGAAGATCATCCGGCTCTACGCGGACGACAAGGGCGAGTCGCACTTCCAGGACATCGAGGTCGAGTTCGAGGCGCCCACGCCCTCCGGCCGTGTGTCGGCGCGGCAGCCCGCCACCGGCATCATTTTCCGCGAAGTCCCAGGCGAGTACGACCTCGACTGGCATCCCGCGCCGCGTCGGCAGTACATCATCAACCTGGACGCGGGCGTGCAGCTGACGGCGAGCGACGGCGAGGTGCGCCGGGTCAAGGCGGGCGAGGTCGTGCTCGTGGAGGATACCTGGGGCAAGGGCCATCTCTCCAAAGCCATCGAGAACAAGACCCGGCACTGCATCTTCGTTCCGATCGACTGAAGCTCCCATCGACCGAGGAGACCGACCCATGGCGGAATCGGAGGCCTACAAGAAGGGCGAGGAGATGCGCCGCAAGCTCCTGGGCGACGCCTACGTGGAGAGGTCCAACAAGCAGAACTACAGCGATCCCGTCACCCGCAAGTTCATCGACGTGGTCACGGAGACGGTGTTCGCCTCGCTGTGGACACGTCCCGGGCTCGATCTCAAGACGCGTACCCTGGTGTGCGTGGTCTCCGACGCCGCCACCGGCCAGGAGCCCGAGCTGGCCATCCATCTCCGCATGGCCCTGCGCCAGGGCTGGACGGAGGAGGAGCTGACGGAGGTGCTCCTGCACCTCTCGGGCTACGTGGGAGCGCCCCTCGTGCGCGAAGCGGTCCTCACCGCCAAGCAGGTCTTCGCCGAGGTGAGAGCGGGCGGCTGAGACAGGCGCGCTTCGGCGCGCTGAGCACGCAGGACGGCTGCCCGCTCAGGCGGGCAGCCGCTCGTACATGCGATGCACGTCCGCCCCGTGGAAGCGCGCGACGTGGTTGGTGGGGGGCAGCGCTTCCTCGTAGAAGAAGGCAGGCAGCTCGTCGTCCTTCTCCGTGAAGCCGGCCTGGCGGTTGAACTCCTTCTCGTAGCGAAGGGCGTCGCGGCCTAGCTGCTCGAAGAAGGCCGGGGTGAGCTGGGTGCCGTGGGCGTCGTTGATGGCCTGGGTCAGCCACTCCGTGTTCGGATTGGTCACGCTCATCCCGAAGATGCACAGACCAAGCGAGTCGTTGGCGGCCACGCGCGCCTGATGGGCAAGGCTCTGGCTGACCAGCGACTCGAGATCCATCTCGCGGGTCTTGAGGCGTGGCAGGTTCCCCGCGGTGTGATCAGCGCCCTGCGCGGTGGCCATCATGGTGATGCCGGTGGCCTCGACCACCCGGGGATCGTAGGCGCTGATGGCCTGCTTCTTGATGACAGGCACGCGGCGCACCTTGTAGTGCTCGCCCACCCGTGCGGTGCCCTGCGCCCACCGGCGTCCCTTCTCCGTGCCCTGGCGAATCTCCACCAGGCACTCCGCCATGAACTTCGCGTCCCCGAAGGCGCCCAGCCCCGCCTCCATCAGCACGGCGAGGGTGGCTCCGAGCTCGATGGTGTCCACCCCGAGATCGTTGGCGATGTGGTTGAGCTGGGCGAGATCGTCCGGCTCGGTGAGGCCGCAATTGGTGCCGAGGAGGCCGAGCGTCTCGTACTCGACGGGGGAGACCACTTCTTTGCCCGCGGCGTCGTGATAGACGTTGCTGCACTGGATCACGCAGCCGGGCATGCAGGCGTGCGTCTGCTCGCCCCCGCGCGAGGTGTTGAGCTCGCCGATATAGTCGCCGCCCATCTTGAACTTCTCGCCCGCGGCAACGTCGGCCAGCCGCCCTGCGCTGAAGTTGCGGACGGGGAGCCCGCCCATCTGGTTCTGCACATCCGCCATGCCCATGGTGCCGATCTTGGCGTAGAAGTTCTGCACCATGCCGTCGGCCTGGAGCATCTTGGCGTAGTCCTTGATGCTCGCGTTGACCTTCTTGGGCTCGTGGAAGGGCGGGATCTTGTCGAGGTCGACCACGATGGCCTTGATCTTCTTCGACCCCATCACCGCGCCCACGCCGCCCCTCGCGGCGAGCCGGGCGGGGCGCCCGTCCTTGTCGCTGAACGAGATACCGCCGAGGAGCCCTAGGTACTCGCCCACGGGGCCACAGAGCGCGATGGTGACCTTCTTGCCGTAGTGTGCGTGCAGCATGCTCTGCGCTTCGAAGTTGCCCTTGCCCATGTAGGGCGCGGCATCGTCGAAGTGAATGGTGCCGTCCTTCTTGAAATGGATGACCACCCAGTCCGACGAGGCGCTGTGCAGCGTGAAGCCTGAGATTTTCTGCTGGCCAAGCCCGTAGCTGAAGGTGCCGCCGCCGTTCGCCTCCTTGACGCCGCCGGTGAGCGGGCTCTTGCAGCCCACGCTCGTGCGATTGGCGTTGGAGAAGCTCGATCCGGAGAAGGGGCCGGCCGAGAAGATCAGCGGGTTCGCCGGGGAGAGGGGATCGACGGTAGCCGCACCCAACTCGAGCAGCGTCTTGGCGATGAAGTAGCGGCCGGCCTTGACGACGGCCTCGCCTTCGAGTTCGCGCTTGGTGATGGTGAGGCTTCCGAGGTCGATATCGTAGTAGTGGCGCATCAGTGACTCCTGTCTGGTCAAAGAGTTCGGTCCGGCTGCGCGGATTATACGCGGGCCACCTTTCCGGGATACGGCTTGACTCACGGTGTACTATTCACGTGATGAGTATCTTGCCTGATCCTTTAATAGGTCGGCAGGCCAGCCTGTTCGCCGAGGAGCCGTCCTTCGATCCTTCGCTGGCCGGGCTCGCCCGCACCGATCTCGGCCGGGGGGCGTGGATCGACCACGTCGTGGAATGGGTGCGTGGCCACGAAGCCGTGCTGGAGACGCTCTGGACGACCACCCGCTGGGAGGCCCACCGCCGGCGGATGTACGAGCGTATCGTCGACGTCCCCAGGCTCGTGGCGGGATTGCCCGACGATGGCCCCGGCCATCCGCTGATCGCGGGCCTCGCGGAAGCACTCACCGCGCACTACGGGCGCTCGCTCCATCGGGTGTCGCTCGCCGCGTACCGCGACGGCCGCGACAGCGTTGCCTTTCATGGCGACAAGCTCGGCGCCGCACGCAACGATGCCATCGTGGCCATCGTGGGACTGGGCGCGCGGCGGCGCTTCCTTCTGCGGCCGGCCGGCGGCGGCCGCTCGCTGGCCTTCGACCTGGGCGGGGGCGACCTCCTCGTCATGGGCGGGACCTGCCAGCGGACCTGGGAGCACGGCGTGCCCAAGGTCGCGCACGCCGGCCTTCGCATCAGCGTGCAGTTCCGCTCGGCGCCGACCGCGCCCTATCCGCCCTCACTCGACGGGAGCGTCGAGGAGGGTGAGAGACACGAGCGCGCAGGCGCTGCCTAACGGAGTCGAGTAGCCGTTGAATTCACGGCGGATCGTTTCGCAGGCTTCCGCCGTCGTGAAGGCAAATCCGAAGCCGCCGGGCCGGCTATCCAGAGCGAAGTTCAGCTCGCTAACCCGGGCGCGCCGACCAACGATCACGTCGCCCTTCGGTCCGCCCGGAGCGTCAAGCCACCGCGGCAAGCTGCCCGATGATGGCCACGCAGGCTTCGGCCAGCTCTTTCCCCTTGGTGCGCATGTGCTGCTTGAAGAAATCCTCGTGGACGGCGTGCTCGTGGAAGTGGTGCGGCGTGAGCACGGCGGAGAGGACGGGGATGCCCGTGTCCAGCGAGGTCTGCACAATGCCCTGAAGGACGGCCTGGGCCACGAAATCGTGCCGATAGATCCCGCCGTCGACCACGAGGCCGCTCGCGCACACCGCGGCGTAGTGACCGGTGCGGGCGAGCTTGCGGGCCATGAGGGGAATCTCGAGGCTGCCCGGCACCGAGAAGAGCTGAACGTCGGCCGCCGTGTAGCCGTGCCTAGTCAGCTCGGCCATGAAGGCGGTGCGGCAGTGGTCGGTGATGTCGGTGTGCCAGGAGGCTTGCACGTAGGCGATCTGCCTGAGAGCCATGATGTCCCTCCGTGTCTCGGGTGTGGCCGTACTGTAGACCGTCGTTCCCCGGGAATCCAGCCTCGCTAGAGGAGTGCGCGGATCGGCTTGCTCATGCGCGCGCATGGCACGGTGACCGTCGATGTCGGCACGGCGATCCGCTCGATGACCGAGAATCCACAGGCCGCGTAGAGCGGCTCGCCCGCCACGGTGGCCACCAGCTCGAGCGAGCGGAACCCCTCGCGCGCCGCGGCTGCCTCGCAGAGGGAGAGGACGAGCCGACCGATCCCGCACCTCGCAAAATCCGGATGCGTGTACATGGCGCGCACGCGAGCGGGCTCGGCCGCCGGATCGAGCCGGCGCGCGTCACGGCCTCCGGAATGATCGCCGCCGAAGAGCGTGGCGCGTCGGCTCCAGCCGCCACAACCCACGATGCGTCCCACCGACGCCACGGCGAAGTACGTGCCGTCCTCGATGAGCTGGGTGTCGACGCCCATGATTTCGAACGACGCCGCCACGCCCGCCTCGTCCAAATACGTCCCGATCAGCTTGCGGATGGAGAGGTCCATCAACGCCCGGAGCTCGGGGAGATCTCCCATGACGGCGAGACGATGGGAAAAGGGAGGCTCGTCGCTCACGCCTAACGGAGCACCTCACGGAAGGCACGGATCGCGTCCATGTGCTCCCGGGGCGATGTGAAGCCTGCGCGCATGGTGTCGACGGCGAGATGCGTGGCGCCTAGCCCTCGCCATGCCTCGACGCGGCGGCGCCATTCGTCCCTCTCCAGGCCGGCTATGCTGATCCATGGATCGACCCCGAAGCTCTTGCGATCGCGACCCGCGGCGGCCAGATGCCCGGCGAGCTGATCCAGGTGGGCCCTCATGCGATCGTCGGGGGGCCGTCCCGCCGGCATCCAGCCGTCGCCCATGCGGGCCGCCCGCTTCAGCACGGGCTCGGCGGCGCCACCGAACCAGATCGGAATGGGGCGCCGCACGGGGAGGGGGTTGAGCCCCGCGTTGTCGATCACGTGCTCCGCGCTCTTGTGGGTGACCAGCGGCTGGGTCCAGAGCTTCCGCAGTACCTCGATCTGCTCCTCGACGCGGCGCCCGCGCGTGTGGAAGGCCTCACCGAGCGCGTCATACTCCACGTGGTTCCAGCCGATGCCGATGCCCAGGCGCAGACGGCCTCCGCTGAGCACGTCCACCTCCGCGGCCTGCTTGGCCACCAGCGCGGTCTGGCGCTGAGGCAGGATGATGATGCCCGTGACCAGCTCCATCCGCGTGGTGACCGCGGCGAGGAACCCGAAGAGCACCAAGGGCTCGTGGAACGGATGCTCGTAGGTGTACGGCCCGGTCAGGCGAGGCTCGCGCGCAGGATGGGCGCCGAGTACGTGATCGTAGACGAGAAGGTAGTCGTAACCGAGCCCTTCCGCGGTCTGCGCGTAGTCCTTGATGGCCTGCGGGTCGTTGCCGAACTCCGTCTGGGGGAAGACGACTCCGTGCTGCATGGGGTCCCTCCTTGTGAGGTCGGTAGTGGTGTCGGGTTGGGGGGCGCAGACGGTGGCGTGCCTCGGGCCGTCAGGTGCTCGTCGACTTCACCGCGTACACGCGCAAGGGATCCGGTGATGGACGACGAAGCGCTCGTACCATCGCTGCATCGGCGCGAGCCGCCACTCCATCTCGAAGTGGGTGGGCGGCTGCCCCGCGTCGATGACGGTCTCGCCCCTGCCGATCGACGCCGACGCTCAGGCCATCGATGGTGGTGCAATAACGGACCTGCGGATCCATGCCGGCGACATCCTAGCACCCTGAACCGTTCATCGGCCGCCGCATCCGCCCGGCTTACATGCCGCGCTCCACACGCGGATCGAGCACGTCGCGCAGCCAGTCGCCGATGAGATTGATCACGAGCACCACGACCAGGATGGCCGTGCCCGGGAAGAGCGCGAGCCACCAGCCCGTGGTGATGTAGTTGCGCCCCTCGTCGAGCATGGCGCCCCAGCTCGGGGTCGGGGCGGGGACGCCCAGCCCGAGGAAGGAGAGCGACGCCTCCGCGATGATGGTGCGCGCCACCGAGAAGGTGGCCACCACCGCGATGGGCGCCCACACGTTGGGCAGGACGTGGCGCCAAATGAGCCGTCCGTCGAGGGCGCCGAGGGCGCGGGCCGCTTCCACGAACTCGCGCTGCCGGAGGGAGAGCGTCTCCCCGCGTACGATCCGCGCATAGGTGATCCATCCGCTCAGCGCGAGCACGAGGATGAGGTTGACGAGCCCGGGGCCGAGCACGGAGAGCATGGCCACGCCCAGCAAAAGGACAGGAAAAGCGAGCTGGACGTCGCCCGTCCGCATGAGCACGTCGTCGAGCCACCCGCCGTAGAAGCCGCCGAGGACGCCCAGGGCCACGCCGGCCGCCCCCGCCGCGATCACGGTAACGAAACCGACGACCAGCGATACCCGCGCCCCGTAGAGGAGACGGCTCAGGACATCCCGCCCGAGGGTGTCGGTGCCGAGGGGATGCGCGGCGCTGCCGCCCGCGCTCCACATGGGTGGCGTGAGCCGCTCCAGCAGATCGTTCTTGATCGGGTCGGCGGGCGAGAGCAGAGGCGCGAAGATGGCGGCGGCTCCCACCAGGCCAAGGATGACGAGGCTGGCCACCGCGGCCCCCGCGCCCCGTCTCACGAGAGCCTCACGCGCGGGTCGACGACGGCGTAGAGAAGATCCACGAGCAGGTTCAGGGCGACGAAGATCAGGGCGAACACGAAGACGCCCGCCTGGATCACCGGAAAGTCACGCCCGGGTACGGCCTGCACGATGAGACGCCCGAGGCCCGGCCATGCGAAGACCGTTTCGATGATGATAGCGCCGCTCAGCATGAAGCCCAGGCTGAGGCCGGTGACCGTGATGAAGGGGATGGCCGCGTTCTTGAAGGCGTGTCGATAGAGCACCGTCCGCTCCGGCACGCCCTTGGCACGTGCGGTGCGCACGAAGTCCTGCTGCAGCACGTCGAGCATGCCCGCTCGCACGAGACGCGCGTTTTGGGCGAGCGGTGCCGCGGCGAGGGCGACGGCGGGCAAAATGAGATGGCGCCAGGTGCCGGATCCGTAGGCGGGAAGGAGCCCGCGCAACTCCACCGCGAAGAGCAGGATCAGGAGGAGTCCCAGCCAGAAGCCGGGCATGGACTGGAGGAGGAGCGAACCCAGGCGGCTCACGTGGTCGGCCATGCCGTCCTTGTGCGTGGCGGAGAGCACGCCCAGAGGCACCGCGAGCACGGTGGACAAGAGCGCCGCCACCACTGCGAGCTCCACGGTGGCCGGCCAGAGGTGCTGGAGGACGAGCCGCATCGCGGGCTGCTTGCTCCGGATGGACTCGCCGAAGTCGCCGCGAGGAGCCGCGAGGAGGAAAACCCCGTACTGCTCGGGGAGGGAGCGATCCAGCCCGAGGAGGTGGCGGGCGTGCTCGATCTCCGCCCGGGTCGCGCTCTGATCGACGAGGAAGACGGCGGGATCGCCGGTGAGGCGAACGAGGAAGAAGACCGCGGTCACCACGCCCCAGACCACGAAGACGCCGTGGAGGAGCCGGCGCAGGAGAAAGCGCAACATCGAGGCCGACTACTTTCGCAGCGCCACGCCTCGGAAGTCCATGTGCAGATCCGTCAAGGGGACGAAGCGCAGCACGCGCGCACTCACCGCGTAGATCTTCACCTCCTGGTAGAGGGAGACCACGGGCGACCAGTCGCGCACGCGCCGCTGGAGGTCCGCGAGGAGCTTGAGCCGCTTCTGCGGGTCGACCTCGCGCCGGGTGGCGCGGTAGAGCTCGGCCAGCTCGGGCGGATACGGCGCCCAGTTGATGAGGGTGATGGCCGTCCAGTCGCGAAGGTAGTCGTCGGCGTCGAGGTTGTTGCTGGTGCGACAGGCGGCGAAGCCGCCGTTGTAGGGCAGCGTGCCCTTGGTCACCGTCTGGAGCAGGGTGCCGTAGTCAATGGTCTTGATCACCACCTGCACGCCCACCGCCTTCAGCATCTCCGCCACCGCAGGCGTGGTCTCGTCGAAGCCCTGCCCGTAGTGCTTGGCGGGGAAAAGAAGCTGGAGCGTCAGCGTCTCGCCGTCCTTCTTGAGCACGCCGTCGGATCCTGCCTCCTTCCAGCCCGCCTCGGCGAGGAGAGCGCGGGCGCGCTTGACGTCGAACGCGTAGGGCTGCTGCGCCGCGTAGCCGTACGCCACGCTGGCCACCGGCGAGGCGTTCGCCTGGGCATAGCCGTGAAAGATCTTCTGGACGATGGCTTCCTTGTTCACCGCGAGGTTCAGGGCGAGCCGCACCCGCTGATCGCCGAAGAGGCCGTCCTTGCCGCCGGAGTCGAACTTGTCCTTGGGCCGCGCGTTCAGATAGATCCGGCAATAGAGCTTCTGCGGGCTGCTCACCACCTTGATGCCCGATTCGCGGCCGAGCACGCCGGCGTCGAGCGGCGGCACGGAGTCCACCAGACCGACCTGGCCGGCGCGGAGGGCAGCCAGGCGTCCGCCCGCCTCGGGGATGACCTGGAAGCGGAGCCGTTTGAAGAGCGGGGGCGAGCCCCAGTAGCTCTCGTTGCGCTCGAAGCGCATCGAGTCGTTGCGCTTCCACTCTGTCATCTTCCACGGGCCCGTGCCGACCGGACGCTCGTTGAGCGCGTCCACGCCGTTCTTCGCCGTGTACTCGCGCGGGACGAGGGGCTCGCGGCCGATGGCGTCCCACAGGTTGGGCAGCGGCTCGCTCGTGTGGATGCGCACGGTGTAGTCGCCCGTCTTCTCCCAGCGCGACACCGTGGGGTAGACCTTCTCGAAGGACGTGGCGGCCGTCACGTCCTTGACCCCCCAGCGGTCGAGGTTCCTCCGGAACATGCGATCGAGGTTGAAAAGCACGGTGTCGGCGTTGAAGGCCTCGCCGTTGTGGAAGGTGACGCCCCGCCGGAGCGTGAACTCCCAGGTGAGATCGCCCACGGGCTTCCAGCTGAGCGCGAGCCCGGGCACGGGCTTGCCCTGGGCGTTCACGTCCACGAGGCTCTCGAAGACCTGGCGGATGTAGGCGGAACGCGTGGAACCCATGCCGATGCGCGGATCCATGTTGGTAGTGTCGTCGGGTACCGCCACCACCAGCTCTGCTTCCGCATCGACGTCCAGGCCGTCCACCGTCTGCGCGGCGGTCGGCGCCGCGCCCAGCGTGACGACGAGGGCGGCCAACCACCACGACACCATGCCTCGCACGCTGCGCATCGCCGTCCCTCCGGGGGTAGCCGCCGAGTGTGCGCGGCCCGCGCCACACTACACACCAGGCTCGGCGCTCGTGTCAACGCGCGACGGCGAGGGGCGCGCGCTTCGCAGCTCCGGAGGAACGTCGAGAGGGCTGCGGGGGATCCGCAACCCTCTCGGGAGAAGAGACTCGATCCGTCTCGAGATCTAGCCTTGCATGAGGAGAAGATCCGACCGGTCGTACTCGACATCCTTCGGGGCCGGCCTGTCGGACGGTTCGCTGGTAACCGGCGCGGCGGCAGGCTCGACGACGGGGGCTCCGCCTCGTGCGTACGAATTGATGAACGCTTTCTCCAGAGCCCAGCCCGACCCCACCACGGCGAGGATGATGAAGAGCGCGAGAGCGATCGTCCGTCGAGTCGAGTCCATCGTGTATCCTCCTTCGGCATCTCCAGAATCGGTTGCGCCGGGCATCTTCTCCAACCTCGCCTCCCGGCTTGGGCCCCTCTATTGGCAACAACGATGCCAAGGCGAAAACGGCAATAAGGACAGCGGCACGCGGCGGCGGCCCTCATCGAACAGCGAGGAGAAGCACGCAACGCGTCGGAGAAGAAACTTCCGGCCGACGCATCGGCCGAAGGCTGAAGAAAGGCGGGGGCCTCACCTCCTGCGACAGCGCGCAAGTAAGCGATTCACGCTCGGT